>Ga0268263_1002905_pt1 | contig 10324 bp, 5 predicted proteins | sample Biomet5_FD_190358 | JGI IMG/M metagenome (GOLD analysis project Ga0268263, IMG submission 190358) | Microbial communities from bioreactor (seeded with sewage sludge) at LBNL, California, USA - Biofuel metagenome 5 (SPAdes) (version 4) | ecosystem: Engineered > Bioreactor > Anaerobic >... | reverse complement strand
TTACAGTTTATGTTTACAAGAAGAGATTTTATAAAAGCAACAGCGGCGGGTGGAGCGCTGGTTTCTTTCGGGCAGTTTGCAGAGGCGCGCTCGGTTATCGAAAAGGTGAAACCGGATGAGGGTTTTATGCCGGATAAAGATTCGGCAGAAGATGCAACGTACGCGGTTGAAGAGCGCAAACAGATTCCTGTCATCGCTGATGTGGATGTGGTTGTTGCCGGAGGTTCGTCGGCTGCGGTTGCGGCAGCAGTTGCTGCGGCTCAGAGTGGAAAGAGTGTTTTTCTTGCTGCACCGCTTTCGTATCTTGGCGATGATATCTGTGGATCATTCTTGTTGGATTTACATAAGGATGAACAACCGCTCACCGCATTGGGGCGGAAGATATATCTGGGAATGAAGACGCCGACACCGCTTTATGTGAAAACGGTGCTCGAAGATGAACTGCTTGATAATCATGTTGCTTTTCTCTATAGCAGTTATGCTACGGAGGTTCTGATAGATGAAGATAAACAACCGTCCGGCATGGTTATATCTAACCGTTCGGGAAGGCAGGCTATCCGGTGTAAAACCATTATTGATGCCACCCATTCGGCTCTTGTAGCACAAATGCTCGGTTGTCGGTTTACTCCTTTTGAACCGGGCAATAAGATTTTTAACTATACCGTTGTCGGTAATGCATCGAAGGAGGCGCCTGAGATACAGAAAGCTGAAGTGTTGCCTTATAAAATAGCTATTAAAGAGCGGGAACTCCCTGTGACGCGCTATACTTTTGCGCTTCCGGTAAAGGATAATTCGTATGCATCCATTCAGTCTGTCGAACAAATTATTCGTGACAAAACGTGGGATCCCGATCAGGGAGACAGTTCTGATATACTGGAATATATGCCATTCTGTTCCCTTCTCTCTGAAGGCGGATATGACCAAAGATTTACTTCTGTACGCGATATTTCACCGACTGCTTTTCGTCCCAAAGGGAATAAATATCTGTGGGTACTGGGTGCCGCCGCCGATGTTTCTAAAGAGATAGCTGTTCAATTGATGCGCCCTGTCCAGGCGATGGCTCTGGGTGCGATGATAGGCGAATGGGCGGCTGATGAAATTACTGAAAGAAAGATGCCGGACAGTGTTTCTGTCAAGCCTTTGTCCGAAAAAGCTTATAACTGTGGACATATTGGTGAACTTCTTCATCCGCTGCGCCCGACGTTATCCAAAGGATTGGCCATCTCTGAAACGAATTCGTTGCCTGTGTTAGGTTCGTACGACGTGATTGTGATGGGAGGAGGAACAGCCGGGGCGCCTGCCGGAATTTCAGCGGCTCGTCAAGGAGCTAAGACATTGGTTTTGGAATACTTGCATGGATTGGGGGGATTGACAACTCTCGGACTTATCGGTCGTTATTGGGATGGTTTTCGCGGTGGATTTTCTGCCAAAGTAGATGAAGGTGAGCGAGCCATGGCTCCGCTCGATCATCCGCGTCAGCATAAAAACTGGCATGATGCGCATAATTCCGACTGGAAACAGGAGTGGTATCGTAGTGAGTTGCGTAAAGCAGGTGCAGATTTATGGTTCGGCGTTATGGGTTGTGGCGCTTTGGTTCAAAACAATCGGGTGAAAGGCATTGTTGTAGCTACACCTTACGGACGCGGCGTTATCTTTTCGAAGGTGATTGTTGACAGTACGGGAAGTGCGGATATCGCTATAGCTGCGGGCGCTTCTTACGAATATTCGGGCAAGAATGTAGCGGTGCAGGGCGCTGGTCTTTCGCAGATGAAACCCTGGGATTACTATAATAATAATGACTGGACATTTATTGACGATACCGATATTTTGGATGTTTCGCGCACGTATGTTCAAGCCAAAAAGAAACAATCCGGTAATTATGATATTGTGAAGCTGTCGCAGACGCGCGAGCGTCGCCGTGTTGTTGGCGATTATACTATTTCCGTTTACGACGTGATGAACCATCGTCGCTATCATGATACGATTTCTTATCATAAAAGTTCTTTTGATACGCATGGAATGATTGTCGATCCGTACTTTATTCTTTCTCCTCCTGAGAAACGCCATCGGATTTATGACGCCGATGTTCCTTTGCGCAGTTTGCTTCCCAAGGGGTTGGAGGGAATTATTGTCACCGGACTCGGAGCCAGTGCCGATCGCGATGCCATGCCTGTGATTCGTATGCAGGCATGTCTTCAGAACCAGGGGTTTGCTGTCGGATATCTGGCTGCAGTGAGTGCCAAGGAATTGAAATCGATTCGTGATATTGATATAAAGAAGATACAAAAATATCTTATCGGTGTAGGAAATCTTCCTGAGCGTGTTCTGAAGGATAAAGATTTTAAAGGTTATTCGATGAAGGAACTTCGTGACGCGGCAAACACCGTTGCCAGTAATTATCAGGGATTGGAAATATTGCTGACGAATCCTTTGCAATGCAAAGTTCTGATTGCAAATAAGATGAGTGAGACCAACGTCGCTCCGGCAGCAAAAGTTATTTACGCGAGTATCCTTTGTATGTTGGGCGAACGCACGTATGCTTCGATTCTGGCAGACGAGATACGGAAGAATAAAGTTTGGGATGAAGGCTGGCATTATACGGGAATGGGACAGTTCGGCATGTGCGTCAGTCGCCTGGATGCTTTGATCATAGCTCTCGGCAAGGCCAAAGATGCCTCATTCCTGCCTGTGATTATGGAGAAAGCCCGTCTTTTGTCTCCTGATGATTATTTTTCGCATTTCCGTGCTGTAGCTGTCGCTCTGGAAGCGATTGGAAATGGAGCAGCTGCACCGACACTGGCAGATATGTTGATGATGCCCGGAATGCGTTTCCACGCGATGGATTCCTATCAGGATGCCCGCCGTAAAACCGTTCCCGGAAGTGACGATGTATCGGTGCGTAATGCTGAGTTAAAAGAACTCTATCTTGCTCGTGCACTCTATCGTTGTGGGGATAAAGCCCAATTGGGACAGCATATTTTGCAACGTTATGCCAATGGTTTGCAGGGACATTATGCCCATTATGCAGAAGCAGCTTTGAAAGTGTAACAAGGATGGCTGCTCCCATTTTGCTGTAACATCTTACAAATAAGTTCTTTTATTGGGAAATAAAGTTCACCTGTTCAGGAATGGTATATTGTTTTGTGTTACCAATTAGTTAAATACTGTCAGTAAATAAGTATCTCATGCTACTAAATACTTATATACTGACAGTATTAAATGAATATATTCTCATCTTTATGTTTTTTAATTCATATCTTTTTAAGTTTTCATCAGGACCGCTTTGTTTTATATGAGGAAAATTTGAATTCGTATACGTAAACTTTGCTGTAATTGCTTTGTTCTGTTTTCGAGTTGCACTATCTTTGTCGCCCCATGGAGACCGAGTTGTCACATTTCAGAAATTGTCCGGTAGCGTATGCAGATCTGGAAGCATTTTATGCGGCAACTCATGTCGCACCGCGTCATAAGGTGGCACAACTGGAACAAAAAAGCGAATTGATTCGTTTGAAGAAAGGGTTGTACGTTGTTTCGCCGGAGGTGTCGGGCTATCCGCTTTCGTTGGAGTTGATAGCCAATCGTTTATATGAGCCGTCATATCTTACGGCAGAGTCCGCTCTTTTTCATTATGAATTGATTCCTGCAAGGCCCAGGATCGTATGTTCTATTTCTACTAAGCATACGCGCACATTTGAAAACACGGTCGGCCGTTTTGTTTATTTCATCTGTTCTCCTGAATACTTTCCATTGTATGTGAATGAAGTGACATTATGCGGTTCGCATTGTTGTATAGCCACACCTGAGAAGGCGTTGTGCGATCTGATCGTCCTGACGAAATATCTTCGCCCTCGTTCGATGAAGCAGATGAGTTCTTTTTTGGTTGACGACCTGCATATCGATATTTCAAGATTTCTTAAATTCGACGCCTCCATCATCCGCCGGATTGCTTCCATCAGTATGAAAAGCAAAAATATCCTTCCTTTGGCTGAACTGATTGAAAGGAGGACCCTGGTTGCACTCTGAATGTAGCGAAAGAACGCGGGAAACCTACAAAGTTATTTATTTTTATTCCCAAGAAAGTTGTCATTGCAGGAACAGATAAGCGCACATATGCATTATCCTTGTCTTAAGAAGATATACATAAAATGCCAAGTAATATATATTATATTATGTACGTGCGTACATTTATAATAATGTCCTTTGTAAGGAATTTGAATCTCTGCATTTTTATGAGTAGGAAACAAATGCCTCATTATTTCTTATTTTGTATTCTATGGGTTTGTAATCAAAAGCGGGACTTTCGTACAAATTAACCATGCCTGTTGATAATAAATAGAATCAAAACAGAAAATTATCAAGGAAAGCCCTTGTTTGTATGAAAGTAATGATTATTTTTGCAACAATTAATGTAATCCCTATAAGTGGGTAGCATTAAAAGAATGATAATTTTATTTTACATATAACTAATTATTAATTTAAACAATTGATGTTATGATTAAGAGAATTTCTACTCTTTTTGCAGGTTTCGCTCTTTTAGGGGCGATGACTGTCAGTGCAGCAGGAATTGATCCGTCCGTCAAGTTGACATTGGGCCAGAATGCGGCTCTATATCAGTTAAAGACAAGTGACGGTCAGTTTGTTGCTGTTGAAACCTCTGGGAATAGCACCAATAATTTAGTATTGGAAAGTACTCCGACAGGGTTCGATGCTAATTCTTATTGGTGTGTTACGGTTACTCAGGAAAATAAGGGACAGACCCCAATTTATGATTTCATAAACAAGGGTGCTCAATGTTTCTTGGATGCGTCTATGGATCTTTTTCAGGGTTCTAACACGACTTCTGATGCAATCGGCTTAGGCGGTGAAGTTGGAGGTTGGGCTTATTCAAAGACCTTTGAAGATGGTATTGATAATGACTATCAACCGTTGTTTTCGTATTTTTCTCATGATTCCGTAGTTTACATCGTTAACAACAGTGGAACTTTACAACTTGTAAAGCAGTTAGGTACAACAGCTGCTCCTAGCAATGCATTATTAGTTAAGTTGGTTCCTATTGATGGCTTCCAATTAACGGCTGACCAGATTAATGACAAATTGGGCTTGTTAAGCGGCAGTGCTGTTGGTAAAGTTAAATTGACGTTTGTTCCGGATAAGAACAATACATCAATTGTAAATCCGTTTAGTGATACAGCGTTTACAGCTGTTGTTTCAGATGAAGCTGGTTTTGTAAATATTAAGAATGGTGCGAAATATCTTTATGTAGATACGGCATATACAAATTCTAATGGTGCAAAGTTCTTGGCATTTAATCATGCTGATTCTCTTGCAGCTATTTCAGCTATTGCTGATCAGGCTAAGTTTGAGTTCACCTATTTCCCAACGAATGACTCATTGGTAATTCAGGTAAAACAGGCTATTTATACTCCTGGTACTGATGGTAGTTTCTTCAGCGCAGGTCCTCAACTTGAGGCTGATAAGTTGAAACATGTTCTTAGTACACTTAATAATGGTGTCAATACAACTGCAGAATATGCAAATTTGAAGTCACAAGGTAACTTTGTAACTGTACAGGATTTGGTAAAGGCTGATCAGATTCGTATTGTAACTATTCGTGATGAGAAAGAATCTGATATCAACTTGGGTTATAAGTCTTGTGCTGCCTCTTCTGATTTGACAAGTTTGGCTGATAGTGTTTATACGATTCAGAATGCTGCGGGCGAATATTTGGCTGTTCCGATTTCTAATTGTATAAGTACAGGTAGTGCACAAGATATGTTTACAGTATATTCACAGTGGACTTCAGTTGAGGCTGCATCACAGAATGTTAATCACATGCCGGCTTATCAATGGGTTATCTTGAAGAATAAAACAAATCCGTATTTTGCAAATATTTCTTCTGTAACCGCATATAACCGTGAGTATCCGTCTATTTATGCTAATGTTCAATTGCATAAAGATACCGTTAACAATATTATAATTGCTACTTTAGTAGGTAATGATTATGAAGCTGGTCACGGTGCTAATGAGAACGCAATTGGAGACGGTGCAAAAGGTGGTTTGACATTTAATGCCGTTCCTGCTATTAACGATAGCACAATTGGTTATAAGACCTTGTCGGCTGAACAATTGCAATATAATACGGCTATTTATTCATTGAAGTATTTTAATCCGTATGTAAAGAATATGTATGTTGCAAAGAATGGTGCAAACTTGACGGCTACAGGTGATTCTACAGCTACATTTGCAATTAATGTAACTCCTGAGGTTGCTCAAAATGAAAAATATGGTTTTGGGACAATGTATCCTACATCGCAATATGCAGGTAGAATTTCTACATTAGCTACATTGGTAAGAACACCCTATGTACTTTCAACTAGTGATATGAATGTCGGTTCATCTGACAATTTCCCTAGCAGAGGCGATTCTGTTGTTGCAACTAAGACTACTGATGCTCTTCCATTCTTCTTTAAGGAGAACAACCATTATGACGGTGAACATTATTATGCATTAGTTGCTGCTATTGCAAATCCAGAGAAGCGTGCTCAAGATTTTTGGAACGCTCAATATTTGTATCCAAGATGTTTAAAGGTTGGTGTTAGTGATAATACATTAAGCGCAATGTTGCAGTTGCAATGTGGTTGCGAAAGCCGTACATCAGCATTTGCAATTGGAGTAACAGATCAAGCTTTGTATCGTCACTTTAACAATAAGAACTTAGGTGAAGTTGAAGGTCGTGATTCTTTGAAATTCTATGAGAATGTTCGTGGCGAATATTTGATGGATGAGAACAATACTAACTTGCAGAACACGAGCTGGGAAGAGGCTAACAAGCTTACAATCGATTATCTTGGAATCTGGACAGCTGACAAAGCCAGTTTGAATGGTAAGGCTCTTGGTTTACAACTCGATACAGTATGGGTTAATCGTGGTTTAGGTAACATCAAACCGCAGTATATTATCTCTGTAGCTCACAATGATGTAGCTGCTGTTGATACAATTCCTTGCGATGCAACTAATCATCAGCATGTTGACAAGGATGGTAAACCTACCGATGCAATGCATTGTATACATGCAACTCCGGGTCATGCAGGATTTGAATATGGTAAATATTTGATCAGCTTTGCTGATTCTACTGCTGATGTTCCTTTTACAGATGTTAAGGGTGGTTATTTCCGCTTGGCATTCAAGAAAGCTATCCATATTACTGATACATTGATTTTCTTGGAAGATGCTGATGCAGCTTTGGCTCCTGCAACATTGAGTCCATCTGCTTTGATCGCTAAGTATAACAAGACTGGTTATAAGGGTAATGGTAAAGTACGCTCTTTGAAGGGTGACGATCATAAGAATTATACATGGTCATTCCGTTATATCAATCCGGGCATGGGTGCAAATGCAACTGCAGAAGGTTCAGATAACTCATTCTTGATCGAATCATCTAGCTTCGATGCTCAGCCTATTGCTCCTGAAAATGCAGGTTGGGTTAAGATGCAGAATGGTTGCTTAACAATCACAAAGGCCCCGTCATTGTTCAAAGATACTAAGACAGGTGCTGATGGCGCTTTGATCTTCAATGTTGAGAAGATGGGTGCTGACAACATGGTAACTGACGCTGCTACAGTAACAGCTTCTGACTTCACGGTAATCGCTGGTCAGGGTCAGGTAACAATTAACGGTGCAGCCGGTAAGAAAGTTGTTGTAAGCAACATCCTTGGTCAGACTGTAGCTAACACAGTTCTTACTTCAGACAATGCAACAATCGCTGCTCCGGCAGGTGTAGTAGTTGTAGCTGTTGAAGGTGAAGCTGCTGTAAAAGCAATCGTTAAGTAATTAGAACGACTGTAGAGACGCAAGCATTGCGTCTCTCTCTCAAAATATAAAAGAGGCGAGGAATTTTCCCCGCCTCTTTTTTTATGTCCTTAACCTTACCTCTTACTATAATATGTCCTGTATCTTTGAAAATAATCTTGTATATTTGCAAAAATTGAACACTTCAGGATGGAAATACACTCAGCGCTAACCGGTCAGAGATAGTAATACCGGGATCTGGGATGAAGTATCTGTTACGACAACCGGGAATGTTCGTCTGCTGGCGCCTTATGTTGTGACAAAAAAACCGATGTGCGCTATAGTATTCGTGCGATTATGTCCGATAAGGATCCTGCCAATTATATTAATTCTGACTGGTTGCTGCGACTGTCTCCCGAACGCTATCGTGATGAAGTGCGTTTTCATGCCGAGATGAATCTGCGCTTGATGCGAGTCTGGGGTGGAGCTCTGTTGGAACGCCCCGAATTTTATAATGCCTGCGATGAATATGGACAGCTGGACAACTGAACGTATAGTGGCAACAGAAAAGTGACGGATTATGGTTCTTAGTTGAGCTTGCCTTTACCCTGGCGGATGATTTCGTATGGTTCACAGGTGCAGTCAACGATTGTTGATGCTTCAAGACCGCCATATCCGCCATCGATTACGATATCAACTTCGTCCTCGTACTTTTCGTGTATGAGTTCGGGGTCGGTGCTGTACTCCATTACTTCGTCCTCGTCGCGGATAGACATGGTCAGGATCGGATTTCCGAGTGCCTGCACCAGAGTACGTATAATATTATTGTCGGGAACACGGATGCCGACTTCTTTGCGGTTTTTGTATATCTTCGGAAGCTCATTGCTTGTTGGAAGAATAAATGTGAAAGGACCGGGAAGATTCTTCTTCATCATCTTGAAGGCTGTATTATCTACTTTTGCGTATTCGCTCAGGTTTGACAGGTCGTAACAGATGATGGAGAGATTGCTTTTTAGCGGGTTGACGCCTTTGAGGCGGCAAATATGTTCGACTGCGCGGACATTGAGCGCATCACAACCGATCGCATAAACGGTATCAGTCGGATAAATGACAAGGCCGCCGTCCTGCAGGGCTTTAACGACCTTGTCTATTTCTTTTGGATTCGGATTCTCCGGATAGATCTTTATGAGCATATACTATTCTTGATAATAGACGCGTTTGACGCGCGGTGATATGGAAGTGAGTATTTCGTAAGGAATCGTATTCAGCTTATCCGACAGTTCGCTGACCGGAAGATCATCACCGAAAATGATGGCCGTATCGCCCTCTTGAACATCAATATCCGTTACGTCGATCATACAGGTGTCCATACATATATTGCCAATGATCGGGCAACGTTTGCCGTTAATGACAACTTCGCCTCCACCATTGCTGAAGTGGCGATCGAGTCCATCGGCATAGCCTATAGGGATGATGGCTATTCGCGAGTTGCGCTTGACATAGCTTTTCCGGCTGTAGCCTATGGAGTCGCCTGCAGGAACATCCTGAATTTGCAGTATTGTTGTTTTCAATGTACTGATATTCTGCAGTCCTTTGATACCGGATGCACTGACTCCATAAAGACCGATACCGAGACGAACCATGTCCATCTGATATTCGGCGAAACGTTCGATGCCGGCAGTGTTGAGAATATGTTTGATTATTTTGTAATCAAGGGCTTTTTCAAGCTCATTGGCTGCTTCAGTGAAAGTAGTAAGCTGATGCTTTGTGAAATCGTCGAAGACGGCGGAATCACTTCCCGCAAGATGCGAGAAGACTGAACGAACGACAATACCACTCTGTTCTTTCAAACGGTTGCAGATTTCTTGCATATCCGAAGGTTGAAAGCCCAGGCGGTGCATTCCGGTATCAATCTTGATATGAACGGGATAAGCTGTTATTCCTCTATGGCGTGTTTCTTTGAGCATAGCGTCGAGCAGGCGAAAACTGTAGACCTCCGGTTCGAGTTGATTTTCAAATAGAACGTTGAAACTACTGAACTCCGGATTCATTACAATGATTGGGATAGAAATGCCTTCTTTACGTAATTCGGCGCCTTCGTCGGCAACAGCTACTGCCAGATAATCGCAGCGATGTTCTTGCAGTGTTTTTGCAAGTTCATAAGAGCCGGCACCATAACCAAAAGCTTTGACCATACAGACCATCTTGGTTTCTGGTTTAAGCATCGAACGATAGAAATTGAAATTATGGACGATAGCGTCTAGATTGACTTCCAGAATGGTTTCGTGAACCTTCTTTTCCAATAAATCAGAGATTTGTTCGAAATGGAAATGGCGTGAACCCTTAATCAGTATAAGCTCATTTTTGAATCTCCTGAATGAAGGTGCGTTTATGAATTCTTTTGTAGTAAGGTAGAATTCTTTTTCAATATTAAATACACTTTCGTATTCTTTCAGATCGCGTCCGATACCGATGATACGGTCTACCTTTTTGCGGTGAACGAGATCGGCCACCCGTTTGTATAAAGACTTGGGTA
>Ga0268263_1002903_pt1 | contig 10328 bp, 9 predicted proteins | sample Biomet5_FD_190358 | JGI IMG/M metagenome (GOLD analysis project Ga0268263, IMG submission 190358) | Microbial communities from bioreactor (seeded with sewage sludge) at LBNL, California, USA - Biofuel metagenome 5 (SPAdes) (version 4) | ecosystem: Engineered > Bioreactor > Anaerobic >... | reverse complement strand
CGACGGCCAGTGGGCCGAGGGCAAAAAGTACCTGCAGGTTTCCACCGACGAGGTGTACGGCGCGCTGGGCGCCGAGGGCTTCTTCACAGAAACGACGCCGCTGTGCCCGCACAGCCCGTATTCGTCCTCCAAGGCCAGCGCCGATCTGTTTGTCAGGGCGTTCCATGACACCTACGGCATGCCCGTCAACATCACGCGCTGCTCCAACAACTACGGCCCCTATCAGTTCCCGGAAAAGCTCATCCCGCTGATGATCAACAACGTCAAGCACCACAAGAGCCTGCCTGTCTACGGCGACGGCATGCAGATCCGCGACTGGCTGTACGTGCAGGACCACTGCCGCGCGCTGACCACGGTGCTGGAGAAAGGCGAACCGGGTCAGATCTACAACATCGGCGGCCACAACGAGAAGGCCAACATCGAGATCGTCAAGCTGGTCATCAGGACCATGGGCAAGAGCGAGGAACTCATCACCCACGTCAAGGACCGTCCGGGTCATGACCGGCGCTATGCCATCGACAACACCAAGATATCCACGCAGCTGGGCTGGCAGCCGGAGACCGCGTTTGCGGACGGCATGGCCCGCACCATCGACTGGTACCTGGACAATCAGCAGTGGATGGACAGCGTGACCAGCGGCAATTACGCAAGCTATTATGCCAAGATGTACGGCCGCTGAGGCCATAGACGCCATCCATAAATCATTGACAGCGATTCTGACAGGGGGCATCGTCATTGCCATGGCGATGCCTTTCCTTTGGCACGCTGCGCTGGGGACGAAGCGTCATCGCCATGGCATTGGCGCGAACAGGAGGCCGGGCCGTGGCGGGGTGATTAACTTGATATAGACATTGTCCGGGCTGTGCCATTTGTTATAAGATAGAGGCACGGCCAGTCGTCACTAACAATCAAACAATGGACATATAGGTGGAAATGAGCGTGAAGTGGGTACACAGGGGACTGCTGCCGGATAAGCTGATCAGGAACAACTGGTTCAAGACCTTTTACAGCCTGATCGTTTTCGCCGCGGCCGTGTATGTCGTGTACAAAGGCCAGGAGGTCATCGGGGCCGTCTATTTCGCGTCCTTGGTCGCCCTGATATGGGTGATATCGGATGACTTCGTCGATTCGATGCTGCCGCTGCTGCTGTTGAGCGTGTTCGTCACGCGCATGTACAACTCCTATGCACGGTTCATCCAATACAAGTGGCTGGCCATCCCGCTGGGGTTCGCCCTGCTGTTCCATGTCATATGGTATTGGCGCCGGCCGAAGATCGGCATCACCTTCTACGGCCAGCTGGCGGTGGCCGTCGCCATCTCCGTCAGCGGGATCGGGACGTTTCCCCTGGCGGCGTATCTCAAGGCCAGTTCCATCTATTACATCCTGGGCCTGGGCTTCGGGATGGTCGGCTTCTATCTGCTGTTCAGCTCGCATGTCCAGGACCATGATCGTCATCAGATGGCCCGCTATATGATGCTGGTCGGGATGATGGTCGTCGTCTGCGTCGTGCACTTCTACTACGCCAACCGGGCCACGTATGCCGCGACGGGCAGCTGGCCAGCTTTCTATGGTGAAAACAATCTGGCGACTTTCATGATGATGGCCCTGCCGATGCCTTTTTGGTATGCGTCCAAACGTCCCTGGGGCTTCTTGTATGTCATGGTGTGCATCCCGGTCTTCTATGGGGCGCTGGTTTTGTGCGGCTCGCGCGGCGGTATGCTGCTGGGCACGGCGGAGGTCTTCCTGCTTTTCATCGTCTATTGCATCGCCAGCCATGGCCGTATCATCAACCGCATCGCCTATGTCCTGTGCTTCTTCGTCTTCGGCTACATCCTTTATGAATATGGCCCGGCGTTCGTGACCAAGTACATGAAGTTCCCGCTGCTGCGGGTAGGCGGGCAGCTGGGCTTGGAGTACTACTTCCTAAGGATACAGGACTTCGTCACCGAGAAGGGTATCGAGGTCCGCACCAAGTTCATCGCCCGCGCCATCACGGATTTCCAAAGCAGCCTCATCGTGGGCAAAGGCATTTTGTACAAGGGCAACAGCGACCTTTATAACGGCGTCAAAGGGACGATGCAATGGTATCATATGTGGTTCCCGCAGATCATCGGCAGCATGGGCCTGGTCGGCGTGGCGGCCTATGCCAGCCAGATGTGGTGCCGCGCCAAGGCTTATTTCACCCATCGCGACGCCCTGAACCTGACGCTGGCGATGTCGGCGGTCGGGCTGTGGCTGATGTCGCAGGTCAACCCGGGCGAGTTCTGCCCGATACCTTACGCGCTGCTGACGGTCATCTACTTCGTGCTGATCGAGAACACGGCCAAGGAGCAGGGCCCGACCTATCGTCTCGACGACAGTGATGCTGACGGAAAGTCCGCTGATTGAGGAAGCAAAGGCCATAGATGGCCGTAGATGAAAATAGGAGGAATGAAGATATGCTTACGACGAAATGTATCAATCCCGAGCTGATGGCGGCCCTGGCCCTGTGCGGCCATGGCAGTCAGATCCTCATCGCCGATGGCAACTATCCGCTCAACGAGAAGTCGGGGTCGGCCACCAAGATCTTCTTGGGGCTGTGCCCCGGGACCCCGACGGTCACCGCGGTGCTGGCGACGCTGCAGTCGGTCATCAACATCGAGGCCGCGACCGTCATGCAGCCGGCGGACGGCACCGGGCTGGCCATCTTCGACGAGTTCCGGCAGATGTTGCCCGGTATCGAGCTGAAGAAGCTGGGGCGTTTCGAGTTCTATGATGCCTGCTCGGCCGACAAGGCGGTCGTCATCGCCATCGAGACGGGTGAGCGGCGGACCTACGCCAACCTGCTGATCACCGTCGCCTGCGCCTAGGCTGTGTTCATCGGTATGCATCCAAGGCAAGGCACAGATGAAAGTGCCATTTTCAGTGTGCTCCAAGTGCTGTTGGATAAGCATCCGATCAGATGCGGTTCAGTTGAATCAAAACGGTCGCCATGCCCATGGATATAGTTCGGTTGGAACCGACTCGGTATTAACCGAATTTATTGTTTACAAGACCTCGGGCCGGGAGTATCATAATATTAGTTCGGTTAATACCGAGTCGGAAAGGACCGAGTAAGATGATCTTTCACGGCCGTAAGAAAGAATTGAAGAAACTGAGGGACGCGATCTCCGCCCCTGGCATGGGTACGATGCTTGTTTATGGACGCCGCCGTGTCGGCAAGAGCGAACTGGTCAAGCAGGCTATCAGCACGGCCGACACCGTCTACATGTTTTATGAGTGCAAGCAGTTGGCTGAGCAGAGCAACGCCGAGGGACTGAACAGGGTGACGGCAGAAGCGCTGGGACTCCCTAAGCTTGGTTATCAGAGGATTGAGGATATCCTGGAATACATATTCAAGGCCGCGGTGTCCAAAAAGATGATCCTGGTGCTCGATGAATATCCCTACCTGCGGGCCAACATCGCCGGCATGGACAGCATCCTGCAGTCGCTCATCGATGGATATCGTGACAGCACTCAACTGAAATTGGTGCTCCTGGGCTCATATGTCGATGTCATGAAGTCCCTGCTAGGCAAGGCCAATCCGCTGTTCGGACGGATGGATGTGATCATCGACCTCAAGCAGATGGACTACTATGAGGCGGCAGAGTTCTATCCGGCCTTCTCACCCGCGGACCGCGTCAGGATATATTCCGTCTTTGGCGGGATCCCCTATTACAACCGCCTGATCGACGACCGGCGGTCTGTCAAAGAGAACATCATGTCACTTATCGCCTCCGAAGGGGCACGCCTTGAAAACGAGGTCCCCTTATATCTGGGGGCGGAGATCGCTAAGATGACCAATGCCAACGAGGTCTTCAGCGCGATGGCCCGAGGCTATTCCAAATACAGCGACATCCTGTCCCAATCGCACGTATCCAGCGGGCCGACCCTCGTCGACATCATGGATAAATTGATCAGCATGGAAGTCGTGATCCGGACGGCACCTATCAACGATGAAAACAACAGACGGAAGGCCGGCTATCATATATGCGACAACCTGTCGCTGTTCTATTATCGCTACATGTTCGCGCATGCCTCGCAACTGAAGATCATGGATCCCGATACGTTCTACGACAGGTACATACATCCCGATTTCGAGGAGAGCTACGTTCCGCATGGCTTCGAGCGCATCGCCCGGCAATACCTCGTCAGGGCCAACCAGGCTGGCATGATAGATCCAGTGCTGGAAAAGATCGGCAAGTATTATTACGATGACCCCGTCAGTCGGACCAACGGCGAGTTCGATGTCGTGGCCAAGGACGAAAAGGGATACGTCTTTTATGAAGTGAAGTTCATGAAGAACCGTATCACCGAGGCTATGATCAGCAAGGAAATCGAACAGGTGCGGGCCACGGGTCTGAGATGCCATCGCTATGTCTTCATCGCACGTTCCGGTTTCACTGGTAAGGAAACCGCCGAGATAAAGCATGTCATGCTTGATGAACTATATAAGGAAGGGATGTAAGGCGGCATCGCACGAGATGGTATGTCACCACGAGACCGGCTGCAAGGCCGGCTTTCTTTCGCATACAAGCAGCGAACGCGGAATCATTACGCCGTATATCAGATTATTTGACAGCATGCGCGTGATTGACATTATAATGATTGTGCAGGTTTTTGATGTTTGAACAATCGTGATAAGCAAGGAGGCTCTATGAAGATACTCGTCTGCATCAAGCAGGTGCCGAACACCAACAAGGTCGAGGTGGACCCGGTCACCGGCGTCCTCAAGCGCAGCGGCATCAAGGGCAAGATGAATCCCTACGATCTCTTCGCCCTGGAGACGTCGCTGCAGCTCAAGGAGAAGTACGGCGGTCAGCTGACGGCCTTGACGATGGGGCCGGGCCAGGCCGCCGAGACGCTGCAGGAAGCCTTATACATGGGGGCCGACGACGCGGTGCTGGTCTCCGACCGCAAACTGGGCGGGGCCGACGTGCTGGCCACGTCCTATACGCTGTCCCAGGCCATCGCGGCCTGCGGAACGTATGACCTGATCATCTGCGGCAAGCAGACCACCGACGGCGACACGGCCCAGGTCGGGGCCGAGATCGCCGAATGGATGGGCCTGCCCCATGCCGGCAACGTCATCGAGGTGCTGCAGGCCGACGGCGAAGCGGTGACCGTCAAGCTGAACCAGGAACATGAGATCGTGACCCAGCGGATGCCGCTGCCCTGCCTGCTGTGCACCGACGCGGACGTCAATACGCCGCGGCTGCCTTCCTACAAGCGCAAAAAGGAGATCGGCGCCGGGACCATCAGGACCATGACCCTGGCCGACCTCAAGGATACCGATCCCAAGCATTACGGCCTGGCGGGCTCCGCCACCCAGGTGGAACGCATCTTCCCGCCCGAGAAGAACGACGCCAAGCAGATGTTCACCGGCACATCGGCCCAGCTGGCCGACAGGCTGTATGCGTTATTGACGGAGCATAAGTTCGTCGAGAAAGGGGGCCGCTGACCATGGGACTGCAGATCCATCAGGAGAAGATCGACGCCCAGGCGGCCGCCCAGCTGGCGGCGCTGTGCCCCTTCGGGGCGATAACGGCCGATGGGGATAAGATAAGCATCGGGGCAGGCTGCCGACTGTGCAAGATGTGCGTGCGCCAGGGCCCGGCCGGGGCCATCACCTTCGAGGCCGATCCCGTCAAGACCGTGGACAAGGACGCCTACAAAGGCATCGCCGTCTTCGGCGAACACAACCGCGGCCAGCTGCACAACGTGACCTTGGAACTGCTGGGCAAGGCCGCCCAGCTGGCCCAGGTCACCCACCAGCCCATCTACGCCGTGCTGATCGGCTATCATGTCCAGCCGCTGGCCGACGAGATTCTGCGCTATGGGGCTGACAAGGTCTACGTCTATGACGACCCGGCCCTGGACGACTTCCGCATGGATGTCTATGCCAACGCCTTCAGCGACTTCATCACCAAGGTCAAGCCGTCCTCGATCCTGGTGGGGGCCACCAACATCGGCCGTTCGCTGGCGCCGCGCGTGGCGGCCCGCTTCCATACGGGCCTGACCGCCGACTGCACCAAGCTGGAGATGAAACCCAACACCGACCTGGTCCAGATCCGGCCGGCCTTCGGCGGCAACATCATGGCGCAGATCGTCACCACCAACACCCGGCCGCAGTTCTGCACCGTGCGCTACAAGACGTTCGACGCCCCGCAGCCGTCCGCGCCCCATGGTCAGGCCGTCGCCATGACCCTGGCCCCGGATCAGCTGCGCAGCACCACCGCGATACTGGACATCAAGGAGAAGGCCAAGATCATCGATATCTCCGAGGCCAAGGTCATCGTGGCCGTCGGCCGCGGCCTCAAGAGCAGGGACGACATCGCCCTGGCCCAGAGGCTGGCCGACCTTCTGGGGGCGCAGCTGGCCTGCACCCGGCCGCTGGTGGAGGCCGGATGGTTCGACGCCAAGCGCCAGATCGGCCTATCGGGCCGTACCGTCCATGCCAAGCTGATCATCACCCTGGGCGTGTCGGGCTCGGTGCAGTTCGCCGCCGGCATGCGCGGCTCGGAGATGATCGTGGCCATCAACAGCGATCCCCACGCCGGCATCTTCGACATCGCCCACTATGGCCTGGTCGGGGACCTGTACGAGATCGTCCCGCAGCTGATCGCCAAGATCGAAGGAGGCAGCCATGTACAATAAGGTAACCGATAAGGACGTGGCGGCGCTGACCGCCATCGTCGGGACCGAGCGGGCCGCGGCCTTCGCGGCCATCAGCCCGGACTACGGCCATGACGAGATGAACGGCGTCCATCATCAGCCGGACGTGCTGCTGAAGGTCCGCAGCACCCAGGAGGTGGCGGACATCATGCGCTATGCCGACCAGCACCTGCTGCCGGTGGTGGTGCGCGGCTCAGGCACGGGCCTGGTCGGGGCGGCGGTGGCCGTGCAGGGCGGCATCATGATCGACACCACCCAGATGAACAAGATACTGGAGCTGGACCAGGACAACCTGACGGTGACCGTCCAGCCGGGCGTGCTGCTGATGGAGCTGGCCGAATACGTCCAGAACCAGGGCTTCATGTATCCGCCCGACCCGGGGGAGAAGTCGGCCACCATCGGCGGCAACATCTCCACCAACGCCGGCGGCATGCGGGCCGTCAAGTACGGCGTCACCCGCGACTACGTGCGCGGCCTGACGGTGGTGCTGCCCACCGGCGACATCGAGCATTTCGGCGGCAAGGTCGTCAAGAACAGCTCGGGCTATGCCCTCAAGGACCTGATGATCGGCTCGGAAGGCACCCTGGGCATCATCACCGAGGCCATCATGAAGCTGGTGCCGCTGCCCAAGGTGTCCGTCAGCCTGCTGGCCCCGTTCGATACGATGGACAAGGCATTGGACGTCGTGCCGCAGATCATCCGTTCCAACTTCGAACCGACGGCCGTCGAATACTTCTCGCGCGAGACGATCCTGTTTGCCGAAAGCTACCTGGGCAAGAAGTTCCCGGACAGCCGCTATCCCGCCTACGTGCTGATGACGGTGGACGGCGGCGATGAGGCCCACGTGCAGAAATGCTGCGACAGCCTTTCGGACCTGTGTCTGGCCAACGGGGCGGCCGACGTGTACATCGTCGACACCGACGAGCGCAAAGCCTCGGTGTGGAGCGCCCGCAGCGCCTTTTTGGAGGCCATCAAGGCTTCGACCACCGAGATGGACGAGTGCGACGTCGTGGTGCCGCGCAAGCAGATCGCCGATTTCATCAAGTTCACCCACCAGCTGGCCAAGGAATACGACATCCGCATCCCCAGCTTCGGCCATGCCGGTGACGGCAACCTGCACATCTACATCTGCCGCGACCAGCTGGACGACCAGACCTGGCATGCCAAGCTGGCCGCCATCTTCGAGAAGCTGTACGCCCAGGCCCGGCAGCGCGGCGGCCTGGTCAGCGGCGAGCACGGCATCGGCTTTGCCAAGAAGGGCTACCTGAAGGAGCAGCTGGGCGACGAGCAGATCGCCCTGATGCAGGGCATCAAGAAAGTATTCGATCCCCATAACATCCTCAACCCGGGCAAGGTCTGCCAGTGAGACGTTGAAGCGTGGTGGCCGCCGTCCCTTGTGACGGCGGCTTTCTATGAGCCCGGCCGATTGACAGACGGGACGCGGTGCGGTAGTCTGAAGGTGCGTCAAAGGAAGAGAACCAACCGTCATGCCCAAACTAAGCCGTCGCTGGATCATATACATCGTATTCACCGTCCTGGCGGCCGTCATCATGGTCGTCACGATGAGCCTTTCAAAGCCGGCGGCGCTGGCCGTCCTTGTGACGGGCTTGCCTCATTGATCTGCGTGGATGGACAAGGATGCATGGGCATCCTTTTTTTATGTGACGGAAGAGCGCTCCAACGTCCCGTTAACATGGATCTGACGCTTTTTTACATTGTGTAAGGCGTGGGAAATTTTACCCCAAACAAGAAAATTTTATAACTTGGGCCCATGCTATAATGCAGCCAACAAGAGGGACGCCGTGGGAAAGGGGCCAAATGGTCAACACCAGAACCGTGGTCTTCGATCTGGATGGTACGATATACCAGGACACCGCTTTTTATCACGACTACATCTCCTATCTGGTCGAGGGGACCGCTTATCAGGCATGGGGCCCGCGGCTGGATGCCTTCGCCGCCGGCGTCTTCGCCGGGCAGGGCCTGGTCATGAACAGCTTCTATCGCAGCCAGCGGGTCGCGGCTCAGGACCCGGATGAATATTTCGCGGCTTTGACGGCTCAGCGCTGCACGCCGCGCACCTATGAGGATGCCCTTGTTCAAGAGGGCATTGTTTATTTGGGCGACGCCTGGGCGGTGGTGACGTATTTGGGCACCACGCTGGGGCTGATGGACGACGGCCGGGGTGACGCCCTGTACCGCCGGATGCGGTGCAAGATGGAGCAGGACGGCATGACCGGCAGCCCGCGCCTCAAGCAGGCCATCAGCCGGCTGGCCGGACGCTGTGACGTGATCATGATGAGCAACTCATATGAGGCCACGGTGCTGGAGTTTCTGCGGCAGCTGGGCTTCGAGGGGCTGTTCCCCTGCATCTGCGCCAGCGCCAACAAGCCTCATGGCATGATCGGTGCGCTGGTGGCCCGTCGGCCGGACGTCTTCGCCCGGGCCGAGACGGTGGTGTCCATCGGCGACCATGCCTTCAACGATCTGATGCCGGTGGCCCGCATGGGCGGGCGCACGGTATGGATAAACCCTTATCCGCAGGTGGCCAAGGCGGCGTGCGACGTCGAGCTGGCCAGCCTGGACGAACTGGCTGATTATCTGGACGGGCTGTCATAAATGGGTTCTCAAAAAGGAGGGAGACTATATATGAGACTTCGTAAGGTATTTGTGCTTATGCTTACCGTCGTCATGATGGTGATGTCACTGGCCGCCTGCGGCACCAGCACCACACCGGCCGAGAAGACCAAGATCGTCTACTGGCATACCTACACCGACGCCCATGAGGAGGCCCTGAAGAAGGTCATCGACGGCTTCAACGCCTCGCAGGACAAGTATGAGGTCGTGGGCGAGCAGCAGCCGTACAGCGAGTTCGACACCAAGCTGCTGCAGGCCGTGCGCAACGGCACGGGCCCGGATCTGACCACGATGTATCCTTCCGATGCCGTCGGCTACATCAACGAGGGCCTGCTGACGGACTTCAAGCCTTTCATCGCCAAGAGCCAAGGCGGCGTGGATGCCCTGAAGAACAGCATCCCGGCCGGCCTGTACGCCGAGCTGACCCAGTGGGGCGACAACATCTATTCCTACCCGATGACCTCCACCGGCGAGGTGCTGTTCTACAACAAGACGCTGTTCGACAAGTACGGCATCGCCGCCCCGCAGACCTGGACCGACGTCGCCAACTACAGCAAGCTCATCTATGAGAAGGAAGGCATCCCCGGCTTCGGCACCGACTCGGTGACCGACACCTACCAGTGCCTGCTGATGCAGGCCGGCAGCAGCTACATCGACGCCGCCTCCAAGAAGCTGGCCATCGATGAGACGATCGGCAAGCAGAAGCTGAACTGGTTCGCCGATGGCGTCAAGGCCGGCTACTTCCGGCTGGTCGGCGAGGACACCTACTTCTCCAACCCGTTCGGCAGCCAGGCCGTGGCTTCGTACATCGGCTCCAGCGCCGGGATCAGCTACGTCCTGTCGGCCGTCAACAACGCCTTCGAGGTCGGCTGCGTGCCCATCCCGCAGGAAGGCCCGGTCAAATACATCTCCCAGTGGTGCAGCGGCTTCGTCTGCTTCTCCAAGGATCAGACCAAGGCCGAGGGCGTCTATGAGTTCCTGAAGTACTTCGCCACCACCGA
>Ga0268263_1002900_pt1 | contig 10343 bp, 8 predicted proteins | sample Biomet5_FD_190358 | JGI IMG/M metagenome (GOLD analysis project Ga0268263, IMG submission 190358) | Microbial communities from bioreactor (seeded with sewage sludge) at LBNL, California, USA - Biofuel metagenome 5 (SPAdes) (version 4) | ecosystem: Engineered > Bioreactor > Anaerobic >... | reverse complement strand
AAACGCCGCATTTATTTTTTGTAAAATAGTCATAGGTCCTTGGACATAACAAGCCGGTCTTCTCCAGGGCCGTACTCGTCTTTGGCGCTGTTCAGAACGGTAAAGCCCAACTTCTCGCGGTACACCGACAGCGCGTTGAAGTTGGCTGGATCCACGGTTAACAGCACACGTGTGACACCGTAGCGTTTCAGGTTAGCAAGGGCGTAATTAAGCAGCGCGGTTCCGACGTTCTGGCCGCGGAATACCGGAAGCACAGCAACGCTCATCAGATAGGCGACGGAAATATCCGCCATGTCGCGCATAAAATAAGCGCAGGCCACCGCAACGTCATCTTCGTCCACCGCGACATAAACCTTGCCGTATCGCATCAACGGAACAATAACGTACTCGTTGAGCGCGCCGTCACCGAACGCCTCCTGCTCGATATCGATAATATTGGAGATGAGCTCCGCATTGGGCTTATCCACTGCCCTGAATGTGATCGTCATATATCAAACCTCCTGTGAAATTATTTATTTTCCAGCGCTTCGGCCAATACGGCGACAAGCTGCCGGACGCATGCGTATTCGGCCGCGTAAGCGTCGCGGCCCGGAAGCTCATGCCGGGCGATCATGGAATCCGCCTGAAAGCTGAAGAAGTCGTGATCGCTGATGATGATATGATCAACCAGCTCAATGCCCAGCACGGCGAGTGCGCGCAGTATATCCTGCGTGGCGCGGATATCGGCAGAAGAAGGCTTGACACAGCCGCCCGGATGATTGTGCGTGACGATGCCCCTGACCGCATGATGCCGCAACGCCGCAGCCGCCACGCGGCTGACATACACAGGCGATTCGGAGACGCTGCCTTCAGACAGGCGTTCCGTGTGGATCACACGGTTCTGCGTGTTCAGCCAGATCACATAAATCTGTTCGATCGGCTTGCCGAACAATAATGTCCGTGCATAGGCACAGGCTTCGCGGATGGACCTGATAGGAGGCCGCCGCCCGAGCTTGCTGCGCTCATAAGCGCGAAAAGCCTCGGGAAACATGGTCAAATAAGCTGCGGCCTTCGGGCCAATACCCCCGACCTGTTCCAGATCATTAGCGTTCGCTTCCAAAACGCCCGCCAGACTGCCGAACTTATCGAGCAACTGATGGGCAATGCTGTTGGTATCCACACGCGGCAGCGCATAGAACAACAGAAATTCAAGCAGTTCGTGATCTTCAAAGCCCTCGAACCCCTCGTTCAAATAGCGCTTCGTCAGTCGGTCCCGGTGGCCCTCGTGCATCTCGTTATCCTCAAGAGCAGCCCTTGCAGGTGCTGCAGTTTCCTCCGCTGCAGCCTCCCCCGCCTTTGACGCCGCCTCCTCCAAAATAGCATTTGCCCTGATAATGCCGTTGAACATTAAGCGAACCGCATCTGGGGCACGGAGGCTTTTTATCAGCCGAGGTCAATTCCTCAAATACATTTTTACAATCTTCACAGATGAACTTTAACAAAGCCATGGCATTGTCTCCTTGTCAGAGCATCTTTTTCCGCCAGAGTATCAGCGTGACAACCACGGTTGAGACAAGCGCGATACCCAGCACGATCGCAAACCCGCCCGCCATGCCATGGAAGGGGACATCCACGTTCATTCCCCATAGGCTGGCAACCATCGTTGGGACAGCCAATATAATCGTAATGGATGTCAGTAATTTCATGACAATGTTCAGGTTGTTTGAGATGACGGAAGCGAACGCATCCATCGTACCGGACAAGATATCCCGGTAGATCGCGGCCATCTCAATGGCCTGCTTATTTTCAATGATGACATCTTCCAGCAGGTCCTCGTCATCCGGATAGCGTTTAATGAAGTTGGTCTTCATCATCTTTTCCAAAACGACTTCGTTGCCCTTTAATGATGTCGAAAAAAATACGAGCGATTTTTCCAGCTTTAGCATCTGAATCAACTCGCGGTTTTTTAATGATTTATGAAGCGCGGATTCAACCTGCGTGCTGGCTTTGTCGATCTGCCGCAGATATTGAAGGAACTTCGTGCTGGTGCGAAAAAGCAACTGAAGCACGAACCGCGTTTTTTTACAGGTATCAAAGCTCTTTACCCGGTTTTCCATAAAGTCGTCGATGATCGTCGTATCCTCAAGGCATACGGTAATGACCATATGCTCCAGAAGAATAATACCAAGCGGAAGGGTGTTGTACACAAAAGACGTTCCCTCCGGCTCGACGACAGGAATATCGACCAAGATCAGAGTCTGCTCATCCTCCCGATCAATACGGGCCGCCTCTTCTTCATCGAGCGCAGCGGATATAAAATCGTTCAATGCGCCGGTTTGCGCGCAAATGTCATCAATTTCGTTTTTGGTCGGCCGGTTCAGATGGATCCATGTGCCGGGAGAAACGCAATTTTGTTCGCTAAGCCGTCCATCCACCGTTTTGTAATACTGTATCATTGGCAAGCACCGCCTTTCTTATAGTGGCGGCGTGCATTTTAAGCCTGCCATGTGGTATGCACGCCGCTGTTTTTTGTATTGCACAATATAGGGTCTGCGTCCACGCATACCACCTCCGTTTTCAAATTTGGCCATCTGGCGGCACAACCCGCCAAAAAGGCCATAGTTATTATAACACGTGGACGGAATAAATCAACCACGCTGGTGTTATGATGGTTTTATCATGGAAAATTTGGAAAACAGCGCTGTTTGACATGAGATGTTGCGGCGCTTTATAATCGCTTTATAGGCGGCGGGTCTGTGGTTGAAAGTCGATGCCAGTCGCGGGCGAAACGACCCACGTAAACCGGCGAAATGCCGGCGAGCATGGCGCGGTTTAGTGGTCAGTCCGGCCGGGAGGAATCCCGAGAGGCAGAGTCGTGGGGAGGCGCAAAGCCTTATGAGCAAAATGCCCAGCCGGCGGATGTGGGGGCAAAGACCAGGTCAGCCGCCGCCTAATTTTATTGAAATTTCAAGCTGATATCGAGTGGTTTGATGTTGTTGGTCAGCGCGCCGATGGAGATGAAATTGACTCCAGTACCGGCGACTTCCTGCAAATCTTTCTCATCCATGTTGCCGGAGGCCTCGGTGAGTGCACGGCCATCGATGAGCCTAATCGCCTGCGCCATCATTTCGGTTTGCATATTATCCAGCATGATGATATCCGCGCCGGCAGATAAGGCTTCCTGTACCTGTTCCAGCGTTTCTGTTTCCACTTCGATCTTAAGCGTATGCGGCACATAATCCCGAGCGGCGCGGATGGCCTGTGTGATGCCTCCTGCGGCCTTGATATGGTTGTCCTTGATCAATACACCGTCAGACAATGTAAACCGGTGGTTATAGCCGCCGCCGACGCGCACAGCGTATTTTTCCAGCATACGCAGCCCCGGCGTGGTTTTACGCGTGTCCAGAATGCGGACCGGGAAACCGGTGACCTTGTCCGCCGCTTCGCGCGTACGCGTGGCGATACCCGACATGCGCTGCATAAAATTGAGCGCGAGGCGTTCGCCCGTCAGCACGGAGATGGCGGCTCCGCTGATTTCGGCGATAACGTTCCTCTTTTCCACCTTGTCTCCGTCGGAGAAGAAAAACTCCAGCCTGATAGCCGGATCGACATAGGCGAAGACCGCCTGCGCAACAGTAGTGCCGCAAAGCACGCCTTCCGCCTTGGCGATAAACTTGCCGCTGATTTGAGTGCCTTCAGGCACTGTGCTCATCGTGGTGATGTCTCCGGTGTTCACATCCTCGGCCAGTGCGGTCTCGATAATGCGGTTCAGCTGTTTGGGATCAATCATTGTCCGTACTTCCCTTCGTCGGTGCGGTAATGCGCCCCGACGGAATTTTTGCGCCTGTACGCGCTTTCCAGTATGGCTCTGGAGACAACCGCCATATTATAGAGCTCGATTTCGCGGAGCGTACGCAGCCGGGCGTGTTTCAACCCGGAAAGCAGTTCGTTCACCCGGGCGAGCCCATAGGCGAGTTTTTCGCCGTCGCGCAGAATGCCGCAGTATTTAACCATAATGCCCTTTAGGTCGATGATTCGGGCTTCGGCGTCGAGATCGGCATCAATTAGTTCTTGGGGCTCCGGCAGATGCGCGCCCGATTTTTTACCATCGAACAACCGGCCGACGGTGGCGGCGCAGCGCCGCCCGAAAACAAGGCATTCCAGCGTGGAATTACTGGCCAGCCGGTTGGCGCCGTGGACGCCGGTGCAGGCGGTTTCGCCACAGACCAGCAGACCGCCCACGTTTGTTTGGCCATACAAGTCCGTCTGGACGCCGCCCATCATGTAGTGCTGGACCGGACCCACCGGGATATAATCTTTGGTAATATCGATGCCATGCTCAAGGCAGGTATGATAGATTGTGGGAAAACGGTTGACCAGGAATTCAGCGGGCTTGTGGGTGATGTCGAGCCGGACAAAAGGAGAGGCCTGGTGCTGGATCTGCCGGTAGTTCTCGCGTGCGACGATGTCGCGCGGGGCCAGCTCGGCCAGCGGATGGACTCCTTTCATGAAACGTTCTCCGGCGTCGTTGAGCAGGATACCGCCCTCGCCGCGTACCGCCTCGGATATCAGAAAGCACTGTCGGTTACGGTTTTTGGTGGTATACAGGCCCGTGGGATGGAACTGGATAAACTCCATATTCTTGAGCTGTGCGCCCGCCCGCCGGGCGATGGCGAAGCCGTCTGCTGTGGCCACGGTGGGGTTGGTGGTGTAGCGAAAAATTTGCCCCAGACCACCCGTGGCGATAATGACGAAATGGGTACGGCAAAGGTGCCAGCAACCGCTATGGAACACGGTGAGCCCTGTCACCTGGGCATCCTCGGTCAGCACATCCGCAACAAATGCGTTTTCAAATATTTTGATATTCGATTTGTTTTTGATCGTTTTTTTCAATGCGCGAACCATCTCAAGGCCTGTGGCGTCGCCGCCGGCGTGAAGGATGCGGTTCATACCGTGGCCGCCTTCCCGCGTCGTCAGCAGATGACCGCTACTGTCCAGGTCGAACTTGGTGCCCAGCGACTGCATAACGCTGATTTCATTGGGCCCATCCTCAACGATCAGGCGGACGGCGTCCTCATCGCAAAGACCTGCACCGGCGTTCAAAGTATCCGCGAAATGGTAAAGGAAATTGTCGTCCTTCTCAGTGACCGCGGCGATACCGCCCTGGGCAAGGGATGAGGAACTGGTCTCCATACGCTCCTTGGTGAAAAGCGCGCAGCGAAGCGACGGGTCCAGATGATAGGCGGCATACAGACCGGCGAGCCCGCTGCCGATGATCGCGACGTCAATATCGTAAATGTGAATTTCTTCATTGCTTAAATCGGTTACATATCGTCTCAAAATAGAGCCTCTTTTCGGGTAGCATCATGCCATCTGAAGCATGCGGTCCAGGCTTAAACGCGCTTTGTCCATGACTTCATTGTCAAGCCGGATTTCATTCTGCTCATGGAGCAACGCCTCATAGACATCAGACAGGCGCGTCTTCTTCATATTGGCGCAAATCAGCTTCTGGCTAAGCAGGTAAAACCGCTTGCCCGGATTCTGCTTCTGCAGCACATGCAATATGCCCATCTCGGTGCCGATGATAAACTGTTTTTCCGGCGACTTCGCAGCATAATCGATAATCTGAGCGGTGCTCCCAATGAAGTTTGCCCGGTGGGTAACCGCCTCCGGGCATTCGGGATGCACAAGAAGCGGTGCGCCCGGCACGGCAGCTAACGCCTTGTCCACATCGCTTTCGGCCATCTGATGATGCACAATGCAGTAGCCGCTGAATGGAATGATCTCCTTTTCGGGCGCTTGCGATGCTACATAATGAGCAAGATTCTGATCCGGCACGAACACGATGCGTTTTTGGGGTATGGCGCGGACGATCTTGACGGCGTTTGAGGAGGTAACGCACACGTCGCACTCCGCCTTGACTTCTGAGGAGGAATTGACATAGCAGACGATGGCGGCATCAGGGTACTGCCCGCGCAGCCGCCGTATATCGGACGGGGTCACCATATCCGCCATTGGGCAACCGGCGTTTGCGGCAGGCAGCAGCACTTTCTTTTGGGGTGAAAGTATCTTCGCGCTTTCCGCCATGAACTTAACCCCGCAGAACACGATGATGTCGGCATCAATGCCCTTGGCCTGCTTACTTAAGGCGAATGAATCCCCTACCATATCAGCGATATCAATGACATCGCCCGTTTGGTAGTAGTGCGCTAAAATCACGGCGTTTTTTTCTCTTTTCAGCCTGCCAATCTCTTTTTGAATATTCTCGTTCCTGGCATACATAATGGCACAAACCTGCCTTTTTGTTTGACAATCATTTTACCAATGCGGCTTTTAAAATGCAAACCCATTTTAAAAGCAAAACCGCTGCAGATAAAAAAACCGGCTCATAAGGCCGGCTTTCTAAACTGGTTAACGAGCTATTTTGCTTTAACGATCCGGGTATCAGGCGCTTTGACGCCGATGAGCACCAAACCGCCGGCGATAAACAGCGGAATGACGGCCAGCACAGAGAAGCGGACGTTGTTCGATAACAGCGCGACCAGCGACATCAGCAGCGGGCCCAATATGGACGCGAATTTCTCGAATATGCCGAAGAAACCAAAGAATTCGCCGGACTGTTCCTTGGGAATCATATGAGCGAACAGCGACCTTGACATAGATTGTATACCGCCCTGAACAGTACCCACCAGCGCGGCCAGTACGAGGAAGTTCCAGTCTGCGAACATAAATGTACCGAGGACGGCGATGATGGTGTAGGCGACGATACAGATGTAGATCGTGTTCTTCGCGCCTTTTTTTTGGCCGATCCAGCCAAACAGGAAGGACATGGGCCAAGCTACGATCTGCGTGATGAGCAGCCCCAGCGCCATCACCATCGTTATATTGAGCAGCCCGCCGGTCATAACGGCCAACTGATTGGTAAGGCCAAGATCCGGGTCGCTGGCGAAAACGGTGGCCATGCGGATAATGGTGCCGACGCCGTCGATATAGAGGAAAAACGCGATGAGGAACTTGAACAGCTCTTTGTGCTGGCGGATGTGCCCCAGAGTGATACCCAACTGTCTGATACCGTCTTTAACAGCGGCACCGGCCTTGAGTTTTGGCGCGGCATCAAGCGACGGCTCATGAATGTGGCGGAACATTGGGATAGAGAACAGGATCCACCAAATGGATACGGAAACGAAGGAGAGGCGCGTGCCGAGATAATTCGGATCTCCATTTCCGAAAATACTGCCAGGATTCATGATCATGATCATGTTGATGACAAGCAGAATGCCGCCGCCGATGTACCCCCACGCGTAGCCCGCTGCGGAAACTTTGTCCATGCGGTCGCGCGAGACGATATGCGGCAGAAATGCGTCGTAGAAGACCAAGGAACCGGTAAACCCGATGTTGGCGACGATGAATACGACGCTTAGAAAAAGCGTGTCACCCGGAACGGGGAAGAAGAACAGCGCGGTGGACACGCAGCCGACGATCATGAAAAAAGCCCAGAATTTTTTCTTGGCGCGGGCGCTGTCGGATATCGCCCCCAGTATCGGTGAGAGAACGGCGATGATCACCATGGCAATGGTAGTGATGATGCCCCAGACGGCAGTGGCGTTGCTGGTTCCTTTGTAGATAACCTGCGAAAAGTAGGTTGGCAGCACAGCGGCCAGAATGGTAGTGGCGAAAGCGGAGTTGCCAAAATCGTACAAACACCAGGCGCGGACTTGTTTCTTGTCGTTCAAGGCTATGAACCTCTCTTTCGAAGGGATGTTGCTGGTTTGATGTGTGTAACAAGAGAATTCGCGCTATATGCCAAAAAACCTTTGACTCCAGTATGTAAAATGTACGTAAAACCACAAAAAATAGGTGTTGGGCGAATTATTGGGGGATTTATTTATTATTTTATCATTGCCACAAAAGTATAATCTGATATATTATTATTTATTGATAGTATGTGGGTTGGACTTTCATAGAATCTGAGGTTGGGAGTGAGACGGAAAATGTATGAAGTAAAGGTGCTGAAAAAGAAATCGCGGCATTTGAAAAAGTTCATCAATTTTGAGTTCAAGCTCTACAAGGGTGATCGGGATTGGGTACCGCCGCTGAAATCCGATACAAAAAAGATGCTGAAAGGCAAGGGCAACCCGCTGTTTGAAAACGGGGATCAGGCTTTTTTTATGGTTTATAAGGATAAAAAGCCTGTGGGCCGCGTGCTGGTGGGCATTGATGATGAGCTGAACCGCGTCCGTGGGTTTAAACAGGGATTTTTCTCAATGTTTGAATGTACAGATGACGAAGACGCCTGTAAGCTGTTGCTGGACGCTTCGTGCAACTGGCTTACGGAGAAGGGAATGGACCGCATGATCGGCCCGCTGTCTCCCTCCAACGGTGATGACCGCAAGGGCTTTGTCGTGATGGGAGAAGGGCAGCCTGTTCTGCTGAACGCGCATACCAAGAATTATTATCCAAAGCTGGTTGAAAAATATGGCTTTCAGAAGAATGACGACCATTTTGCGTATCTTTTTAGCCCGAATGATTTTGACCTTGAGCGCCACAGAGCGGCGGTGGAGTATGCGAAGAAAAAGGGCGGCTTCCGCGTGGATAAACTCAGAGTGAAGGATATCGAAAAAGAAGCGCACGATATTCATCAGATACTGGTCAACAGTGTTCCGGAGGAATGGGATTATCTTGTAACGCCGTCGCTGGAGGCCGTGGTCGACGAGTTTAAGAGCCTGCTGCAGTTTTATGACGGGCATTACTGCTATATCGCGCGGAAGGGCGATATTCCGATCGGTTTTATGATTGCGCTGCCCGACTATAATCAGGTTCTAAAGCGCATGAAGGGAAAGATATTACCGATTGGATGGGCAAAATTCCTTTATTATAAGCGCAAAATTACCGGCGCACGGGCGCTGGTTCAGATGGTGGATCGAAATTATCATAACATGGGCGTTAATTATGCCATGTATTTTGAGGCTTATAAAGACTGGCAGGAGACCAAGCTTGATTTCATTGAGGCCTCTTGTATTGACGAAACCAATATGCAGTCGCGCCTGAGCGTAGAGAGGGCGGGCGGTAAGCACTATCGTACCTATCGTACCTACAAGTTGGATCTGAATGAAAAGAATGAATAACCGTTTACTGCGCGACGGTTTTGACTTTTACCAAAAAAAGGCCGTTCTGATGCGATCCGAACGGCCTTTTCGATACGCAACATAGATTATGTCAATACTCACCGCCGCCCGGCTGGTCGGAAAGCTCCATGAACTGCGTAAATTCTCCACGCCAGCCCACGTTGACATCCCCCGTAGGGCCGCTGCGCTGTTTGGCAATGATGATCTGTGTTACATCATTGTCCGCTTCATGGTTATAATAGCTTTCGCGATGGATGAACAGCACCACGTCCGCGTCCTGCTCGATACTTCCGGATTCGCGGAGGTCTGAGAGCATGGGCCGCTTGGTGTCGCGTTTCTCGCTTGCGCGGGACAGCTGGGATAACAGGATGACCGGCAGTTCCAGTTCCTTTGCCATGATTTTAAGACTGCGCGTCATGCCGGAAATCTCCTGCTGGCGGTTTTCACGGCGATCCTTGCCCGTCATGAGCTGGAGATAGTCGATGACGACAAGCCCTAGACCTTTCTCCTTTTTAAGCCTTCGCGCCTTGGCCAGCATTTCCATGACGGTGATCGTCGGTGAGTCGTCGATGTACACAGGCGCTTTGGCCAGCACATCGATCCCGATTCTCAATTTTTCGAAATCGTCGTACGTCAGCCCGCCGCTACGAGTTTTCTGGCTGTCGACCAATGACTCGCTGCACAACATACGCATAGCAAGCTGTTCACGGGACATTTCGAGCGAAAATATTGCGACGGGTATCTGGCCTTTGGTGGAGACGTTCTGAGCAATGTTGAGCGCAAAGCTTGTTTTGCCCATGCCCGGGCGCCCGGCCACGATGATCAGCTGCGATTTTTGCAGACCGGAGAGCTTTTTATCCAGCAGCTTAAAACCAGTGGGGATGCCTAAAAGACCGGTTGCGTTCTGCATGGATTCGCCAATGATCTGATAGCCTTCCAGCAGCGCCTTTTTGATATGCTCCAGCGAATCGCGCCGCTGCTTGACGGCGATCTTGTAAATAAGGTCGCCCGCGCGATTGACGATATCCGCCACTTCTTCTTCCGAGTGGGACGCGTCGCGGATGATCTGATTGCCCGCGGCAATCAGCGAACGGAGAACGGATTTCTGCTCAACAATGTCCACATAATATTGAACGCTTGCTGCGCTGGGAACACTGGATGCCAGATCGGCAATATAGATGGTATCGTCCGGATCTGAGAGCAGCCCGCGCCGTTCCAGCCGGTCCACCACCGTGACGG
>Ga0268263_1002898_pt1 | contig 10355 bp, 14 predicted proteins | sample Biomet5_FD_190358 | JGI IMG/M metagenome (GOLD analysis project Ga0268263, IMG submission 190358) | Microbial communities from bioreactor (seeded with sewage sludge) at LBNL, California, USA - Biofuel metagenome 5 (SPAdes) (version 4) | ecosystem: Engineered > Bioreactor > Anaerobic >... | reverse complement strand
CATGCCGGGTAAACCGCAGGTGTGGTATCTGGATTTGTTTGCGGGCCGCAACGATCTGGCTGCTGTACAGGGCGCAGGCGCGGCCGGACACAAGGAGATCAACCGTACCAACCTGTCCCGCGCGCAAGCAGAAGAAGCATTACAACGACCTGTTGTACGCGACCAGCTTACTTTGCTTCGCTTCCGTAACACCTGCCCCGCATTCGGTTTTGATGCGCAGATGGAGATTACTCAACCAAAGAGCAATATGCTTTGCATTCAATGGAACCATCAGGGCTGCTCTGCCTTCCTGACAGCTGACCTGCGTACATTCGCCTTTACGGTGAGCGGCACAGACACTGCCGGGATCGAAACCTGCGTGTATCAACAAGTCTGATTTTATCGCATTGTTCGGAACAAGGCGAATGCGTCGGATGGAACCACAGGATTTCTGCATTGTCGGGATAACTTAAAACAGAAATGATGGATGTAATATGAACTTCGAACGACTTACGCGCTATCTGGATTCGTTGCCGGAATGTCATGGTATCCCGGCGGTGGATTGCATGATTACGCTTGGCTACGATACGGTGTACCGCCATGGCGCGGGCTATTCCGACGCGGCAAAAACCAAACCAGTCACACCGGATGACCTTTATTATCTCTATTCGGCTACCAAGGTAATTACAGTAACGGCAGCTATGCAGTTATGCGAGCAGGGGAAGCTGAACCTGTACGAATCGCTGGATACATATCTGCCGGAATACTCGGAAATGGTATACGCCGATACTTTCCAGGTGGGGCCATGGCCAGTTCGCTGGCCTACCCGTCAGGATCATCTTTGCAGAGCACAAAACCCGATTCGGATTCTCGATTTGTTTCGCATGACGGCCGGGATGTCCTACGACATCGAATCGGCGGAGATACAGGCAGCGCGGTGTGCCGGCAACTGCGGAACGCGTACGATGGTCGGGGCTTTCGCGCGGATGCCGCTTTTATGCGAGCCGGGCACGCGCTGGATATACAGTCTTGCGCACGATGTATTGGGCAGCGTGATCGAGTCGGTTTCCGGCGAAACGCTGGGCGATTACTTCCGTAATCATCTGTTTGAACCGCTGGGTATTACAGATATGTATTTTTCGCTGGACCAAGGCAGCCGGGCACGCTTGAGCGCACAGTATGAAGCAGAGCCAATGACGCATGCTATCCGACCCGTTCCGCCGACCAATCGTTACCGCCTTACGGAGACATACGAAAGCGGTGGCGCGGGGCTGATCTGCACGGTAGACGCTTACAGCCGATTTGTTGCAGCGTTAAGCAACGGCGGCGTTGGAGCAACCGGAAAACGCATCCTTCAAAAAGAAACCATTGACGAAATGCGGAAAAATCATCTGGATGACCGGATGCAACAAGATTTTAACGCCTCCGGCAAATTGGGATACGGTTACGGATTGGGGTTGCGCACGCTGATTGATCCAACCGCGTCGAAAAGCCCGGTGGGTGAGTTTGGCTGGGATGGGGCGGCAGGCGCGTATGTGCTGATGGACCCGGAGCACCGGATTGGCATCTTCTTTGCCGAACATGTACTGGGGCTGGAAGAGAATTATCATGTGATTCACCCAATGTTGCGCGACCTGGCATATGAAGCCATCCTGGGATAATACACCATGCTTTATATTGCTGAATGATCATTATACGTACGCAGTTGAAGAATGGCATTGTGAAGGCGGATGAGGTCCCGGAACGGATTTATGAGTGTCCAAAGGTTTGAAGAGTCTATGCAAAAAATCCGCCCGTCTCTTACCGAGACGGGCGGATTTTTCTGAAAAATGCTGATATTGTTGATACAATCGGGGGTGGGTGCACTCTGAAACGGGGAATCGTGTAAGGGTGTACATCATGTTTCAATCTTTAATTATTCAACAAAGTCCTTACTTCTTTGGTAGTCTATTTCTCCTTTATCATTGGACTACCTTTTTTGGGGGCAGGTCACAACCAAGCCGCAGGAATTGGAAAGGAACTAACAGCAATTGCCATGTTTGCTTTGCTATGATAGAATGACAATCAGGTGGTGGTAAAGGTGCTTCAATTACCGATGCTTGCGTTTTTGATTATAGGCATGGATGGTAGCATTCAATGAACAATTGAAGAAGTTTTCGGATATCCACATGAAACAAGCTATGGCGGCGGATATGGGGCGAAAGGAAACCTGACAATCCAATCTGGCGGCTTTTCTGCTAACGCTACCCACTACTTTACTACAGGAGAGCTTTATTGCTTTTATCGACAGCTTCAAGATTGTTATGATCGATTAATGGGTATTGCTACCTTGGAAAACACCGAACGTGAACTGGAACTGCAATGTGAGTTTAATAAATTCGGACATATCATATCAACTGGCAGTTTTCAAGCTAACCCAACCGAAAAGAACATCTTACCCTTTGAAATTAAGTCAGATCAAACACAGGTGAAAGATACGCTTTCACAGCTAAAATCCGTTTATGAAGCCTTTGGAGATAACAAAGGCATTTCGCGCTAACGTCTGCAAAGGAGTGTGCTATGGGACAATCATGGAGTAGTATGCGAAAACATCTCGAACAGGAAAATATCTGCGAAGCATTAAAAGGCAGAATACAATATTTTGCTACAAGATATCGTGAATCGCACGATCAGGAGGGGCGAGTCGCTATTCGATTGGACGGCCAAGAAGTCTTCAAGTCATGTTTTTTTGATTGGTGTAAAACACGGGAACAAGTCGTTGCGGATTTGCCCGAACTAAAAAAGGCCAGCAATACCTATTGGGAATATTGGGATAAGGTTCATTTGGAAACCGAAAATCGCGGCAGCTTTGAACAGTTCGCTTTTTATAATGCTTTCCATTACTACCAAAACCACAGCATAGATGATTGCCTGGCTTCTGAAAGCGCAATTGTGAGGATGTTTGCCATACTGGATAAAAGAGCCGGCAAACGGCGACTTCAAAAACTCCTACCGGAGGTTGAAAATCAACCAGACTGGCTTAGATTCTTTTATGGCCTCAGGATGGATGCCGAGGGAATAACCGAATAGTCAATATCATCGAACCCGCCTCAACCGAGGCGGGTTTTTTTGTATATCGAAAACCACTGGCTAGGCCAGTGGTTCCCCAAAAGGCTTCTGCCGTTGATGATGACAGAAAAACTCCTTTTGCTATACTAAGCTGCGGCCTGACAACTGCAACAAAGCAAAAGGAGGTCATCCGTCGATGGACAACACAAACAGTTTAGCGCATACAAAATGGAATTGCAAATACCACATAGTCTTTGCACCCAAGTATCGGAGAAAAGTATTTTTTGGGGAGAAGAAGGTGGAAATAGGAAAGATACTCAGACAATTGTGTGAATGGAAGGGGATAAAAATCATAGAAGCAGAAATCTGCCCCGACCATGTGCACATGTTGCTTGAGATACCGCCCAAAATTGCAGTATCAAGTTTTATGGGTTACTTAAAAGGTAAAAGTAGCTTGATGTTGTATATGAGCAATTTCCGGCATTGCAATTCAAGTATAGGAATCGAGAATTTTGGTGTCGAGGCTATTATGTAGACACTGCGGGGAAGGATGCAAAGAAAGTGGCCGCATATATACAGAATCAGTTAAAAGAGGATCAAGCAGGGGAGCAAATGACTATGATAACCCGTTAACGGGTTGCAAGTAACAAACCCCATGCAAATGTCAGGCCGTACCAACGTCACGTGAGGCGTGGCTGGCAGTCTAGGGCTACGCCCGCACATGAAAAACCACCGGCTTCGCCGGTGGATGGTTATTATGCTGGAATGGAGTAGCACCCCATGCATTGCCGACCATGCGGATGCGGCGGAAAATGCTCTGCATTAAAAGCGCAAGAGCATCCCCGCTGCCACGCCCGTGGGTTGCGACCGTTGCAGGCATGCCTTTTACAGCGTTTCCGGGTCGATAATGCCCACGATGGTCAAATCGCTGGGCGGAGGCGCTTCCCGGCTGATGACCAGCGCAGCCTCGGCGCGGCCGATCATATACACCATATCGCCGGGGCCTGCCTGCCGGGTGCCATCGCAGGCGATAATCAGCCCCTTGTCTTCTCCGTTGACAATCTGGCGTACCACCATGAGCTTGATGCCTTCCAGCGTCGGCGTTTTCACCGTGCAAACCACCGTGCCTACCACGCGCCCGATGTTCAAGCCGCCGCCCCCTTATCCATGGCAGTGCGTTGTTTTTCCCTGACAGGTAAACGAGTCGATCACACCGCAAATGGTGACGCTCGCAATCAGGGTTTTATCGCCCATGACCATCTGGGCGGCGCCGCCGTCGTTGTTGACCAGCACAATATCACCCACGCCCGCGTTGGCCGCGTCCAGCGCGACCATTTCCTCGCCGACTTCCTGTAAGGCGAGATCCAGATGGCGCACTTTGAGCAGCTTCATGCCCACGTATTTTTCATATTTCACGGTGGATACCACCGTGCCGGTGATACGCCCCAGTTTCATAGGTCTGCATCCGCCTTTGCTTTATCGTACTTGCGCATGCCCAGCACGTCCACATAGTCAACAATGCCCACGATGGTGCTGTCCACAGGTTTGCCGGTGGTCAGGTCGGTCTGACGGCTGCTGCTGCCGCCCGCCCACATCACAATTTCCCCTTCGCCCGCGCCCACGGTATCCACGGTGACAAACGGGCTGCCCTTTTCGCGCATGGTATCCATATCAATGGGCACGGCTACCAGCAGCTTGAGCCCTTCCAGCCGGTCGGATTTGCGGGTGCTCACGATGGAGCCGATCACTCTCGCCAGTTGCATGCGTTGTTCTCCTTCGCCTTGTCATAGGTGCGCGCGCCGCGCAGGTCGATGGAATCCAGAATGCCGTAAATGGAATAATCCGTGGCAAACTTTTTGGAGGTGTCGCTCTGGCGGGCGGAGCTGCCGTAAGCGCAAAACACCAGATCTCCCTCGCCCGCGCCCACGTCGTCCACACAGATGATGTAATCATCCTTCATTTGTAGGGTATCCAGCTCCACGGGCTGCACAATCAGCAGCTTCGCGCCGGTCAGGGCGGAAACCTTGTTGGTGCTCACCACATTGCCGGTCACACGCCCCACGAGCATACCAAAGCCCTCCTCATATCCCAAACAACCCAAATAAACACGTGTTCACAGTTGAAAACACCCAACACGTCAAGTCCTTCCATCCCGTACCCGTGCCGTAACCTTGGCACAGGTTTTTATGGAACTCTCATGCCCCCGGCAACAGTCCGTCCCAACCCCCGTCGTCCTATACCCGAAGGTCATCCTACCTCCCAAGGGTCGTCCCATCCCCGAACTTCGTCCTACCCCCGAAGTTCGTCCTACCTCCGAAGATCGTCCTATCTCCAGGGGAAGGTTGGGGAGGGGACCGCAGTCCCCGCCACAAAGCGCGCGTTATGCGCGCGTCCTATCCCCAGGAGAAGGTTGGGGAGGGGACCGCAGTCCCCGCCACAAAGCGCGCGTTATGCGCGCGTCATGCGCCCGTCGCCGGTTTCGTGCTTCCCCGCACCACCAGCCGCGCTGCCAGCCGCATGTGCATGCTGGGCCAGTTGGGCGATTTGATGCGTTTGCGAAGCGTATCCACCGCAAGGGTGCCCATGGCGCTGCGGCTGATGCGCATGGTGGTAAGCGCCGGCATGGTCATGGCGCTGAAGGGAATATCGTCCACGCCAATGACGGACAGATCCTCCGGGATGCGGTAGCCCGCCTCGCGGACGGCCTTCATGACGCCGATGGCGACGGTGTCGTTGTCCGCCACGCACGCGCCGTGGGGCACATACAACCCCTCTTCCAGCAGGCGCTTCATATCCTTGTAGCTGCCGTTGAGCGTGGGCATCAGGCTGATGGGTTCCGGCACGGTCAGCCCCAGCCGCTTTATTTCCCGCAGATACCCCTGATAGCGCTCCTCGCAGTTTCGCACAGGGACGCTGAAACGGATGTAGCCGATGTCGCGGTAGCCAAGGTCAAACAGGTAACGCACGGCCTCGGCGCTGATGCTTTCGTTGTCCATGACCACGCTGTCAATGTGCAGGTCGCTCATGCTGTTGTCCAGCACCACCAGCGGCACGGTCAGCAGGTCAAGCAGCTTGTAGTCGTTTTCCTGTAGCTCCGTGCCCATGAGGATGATCCCGTCCGGCGGGGTGTTCATCACCTCGCGCAGGGTTTCCTCGGCGGTGGCGACTTCGCAGTTGACCATGGCCAGATCGTAGCCGTAATGGCGGCATTCGCTTTCAATCTGGTCGATGATGGAGGCGATGAAGCCCTGATTTTCTTCCAGAGCGATGCCGTGGGTGCGGAACTTGATCACGCACACCCGAAACCGCTTGGGTTTGTTGGCGCTGCGCTTCTGCCCGGGCACAATGTAGTTGTTTTCCTCAATCACAGTCATAACGCGGCGTCGGGTTTCCTCGCTGATGCCCTTCTTGTTGTTGATGACCAGCGAAACCGCTGCCGGAGAGACCCCTGCCAGATTGGCAATTTCCCTGATCGTCATGTATCATCCGTCCTTCTGCTTGTGCAAGGTGGGTTATGTAGAAACTGCCATGCGGCTGTTACGGGGTTTTAGGGAGGTATGGATACCGCAGGCTCGGGCACGCGGTTGCGCGCCAAGGCCTGCGGCGCATGTATCACATGGCTGCCGCCTGCGCAAAACCGTCCATGAGCAACGCGGCGACCGCCGCGCCGGGATCCAGATACGCGCGGCTCTGTTCGCCCCGGATGGCCATGCGGCCATGCTTGGCCAGCATCCCCTGCGTAGCGAGAAACGCGTCGTTAGCGGCCTTGGCGGCGAGTTTTGAGGCCGTTTGCAAATCGTCGGGGTTGGCGCGAAGCACCTCCACCGCGGGCCAAAGCCCGTCCAGCACGGTTTTATCACCCAGTTGCGCCTTGCCGCGGCTTTGCACACCGGCAAAATACGCCTCAAAAAACTTGACCCAACCGGAACCTGCTAACGTTTCGACGCCCTTCAGTTCTTTTCCTGCATTCATCAGCCCGCTGGCCATCAGCGTCCCCATGGTGGACGGCACGGCTGAACCCATGGCCTTGCCTGCAAAATAGGCGAGCTTGCCCACGTCGGTTTCGGGGCTGTCCTTCACGGCGTCGTAAGCGGCGCGGAAGCCGTCGGTCATGGTAAGCCCCAGATCGCTGTCCCCTACGACGCCGTCCAGCTCAATCAGGCGCTGCTTGTTGGCGGCCATGGTATCCGCCCAAACGGAAAGTACGGTTTTCAGATCCGGCACGGATAAGCCCCCTTTTTAGTACTGAAACTGGTGGAAAAACGGCGTGTTCGCGGGCGCGGCAAGGTATTCCTTAAGCTCGTCGTCCACTTTGAGCAGGCTGATGGACGCGCCGGCCATTTCCATGCTGGTGGCGTATTCGCCGATGTAGGCGTGGAACACCTTGATGCCCCGGTCGCACAGCACTTCGTTTACACGGCGGAACATCACGTACTGCTCCTCCAGCGGGGTAGCGCCCAAACCGTTGATGAGCACAGCCACTTCATCGCCGCTCTGGTAAGGAATATCGTCAAGGATGGGGGTCAGCATTTCGTCCACGATGCGGTCGGCAGGTTCCAGCTTGCCGCGGCGCACGCCGGGTTCGCCATGGATGCCCATGCCGATTTCCATATCGTCCTCGCTGATTTCAAAGCTGGGGCGGCCTACGCGCGGCACGGTGCAGCTGGAAAGCGCCACGCCCATGGTACGCACATTGTCGCAAACCTTGTCGGCCACGCGCTTTACTTCGGTAAGCGACAGGCCTGCGGCGGCGGCAGCACCCGCGCACTTGAACACAAAGAAGATGCCGGCCACGCCGCGCCGCTTGTTGGCTTCGCCGGGGAGCGCCGCGGGGCCCGCGACATCCTCGCCCGCCACGCAGCTCAAAACGCGGATGCCGTCCTCAAAATCGGCCATCTCGGCGGCGCTGTCAAAGTTAAAAATATCGCCGTTGTAGTTGCCATAAATATATAGCACGCCCGCGCCCTGATGGATGTGGCGCGTTACGGCCAGCATCTGCTCGGCGCTGGGGGATTGGAACACATCGCCAATGGCGCACCCGTCCAGCATCCCTTCGCCCACATACCCCAAAAACAGGGGCAGGTGGCCGGAGCCGCCGCCGGTGGCCAGACCCACTTTGCCTTCATGCGTACGGGCGTTGACCAGGCAGTGGAGATCATCCCCCACGTAGGTCACTTCGCCGGGATGAGCCGCGTAGATGCCGCTTAGCATTTCGGGAATAAAGTGTTCCGCGGTGTTCAAAATTTTCTTCATGGTGATGTTCCTTTCTCTGGGTGCGGGTTGGACACGCGCCCGCACAATGCGCCGCCGGCTGGGGGAGATCAAATAGGGGGGTCAGTCGGCGGTGCGCTGTGTGGGGGAAAGGGGGATAACATGGGTATAAATATACCCATTATGGTGGCCTAGGCTCCGGGAAGGGGAACTGGCTCCCCTTCCCGGCCTTACCCGTATTCGGATAACCGTTCCGAATACGGCTGAACACAAGGCTTTGCAGACGTTACAGCACGCCTTTTTTAAGGATGATGCACGCGTACAGCGCGCGCTCGCCCGTCGCCACGCAGGCAAACGCCTTGCGCGCCCGGTCGTAAAACGCGAACCGTTCCACCTGCCCAAACTTGACGCCCGGCTGGTGCTTTTGCACCGTGGCGGCAAATTCCTGCCAAATGGGCGGGTCGCCCGCAAGCGTGCCCGGGACTACCTGCATCAGGTTCACAGGGGTTTCCACAAACGTATCCAGCGGCAGCAGGCTTAAAACCGCGTCCAGCAGTTCCACGCCGCCCAGCCCGTCGCAGCGCACCACGCGCTGACCCAGGCTTTGCGCCGCAAAGTTGGCGTCGCCAATCACAAGCTCGTCGCCGTGACCCATTTCCGCCAGCACTTTTAACAGTTCCGGGGAAAGCAGGGGAGAAATGCCTTTAAGCATAGGTGGTTCCTCTCTGCTTATAGCGTAGGCAGTATCAGTTCCACATCGTCGTGCGGACGGGGAATCACGTGTACGCTCACAAGCTCGCCCACGCGCTTGGCGGCAGCGCCGCCCGCTTCCACAGCGGCTTTCACCGCGCCCACATCGCCGCGCACCATCACGGTTACCAACCCGCCGCCTACGTGTACCTTGCCGATCAGGTGTACGTTTGCCGCCTTGACCATTGCGTCCGCCGCCTCGATCGATCCGACGAGACCCTTGGTTTCAACCATACCCAACGCTTGCTTTTCCATGATGTGTTCTCCTTTTTCAGGCGGGTTACGCCTTGGTGCTCTTGGGAGCCTTAACAACCGTTTCTTCCACGGTTACGGGCAAGATAGCTTCCACTTCGCCGTGCGGACGGGGAATCACATGCACGCTGATGAGCTCGCCCACGCGCTTGGCAGCCGCGCCGCCCGCTTCCACAGCGGCCTTCACCGCGCCCACATCGCCGCGTACCATCACGGTTACCAGCCCGCCGCCCACATGTTCCTTGCCGATCAGGTGTACGTTCGCCGCCTTGACCATCGCGTCCGCCGCCTCAATCGCGCTTACCAAACCACGGGTTTCGATCATTCCCAACGCTTCCTGCATGTTGATTGCTCCTCACTATGTTTGAAATTAGAGTAATGCCTTGACCATATCCATATGGGGTGACGGAATCACGACGCTGGAGCCGATCAACCCCCTGGAACCTTCGCTAAGCCCGATGGCTTTGCTGGCCGCTTCCACCGCGGCCACCTCCCCGGTGAACACCAGAAAGGATTTGCCGCCCATGCCCCGGCCGAGCCGAACCTCGATCAGCTCCACCTCGGCGGTTTTTACGGCCGTATCGGCGGCGCTGATGGTGCTGGCGAGGCTGAAGGTTTCCACCACGCCCACCGCCTGCGCCGAGTCCACCGTAGGCGCGCCCGACATGGCAAGCACCACGCGCTCGTCCACGTTGGGGATCACGAGGCTATCCACCAGCGATGCCTGCGCGCCTTCCACCCCGGCGGTTACCGCCGCCCGAACCGCGGCCACATCGCCGCTGATGAGTACGATATACTTGCCCGCGCACGCGGTTTGCGCCGCTACCAGCTCCACCGCCGCTGCCTTGACCATTGCGTCCCCCGCGAGCACCCCGAGCGGGATGCTGTTGGTTTCCACTACACCGATGGCTGTCATGGCTGTTTCCCCCTCCCGCTTACTCGCTTCGGATAACGATGAACGCGCCGTCCGCTTCGGTTACCGTGCCGCTGATGCTGGCGTGTACCGCCGCGCCCAGCGATTTTTCCGGGATACGGCCGATCAGCTGACCCTTTTTCACCCGGTCGCCCGCCTTTACCGCGGCCTCGGCGGGTTTGCCCACATGCTGCCTGAGCGG
>Ga0268263_1002891_pt1 | contig 10366 bp, 10 predicted proteins | sample Biomet5_FD_190358 | JGI IMG/M metagenome (GOLD analysis project Ga0268263, IMG submission 190358) | Microbial communities from bioreactor (seeded with sewage sludge) at LBNL, California, USA - Biofuel metagenome 5 (SPAdes) (version 4) | ecosystem: Engineered > Bioreactor > Anaerobic >... | reverse complement strand
GCGGCGAGTTGTAAGAAACGAATTTTTCGTGTACAATGGGGGGACGAAATTTCTTGCGGGAGGATGCGCAATGCGCGACCGTTTACGGCGTATATTTGCCCTGGTACTCACGCTGGCCTGTCTGGCAGCGGTTACATTGCAGCCCGCTCCTGCGACAGCCACAGCCGATGGTACCCGGACGAACCGCGCGTTGCTGATCGGGGTTGACGACTTTGTATCCGAACCCAGCACCTATCCCTCTTCCACAAACAATGTATTCGCCATGCAGGCGGTTTTACAGGAAAGCGCCGATCCTTTTGCGTCGATCGTTATTCCCGAAACGCCTGTAACCGATTCGGAAGGCTTGACCGCCCTGATCCGGGACACGTTCGCCGGATCGGACGCCGATGACGCCTGCTACCTGTACATCAGTACCCATGGCATCTACGACCCGGATCACAATGTGGAGCCTGCCCTGTTGTTAAGCGACGGTGTAAAGGAAGGGCAGCTGACACCGCAGGCGTTGCAGGATGCCTTCGACGGTATCGCGGGAACAAAGGTACTATTGCTGGATGCCTGCTACAGCGGCGCTTTCATCGGTAAGGGAATGCGCGCCCAGCCGCGGGATTTGTGCTTTCTGAGGAAGGATTTCAAAGTGCTAACCAGTTCTGGCGCTATGGAAGAAAGCTGGTACTGGAATGCTTCCGCGGATGGAGCCGCTGCGGGTGGTGTGCAGGGCGCTTTCTATTTTACCCAGATGCTTACGCAAAGCCTCAGCCCACGCTGCGGCTCGCCGGCGGACGCAAACCGGGATGGGCAGATTACGCTGAAGGAACTGTATACATCGTTGCTGCGCAACCATGCCACATCCACTCCGCAGGTGTATCCGCAGGAAGATGATTTTGTAGTCTTCACGTACAACCCTGCCGATGAAACCGCGCTGGATCCGTCTGTACGATCACCGATCGGAGATATTACTTTTTCAAAATCCACCTTAAGCCAGTCGGATAACCAGCTGACGCTGGAATTTGTGGCGAACCGTCCTGTGCGCGTCGCTTACCAGATTGTTTACCGGCGGGAAGATAAATGGCGTTTCGACGAAGCCCAGCTCCTGTATGATGATGTGGAACGCTACACCGCATATGGCGACGAACAGGGCGCCATTACGCCAGGCCGCAAAGTGCGCACCCTGACGCTGAATCTGGAAAACGCCGGGACGAGCGGCTATGTGCTGGTACAGGTGGTTTCGATTGATAATGGAGAACTGACGGTGCATGCCGGGCAGGTGATTGCGGTGCCTCCCTCGGACGGCGACCCGGACCTGTCGATTGAGACGGTGAATGCTTTTTCAGTTGGCGGGCCGCGCGAACTGCCGATTTTTGTTCGTCATGCCTGCCCCTGCGAGCTGAGCGTAACCATCGAGAACGAAGCGGGGCAAACGGTACGGAAACTATGCTACCGGCAAAGCACACGCCCGCTGAAAATCATTCCGAATGGCAGCACATTTTACTGGAACGGCCGCGACAGAAACGGCACGGCAGTGCCTGCCGGGAAGTATCGCATCCATGTGACCTGTTTTCTGGGAAAGCAAACCTTTACGGCTGACAGTAACACGATTACCGTGCGATCGGCCGACGCGTAAATTTTGGGTTGATTGGGTCATCAAGAACGCGGGCGGAGGCGGCAGCCTCACCCGCTAATAGGGAGGTTATCGTTTTCTATGAGCCAGAAGCTGATGGTGGTGATTCCCTGTTATAACGAAGAAGAAGTATTACCGGAAACCTCACGCCGGTTGACCCTGAAGATGAAAGCACTGATCGAAAAAGGAGCCTGTGACGAGACCAGCCGCGTGCTTTTTGTGGACGACGGAAGCAAAGACAAAACATGGGAACTGATCCGCGCTCTGCACCAGGAAAATCCGCTGTTTGAAGGCCTGAAGCTGAGCCGGAACCGCGGTCATCAGAACGCACTGCTGGCCGGGTTGATGACCGCGCGTAAACACTGTGATTTTTGTATCTCCATGGACGCCGATCTGCAGGACGATATGGATGCCATGGATCGCTTTATTAACGAATACCGGGACGGTTGCGACATCGTCTACGGTGTGCGCAATAAGCGCGATACCGACACCTTTTTCAAGCGACAGACGGCGCTTGCATTCTATCGGATGATGAAAAGTCTGGGCGTGGATATTACCTATAACCATGCGGATTACCGCCTGATGAGCCGCCGGGCGCTGGATGCGCTGGCAGGTTTCCGTGAGGTTAACCTTTTCCTGCGCGGGCTTGCACCGTTGGTGGGCTTCCAGAGCGGTTATGTTTATTACGACCGTAACGAGCGTTTCGCGGGAAAGAGCAAGTATCCGTTCAAGAAGATGCTTGCGTTTGCCATCGACGGCATCACCAGCTTCTCCGTAAAACCCCTTCGGCTGATTACCACGCTGGGGCTGGTGGTATTTGTGATTTCTCTGCTGATGCTGATTTACACGCTGATCTCCTTCATTGTGGGCCATACCGTAACCGGCTGGACCAGCACCATCGCTTCCATCTGGCTGATTGGCGGAATCCAGCTGTTAAGCCTTGGCGTGATCGGCGAATATATCGGGAAAATTTACAACGAAAGCAAACATCGTCCGCGTTTTATCATTGACCGTTACTTGAACGGAGAGGGGTTCGACCCGGAAAAGGACGAGTAAGAACCTGTTAACGGACAATATAAAAACCTCCCGGAGACGGAAGCGCGCGCCGTCATCGGGAGGCTTATTTACGTTGCGATAGGAGTGTGTGTTCACACAACAAAATGGGTGTGGCGAATTCAGCCGTGCAGGAAACCTACTTCGAATTTACTCCGCGTGCTCCGGGGTCTGTACAAGTTCGGCATACGGGATGCCTAACTTTTCGGATACGGTATGTTTGATCACTTCTGCGCATGCGTCCCAGCCGATGCGGGAACTGTTCAGGCACAGGTCGTAATGGATGGGGTCGGTCCATTTCTCCCCCGTATAGTACCGATGGTAATCGGCGCGATACTTATCGGTCTGGCGAACAGCGCGGGCTGCCTGCGCTTCCGTCATGGGGGAACGGGCCATAATTTCTTTTACACAATCTTCAAAAGGCGCCTGTACCTGCACGCTGACCACGTTTGGGAGGTCGCGGAGCACAAAATTGGCCGCTTTGCCCACAACGATATACGATTCGGTTTTGGCAAGGCTTCGCAGGATTTTAACCTGATAATTAAAAAGGTTGATGTCGGAAACGAATTTTCGGCTTTCGGGGCGAAGCACGTTGCCGTAATGCTCCCGATCCGGCACCTGCATCAGCAGCCGGCGGTTCAGTTTCTCATCCGCAAGGGCGAAAAGCTCCTCGCTGATGCCGCTCTCGATAGACGCAAGTTCCAGCAGTTCCTTATCCATCAATTTAATGTTCAGGTCTCCGGCGATCTTCAGACCGATTTGCTTGCCACCGCTGCCAAAGCCGCGAGCGATCGCGATAACAAAATTCTTCATGCCGCTTCAATCTCCGTTTCTGGCGTAAGCCGTTTCAGTTTGAGCCGCCTGAAAAGAATGGGATTCCTATTTATCTTTTTCTGGAAAGCGGTGTACTTTTCCTGCCTGCCGGATGAAAAACACCTGTGAGCATACTAAGGGGAGAGGCGCGCAGAGACCTCTACACGGAGTAGATATTCTGTCGAGAATGGAATTTGCTTGGGGGAGAGTGCTTTCGCCCGGAAGTATGCGGAGAAAGGGGGAAAAAATGACAAAAATTACCGTACATGTGAAAAAACACTTGCGTTCGTTGACTGATAACGATATAATAGCATCGATCGTATACGGGTCTGTGGTTGAAAGCCGAAGCCAGATGCGGGCAAAGCGGCCCACGTAAACCGGACAAAGTCCGGCGAGCATGGCGCGTTCTAGTGGTAAGTCCGACCGGGAGCGATCCCGAGAGAAGGGGCGTAGGGCGCTACCGCGATGAGCAAACCTTCCCGTCGGCGAGTGTGGGGTCAAAGACCAGGTCAGCCGCAACGATCAGACATACGAAAACGGAGGAATTCCAAACCATGTATCAGGACAAAACGCTCACGTGTCGCGACTGTGGCGCCGAATTCGTGTTCACCGCGGGTGAGCAGGAGTTCTACGCCGAAAAAGGCTTCCAGAACGAGCCGACCCGCTGCAAGCAGTGCCGTACCAACCGCAAGAACACCCGTGCCGCCGCGCCCCGCGAGCAGTACGAGACCGTTTGCGCGGAATGCGGCAAACCCACGACTGTTCCCTTCATTCCCAAAAGTGATCGTCCCATCTATTGCAGCGAGTGCTTCGCGAAACACCGCAATCAGCAAGGCTGAAGCCGCGTGCGCGTTATTACTGCATAGAAAGAACCCGCCGGGTAACCGGCGGGTTTTTCATACCCTGTTTTCCGGACACGGATCCATGCACATCATTGCATAAGGCCGCCAATGTCCGGAGACAGATAAGACCCTTCAGTCTTCATTGCTGCTTTGCGGCAATGCCTGCAATGCGAATATAACCGGACGCACACCATCCGTGCAGCAGGTGATGCGCTGATCGGGATAACGATACCAGTGGTTTCCGCTTGGAACCGAGGAAAGCACGCTGATTGCATGGTAAACGTCGATCCATGCCCAGGGACAGAACCCTTTGGGCATTTCCGCGCCCCCTTCATACAGAAACGTATCCCCTTCCCGGAGCAACGGGCACGGGCCGACTGATTTTCCATCCGCTAAGTAAGCGTCTGCCAATTCTTCGTAGAAACAAACTTTTACGACCGTTATCTTAACCTGAACCATCAGAATGCCTCGCTTTTCCAAAAAGTTGCTGGATCGGGATCAGCGAATCGCCTCCGGGTACTGCGCCCGAGCGCCGCCGATGAGCGGATAGCGGGAGTAGGCCATCACCACGTGCGCCTGCCCGACTTTCGCGTTTTCCATGCGCAGGGGCACGGCAACCGGGCGAATGTGCATGCCGACCAGCGTGTCTCCCACGTCAATCGCCGCGTCCGCCTGAATGTTCATGGCCATCGCCGGGTGCGTAAAACGGTCATAGGCTGCCGAGCCGGTGCTTCCGCCCGCGGTAGGCACGGGCCGTACGGTCACCTGGGTCAGGCGCAGGCGATCCAGCGTGGATTGTTCCATCACCAGAGCGCGGTTGAGATGCTCGCAGCACTGCACAGCCGCGTTCAGCCCCAGAGCGTCGCAGGTATCGATAAACGCGGCCGCGAGTACGCCACCCAGTTCCGGCACACTGTTGTGGCCGATTACGCCGCCTGCCACTTCGCTTGTGCTGCATCCCAGCACGACGGTTGCGCCGGTTTTCAGTCTGCCGTGTTCGGCAAGATACCGCACGCAGGCGGACAGTTCGTTGTAAATTGTCTGGTATTCGGGTTTCATGGGATCAGTCCTTCCTGTTGTTCGCGTGAACGAAAGCATAGGCGCCGATGGCGGCCGCCACGGCGAGGTTGAGCGAGTCAATCGCATCGGAATGGGGGATGCGAACCGCCTGCCCTAAACCGGAAAATTCCGGGGGGAGGCCGCTGCCCTCGTTCCCGAAAATGAGTGCGTAAGGAGAATGAAGTTTACCAACCGCCTCTTCCAGCGGAGTGGAACCATCCAGCATAAAGGGATACAGCGTGTGGCTGGGATGTTCCGCACGGTAGGCGGTGAAATCGTCGTACAGTTTAAGACGCAGCGAGAAAATCGCCCCCATGGAGGCACGTACCACCCGGGGATCAAACGGATCGGCAGCCGGGCGAATCACCGCGATATCCGGCAGCCCCAACCCCAGCATGGTGCGCTGAATCGTTCCCAGATTGCCTTCATCCATCGGGTGATGCAGCACAATGTGCGGTTTTTGCGGGTTCAGGTCTGCCTGCCATTTTTGAAAAACCACAGCGGCAAAGCAATTCTGTTTGCCGCTGATCCGGCTGAGTGCTTTATCCGCAACCTCTTCCCGTACGCCATGTTCCCGGCACAGCGAGCGCAGTTTATCGATCCCTTCGCCGGAGGCGTGCTCGCTCAACAGCAGGCGCAGCGCGCGCTGCGGGGCGGCGGCCATCAGTTGGAGGCTTGGGAACACCCCGGCGGCATAGCTGTAAGGCAGATCGGCGGAATAGGCTTTTAACGACGGCATGGATGCTCCTTCTTTCTTGGGCGCCTTACGGAGCGGTACCGGGCACGGCCGACGGAGTTCCGGCCGCCAGATATTCTTCGCGGGTCAGGCTGCAGCAGACTTCGTCGGTAGGCGAACCGTCCGGGAGGGTGCTCGCCATGCGCAGCGTACCTTCCTGAACGAAGCCCAATTTCTTGATCACGTGGCGGCTTTTCGTATTGCCGGGATAATGATATACGGAAAGGATGGGACATTGCAATTCCATAAAAGCAAAACGCAGTACCTCGCGCGCCGCTTCGGTGGCATACCCCTTGCCCCAGTAATTCTCCCCCAGCGCATACCCTAACATTCTCGCGTTGTCGATTTCGCGTCGGCTGTCTGTATGCAGCCCGATGGAACCGATCACATGACCTGTTCGTTTTTCAACGATCGCCCACACGTCGCCCCGGCTGATGAAACGCCGCACCACCTGCTGGCTTTCCAGCAGGGTCTTGTGCGGCGCCCAGCCTGCCATGGCACCCACGATTGGGCTGTGTGCGTAATCAAACACATCCATGGCATCCCCGGGCTGAAACATGCGCATCACCAGACGTTCGGTCTGCAACGGGGGATAGGCATTCGCTGGCAGGCCGCTTTTTTCACGCCGGATGCCGAACCATTTCATGTACGCATTGCCTCCGTATCAGGTTTCTTGAACGATTGCTGTGCCGAAATTATTGGTTTGAATCAGAATCTTTGTCGTCGGAAGCATCTCGGTCGGCGGAGGGAGAAGTAGCGTCGCCGTTGTGCTCTTCGTCGTCCGCAGAACCATCGTCTCCGGTATCACTGCCGCTGCCGGGCCTGCCGAAGGGGGAACCTCCCATGGACCCGCTGATGGAATTCAGCCACGCGGCGGCTTCCGCCTGCGCGCGATCCATCCCCTGCGGCACGGAGGCCGCCAGATAGAAAGACGCGCAGGAAGCGTTCAGGTAGGTGGCCATGTAAAGCTGAATAAACTGGGAAACCACCAGCCCCAGGACCGGGCTGATCCAATCCAGAAGCATCTGGCTGAACAGCGCGGCCAGCAGCCAGCCGACGAAACTGAGCTCGAGGATAAAGTAACTCAGTTTCTTATCTTTCATGGTTTCTTTGCTTTTTCGAATGGCATCCAGCACACCAATCTTCGGGTCTTCCGCCAGATAGTAAGGCGCCATGGAATAGCGGAGCAGCGCGATAATCCCCGGTACAAACAGCAGCAGCGACCAAAGCATGACACGAACCCACATCAGCAGATACAGAAGCAGCGCTTTGAAAAAGTAACGGATCCGGGAAAACAGACCGGCAAACCCGAGTTCCTGCCCGTGCAGGCGGCAGACGAAATAATGGTTGCAGCCCACGGAAAGCGCAGGCGTAATCACCAGCGCCAGCACACTCGCCAACCCAAGCGTAAACCAGGTTTCCGGGCTGATTGCCTGCACCGCTGCGTACATGGCATCGTAGGTAGTGAAGTAAGCAAGATCGGGCAATTGCGTAGAACGCAGCAACTGCACCACCGTAAGGGGCAACGAAGCGAAAAAGCTGACCAGCAGAGCCGTCTGCCAGTTGCCTTTCAGCGCGTTCATGGCTTTGCTTTTAAAAATATACGGGGCAATGTTCATCGAGATTCCTCCAATCGGAAAGGCACGATCCATACGGACGCGCAGGCTTGTTCAGTCAAGCAGGGCGGAGACGAACTCTTTCGCGTCGAAGGATTGCAGATCGTCGATCCCTTCGCCGACGCCCACGTACATAACCGGCACGCGCAGCTCCCGAACGATGGAGAAGATCACGCCGCCTTTGGCGGTGCCATCCAGCTTGGTAAGCACGACGCCGTTGATACCGGCAGCTTCGCTGAACGCGCGAGCCTGTTGCAGGCCGTTCTGACCGGTTGCGGCATCAATGACCAGCAGGCAACGCACCGTCGCCTCGGGATACTCGCGATCAATCACACGACGCATTTTTTCCATTTCATCCATCAGGTTCTTCTTGTTATGCAACCGCCCGGCTGTGTCCACGATCAGCAGATCCGCTTTGCGGGCTTTGGCTGCCTGTACCGCGTCAAACACAACGCCGGTTGGGTCCGCGCCCTCCTGATGCCGCACCAGCGGCACCTTGGCACGATCCGCCCAAATGGCCAGTTGATCCGCCGCCGCCGCGCGGAAGGTATCCGCGGCGCAAAGCAGAATCGTACGGCCCAACCCCTGAAACCGCAGGGCCAGCTTGCCGATCGTGGTGGTCTTTCCAACGCCGTTGACGCCGACCATCAGGATCACCATCGGCCATTTGAGCGGGGTTTTGGGCACATCCAGCAGGGAGACAAGAATTTCCTTAAGAATTTCTTTGCAGCGGGCGGGTTCCCGGATATTCTCGGCCTTCACGCGTTCCCGTAGTCTGGACACGGCTTCTTCCGCGCCGACCGCCCCCATATCGGACAGAATCAGCGCATCCGTTAACCCGTCAAAAAAGTCGTCATCGACCGTTTGGTGTTCGGTCACCGCGTCGTCCACCATCCCATTCAGGTTCTGGCGGCTGCGGAAAAGCCCATCGCGCAGTTTGGAAAAAAAGCCCTCGGCCATGAGGTACCTCCTTGGTTGCTGGTTTCGTTTACTGGTAATCCTTCAGGCTGACGCTGACCATGGAACTGACCCCGCGTTCTTCCATCGCCACGCCGAAAAGCGTGTCGCACCGTTCCATGGTACCTTTGCGGTGAGTGACCACCACAAACTGCGTGCTTTTGGAAAATTCCTTAAGATAATCGGCAAAGTAGTTGATATTGGCTTCATCCAGCGCGGCCTCAATCTCGTCCAGGATGCAGAAGGGCGTGGGGCGGAGCTTGAGCATCGCGAAAAGGATGGAGATAGCGGTCAGCGCCCGTTCGCCGCCGGAGAACAGGCTGAGAATCTGGCGTTTCTTGCCCGGCGGCTGCACGATGATCTCGATGCCGCAGTTGAGCGGGTCGCTGGCATCCTCCAGCCGAATCTCGCCATGTCCGCCGCCGAAAAGGCGTATGAACGTTTCTTCAAAATAGCCCTGCAAGATACCAAACTGCTCCACAAAGACGGTTTGCATATGCGTAAGCAGTTCCGTGATCAGGGTTTCCAGGTCCCGCTTGGCATGCTCCAGATCGTCGCGCTGACCGGAAAGGCCGGTCACCCGCTCGCGAAGCTTGGCATATTCCTCGATGGAGGCGACGTTTACGCTGCCCATCTGCCGGATCCGGTCGCGGATTTCCTGCGCGGAATGGTCGGCGGCGTCTTCGTCGAAATCGGCGGGCAGGGGAGGCATATCGGTAACAGCTTCTTCCACAGTGTCCGCGTTCGCGGCAGGCGCGGTCGCGCCATCGTCGGACGTGCCCGCATCGGCGGAATCCTGCGCCCTCCCTCTCCTGTATTCTGCATAAGCATCCCTGGCCCCTGCATAGGTCAGTTCGTAGGTATCCCACAGGCGGTCGTTCAGGGCTTTCTGCTCGCTCTCCAGCCGGGACAGGCTCATCTCCTGCCTGTGCTGGCGCTCAGTCGCCTTTTCCGCAAGCGTGCGGGCGGCTTCGGTTTCGTTCTGCACATCTTTCAGCGCCCTTTGTGCTTCGGCACGTCCGGCTTCGGCGGTTTCCACATGCGCCTTGGCCTGCGCTACGCTGTTCTCAGCCAGTGCCACGGCCTGCGTGGCGGAATCCCGGTCATGCTCAGCCTGCTCAACCTCGTCCTGCGCCTGATTGCGTCGTTCGGCAAGCCCATCCAGTTCTTTTCGGCAGGCTTCGTGATCCTCCTGCAGGCGTCGTTTATCGCGGTGCAGGCGGTCGCAGGTATGCTCCGCCTCCTGCAGAGCCAGCATGGCTTGCGTTTGCGCTTCCTGCGCGGCTTCGCGGCTGCGGCGCGCTCTGCTCAGTTCCGCGTCCAGCGCAGCGGTTTTCTGGTTCATGGCTTCGGCATCGGTCTGTTCCCGGCCCGTGAGCGCTTCTGTGTGGGCCAGTTCGGTTTCCAGTCCGGTGATGCTCTCGTCCAGCTGTTCAACCGCCTGGCGCGTATCCTCCAACGACTGGGTATGCTCGGCCAGCTCGTTTTCCGCGTTTTTCCGGCGCTCGGTATCACGCGCCACGGCGATTTCCTGCTGCTGTACGGCTTCGCGCGCGGCAAGCCGCTTTTCCCGCAACGTTGAACGCTCGGTTTCCATATCGGCAACCGCCTGCATCGCGGCGGTAACGGATTCGCTTTTTTCCGCAAGGGATGCTGTCAGCTCCTTGATTTC
>Ga0268263_1002890_pt1 | contig 10372 bp, 9 predicted proteins | sample Biomet5_FD_190358 | JGI IMG/M metagenome (GOLD analysis project Ga0268263, IMG submission 190358) | Microbial communities from bioreactor (seeded with sewage sludge) at LBNL, California, USA - Biofuel metagenome 5 (SPAdes) (version 4) | ecosystem: Engineered > Bioreactor > Anaerobic >... | reverse complement strand
AACAAGACACCCCACGGCAAGAAGATGTATGCCATCGGCGGCAATGGAAATGCCGCTGAGGTCTCGGGCATCAATACGAAGCGGATGACCATCGCCGTATATATGATTGCTTCTGCTCTTTACGCCTTAGCTGGATTCCTGCTCGGCGGCAAAGCAGGCGGGACCTCGGCATCGTTGGGTGAGGGATATGAGCTGTTCGCCATCGCCGGATGCACCATCGGCGGTGTGTCGGTCAATGGCGGCATCGGAACGGTACCTGGCATCCTGGTCGGTGTCCTGGTGTTCGAAATTCTTAAGATCGAAATGCAGTTCATGGGCGTCACGACGGCTTATACCTTCATCGTCCAAGGCATAGTAATCGTCATCGCCATCGCCCTTGATATCCGTAAATACATCGCCCATAAATAAAAATGAGTGAAATGCCTGAAACCAAAGAGCCTGGAAATGAGGCTGGCATCGGTGGACCGGAGGCGTCTGACAAGACGGCTACAGCCAACCCGCGCACGATTCGGGAAGTGCTGAAGAACAACAGCAAAGTTATCAATCGCCGTAAGGAGCAGTATTATGACAGGCTTCTTGAGAAGGTTCCGCTGACGGTGAGAACGATGGACATCATCATCGCCATTCTCATCGTGTTGTTCTTCGTGATGATCTTCATAGGCAGGTATGTAGGCAGCCATTAAGCATCAGATGAGAAATGATGTGATCCCCCAAGGTTGTAAAGACCAGCTTTGGGGGTTTCTTTATGAAGCAGACATCGGGAAACAGGCTATTGATCTATAACGGGTGGTAACAGGAGCACGATTCTTCAGACAAAATATCCGGGAAGTATCGATTAAGCTGTCGCCTGATGCAGAACATAGTCCATTTGACGGCTCGATATTGTCTTCAGTAGTCAAAGCATGTTTATGTTAGCCATTCGGTCGGGCCAAAGGAAGAAGCAATCGGCCTGGGCAGATGAATCAATAATTATTAAAAACATCTCTTGATCATGACTTGACTAACCATGGAACACACCCGCGATAGATAAAAAGAAAATGTTATATTGTTGCTGAAAGGAAACATGGTCGACATGCCAAAGAAGGAAAAGGACATGAAGCAGCTGCAGGCATAGATGTCAGGTACGATGATTGGAAGAATGAGATTATATGCAATTATTATGATAATTAGGACGTGTATGTCTATCGCGGGATCACGCTGGACCTGAGAAGAAATGGACAAGATGCGAACCGAATGACTGTGAAGCGCCTTATGACAAGGGTTGACATCTATAGTGCCGTCCTGGAATCCAAAAAGGCGGTGTTCCGTTCCGACCCGGGATGACAGCATCAGATACATCAATACCGCCAGGGCTGAGGACAGCCGGCTCAAAAAGCCATGTTATGCAAAGGAAACTGTCTGGACGGCTGCGTCATGGATAACCTTTTCGGATGGTTACAGGACGAGAAATATTTATGGAACGAATATGCGTTCAGAAAACTTGATGAGCTGAAGGAAGCCTGCGAAGGATCTGGCGATTAACAGCAACAGGCGCATGCAGGCGGCTATAAATGTCCTAAGCTTTTTCGAGGCAAGGGCCCCGTTTTTTAGGGCTAGCTTAAAAATATGGTGTTTTTTCAACAATGATATTGCATTTCCCCATCTGGAATGTATAATAGTTTCTGTTTACTATAAGTGATTTATTTGTTTAACATCTCTAAACAAGCGAGGTGATGTGATGAATATCGGCAAACGCATCAGGCAGCTGCGGGTGCGCAGCGACCTGACGCAGGAGGAACTGGCCAGCCGCTGTGAACTGACCAAGGGATTCCTTTCTCAGCTGGAGAATGACAACACACAGCCTTCTCTTTCAACGCTGGAGGATATCGTCGAGGCGTTAGGCGTGACGATGTCGCAGTTCTTCTCCGAGGACAAGGATGAAAAGACGGTGTTCGGAGCTGAAGACTGGTTCGTGGACGAGAAGGATGGCGCCGAAACGGACTGGATCGTGCCCAATGCCCAGAAGAACGATATGGAGCCGATCATCCTTAAGCTTCAGCCGGGAGCACAGTCGCAGACCGTGACGCCCAACAAAGGAGAGGAATTCGGATATGTGCTTGCAGGTCGCGTCGTTTTAGTGACAGGGACCCAAAGACAGCATATAGCCAAAGGGGAAGCCTTCTACATCGATGGACGCCGTACTCACTACATCAAAAACGAGTCTGCCAAGGCCGCCTCATTGATATGGGTCTGTACGCCGCCGCTGTTCTGAACATCAAAAAAGGGGGATTGCTGATATGCGCAAGTTAATCGAATTCCGCAACATCGTCAAGAGCTTTGACGGCCAAGTGGTGCTTAAGGGCATCAACCTTGATATATACGAAAACGAATTCGTCACGCTGCTGGGCCCGTCAGGCTGTGGCAAGACGACGCTGCTCCGCATCTTGGGTGGCTTTCTGCAGCAGGACGAGGGAACCATAATCTTCGACGGGCAGTGCATCGACAAGGTCCCTCCATACAAGCGTGAGATCAATACCGTCTTTCAGCGTTACGCGCTGTTCCCTCACATGGATGTGTACGACAATATTGCTTTTGGCCTGAAAATAAAGAAGATGGGCAAGGAGCTGATCGAACAGAAGGTCAACCGTATGCTATCGCTGGTAAACCTGGAAGGGTATGAGCATCGCAACGTGACTCTGCTCTCAGGAGGCCAGCAGCAGCGCGTGGCCATCGCCCGCGCGCTGGTCAACGAACCGAACGTCCTTCTGCTCGACGAGCCGCTCGGCGCGCTGGACCTGAAGCTGCGCAAGGAGATGCAGCACGAGCTGAAGCGCATCCAGCAGGAGGTCGGCATTACTTTCATCTATGTGACCCATGATCAGGAAGAAGCCCTCACGATGAGCGACAAGATCGTCGTGATGCGTGATGGCGAGATACAACAGATAGGTACGCCGCTTGAAATATACAATGAGCCTGTCAACGAGTACGTCGCCCGTTTCATCGGGGAGAGCAACATTCTTCCGGGAACGATGGTCGAGGACTATCTTGTGCAGTTCGATGAGCAGAAATACAAGTGCGTCGACCATGGCTTCAAACCGGATGAACCGGTAGACGTGCTTATCAGACCCGAGGACTTCGACATCGTCAAGGCCAAGGATGGCATGATGAAAGGCGAGGTCAAGTCGGTCATCTTCAAAGGTGTCCATTATGAGATGATGGTCGAGACTATATCAGGTACATCCAAGACGGTCAAGATGCATATCATGACCGCACACGACCAATACAACTCTGATGCACAGGAGAACATCACGGCCAATGATTTCTTCATGGACCTCGAGGACACGGCCAAGATCGACGACCTCGATCTGATCAGCCGGGCCAATGCCCATGCCTGGGACATGTCCGACCAGGATTTGTCAGTCGATGACGTCGATCACGACATAAAGCCTGCACCCGGCTCGTACCACGTCACATATTCGACCTCCAAAGGCACCAGCATCACCGTCAAGGTCTTCGTCGTCCAGCCCAAATACGTCGAGGATGCGCGTCATAACATCGGCATCTCGGCCTTTGACATCTACAAGACCGCGGACGAGATTCATGAATCGATGGCCATATCCACCGATCTGAAGACGTGGGCCGATGCCGAGGCGTGGAACTTACAGGACGATAAGCCGATAACCATCACCGACGTGAAGTATGATTTCGACCCGGCCACCATAGAGGAAGGCGAATATGACATCACCTTCGCCACCCAAGGCCGCGAATATAAGGTCGAGACGACACAGCAGTTCGAGGAAGGGGACAAGATAGGACTTAATTTCGGGCCTGAGGATATCCATGTCATGCATAGAAAGGTCCAGGGCTGAACATGAAATCATTTGGCAGAATGGCTTATCCATACATGGCGTGGATCACGGTTTTCATCGTAATCCCCATGATCATGATAATGCTGTACGCCTTCACCGTACAAGGCAACGAGACGCTCATTTTCCACTTCACGCTGGCCAACTTCGCACGCTTCCTGCAGGACCAGACGTTTCTAAACGTCCTGTGGAACTCGCTGCGCATCGCCGTCATAACGACGCTGTGCTGCATTATCATCGGCTATCCAGCTGCGTTCCTCATCGCTCAGCAGGATGAGCGCAAGCAGGGGATCATGATCCTGCTCATTACGCTGCCGATGTGGATCAACATGCTGGTCAGAACCTATGCATGGCGCGGCATCATGCTCCATTTCGATCTGTCCAGCGAATTCAAGATATTCGTGGGAATGATCTACAACTTCCTGCCTTATATGATCATCCAGATTTATACGTCGCTGGCCAAACTCGATAAGAACCTCATCACCGCGGCTCAGGACCTCGGTGCCAATCCGCTGCAGACTTTCCTGAAGGTCACGCTGCCCCTGTCTGTGCCAGGCATCATATCAGGTATAACGCTGGTCTTCCTGCCGGCAGTGTCCAGCTTCTTCATACCAAAGCTGCTGGGAGGCGGCGATTATGTGCTGATCGGCAACCTGATTGAAACCTACTTCGTGACCACGGGTGACTGGAACTTCGGAAGCGCAATCTCACTGATCATGGCAGCCATTATCCTGATCAGCATGTACTTGACGCGCAAGCTCGATCGCCAGTATCAGGAGGATTGAACCATGGACAAGAAAAGAAAGGGACTGCGGTTCGGCAGCGGCTTCTACCTTACGCTGATCATGCTGTTCTTCTATGTTCCGATCCTGTACGTCGTTGTGTTCTCATTCAATAACTCTAAGTCGCTCACGAGCTTCACCGGTTTCTCACTGATGTGGTATGAGAAGATGTTCGCTAATCGTACCATGATGGAATCTATATACTACACCGTTCTGGTCGCCGTGATCGCCACGGTAGTCTCGACGGTCGTGGGGACCATCACGGCCATCGGTCTGTCCAAGTCGCGGCGGCTCGTCAGGGAGGTGGTGACGCAGATCAACAATCTTCCGGTGATGAATCCCGATATCGTAACCGCCATAAGCCTCATGCTGTTCTTCATCTCGATAAACATGAAGACCGGACTGCTGACGCTGATCCTCGCGCATATCACATTCTGCATACCATACGTAATCCTGTCCATCATGCCCAAGCTGCGTCAGCTTGACGACAATGTGGCCGAAGCCGCCCTCGATTTGGGAGCGACGCCCTGGCAGGCGCTGACCAAGGTCATCATACCGCAGATCAAGGATGCCATCCTGTCAGGGGCACTTATCGCCTTCTCGATGTCCTTCGACGATTTCGTAATCAGCTTCTTCACGACCGGACCTGGCATCAACAACATCTCGATATATGTATATACGATGTATAAGCGCATCAATCCTAGCATCAATGCGCTATCGTCGCTGATCATTCTGGTGATTGCCACCGTGTTGGTTATCGTCAACGTGGTACCGATGCTCAAAAACAGAAAGAAGAGGGAAATAGAAGCATGAAGAAAGCAATGATTTCGTTGTTCTGCGCCGTGATGTGTCTTTTAGCCCTGGCAGGCTGCGGATCGTCAGGCAAATCAACGAAATACGCCGGGCAGGTCCTTAATGTCTACAACTGGGGTGAATATGTCGGGGAGAACGTCATTTCCAACTTTGAGAAGGAGTATGATGTCACCGTCAATTACTCGCTGTTCAGTTCCAATGAGGAGATGTACACCAAACTGATGTCAGGCTCATCGTATGACATCCTTGTACCTTCTGATTACATGATTGAACGGCTCATATCCGAAAAGATGCTCCAGCCCATCGACAAGAGCATCGTCACAAACCTCGACAATCTGGCCGACGGCGTCAAGAACCTGAACTGGGACCCTGACAACACCTATGCCGTCCCTTATTTCTGGGGCAACGTCGGGATAGTATACGATTCCACCCACATATCACAGGCGGATGTCGAGAAGTACAATTTCGCGATATTCAAGCAAACGGCTTATAAAGGGCATGTCGACATGTATGACTCCGAACGCGATGCCTTCATGATTGCATTTAAGGATCTTGGTTATTCCATGAACACCTCCAACGAGGAAGAGATCCAGGCCGCCTATAAGTGGCTCAAAGAGATGAACGCCGCCGTCAACCCGAGCTACGTCACAGATGAGTCGATCGACGACATGGTAAATGGGCAGAAGTGGTTGGCGCTGCTGTACTCGGGCGATGCGTCCTATGTCCTGTCTCAGAACGCCAACATGAGGTATTATGCCCCTTCGTATGGCACCAATCTGTGGGTGGACGGCATGGTGATCCCGGCCAACGCATCCAACCCTGAGCTGGCCAACGTCTTCATCAACTACATCCTCACCTATGAGGCGTCGCTTGACAACTCCGAGACGGTCGGCTACTCTTCCTCCAACAAGCAGGTCCTTGAGGAGCTTTCCAGCGAGGGCGGCACATACTACAACAACGCTGCCTATCTGCCGCGCACCGACAATCCCAAGGACGAGACTTTCCATAACAACGAGGTGCTGCGCAAGGAACTCTCCAATCTTTGGGTCAAGGTCAAGCTGGGCTGAGATTTGACAACATAGTGGCGGCTGCGTCAGTTATTCGATGCGGCCGCCATCTTCATGTCAGACTGGGGGATGTGCAGAGCGTGGCTATGAGTCGGCGCGGCCTGACGATGACAGGGGAACGAAGGCTCAGATGTCGCGGCTAGAAAATGCTATCTCGGCAGGGGCCTTTAGGACGTTTCATGCAAATCGCGACATCTCTGACGCAGGTATCCGAATCGACAGCTGAACGCTGGATGTGAAGGCGGGATGCAAATTAGGCTGTTTTTATGGAGCGAGATGGTTGCAAAAGGACTGGCCTTCCAGTATAATTGGATACGCTAAAGGTGGTTCCTTAGCCAAGTGGTAAGGCAATAGACTGCAACTCTGTGACCGCCAGTCCGAATCTGGCAGGAACCTCCATTTTTTTATTAGGGGATGTGGCGGAATCGGCAGACGCAACGGACTTAAAATCCGTTGGTAGCGATACCGTGCGGGTTCAAGTCCCGCCATCCCCACCACTGTTTATGTCAAATGGCTTATTTAAGCCATTTTTTTATTCCCATCAATGAATCGCATAAAGCAGTCAATCTTGCCATAAGGTTGTATATAAATTAAGCGTAAACGGGAAAATCCGGATTTGTCGAAGGACATTAATGCTATGGAAATAAGAAAATAGTTGAAAATGATGCCCTGTCATTCTTTGGTCGCATGAATACTATGGATCAGGAAACAGAATACATGATGTTTGAACCTGATGAGAGAGTGTGGAATGAGAAGCGTAAAGGTGATCTGAACAACAGCAGTTATTATCTCATAGGTGCGATTGATGGCGGGAAGATTGTTGGCTTTCTCTCTGCTGAAAGAGAAATTCACAGACGGAACAGACATTCTGCATTCATAGTGACTGGTATCAGAAAAGAATACTGCCATAAGGGGATTGGGACGCAGTTCTTTGAAAGACTTGATAAGTGGACAAAAGAGAACAGGGCAACAAGGCTTGAGCTAACAGCAGAAATGCATAATATTGCTGCAATAAATCTTTATAAAAAGCGGCTTTGTTATCGAGGAGACCAAGAAGCATACAATGATTGTTTATGGGAACTTTATCGATGAATATATGATGGCGAAAAACAATTATTGATTTGCTGAGACAAATTCCGATTAGCAAGGCTGATTCACGGCCCGAAATTTGAAATGAGCAATTTTTATGGAAGAGAAAAAGAGCCCCGTTTTATTGAAATAAAATAGCGGAATCCATTCTCACTGATGAAGCGGAAATCATGGTTGATACAGAGACCGTTGTAAATTATCTCGTCGTCTCAACAGGATTTGGTTGAGGTGTAATCACGCTTTTGGACAGCAACAGGATGTTTTATATGACTAATAAATTCCGATTTGGCGAGCAGCCGTAGAGCTTGATGACCAGGAAATGGATGGAGGAAAATGTATGAGGTTAGATGGCTTCGGTCTTTTTGTAAAAGATATGGGGAACATGATCCGTTTTTACCGAGACGTACTTGGCTTCGAAATAAAAGAGAGTGAAGATGTATCAAATATGTATTTGATAAAGGATGATGCATTATTCATGCTTTACGGAAGAAAAGATTTTGAGAATATGACAAGCAGGAAATATGAATATGTGAAGGTTATGAATGGTCACTCGGAAATGGCTCTTTATGTCGATACTTTTGATGAAGTAGATGCTGAATTCAAAAATGCAGTAGATAATGGGGCAGTTCCTGTGCTAGAACCTACAACGGAGCCTTGGGGGACGGAGGACTTGCTATATTGCTGATCCAGTAGGAAACTTAATCGAAATAGATTCATGGAATAAAACGTTTGAGAGTAAGGATGAATAATTTCTGATTGTTTAATTGGATACATTTTGAGCATAGAAAAACAGCAAATTTAAGTCAAATGATAAGAGTATGTATAAAATCAACTCATCCCTACGGCTTATCTCAATATCAGATGAATGACGAAAGCGTGTAGTTAATTCCAGCCATCACCACCAAGGCACCATCAAAAGACGCGGATGAGTCCTTTATATTCTTTATGTGCTGTGATGGTCCATGAGTGCGTTCTTTTCATGATGCCGGTGAAGTATGGGTCTATTGGTTTTGGCATGATGAATTCACTAAATCTTCACAAAGGCGGCATGGTTCGTACACATGACGAATATATATTAACAATGGAAGCAAAAATAAGCTTATCAACTATTACCCCGTTAAAATATTGGTAAGTCGCTTCCCAAAGGAGAGATGGTGAGCCCGACCGTCTCTCTTTTTATCGGCTGTTTCTCAGGAACCATTCATTGTATTTTTCGAAAATCGTGGACCAATATGGGTAGGGGATGCATTCATCACTCCTGATCAAATCTTCGATCTGTGAAAAAGTGAACCATTGAACGCGGCTGACCTCCAGGCGCTGAAGGACCATGCTCATAGGATCAACGTCAGCGCTAAGGAAATAATGATCGTCAAACTGCACTGGTGTTACGACCGTGAACACTGGGCGTTCAGGTGCAAAGTCATGGATGAAGCCAATCTCTTCGACAGCTTCCCGCGCCATGGCCTGCTGGCTGTCCTCCCCGCTTACAGCGCTGCCACCGCAGGAGATGTCCCAGTAGTTGGTCCAGCCACTCTTTGTCGGGGCCCGTTTTTGAAGGAGCATTCGTCCATCAAGGCTGAACAGGCAGAGGTGGACGACAAGATGGAAGTCGCCGGTGGCAATGGGGGACCCTCGCATCATCTTCCGCCCCGTCAGCTGCCGATGGGCGTCATAGACATCCCATTCCTCTATTTCATCGCATATCATGCGCTAATTATATAACGGCAGGCATGAAAAAAACTGTCAACCATTGACAGTTTTTTCGTAAGTGGTGGATCTGGCCGGAATTGAACCAGCGACACGTAGATTTTCAGTCTACTGCTCTACCAACTGAGCTACGGATCCATTGGTTGCGAGGGGAGGATTTGAACCTCCGACCTCCGGGTTATGGGCCCGACGAGCTACCGGACTGCTCTACCTCGCGATGTTTTATGGCGGAGGAACTGGGATTCGAACCCAGGCGACGGTCAAGCCGTCCTGCCGGTTTTCAAGACCGGTCCCTTCAACCACTTGGGTATTCCTCCAAAATTTGGTGGACCCTGCAGGGCTCGAACCTGCGACCTACCGGTTATGGGCCGGTGGCTCTGACCAATTGAGCTAAGGGTCCATGCCTAGGTCAACTATTGGGATAAAAGATGGTAGCGGGAGTGAGACTCGAACTCACGACCTACCGGGTATGAACCGATCGCTCTAACCAGCTAAGCTACCCCGCCATCGATTGGTCGGGATGACAGGATTTGAACCTGCGACCCCTTGGTCCCAAACCAAGTGCACTACCAAGCTGTGCGACATCCCGAGAAGACAGCTCTAATTGCCGTGCTTAAATATGTTATCATAACGTCCCCAATTATTCAACCTTTTTTTAGGCTGTCACATCGCGGGTATAAGCCACAAATGATAATGTCCTGATAAACCACAAATGAAAATGTCCCGAAACGTGGTAAAATAACCTCTCATGAAAGAGAGGTGGAAATTATCAGGAGTATAGACTTAACTATGGATGAGCAGAAAAAATATGATGTTATCAAGCATCTGGTTGATGAGAACGGGAATAAGGACAGGGCCGCTATGACCCTTGGAATTACACGAAGACAAGTGAACCGGCTGATAAGAGCTTACGGGCAAAGGGGAAAGGCGGCTTTCAGCCATGGCAACAAGGGGCGGAGACCCGCAACCGTGGTCCCGCAGGAAACAAGGCAGGCCGTCCTCGATCTCTACCGCACGAAGTATTACGGTGCGAACTTCACCCATTTCACGGAACTGCTTGGAAGGATTG
>Ga0268263_1002889_pt1 | contig 10375 bp, 8 predicted proteins | sample Biomet5_FD_190358 | JGI IMG/M metagenome (GOLD analysis project Ga0268263, IMG submission 190358) | Microbial communities from bioreactor (seeded with sewage sludge) at LBNL, California, USA - Biofuel metagenome 5 (SPAdes) (version 4) | ecosystem: Engineered > Bioreactor > Anaerobic >... | reverse complement strand
AATTTTCTCAACTGCTTTTGGAATGAATTTTTCGGGTTTTACCATTGAAATGCTCCTTAAATGATGCTGAATTGAGAATCCTTTGAAAAAATGATCGTGATCAGTAAAGACTATCAGAATTATCTGAATTTGACTATTTTAGTGTGATATATGAGTTTGTGCATGGGGGTTTTGATATTTAAAGGTATAGTAGAAAATAAGCTGTCTGTATTATTGGCTCCATATGTCTCTAAAATGTACTGGGTGCTTCTTTCCAGTCTTTTTGTTCCCCACTTCAGTAAAGTTAAAGAGCAGATTTGTTTCAATGTATGAAAACTGAATCTTACTAAACTGGATACTGAATATTAAAACATCAATCACTTAATTACAGGCTACCAGTCACTGATGAATTACTGAATAATAAGTAATTTCCCCCCATGGTTGATGGAAATAGAGATTCTTAGGCAGCGTGCCAATTTTTCTGTAAAATCATAAATCTCAAGAAGTTGCTGAGTTGAAAATACCGTATAGAGAGATCAATTTTCTTCATAGTACACAAAAATCTGACTTCAAATTTACAGCAAATTTGAGACACTGCTGATTCTTATGTTATTGTTTTTCAGTTCAACTACGTAAATCCTAAAATACTGATGGGATGGAGTCTTGTCATATAAAATGTGTTGGATAACATTTTATACGCCATCCGGGTCGACTTACGACTTTTCCCACCACAGCCAGGCAGTGTATGATTTTTTCTTCATCCTGATATCTCCATTTTCGCAGGAAAAAGTCTCGGATATGTATTTTTTTAGTATTTCCTCATGTTCGGCAGTAGTCGCATTGACGATCCGCTTGTAGTGAGTAACCGCGTCTTCCATTTTTTGGTAGACCAATTCCCAGTAATCAGGATATACGGTTATATTTGGATATATCCCCATGTCATACAGCACCTTGTATATACAGTCAATCTGCGGGTAAATGTTATATGGGGTGCCATGAACCCTCTGCCATGCTTCAGCATATGTCTTTTCCCAGGACGGCATACCTGCGAACCAGTTTAAGTATACGTATTTTGAGGACACATTGTTCATTTTAAGCACTGCCTCTCTTATATCTGGCATAGCAAGAGAAAACGAAGCGACAACCACATCGTACGGGGCATCCAGGTCTTTAAGATCGACATCTTCCCACTTCTTCTGGATCCAGGAAACGTTATTCAATCCCTTTGTTTTAATGTTCTCTTTAAGGCAGTATAACATACCATCGGAGGGTTCGACGGCGGTGACATGCTTAACCATGCCGGCGAGTGGTATGGTCAGTGTACCGGGACCAGATCCAATATCCAGGACTTTAGAATCGGGTGTGAAATCGATCCGCTGGATCAGGCTTCTTGAAAAATTCCAGTTGTCCATCTTGATTTGCGTGTCATATTTTACTGCCTCTTCCATTGTCCAGAACCTATCACTCTCAAAGTTCGTCTTCTTACTCTCTGACATCATCGTTTTCCAGATCTCTCCATAGTCGATTGTATTCATCATAAAAATCCTCCTCACAATTCTTCTAGAAAATTTCTCTCAAAAGTTCTCAAAAGTCCTCCTCTTCCATCCAATCAAGCCATTGCGCTGATCTGAGACCTCTGGCGGTTTCGTCATCGACATGATAGACATGTTTGTAGAAGTCCAGCACCCATTCGTGGACTTTAATATCCTGAAATTTGTCCGGGTAACATGCTTTTGCAGTTATCATCAGGTCGATGGGGTATTCCAGGCGTCGGGCGCAGTTTGAGGGTGTCCACGGCATCGAATAGACATTCTTATTCTTGATCGCTCTGAGCTCTTTCAGATTCTGGTAGTAAGGTGCTTCGTAAAGTTCCTTGGGAGGATGGTATCCCCACGAGGTAGCCAGTAATATGATATCAGGGTTCATGGCCAGAACCTGCTCGGTGTTCAGTATCTTTGAACTACCTGTGTCCCTGTAAGCATTCTTTGCATGTACGATTCCTTCGATGGTGTACGATTCGGGTGTATCTATACCCCATGAGTGGCCTGAGCCTCCGGCTTTTCTGGCATTGGGCGAAAGGCCGAAATACAATACCGTAGGCTTGCTAGCCTCAGGTATATCCTTTGTCCTGTCCGATATCATCTTCTCCGTGCTCTGGATGTAATCAGCTAACTCAAGAGCGTCCTTCTCTTTACCGAAAATTTGTCCGATAATTTTCATTTCTTCTCTTATAGAAGAGAGATCCGAATTCGAGTAATATGTAGGAGAATACAGGACTATCACAGGGATTCCCAGCGCCTTCATTGTGTCGATAGTCTTATTCATGGTATCACGGTTGTCCCATCCAACCGAACAATCCCCAACCCTGAGAATAATGACATCCGGATTCGAACTTGCAAGCGTTTCGTAACTGATAACATTGTACTGCTGGGGTGTCAACCTGATCGCATCATTTAACGAAGGATCCAGGTAAAGCATCGTGTTTTTGCCATTCTCATACGTAAAATTTTCTCCTTTGACACTCGGGAATGCATACGTATAGTTAGTGTTGATTGTAGTACCAACAGCCACAATAGTATCCTGGACACCCAGGTTGATCATCACGCATTCGACGAATCCGTCGCTTATCACGGCAGCTCTTGTAACATTTTTCGGTACTTTTACCTGAACACCTCTCATATCTGTAATATTACTGGATTCATCGTTTGTCGATGGAGCCGTAGTTGGCAAAGTGGCTTTTTCGGATATGCATCCGGAAAAAGGCAGGCTTATGAGTAAAAGCAGAAACATACAAACTGTTAATTTATTCATAAAGACCTCAACATCAATCGTTTATTCATTGACCAGTATTTGCAGGCTTTTGTGCTCGGTCAAGAAATAAAACTTCTGAAAGTGCTATTTTTTATGATAAATACTAGTTTAAATCGGAAAATCATCATATAAATGCTCAAAAATATAAAAATAAATATTAATAACAAAAATATTTGTAGCACATTCATAACTATAATCCTTAATAAACTTGCCTATTTTATATCCAGTATATTACTAAGTATTATAAATACTAAAAAAATTCTTATCAGCTCGCATCTGTATACTTATTTACTGATAAAGTATGATTAATAAAAATCTAGTTAATTTTATCGTGCATGTATGCTTTAGCTTATTTTTATACTATGTTAAGTGCCAGCACTGCGGCCAGAATAAAAAGAGTGATCCCAGTTGCGATGTTTATAAAGGCTCGGTATCGTATCCTGATCGCATCCAATCTGCGGGCGGAAAGCCCAGTGGTGAGCAGTATTCCAAGCCCCAATATCGGAAACACGATGCCTGCATTATAGGCCAGAAGGTAATATAATCCCTGGACTGAGCCGCTCTGGTCGGCCATCATGCCGAGTATTGCAAGATATGGCCCCCCAGTGCAGGGCATTTTTATCAGGCCGAATCCTGCTCCAATTGCAAAACTGAAACCAGCCATACTTATTTTATCATAAGGCCTCAGCAGAGCAACTAATTTCCGGAATCCTGCATCTGAGAAACTGCGTTCACAATGGAATAGTGTCTTGAGTATCATGGCAGAACCGACGGCGAGCATTGAAAGGATGATCGCATATCTGGCTAGATTATACATTGAGGGCATGGTTACACTGATCCTGTAGAAACAGACACCGATCAGTGAATACATAAAGAGCAGCCCTGCCGAAAAAGTCATTATATTAATCAGCAGCAAATACCGTCTCTCTCCAGAGGCTGCCAGTGTGGCCATATATGCCATGACTGCGAGGATACACGGGGAAAACGCAGCCATGATTCCAGATGCAAATGCAATGGGAACTGAGTGCGCCGGAATCGTAACGGGCACATAATTGTCTGTGATAACGTGACCGCCGCAGTCATCCTCATAATATACGGCAGAAGGGAATACGTAAGAGGTATTTCCTCCCGATAGCACATATGTGACTTTTTCCTCAGCACCCGGTTGTAACGTGCCATTCCAGTAAAATTGTCCCGAAACTAATCTAGAGCCCTCTGTCAACCCTCCGGAGAGACTGGCATTAACAGCTGTGTTACCCTGGTTGGCTATACATACCGTTACTGTGACGTTACTGTCGCTTTCACTCTTTTTTTCCGCAATTGTATGCACAGTCACTGGCGAAGAATACCTGTAAGAAAACACTATTGTATTCTTAATATCACTTAGAACTGTTCCGTACTCTCCTTCCAAGTTTGCTGGGCCAATGACCGTATGGTTATCAATGATAAGATCCGGGATCTCTATCAGATTATAATGGTCGATATAAGATGCGCCTTTTCGTGAATTGACCCTGATTTCCTGGTAATCGAGATATAAGCCTTCTTCACGGGCTTCTTCAATGGCCTGCCTGACTACTGGCATTGCTTCGGTACATCGATGACAGCTTTCATCATAAAGATATATAACAGTGACCGGTTTTGTATTGTCTGCATAAACGATCAAAGGTAGCGCAGTAAGGAGTAAGAAAACAATTATTAAAAATATAGATATTTTCCATACTGTTTTCCCAATGCGGTTCTCGGAAAACCCGCGATAATTATATCTTGCCATTTTTAATCCTTTTAGGACTTACGCACTTGAGGAGCAAAATCAATTACGGTAAAGACTGTGGATTAAAGTCACGTTTTTAACAGTTAACGGTCTGATGTTGTTGATTCTTCAGTTCAACTGCGTAAGTCCTACCTTTATACTAAATTTATTTATTAGTCCTTTGCATATCGTATAGATTTTTAATAACATTTCTTACTTTCTTATTTAATCATAACTATAAAATCTAATTCGGTACAATTATGTAGTAAAAAATAATACACAGAAATAATTTATTGTTACAGGGATTGTATATGAACGGTAAGCCTAATAATAATGGTGGAATCGGCAAGCCTTTGAGTTATTTTAATTCTAAAAAGGGTTTTGTGTTGTGTGTACTTATCATTCTCTTTATTGTATCGGTAGAAGGATGCAGTGAACAGACAGTTCGGGTTACGACAAATGCCACAAACTCATCGATGGCAGCAAACTCACCTGATGAACAATATCATTACGTGACGGATATGCGTGGAGTACAGGTGAAAGTGCCGACGGATATCCAGCGTATAGCTACAATCGACGACGGGTTCGTTGAGGGTGTCCTGACGAATCTTAGTGAGGTTGATAAAATAGTCTCAATCGGCTCAATTGGGGTGGGTTCCAGTTCATTTAAACAGTCAAATATTACTCTGAACTCCGGTAAAAATTATACTGTTAGCGGTGGGTCAAATACAATGTGCGTTGTTAACCCATGGCTATCTAATGTGTCCTGTACGGAGTCTTCGTCAGGCATGACAATCATTAATTACGAAAAACTGGCCAGTGCGAACCCTGATGTACTCATTATAAGGGTCGGTGACTGCTCGATGAGTACCGGCGATATCGAAAATAACAATAAAAAGATATCAACGATCGAGTCACTGGGTATATCCGTAATCGTGCTCTATTCACCGAACAACTACAATAATTCCGGCCTGAACACCATGCGCGACGAGATGCGCATAATCGGGCAGTTATTCGATAAGGAGAAAGAGGCAATGGTCCTAGCAGATTATCTGGAAAATACGGAAAAGATGATCATGGACAGAACCAAGGATATCCCTGAAGATGAGAAAGTCACAGCTCTGTATCTCGGGCTCTCTTCCAAGGCCAGACAAAGCGGTGGTGCAGGGTATGTAAGTGGCACTGATACTCCTGAATCGTACATCCTCGAGACTGTTGCCAATGGCAAGAATGCCTACCAGGATACCGGTTCGGGCAAGCTACTTAATGCCGAACAGGTGCTGACATTAAACCCAGATGTGATTTTTTTGCCCACGTATTCCGGGTATCATCCACCTATCGAACTTCAGGATGCGATATATTACCAGAATATGCAGGAACTCAAGGCCGTGAAAAACAAGCGTATCTATTCCATGCCTTACACGCCGAGAAACTGTGACCGCCGTTTAGAGTATCCTCTGGATTTGCTGATAGTCGCTAAGGGTTGCTATCCTGATCGTTTCCAGGATATCAAGGTCAATGATTTTGCGTTGAAATTGTACCAGGACATATACGGAGTGGATCTCGCAACAGCAGAAAAAATCAGGTCGGCTCAGTACCTTGACTGGACGGTAGAGTCTGATTTTTAGGTGTAAATCATGGAAGAAGTATCAACTGACGTGAAAATCTCGACCCATGCTACCCTCAATTTTTTTGAAACGAGAAAGATGTGTATCATATTCTTTCTCGCTTTTGTTATGGTGGCAGGCGGGATGGTCACGATCTGTCTGGGGACCTACCAAATTTCTTTTGTGGAAGTATACTCTATCATTGCCACTCATATATTCTCACCTAATATCGTGGGTTCCCTGGATAAGCTGAAAAATATGATTGTCTGGAACATCCGCTTCCCAAGGGTCATTATGGCTATAACCGTTGGTATCGGCCTTTCTGTGGCTGGGGCAGTTTATCAGGGATGTTTTCGTAACCCTCTTGTCGAACCATACATCCTTGGAGTATCTTCAGGAGCAGCGTTTGGCGCGGCTCTGGGGATCGTCTATCCTCATATCTTTCTTTCTATACAGCTAGGCGCTTTCTTGTTTGCTTTGCTCTCTGTATTCCTGGCGTACACGCTGGCAAGGAGCAGAGGACAGACGCCCGTGGTCACGCTGATACTTGCCGGTATTATCATAGGCTCGATATTTTCTGCGTGTGTTTCCATCATGAAATACCTTTCAAATGATACACAACTGAGAGAGATTGTCTTCTGGATGATGGGTGGCTTCTACTATACCCAATGGGGTGACGTGAAGTTGACTGTGCCTGTGGTGCTAATATCCGTAGCTATTATGTGGTTCTTCGGGTGGAAGCTGAATGTCCTTTCCATGGGTGACGAGGAAGCTCGTGCACTGGGTGTGAACCCGGAAGTCTTCAAGTTTATTTTCATCGTCCTGGCAACACTTGTGACTGCTATCTGCGTATCTTCGGTCGGGATCGTCGCATGGGTTGGCCTGATGATGCCACATGCAGCCCGCCTAATTCAGGGGCCGGATAATCGCTTTGTCATTCCCACAGCGGCGTTAATGGGCGGTGTTTACATTATCTTTTGTGATACACTTGCGCGTACTCTGACCTCGGCAGAAATCCCTATAGGAATCATCACGGCTATTGTGGGTGCACCTTACCTCCTGTATTTGCTGCGTAGCAAAGAAAAGGAGATCTTTGGGTGATTATATGTTAAAAGTAGATAACCTGAGTTTTGGATATAACAAAGTACCCGTATTCAATGGCATTTCATTCAGGGTAGAGAAAGGTTCTTTATGCGGACTCTTCGGGCCAAATGGTTCCGGGAAAACAACCCTGTTCAAGTGTTGTATGGGGTTCCTTAAGTACAACAGCGGTAGTGTATCCATCGATGGATGTAACGTTAAGAATAAAAAAATCGAGGAGCTGGCAAAACTTGTCGCTTACGTACCCCAGGAACACAAGCCTCCTTTTCCGTATCTTGTCAAGGAAGTCGTGCTGATGGGCCGGACTCCTCACATGGGTGGTATCTTTGGCATTTCCGAAGATGATAAGAGTAAGGTCAAGGAAGCTATGGAGATGCTTGAGATTTCCCATCTCGCCGACAAACCTTACAACCAGCTCAGTGGCGGTCAACGCCAGCTTGTGCTCATCGCAAGGGCTATGGCACAGGAAACGCCGCTGATGCTTCTGGACGAGCCTACATCCGCTCTTGACTTCTGCAACCAGATAAGGATATGGAATATTTTGAAAAAGATTTCCGCGAAAGGGACGACCATACTGGCCTGCAGCCATGACCCAAATCACATTTCATGGTTCTGTGACGATGTCATTGTCATGTATCGGGGAGGTCTGGTTGCAAAAGGGAATCCAAAAAGCGTAGTATCCGAGCAATTACTCAGCACTATATTTAATGATATTTGCAGTGTAGGCTACATGGACCGTCTAATGATGGTGTATCCGAAAAACATCTAGGTAGGGTGTCCAGTAGTTGCGACAAATAACGGCTCGCTATAGGATTATTAAAGGCAGGCACGATGTCAATAATGATGTTAATGTAAGGTGATTTTAAGTTACATGTCGCTGACTACATACACAAGAATCTTAACCCTTTCCAGAAAATTAAAAATTAGAATTATATACAAAGCTTTTCCAAAAATATTCCGATTAAAATCCCAGAGAGAAATTGGTGATAGAAATGGGTAGTGAGAACTATGAGCTTATCGATACGCTTGAAAGAATTGCAAAGTCCCTGGAAAACCTGGCAGAGTCACAGAAAAAGATAGCTGACACTCTGGAATGGGTGGTAAAAGACAAGGTATTTGTAGACTAAAGCGGGCAAAGTTTTTGGAACAAGGAAAATATATCAGGAATGGAAAACTGCGGAAAACTGAAAACATAGCTTGTCGGTAAAAGGGATTATCTTAAGAGGAAGATAAGAAGTGCCTGGGTGTAGCCGCACTCCTTATCTTCCTATCTTTACCTCAAATCAAACATTAATAATGCTGACGCTAGAAACCAGTAAACCACTTGCTTATTACCACTTTTCAATCCTTTCTAAACTTTTTCCTAATTTGGTGATGTGATTTTCCTTTCTAAACTTTTTTTGAACTTTGCCATCTTGAGAAACCTCTAATGTGTGTCCCGAGCTCCCAGCTAATACATCCAAATACTTTCACCCCGCACACCTGCAACTTAAATATGATGAGCTTAAAACATCACAGCGTCATGATTCCATACATGGCACATTTTATACTGATATCCAATTCCTCACTACACGGGAATAATCTACCATAGAGGAACAGTTTTCATAAACATAGAAAAATTCTGTTATAAAAATTGAAATGTTGAGGATATAGCTGTGTATGAGAGCATATCCATACCTTAATTTCCCTGGATCTTCCGGGGTTTATATTCTGGCATGACATTAATTCTACAGGTCAGGGGATTCGAAAACGAGCACTGAGTATGACTTCTTGAAGGCAAGTAAACGTGCGCTTGAGCCCATGCCTTCCCTGTCCGCCAGAATGTATTCAGCCCTGCACCAGTATTTCGGATACACTTCTTTTCGCCCGTTGCAGGAGGAAATTATCAAGGATGTTATGGAGAGGAAAGATGTTTTCGTGCTCATGCCTACAGGTGGGGGCAAGTCGATGTGCTACCAGCTGCCTGCCCTTCTAATGGAAGGAGTTACAATTGTTGTTTCCCCCCTGATTTCCTTGATGAAAGACCAGGTTGACGGGCTTGAAGCAAATGGGATTGCCGCAGCTTGCATGAACAGTACCCAGAGCGCCAGAGAAAACCGGGATGTGAAGACGGCTTTTCTCGAAAACCGGTTAAAAGTTCTTTACGTTGCTCCTGAAAGGCTAATGATGCCAGGGACCTTTGCCTTTTTAAAAAAGGGGAAGGTCAGCCTCTTTGCAATTGATGAGGCACACTGCATTTCCGAGTGGGGGCATGATTTCCGACCTGAATACAGGAAACTGAAGCTTTTGAGAGATCCTAAAACAGGTTTTCCTGATATCCCAATTATTGCGCTTACGGCAACAGCCACAGAAAGGGTTCGAGAAGATATCGTATCACAACTCAAGCTTGATATCGCTCCGGAGAAAGGTCCTTATGTAGCCAGTTTTAACCGGAAAAATCTTTACTATGAGGTCAGGCCAAAGAAGGAAACTTTTTCCGAAATTACTGACTACCTGCGCAGGCACAGAGGTGAAGCAGGAATCATCTACTGCCAGAGCAGAAATAGTGTCGAGGCACTTACAAAAAAACTGAACCTTGCGGGTTTCAGGGCTCTTCCCTACCATGCAGGGCTTTCAGACACCGAGAGAGCCCGAAACCAGGAGATGTTCATTAAAGATGACGTGGACATCATAGTAGCTACAATCGCTTTTGGGATGGGGATTGATAAGTCCAACGTACGTTTTGTAATACACTATGACCTTCCCAGAAATCTTGAGAGCTACTATCAGGAAACCGGTAGAGGAGGACGGGACGGAAGTCCATGCGAGTGTATCCTTTTCTTCAGCAGAGGGGACCGTTTCAAGATTGAGTACTTTATTTCACAGAAGACAAATGAAAAGGAGAAGGACATTTCTCTGGTGCAGTTAAGGCAAATGGTAGCTTATTGCGAGGGAAATAAATGCAGGCGCCAGACCTTGATGGAGTACTTTGGTGAAGAGCTCTCAGGACCCTGCGGGAACTGTGACTGCTGCCTTACTCCGAAAGATACCTTTGACGGAACTGAAGCTGCAAAAAAATTTATAACCTGCGTCCAGGAACTGAACCAGCGCTTTGGTACTAACTATGTTATTGACGTCCTTACAGGCT
>Ga0268263_1002888_pt1 | contig 10382 bp, 7 predicted proteins | sample Biomet5_FD_190358 | JGI IMG/M metagenome (GOLD analysis project Ga0268263, IMG submission 190358) | Microbial communities from bioreactor (seeded with sewage sludge) at LBNL, California, USA - Biofuel metagenome 5 (SPAdes) (version 4) | ecosystem: Engineered > Bioreactor > Anaerobic >... | reverse complement strand
GTTACTATTCAGGTACCTTAAATCGACATCAAAAGCCGTAATTTAGAATGTTTGGCATTTACAATTTACTTTAGTCAATTTTATAAATTGATGACAACTGAGGTCATTTTTAATTTTGCTATGAATTCCTTATTAGCTGACTTTCCGCAGATGTCCATTCAATTTTCACAATTTTTCTTGCTATCGTTTTTCTGAAAATTACCTTGCTTATTCAAACTTCATTGAAAGCTTCTAACCTCTATTTCCGGAAGTTTCAGTTGGGATAATAATTGCAAATTATTGAGCAAATGCACAAAAACGATAGCAGGAAAAATGTTCTTTTACTCAAGACATCTGCGGAAGGTAGGTTATTAGACATATCCCTGTGACCAAAATCGATGTTAGTTGACTTATTTAGGGTACCTGAATAGTTACGTAAAATCTACAAAAATTCGGAGAAAATATTAAAGGGGGGTCGAAATGTAAACTTTAAAATTTCAAAGCCATTAAAAAATAAGATGTTAACAAATTTTAAAGATTGATTACCTTTTTGAAGGGTATTTTAATTTGTTCCCATATTAAAAAGTGTATGATAATACAAAAACGATGGGCAATTGAATATTTGACGTAATTTATTATATATACGATTTCAGCATTAGAAGGATGTAGTTGTAAGAGAAGCGCAATAGTGCACCTTTGTGCATAGCGTATGGGGAATTTTTCTGTAGGGGTTTCATCGATTGAGAGCTCAGGGATCACAACGGAGCTCTCAATCAATCACCACAACCAATTAAATATCTGCACTGCTCTCTTGCAACTATATGAAGAATATTGGGGAGTATTCTTCAAGGGGGTTTCACCGATTGAGAGCCCAAGGGTCATCAAAAGAGGGCTCTCAATCAATTACCAACTTTTAACTTAATTTGAACATTTAGCTTAAACTATTTTTGACTAAATTCTTAGCACAATTTATTAATTTTCATAAATCGTACAAATAGCTTAATTTTCTCCCAGATTCTCCCTGTTGAAGTTCAGCTCTTGAGCTTTCCCCAGTTATAACCTTTACAAATCTTTCAAACAATTAATAACTGTCCTATTCTATTTAAGTCCTTTGATGAGTCACTTTTAAGAGTTCCTATTGTTTGTATGGGTACTAACAAAACTCACATATTCCGTGATTGCACGGATATTTTCTCCATAAATTTTTGATACTCATTTTCTCAAAGCTAGGCAAAAAAGTTTTTGATTAATGTCAAGGTTATCAATTATGTGTATCGCTTTATGGATTATTCTTTTCCATATTTTTCTTGTCTTGATACAGTGTGATGTTCCCATTTTTGAGACCAGCCAGGATGTCAGGCTCTCAGGTGCTCTCAGGTGTTTACTTACCTAGCTGGTCTCGGACAGCTCAGAGCTACTTCCTGCTTCTAGAAAACAAAGATTTGATCTATCATGCAAGTTTGATCTATCATGCAGGTCTGATCTATCCTGTAAATTCTGACCGAACCGGGGAAACAACCAACTTACGATACATCAGGTTTACGATACCTCAAGTGAGCTCATTCATTTTTTCACAGGATGGGAATAAAATAATCTCTATCAGATACGATTGGTTTAATGTCTGGTAAGATAACGTCGGTAAGACTTGTTAAATCCCGGTGCCATGAATTTATTAAGAATGCGGCCAACAGATTTCCAGACTTTGCAAAAATCAAAAATTATCTGCTGCCGGAGAAAGATAAGAGAGGCAGAATTTCAAGCTTAAGGTGAAAATTGTAAAGGGCAGGGCAAAGGAGATTGATGCCGATAGGAAAACTAATCTGGAGTAAGAACAATAGGATTAACAAGGAACTATTGTGGGGTCTGGTGTCTCGCCGGTGGATGTAAATGAGCTGGATGAAGTCAGGACTATTGAAGAAGGATTCAAAAAAGCGTATAGTGGGGACCTGAAAGGAACAGTAGAAGCTGTTGATAAACTCAAGGGCTTCGCGCTCCAGTTGATTCACTTGGATGTAAATGCTGAAAACGAGCTGGATATAAAAGCGCTGATCATCTCTATAGGGGACATAGCGAGAGTATCTGCTGAAATGAAAATGGAGCAGGCATGCTCAGTTTCAGGTCGTGTTCTTGGAGATATAGCACTTGAGGCTGCCAGTCAAAAAAGGGAGCCGGTTGCTATAAAGGCTTTATCCATTGTCGGGAGCCTTGCTCTGGAGTTTGCCGGAAAAGGCCTGGATGCAGCAGCCAGAAATGCAGCCGAATCGCTCGGAACTTGTGGAAAGGGCTCTTCAAGGATGAAAATGGAAACGATGATAAGTCTTTCTGAGGTTTACCTCATGCAGGTATCACTGATATCTATAGAAAAAGGACTTCATAAGGCCGGGATTGCTGCTATAGGCTACCTTGGGGAGATAGGAATCGCTTCGGCCAAACAGGCAATAGAAACCAGTACTCTGGAAGCTGCAGTCATTCTTGAAGATCTGGGTAATACCGCTGTAAGTGAAAATAACGAGTCCTATGCAAAGGCAGTAATCGAGGCACTTGAAAACCTGGGCACAGAGGTATCTCAGGGCGGAATGAAAAATGTACTTGTCCAGATCGCGTGGTCTTTGGAAATGATCCGGGTACTTGCTCTGGATCGAGGCATGAAAGGAGCTTGCTTTGCTGCAAAGGCTGCACTTGAATCCATCAACACGGCAGGCTTACTTGACGCAGAACAGAACCTGGAAAAAATCAGGGAAATAAAGGAATTTCATTCTGTTATCCTGAAAAAAAGTTAAAGAAGCAGTTGGGGAAGTTAAAGTTAAGGAAGCAGAATAAGGGGGAGTTAAACAACTACGAAACTTAACAAGCCGGAAGCAGAGCCTGAAAAATCTATTTTTTCTGCATTTAAGAAAAGGGCTCTTCGTTGTTTTGTGTGGATATCCTCGTAATGTCTTCATAAAAACCAATGCGGTCTCGAATTGAAATCATCTTATCCACAGAGAATGACGAAGAGCCATAAAAAGATTCTAAAAAAACAAATGGTTAAAGAAAAATCATAAATCACTAGAAAAATCATTATAGAAAATTCAGAAATCACTGTAGAAAAATCATTATAAAAAAGAAGTTCGGTGTGAAAAATTAAATATGGTGCTCCGGCCGGGATTCGAACCCGAGTCTTCGGCTCGAAAGGCCGGAATGATTGGCCGGACTACACTACCGGAGCACATTGCATCACAGCGAGACCTTCAATAGACTTAAGTAATATATAAATCTGTCCCTTATGAGGGGGCCGTTTTTGTAAATATCTTTAGGAGTTTGCCGATAGTACTAAAACAAAAAGATGATTTTATTCTGGAATAGTTAATAGGTTAAGATTTTTTACCTGAAGAACTCGAATAAATAATGACTTCAGTTAGTTTTAAAACAGAATAAGCCTATCCCAAGACTTTTTTGTTTTAAGTCATTAGAAGGTTTTTAGGATCATTTTTCCATGATCAGATGTTCGATTGATTGTTCCAAATACGACATTCAAATCTAAAATTCTGAGTTCTGGAATGGACTCAATGTTAAATTTAAAAAAGAAAAAAAGAAAGTAATAAGGAAGTTAGTTTACAGGATAGAAGCGAACCTGGACTAGCTTGTTGCCGTTATTATCATACTGCCAGAAATAAAGTGGGTTTTCGTAGTATTCTGAGTTGTAAGCTTTCAGTGCATTCAGGTAGTCGAATACCCAGACATCATTTCCACCAAACTGTGTGTTAATGAGATCGATAGTATCAGGTTCCTCAGCTGCGCTCACGTAGAAAAGATCTGTAGCATCATCCCATGCAGGCTTTTTGGTAACGGTCAATTTCCCAATATCAAAGTAATACGTGTCATTACACTTGACCCAGCCAGTTACATCAGTATATCCGCCTGGCTTACCTTTGGCGGTAATAAAGACATTGTACTTTCCGGGAGCAAGCTGGAATGAAGCAGCTCCATCATCAAATGCATTTCCGTCAAGAACTGCAAATTCTTCGCCCTGGTTCATCCATATCTGGACACCTGGAACTTCGGTGTATACTCCTTCATCATAAACAGGTATAGAAAAGCCAGTAGTATTCTCGGGTACAAAGATTGTGTGCCTGTCAGGGTTGTCGTAATTTCCGCCGCCATTCCAGTCAACTTTCTTACCAATGATGTTCAGGTTGTAGTGTTCTCCCTCAAAGTCAATTCCTTTTGGAGATGCTGCAGCAGTAGATGCCATGAATGCAGCACATAAAAGTACTGTGACAGCTCCAAGTGTTAAAAGTTTAGCCTTTATATATATTCCCTTCTTCATATAATTAGGGTCATACTTTTTTATTAATTTTTACCACACATTGCAATAGAATTTATACACTATAAGTTTAACTGAAATAGTTTTCCTTATTTTATTTCAGTAATTACTAAGCAATTTCTATTGATTTATTCTACTATCTGTGCTTAAATTAAAGAAATTAAGTTATTAAAGATTCTAAAGTATCTTAAATGTCGTTAAAACAGCTAAAAATAGATATATGCTATTTATACCATGTTTAGTTGATATTACGAACCTAAAAATTTTCTATTTATCGAACAAAAGTTAAACAGGTATTTTGAAATAAATAGTTTAAAAACAACCAGTATATACTTATTGTTTTTCGACTATTGTATTCAATATTCCCGCATAGGATTCAAAACTTAAAAAAGGTATATAACATTATAAAAATAGAATTCATAACTTAAGTTTCTTTTTTAGTAATATGAGATGATTACGTTTACTCCCTATCTGTAAATCCCAACATATTCATTCTGCATGCTTGTTTAAAAACGCATGGATTAAAATAAACATGAACTCTGAATAAACTAGAAGGTATCGTAAGAACTACTTATGAGATCCGATACATTAAAAAACCGAGAAAGTAATCAACATCATGAAACAAAAACTGTAAAAACTGACCAGATAGGAATAAAATACTCTCCAAAAATACTCTCCATCCTAAGAAACATAAAACTAAGAAATCAGAAACACAGTTCTTTTGGTTTCAATAGAAAAGTATGGTGCTCCGGCCGGGATTCGAACCCGAGTCTTCGGCTCGAAAGGCCGGAATGATTGGCCGGACTACACTACCGGAGCTTTTATTGTATCTTATTTTCCCCTTATTGAAAGGGGGTTCTTCAATAAGGGGTTTTTCTATATATAGTTAGCGGCTGCCGATACCTTTCAAAATGTTAGTAGCTGTTGAATTAGGAAATTTCACAAGCCTTTTTAAAAAAGGCTTGACAGAAAACCTTTTGAGAAAAAATTTGATAGAAGAGCTCTAACAACGTAGTAGTCACAACCTTTTTAAAAAAGGCTTGGCAGAAAACTGTCTTTGAGAATACTATTGGCTGTTGAGTTCGAAAATTCTTTTTTCACATTTCTTCTTCAGCTTCTTCCGCATTTTTGACATCGGCTTTTATTTCACCGGTCTCTTCCGATCTGTCATCTTCTTGGATGAGGTTGCCAATCCATTCGCTGAGTCTTCCGCAGTATTCGGGTTGACAGTCGCCGGTGCAGCCTGTACAGGCCGAAAACAATTCTCCTGCAAGTAGGAGGTCGTATTTTTCCTTAACTTCTTCCTTTGCTTTCAGTAGATATGTTCTTGCTCCGTTTGAGACTCCAACTTCTCGTATAATAAGATCTTTATCCAGAAGTTTTTTTATGATTCTGGAGCATTTTCTGCTGTCGATATTCAGCTCTTTCCAGATGACGTTCTGGAAAACGCCTTCTTTATGGCTTTTTATTATATTATAGGCTTCTTCTTCAAGATCCATGATTCCACACTAATAGAGTTCCTTATGAAGTTTTATTCTTCTACAGGAGTGATCAGTATAATGTTATTGCCGCGAAGTACTACTGAACCAAGGGAACGAACTTTTTCTCCTTTTACGATCTCCATGGTGTCCACGAGATGAAGGTTCATATAGTCGTCCACGCTCTTAAGAGTGCCTTCAAGCAGATTAAGATCGCCTTTCATTTCTACCTGGATTTTTGATCCAACAATTTTCTGAACTTTTTTATTTGGGAACAAATTTAAACCCTCGCTGATTTATTCTGAATTCTCCCCGTACTTGCTTCTGTTTATTACGTCCCAAGCCAGTGCGGAACAAGTCGCATCAGAACCGCATCCATACCTGCGGTTTACTTGCTGCTTGTATCAGTCGCTTCATGCCAGCGACTGAGAATTTCTTCATATCGTCACTCCACCGGCTTTTAAGAAAACTGAAAACTACATACCCTTTACAGAGATATATAACCATCGATCTCCAAGAGCTCTCAAATGACCCCTAGATCAAATAGCTCCTTCCATAAGCTGCAGTTCAAATTTTCCGGTTTACCAGCAACCGTTGAGCCGGTTGATCACGCCGATATTGTTTAGGTATAAGGGCCTCAAATTCAAATGTTACTGTGGTTTTCGCTCAAGCCTTTTTTGAAAAGGCTTGTGATCACGCCGATAGGGTTTGGGGATAAAGCCCTCAAATCCAAACGTTGTAGGGTTTTTCGCTCAAGCCTTTTTTGAAAAAGCTTGCAGGCGAGCAGTTTTTTAAAGGCTTTTGATTACCCTGATAGAGTTTGTAGATAAAGCTCCTCAAACTCAACCATAATGGGTCAGATATAACCCTGGAGATCCGTACTTTCGTCAACAAGCTTTGCAGACGACTCCTTTCTTGGTCTCGGGATTGCTCTTGCAATGGGCCCGAAAACGGATTCGTATTCATTTATATGCTGGGTTAGCCAGCGAGAAAGCTCAAGTGCAGCTACCGGAGAAAGTATCACTTCGGTTTCTACACGTCTCTGGATGACCCTTGATTCTGAGGCATCCCCGAACAGTTTTGGAGTGTCATTATAAAAACCGATCCTGAAATCATAGGGGCTGTGCCCACCTGCGGCTCCGATAGCATATATCTGCCTGAAGTTCTCAGGCTTCACAAACTCGATTGTAATGCTTTTCTTAATCTTTTTAGAAGCTGCGCTTTCGATATTTTCCCTGGATTCGACATCCTCGGTCATGAAATTACCTCTATTTTTACTCTCAGAGTATCTGATCAGATTTTGATCTCATTATACTAGCCGGCCCTTAAAAAACCGGTCAATCCTCTCATATAAACAAAGCATTCCCACATAAGCAGGAACACTTTAACTCATTATACAATGTTATCTGCAAAAACGTTTGTGATCTTTTAACCTTGGACTTTCTTTTTAAGCTTTTTTGCTTCTTCTGCAACTCCCTTTTTAGAGTGCACCTTTGCTATAAGTTCCACGGCGTCAAGGTTTCTGACTGCATTGTCTAGGTACCCGAAAACATCACCCTGATAGGCCGAGATCCCGTACTTATTTTCAAGTTTCTTTACTATCTGTGCAGGCTCAAGCGCTTCTGTACGCAGCTTGATTATTTTTTCCGAAAACTTCTGTTCTGCGCAGCCGCAGTAAGGTGAATCTTTGCATTTACAGGTTAAAAAGTCAGAAGCAAAGTTTAACAGGAGTTCCTGGATTTTTGCATCAAGCTGGGAAAGGGACTCCCCGTCAAAGATTATATCAAGGGTAGCTCCCTGAAAAATCCTTGAAGGCATATTCACATGCAGGGAGCTTCCGATCTGGTTTGCATACTTGAAATACGCTGCATCAAAAAACTCCAGGTTCGTTGCGATCTTCAGGGGTTCATTCTCTCCAAGCACTGCATCCCGAATCAGAAAAGCTTTCGATACCGGAAGGAAATGAGCTGCAATAATTTTTCCAAAACGCGTAAGCGTTATTCGGTTTCCTTTTCTTTCCACAAAACGATAGCTCTGAAGGCGCAGAATCAATTTATCCAGGTCGTAGCCTCCGAACATCTGGTTATGGATCATTCTGAGATCCTGCACCGAGGAAGTGACTGAAACCGATGCAAGCACCTCCTCGAGCTGTTCGGCTTCTCCGTAATGTACGCCTGCTGAGAGCATTTCTCCCTGGAGTAGTTTAATTGCAACCTCTTCTTCGGTATCGGACTGTGAACCTGAGTAAGATTTTCCAGGCACGGGCATAAGCACAACAACTCCCCTATCATGGTAGTCAGGTCTCCCTGCCCTTCCGCTCATCTGCAGAAAATCCTGGACTGAAATCCAGTCTATTCCCATTGCCAGGGACTCAAAGATCACCTGGGAAGCCGGAAAATCCACCCCAGCTGCAAGAGCAGCTGTGGTTACAACTACCGGAAGCTCTCCTTTTGCAAAGCGAGTCTCAACTTTCTTTCTCTCGTACTGGGAAAGCCCGGCATGATAAGGTGCCGCCTGAATCGAAAGGGCTCCTGCAAGTTTGTGGCAGTTTCTACGGGAGTTTGTAAAGACAATTGTCTGTCCCCTGTGCTTTTTGGAAGAGAACATTGAATATTCTTCTTTCGCAAGCTGGGAAATCAATTTTGCCTTTTCGTTATCCTGACAGAAAAGAAGATGCCTGTCAATAGGAACCGGCCTGTGCTCGTAACGGACAAGCTGGGCTCCGAGTTTCTTCGCATAGCCTTCGGGATTTGCAACGGTTGCAGAGAGATATATGAATTGAGCTTCGGGTGCCACGTACCTCAGCCTTCCAATAAGCCCGTCAAGCCTGTGACCTCTTTCCTGGTCTTCGAGGATATGGACTTCATCTACTACCACAGTTCCGATTTTGCCCAGAAAATCAGCATTTCCCGACCGAAGCATGTGGTCTATACCCTCGTAAGTTCCTACAATGATATCCGCACCCGGGCTAGTCTGCATCTTCACGCGCTGAGAAGTTTTTATGAGAATTGCCCCTATCTTTATGGAGGTGGTGAACCCGAGTTTTGAATAGCGTTCTTTGAACTGGTCATACTTTTGGTTTGCAAGTGCAACCAGAGGGACAAGGTAGAGCATTTTTCCTTTTTTGTTAAAGAGATTCTGGATTCCTGCCATCTCCCCTATAAGGGTCTTTCCGGTTGCTGTTGCCGAGACTACAAACTGGTTTTTTCCTTCCAGAAGCCCTGCTTCTATCGATAATGCCTGGACAGGCAGCAGGGTCTCGGATTTCTCGAGCAGTATTTCCTTGAATTTCTTTTGAAGAGGCAGGCTTTTTACCCTGACTGTAACACTGGAAGGTTTTGTCCTTATAGTATCGTAGCGTGTGAACTCAGGGTCCAGCCTTTCAGGGCTCAGCATCCGGATAGTCCTGTCAAGGTCTCGAGTTTTTGAAAGCACCTGCTCCAAGAAATCTATGGATTTTTCCCCATACTGCACACCAGCCGAACGGACTGCACGCAATAGTTCTTCTTTTGCACAGTCCAGGCAGATGAGTTCGTTATTGTACTTGATGGATTTACTGTTTATAAAGTTGAAACGTTTATTTATCCAGCAGTGTTTACAGATTTTTACTTTGTCCGCATTAAGTTGGAAACCTTTAAGCATTTCCAGAAAAGCAGCCTCATTTGCAGGATATCCTCCTTCTGCGAGCATTATTCGGTTTGCACTGCGCAGGAGCTCTATAAACTGTGGTGGAGGAATGAATTCTTCTTTTTTCTTGCCGGTGAGGAGCCTGATTTTAAGAGGGCGCGGCCCTTTGTAACTATCTTTTATAAGGAGCTCGGCCATATAAAGCGGCTGTTTCATCCGGTCCTTTATAGCCATAACTCTAATCTTCGATTTTTCAGCGTAACCTAGGACCCAGAGCATGATTTTTTATCCTGATATATGAGTGGTATAAGTAAGCTTTCCTTCAAAACCTGTAAATTTCCCTTCAAAACCTGTAAATTTCCCTTCAAAGTTTAAATTTTGAAGTTTGAAAAATCAACATTCTGCTGTCTCCTTAACTTCTAGCAGCACAATTTACGTTTACAGGTAAAAGTCTATTCATGTCTGTTAAATTCTATTCAACCTATAAAATTCTATTAAACTCTAGTAAATTTTATTAAATCTTATTAAATTCTATATTATTTTATAAAACTTTATAAAATAATATTAAATTATATTAAACTCTATTACATGAACTTTGATTGATATTTACACTTAGAGCATATTCCAGTGCGCAACATTTTCGTTTACTCTTCCTGAGCACACTTTCGTATCTTCCAAATTTATCTTTTATCTCATTTACAACCTCATCTTATGGGTACTATTATATAAATATTTTATCACTTACTTAGTATATAAATACAATTATTTGGCATTGATTGAATGTCGATACTATTGAATACGCTATTTAAAAAATTATTTTAAGAGATTACTTCGCAAAAAATTACTGGAAAATGATGTCAAGAAACCTAGATTCGGCAGGTTAACACAACTAGAGATATATATTTTCATATTCCTCTCCCATGAGACTCAATATTTTCCAGTGAATTTCTTCCATATTCAGTATTTCTGACTTTGTTTTCCCTTTTTTCTGC
>Ga0268263_1002886_pt1 | contig 10404 bp, 12 predicted proteins | sample Biomet5_FD_190358 | JGI IMG/M metagenome (GOLD analysis project Ga0268263, IMG submission 190358) | Microbial communities from bioreactor (seeded with sewage sludge) at LBNL, California, USA - Biofuel metagenome 5 (SPAdes) (version 4) | ecosystem: Engineered > Bioreactor > Anaerobic >... | reverse complement strand
CTGCGAAATGATTAATCCCTTAAAAGGATCGTTCATTACAAAAATAATGAATACGGCAAAGCAAAGCGAAATCAATACGCCAAGACGACTGTGATTATCTTTGATATCATAAGGTTCGCCAAAGAAGCCCGAAAAAATACTTCCTCCGGCCATGCCCGAGGTGATACTTGAAGCCACACCGGCAAAGAGCAAGGCAACAGCAAAAATGATCGCAGAAGCGCTGCCTAATAAAGGCATAAGCATTTCCTTAGCCTGCTGAAGTTCCGTTACGTTGACATGATGATGGAAAAATGTGGCGGCAGCCATCAGTATCATGGCGCTGTTGATTGCCCAACCGACAATCATGGAAAAAAGCGTATCAGCAAATTCGTATTTAAGCTGCTTATGGATGATGGCTTCGTCCTTAAGATTCCATTGGCGGCTCTGGATAATTTCGCTGTGAAGGAAAAGATTATGTGGCATCACCACGGCTCCGAGCACACTCATCACCACGATGATGGATCCTTCGGGAATGACAGGTGTAACCCAGCCTTGCACAGCTTCGCTCCAGGCTACATGTACCAGAGCAAGTTCGTAGATGAACGATAGCCCGATAACAGAAACAAAGCCGATGATATATTTTTCCAGCTTACGGTAGGAATTACTGAACAATAGCCAGATAACCACCGCAAGAATGATGACAGCTCCTATGCTCACCGGAACACGGAACAACATGTTGAGTGCAATAGCCCCGCCAAGGATTTCGGCCAAAGAAGTGGAAACCGATGCCATCATGGCGGTGGTAAGCACAGGAAGGGAAACCCAGCGGGGAGTGTACCTATTGGCAGCTTCCGAAAGGCAAAGGCCTGTGGCTATGCCAAGATGAGCCACGTTGTGCTGCAAAACAATGAGCATGATGGTACTCAGGGTAACCATCCACAACAGGGTATAGCCGAACCCCGAACCTGCGGCAATATTGGAAGCCCAATTGCCCGGATCAATAAAACCAACCGTAACCAACAGCCCGGGACCAATGTATTTCAATATTTCCAGAGCGCCAAAAGCCGGACGGTGATCCTTACGGTAAATATCTTTGATAAACTTTATCATCAGTCAAAAGTAAGAAAAAACATTTAATGCGGTTCATCATCAGATTTTTTTGGCAGTAAAAATCATGAAGATTGGACAAACTTCTATGATTTTCAACAATTCTAATCACTGTTGTCCGATAAAAAATTTCTTTTTAAGGGCTAAAGCCCAATGTTTACTGTATTTTACTAACTCCAGGCTTAAGCCTGGAGTTATAAATCGTAACTACTTGCAGGACTTTAGTCCGAATATTTTTTACTGACAACAGTGTTATTATACCTAAATATTCCTAAGAGCACATATTATAAAAAATTTTTATTTTTTTTGAAAAAAAATTTGATAATTAAAATTATTTATTATATTTGGCGCCGGAAATAAGATAAAAAAGAGGGTTATATAATTTATAGATCAACTAAAAAAAGAAAGCCAGCCTGTTAAAGTAGCCCCTGTAATGTTTGCAGGGAGAATCGTTTTTTGTTCTTTGTATTATTGTAAAGTTATTGGAAACGCTGATAAAGTTTACGGTAAGCCTGTGAAAACGTCTATTACGCACTGTAAAATGCAAAATATACCCTTAAAAACATGTTTTAAGGGGTGTAAAACGTCTAACATGTGCTCAAAAGTCAACATACACACTGAAAAACACCTTATGAGTACTGTAAATCTTATTAGGACTACTGAAAAACATAAAATAAGTACTGAAAATCTTATAATGCCTACCGTAAAACATAATTTATGGGGTGTAAAACACTTCAGAAGCCTCCGGAGGGTCGCTAACAAAGGTTTTCATGTCGCCAGCTAATGTTTTCGAACGGCTAACTAAGGTTTTTGAGCGGTTAGCTAAGGTTTTCGAGCGACTAACTAAGGTTTTTGAGTGGTCAGCTAAGGTTTTCGGGCAGTTAGCTAAGGTTTTTATGCTTCCGGCTAAGGTTTTTGTATTGCATACTAAAGTCATGATGCCCTTAGGCAAGCATTACGGACAGCGAAGTACGGTTTTTATGTACCATACTCCTGTTGCCGGATCAACGGTAAGCCGGTAAAATTCCTGAATCATCAATTTAAATCTCCAAAGCTTTACAAAAAATATTTGAAAACTAATTAATAATAAGATAATTATACATAAAACAATTAAAAAATGAAAGCAATAACTATTGACAAGTGCCGTATGTTTATGTCAACAGACGGCGTAGCTGATGAAAACAGCGGGGTATTAAATGCAGTACCAGGTTTCCAGGACAAACATACCCAATTCAAAGGTATCCTTACGGAGATAAACATAAAGTTAGATGCGGCAGGTATAAAAATTATACCTGTGGGTCCCGATAAAAAAAAGCTGAAAGGCGAAATAACCGATGATGTATGCGAATATATGTCGTTTGCCGAAGGCTGGGCTACCATTAACAACGATGATAACCTGATAAACAGAATCCATTTTACCCCCAGCGCCTTGCAGGTAACTGCCGATACCCTTTTTGTCAGCCGTTGCCGCATGATAATCGGTATCATCGAAGAAATGTCAGATAAGTTGACGGACTTTGGCCTTACCCCCGAAATGCTTACCGCAGTAAAAGAAAAGATCAAGACATTCGAAAAGCTGATACCCAAAAGCCGCGAGAATATCGGCAATAAAAAAGTGGCTACTATTAATTTAGATGCCGAAACCGATGCTGCCGATGCCATCCTGATAAAAATGGATAAACTGGTAGAAACCATCCGCCGCAAAAACCCGGATGTATATATCAAATACAAAACGGCAAGGGTGATCGTGAATTCGGCGACAAGGAAGGCGGGGAAGAAAGATGAACCAGAAACGAAGTAAGAGATTACAGATTTTTAATTAGCTAATTAGTTAATGTGCTAATTTGAAAATGCTGATTGAAGCGAATTGGGAAACACTACCTGGGTTTATAACTCTGGAAGGGTTATTATTTATAAAAATCCTTTAACCCTGTAAATAAAGCGGAATCGAAAAACCATAAGAGTAGGACAAAAATTAAATTAAAAAATTATGAAAAAAATATATCTATTAATTGCTATTCTTACTATTGTACTATCCAGTTGTAAGAAAGACGAGGAAAAAAAGAAACTTCCTGTTTTGATAACATCCGATGTAAGCGATATTACACGAACCATGGCAGTCTGCGGTGGAGATATTAGCTCCGATGGTGGTTCAACAATAACAGTTCGTGGCGTTTGTTGGAGTATAGGTACAACACCTACAATTGCTAATGATAAAACTATTGATGGAGCAGGAGGCGGAAGTTTTATAAGTAGTATTTCAGGGCTAACAGCAGGCACAACTTATTATGTTAGAGCTTATGCAACAAACAACATAGGTACAGGTTATGGAATGGCTATGTCGTTTACAACACAACAACTTACACTACCTGTTTTGACAACATCCGTTGTAAGCGATATTACACGAACTACGGCAACCTGTGGTGGTAATATTATTTCCGATGGTGGTTCAACAGTAACAGCAAGAGGCATATGCTGGAGCACCGGCCATAATCCAACCACATCAAATTCGCACACAACTGATGGTACAGGATTAGGAAGCTTTACAAGCAATATTACAAACATAACGGGTAGTACAACTTATTATGTAAGAGCTTATGCAACTAACGGTGTGGGCACAGCTTATGGAAATGAGATAACATTTACAACATTGCTAAATCTAATTATTCCTACAGTTACAACAACCTCAATCACAAACGTAGCAGGTACCACAGCCTCAAGTGGAGGAAATGTGATATCCGATGGGGGGGCTTCTATTATTTTACGGGGTATATGCTGGAGTACTAATCCAAACCCTACATTGGCAAACAGTCATACAACCGATGGGAGCGGGACTGGAGAGTTCGTTAGTTTCCTGACCAACTTGAACCTCGCCACTCATTACTATGTACGCGCTTATGCAGCTAACAGCGTGGGTATGGCTTATGGTGATGAGTTGAGCTTTACAACATCACCAACTGTTTTCACTATTGGCCAAAGTTATGGAGGTGGAGTAATCTTTTATATTGACGACTCTGGCTTGCATGGTTTAATCGCCGCACTAAGCGATCAAGGTTGGCTAGAATGGGGCTGTGACGAAACCATAATTGGTGGTACATCCACAGCCATTGGTACAGGACAGGCTAATACAACGGCTATTGTTAACGAATGCAGCCAAGTAGGCATAGCAGCCCGTATTTGTAAAAATCTTTGGCTGAATGGATATAACGACTGGTTTTTGCCATCGAAAGATGAATTGTATCAGATGTACCTGCAAAAAAACATTATAGGTATTTTTTCTAATGATATTGACTACTATTGGAGTTCATCCGAAATCAACTCTCACGTGGCGTGGAGCCAGGATTTCTACTATGGGGATCAGAGCAGCCACCGTTTGAAGGATATGGCAAGCTATGTGCGGGCGATTCGGGCTTTTTAATTATTTAATAATATAATACTACTAAGCGATCGGTTTTCATTTTAAAAAAATAGTACAACACATTGTTTTGTGGTTATAAGGCTACTCCTGACTTTCTTATAGTAATTAAAAATAAACATCAGCTTATAAATAGGATTTTTGTATTTTGTAAAGCCCGGCATAGTTCCTGAAATGAATTATTCATCATTTTATTTATTAACAATTCGATGACTATCGTTTCTTTTTATATTATCTTTGCAAAAGAACTATAAATAAAGCATTATTACATTAGCAAATATTTTAAAGTAAACAAATCATGGATTGGCAAAATATTAAAAATATACAATCTAAAAATTATAAGTGTGGATACTGTGGCGTTGCACTTGCTTCTGAAAAAGGCTACTATGCTTTTAGTAACATCGGAGGGCAAAATAAACAAGTTGGATCAATATATATGCCATAGGTGCAATAAACCTACTTACTTTGATAGCGAGGAAAGACAAACCCCAGGCCAAATTATTGGAAATTGTGTTAAGCATATACCAAATCCTGATATTGAAAAACTATTTAATGAGGCAAGAGCCTGTTATTCAATTAGTGCCTATACTTCGTCCGTAATGTGTTGTAGAAAGCTTTTAATGAATATATCAGTTTCAGAAGGCGCAGAAGAAGGGAAAAAATATATTGACTATGTAAATTATTTAAACGATAATAATTATATTCCTCCAAATGGAAAGAGATGGGTTGATTTAATAAGAAAATTAGGGAATGAAGCAAATCACGAAATCGAATTCAAAAACCAAAAAGATGCAATAAGGATTTTAAGTTTTACTGAAATGCTATTAAAATTTATTTACGAACTACCAGGAATAATGAAAGAATCTGAAATTAAAACAGAGTAAAATCCATACTAATAAATAGGGCTTCATATAGATTGCAAAGCCTAGCAGGTTTTCCGTAGCTATTGGAAAACAGAACAGATTTAAAGATAGTCCAGGAGTTGTTTAGGAAGAAAAACGGTACATAAGCAGAATCTGGATCATGAACATCATAGAAGACAATTAATTTGTGAATAAATTTATATGCATGTGTTTGCAAAAGGCATCTAAAAATAAAATCTATTTTCGATGATTTATGAAAATTTATTCCTTACTTATTGAATAATAAAGCAGACAATAGTCAGGCTTTTAAACAAGTTTGCAGCAAGCATATTGGTCACTTTAAAATTCAGACAAGCAATACGATATGACAACATATGAATTAACTTCATTCATTAACTTTGTTGAGCGGGTTATAAATTTTTATACTTGTGGACATTGGGTTTATAGAGGTGTATCCGATCAACTTAATCATAAATTAATTCCTTCGGTAGGACGAATTGAAAAATTTGATGATGGTTGTTACAACTTGCGGCAAAACGAAGAAGAACTTTTAAGCAAATTTAAACTTCGTTCATATGGATATCTTAAGCATTATCCCCAAAATGATTGGGAATGGTTAACTCTTGCACAACATCATGGACTTCCAACGCGCTTACTTGACTGGACTTCAAGCCCACTTGTTGCGGCTTACTTTGCAACAAAACCTGACTTTGGTAGCAAGGGGCAACTGAAAGCCTGTTGCGAAAACGGATGCGCTATTTATGCCAATCATTTTTGCAAATACATAGACACAGAAGAAAACCCAATTCCATTTGATTTTCCAGAATATGGATTTTTTTATCCACCGCATATTAGCGAAAGAGTCTCTGGGCAATCTGGACTATTCTCTATTCAACCAGCACCTAAAGAAGAATTTCAAATCGGATATGAAAACCAGTATCAAGAAAATAAAATTGAAAAATTAACTTTCACAAAAGAAATCGCAGAAGAAATAAGAAACACACTTTATTTTCTTGGTATCAGACAGGGCAATTTATTTCCAGACCTTGAGGGAATTGCAATTGATATAAAAGCACAATTAGAGTTTACAGATTGCCAATATAAAAACAGTTAAGAATAAAATATAGAAAAATAATAAACTACATGATGCTGTGGGAAAATATGCATGTAACTAACAACACTTTTACTCAAGTAGGATTCATGCCTCTGTATGACAGTAAGATTTTATATTTGAATACGGAAACACTTGGAGGTTCGAAACCCAAATTTCCTTCGTACGGGCAGCTATAAAACATTAGTAACCATTTATATTATGATGTCAAATCAACTTAAAAATACACTCAATACACTTACATTATTATGGAGTCAGACAAGTTTGCTTTTTTCATCTTGCATTGAAGTTAACTTTTATCGTGAAAAATTTAATACCCACATTGCTAATTATGACAAATCAATTACACTTGACAAAGTTGTCATATCAGGTCTTTTAAATTACAATTTGATAGTCATCTGTTCATTTTTGGACGAATGGAATAATGAATTCAATCCTATTAAAATTCCAGAATATTCAGAAAGGATTCTAAAAATTAAAACATACACAAAGCCAATTTTTAAGCGAATTAATAAATGGACGGGTCTTAAAAATTATAGAAACGTTGTCCTTGCTCATAATCTTCGTGCAAAGGGTGGACATAGTATTTTTGAATCCTCACAGTTTAATTACAACATTCCACATGATCCGACAGAGATGCTTTTGCTTAGTAGTCTTATAAATTTAGCGATGATTAATACAATAAATGAATTTAAGGAGATAAGCTTTGATGTTGAAAAGGCAATCAGAAATTTTTTTCAGTCTAATAAAGAAAAAATAGACACTGAGGGAGAGCTTGCGCAAATTAGAAAAGAGCTTGAGATATTAAAAAATGATAACTAATAAAAGACTTAATGTGGTACGAAGTTTCAACTGAGCGCAAATGTTTTTCCCGGCTGAGCGGAAATTGCAATTCCGCAAAACAAAAAATAACTAAAAAATTATCTGAAACAGAACTCAAATAAAAACAGTGAAAAACAAAATAATATTTAGCGGGGGTTTGTGTCGGTGATAGGTACGAAGCCCGCACTCCCCAACGTTTCATACATGCGGCCGTTGTGCACCATTTATAAAAAACTAAAAATAATAACAGTGGAAATTCCCTTAACGAAATCAAATTACAAGCATAAAAATAATGCGTTTCTTGAAGGACAAATACCAGCCTTTATAAGTTTAGAGGAAGTAAATGCATTTATTCCCGAGTTAACATCAAATATGAATAATTCAGGAAATAGAAATTTTGTCATTAATTCTGCAATAATTATTGAATTTTTGATAAACAATTTATTAAGAATATTACTTCCAAAGTACAAAGACTTAGATGAAAATTTGAATTTCACTTTTTCTCTTAAAATTGAATTATTAAAAAGCTTTAATATGATTAACCCAAACATAATTATGAGAGCTAATATAATAAGAGAAGTTCGAAATTTATATGCACATAATATTGAATTTGAATCTATTATTTCTTTAAAACAAAAATACCAATCAAAGATATCGACAGGTTATTATAGTTTTAACAAAGACTTAAATAAAGAAAATAAAATGCCAAAAGAAAAAGACTTGGATAATCAATTCAGACAATTATTCTTAGGACTTGTAATTGAATTGAAATCTATTGAAGCAAGTATGAGAATTTACAGAAAGGTTATTGACTCTGAATTCTTTTTGGCTAAATATCAAAATGAACTAAAACAATAAACGGTGCATAACATCCGGCTGAGCGGAATTTGCAATTCCGCTCGGAACATAGTGAAATTTACAATTCCATTCATCCTCTTCCAATCAAACCAAAATTCTCCTATTTTTGTTGTCCTAAGACAAATGCACCCAACTAAAACCTCTTCGGCAGATCCCCGGCATAGGAAAATCCATTGCCAACTGACTGTGGGATATTAATATCCGAAGGACAACGAATTTAAATGACAAATCGCCGGAACACTTAACGAAACGTCAAGAAATGTTCAAAAAATCCGGCTTACAAAAAAGGAGAAATAAATTAAAAACCGTATCTTTGAAAAAAATTAAAACGATGCTGACTAAAGTTAAATTATTACAAAGCATTAAAGACTTACCCGACAAGTTTACTTTAGATGATTTGTTAGACAGAATAGTTCTTTTGCAAAAAATTGAAATTGGACTGGAGCAATCACAAGAAGGTCAGACAAAATCTACGGAACAATCCAGGGAAAAGCTTAAAAAATGGTTGACGTAAGATGAACTGATCAGTCCTTAGAATACAAATAAATCCGATCCCAACACTTTCTATTTTACTTTTCCATGACCAAACCCACCCAACTAAAACAACTTTAGCAAATCCCCGGCATAGAAAAATCCATTGCCAACTGGCCTGTGGGATATTAATAGCCGAAGGACAAAGACCTTGCCGCCCGAAACATTAAGGAATTGGTAATTCAACGGAATGACAATAGCGGATGTTTCAAAAAGCAATTTTATAAAAATTAGTGTTCATTAGTGAAATTCGTGTCAAAATCATGAAATATATTCCACGGTTAAGCAGTCCCGGAAATTTTAGCGTTCCGTTTGCTCCGGGATATTGGCTATTGGCTAAAAAGCATTTGTATTTTATAATTCGAATCGCCAGTTAAACAGGGTTCCGGTTTCTCCGGTTTTTATAAAATGATTTTTCTCAAGAACCAAAGATGATGCAATATTATCCATTTCTGTAGAAGCGATAATCGCTTTAACGTTGGGCTGTTTCCCGACCCAACGAATCATCCCTTCCACAGCTTCCGTCATAATACCTCTTCTTCTGAACGCTTCATACGTTCCATAGCCGATTTCAACTTCGCCCTCAGCATTTGGTTCTCCTTTAAAGCACAAATCGCCAGCCATCTTATTTTCCAGTTTCAGAATAATAATCCAAAGGGTAGAATATAGATAATTCTTGTTTTTATCTGCCACATCAGGCAAAATGGTTTGTTCAAGCGCTTCCTTCAGCTCCGGCGGAATGATCCGGGATGTTTCATTCAGATGCATTTCTTTTTCTAAGGAGTTGCCTGCTTTACAATATTTAATGAGTTGCTCGTAAGTTAATGGCCTTAACATAAGCCGTTCGGTTTCTATCATGTTTTTTAAATTAAAGGGAACAGTAATCGGGTTAAAACAAAGCGCTGTCCCTGCAAATTAGGTTATTCCATATTTTACACAAAAATATTGATTTTAATGCATGCTTTCCCCCTTTTTATAAAATATGATTAGCATTTATCCGTTTTTTTTCGTGGAATCCGCATTCTATTTTTTTATTATACAACCAAAAAATCCTTATTCCATTGGCTATTCAGCCTTGTATGGTTGCTACATTTATGAATCAGGAGCCAAATACTCCTTCCTTTTTTTAAAATACCCGCGTTCCTTAAAAAAAACGGATATTTTTGTAAAATAAAATTTCCGGTTTATCCGGGAACATTTCTAACATGCTAATGAAAACCATTTCGATTACCGAGAAACTGATATTTTATTTTGTCTGTTTAGGCATTGTAGTGATTAGTATGATTGGATCCTATTCTTATTATTTTGCTAAAAAAGCGTTGCTAAACCGCACCTTTGACCAGTTGATTTCGCTACGCCTGGAAAAGAAAAACAGAATCGAACAGTTTTTCCTCGACCGTGACCGCGATATCAATCTCATCTCCAAATCGGAAGAAATTAAGAAAATCATTGATGTTTTAGATTCTCCGGTAAAATCCGTTGAAAAGATCAATACGCTTCAATACAATTCCCAGTTGGGCAAATACATCGGTTCCTACGGTTATTATCAGCAGCTTTATGTGGTGAGCCGGAATAATTCTGTGTTTACCATCAATTCGCTGCCCACCGGTTTAAAAAACAATTCCGGTATTACTGTTCTCTCCGGTCAAAACTTAGGTAACTTTTGTAAGGAACTGGAACGGTCGAAAAAAACCATTATCCAGGATTTAACAAAGTCT
>Ga0268263_1002885_pt1 | contig 10420 bp, 8 predicted proteins | sample Biomet5_FD_190358 | JGI IMG/M metagenome (GOLD analysis project Ga0268263, IMG submission 190358) | Microbial communities from bioreactor (seeded with sewage sludge) at LBNL, California, USA - Biofuel metagenome 5 (SPAdes) (version 4) | ecosystem: Engineered > Bioreactor > Anaerobic >... | reverse complement strand
CGCCGTGGGTGACAAGGCTGCTTCCGATGATGCCCTGCTCACCATGATCGGCCGCGGTGTTGCCGGAATCGGAATAAAGACGGTGTACGACCCCTATGTCAGCGATCGTGTTCGTGAGGAAAGCACTGCCTCGGGTGTACCTGTGTTCCTGTATGAGGGTTCATATCACGAGGCCATCGTGTTTGATGCCCTCGCTCTCATCCGTCAGGATGAGAGCGATTCCAAGAGGGAGGGACGGATCGACTCCCTCATCGGGAATCGTAGCGGAGATGAGGTTCGTGCCGACCTCTTCGAGATCACGGGGGTGACGGGAGCGTCCTTGCAGTGCCTCGCGATTGCCATGCGAAGGGGGAGAACGGGCGAGACCTCACTTCATGTCGTCCTATCTTCTTTACGTGCCCTATGTTCTGAACACGTTGCGACTCACGATGACCTTGCAAGCGAGGTCGCGTGTCGCTATCACGATTACCTGCTTCTCCTTGTGTCGAGAAAGTCCCTGCCTGAGGATCTCGCACCTGATGATGTGCTCATCAGCGAGCTGCATGGTCTGGTGGAATCCATTGGGTCCTTCTCTTGCGGCGTGAGCGAAGAGGTTCCCCTTGGCGATGGGGACGTCGCGATCAGACAGGCACTTGAGGCCGTCAGCCTAGCCGTCGACAAGGGCGAATCCTTGGTCCGATGGTCTCGGCTCGGCTGGGATGCCTTTGCCATATCGGCGCGCGATGGTGCCCTTTTCTCGAGATGCTGCAAGGTCTATCAGAACAAGATATCCGCGGGTGACAAGAGGTCCGAGCTCATGAGGACGGCCCAGAGATATGCGGTCCTTCACGGGGACGTCGGTGCTGTTGCCGAGGAACTCTGCCAGCATCCCAACACGATCAGATACCGCCTCAAGAAGATCAAGGATCTGTTGGGGTTTGCAGACATATCGGACAGGGAGCTCGCGGCCCTTCTCGCTGTGGTTTTTCTTCCGGTCCACCAAACGGTACGTTGAGGGTGCCGAACGGTTGAAGAAAGTCTCTCACTACTTTCGTTTTTTTGAAAAAAGTACCAATGTATCTGTTGTTTCATGAAACATTACAAAAAATCTTCTAGGTAATTGTCACTTCTCCATTGTTGAAGGAGCGGGGCGTCCGTAAACTCTGAATCGTTGACAGTCTGTTTCTTTGCGTAAATTATTGATGTCTGCGCAGGGGACGAGGCGTTCGCGGGCTTTAGAACGTCGATAGTCTGGTTTCCGATTCTCGCCGTCAATGTGAACGGAGCACGCGAGGTCGGGAGTGAGGATGGGCTTTGCCGCCGCAAGGCGTGGAAAGAGCTCAACCTGCCAGGAGGGGTCGCCTTCGATCGGGGCGATGTCCGTCGGGGAAAGGGCGGATAGCATCGTGTCGTCGAAGGGAGCACTCGTATGCAGTCATCTGTATTTCAAGGACGGAATCTACTGTCGACGAAGGACTACACCAAGGATGAGCTTGTATGGCTCATCGGTTTCGCCGAGCATCTCAAGGATCTCAAGAAGCGTAACGTCCCTCATCACTATCTCGAGGGCAAGAACATCGCCTTGCTGTTCGAGAAGACCTCGACCCGGACTCGCTCTGCCTTTACCACGGCTGCGGTCGACCTCGGCGCCCATCCCGAGTATCTCGGGAAGAACGACATTCAGCTCGGTAACAAGGAAACCGTTCTTGACACGGCGATAGTGCTCGGGTCCATGTTCGATGGCATCGAGTTTCGTGGTTTCAAGCAGGAGCATGTCGAGCAGCTCGCCAAGTACTCCGGCGTACCTGTCTGGAACGGCCTCACGGACCGGGAGCATCCCACGCAGATGCTCGCGGACTTCATGACCATCGAGGAGAGCTTCGGCAAGCTCGAGGGGCTCACGCTCGCGTATTGCGGCCAGGGTCGCAACAATGTCCAGAACTCCCTTATGATCACCTCGGCAATACTGGGAGTGAACTATGTCAATGCCACTCCCGCCGAGCTTGAGCCCGACCCCGAGATCATCGAGCTGGCACGGCGCTTTGCCGAGAAGAGTGGTGCGACCATTCGCGTCATCAACGACCCCGTCGAGGCGGTCAGAGGTGCGGATGTCATCTACGCCAACGTCTGGGCTGCCATGGGTGAGGAATCGAAGTTCGCAGAGCGGGTGCGTCAGATGAGTCCATACCAGGTAAACGCCGAGCTCGTCTCGCACGTAAAGAATCCTGACTGGATCTTCCTCCATTGCCTGCCGGCCTTCCATAATGCCGAGACCGAGTATGCCTCGAAAATCAGGGATCAGTTCGGAATCGAGGCGATGGAGGTTACGGACGACGTCTTCTTCGGAGACCATGCCCGTCAGTTCAGCGAGGCCGAGAACCGCATGCACACGATCAAGGCCGTGATGGCGGCGACGCTCGGTGACCTCTACATCCCTCGAGTCTGAGTCCCGCGCACATGAGATCGGGAGCTTCCAGGGAGAACCTTCCGATCCGACGAACTCGTTACTAGATAAACGACTGATCAGGGCTTGCCAATCGGCAAGTTAGAGGGGAGTGATGTGCACATGTCTGCCAGCAACAGTGAGGCGCCGGCTAAGCAAAAGGACAAGAAGAAGCTCAGGAGCCCGAATACCTATGTGATTTTGTTCATCGTCATCTGCGCGGTCGCGGTCTTCTCTTGGCTCATTCCAGGCGGCGCGTATGACCTCGACAGTGCCGGTCAGGCAATCGCCGGAACATATCACGTGGTAGATTCCAACCCACAGGGAATCTGGGACGTCTTTCTCGCGCCGATCATCGGCATGGTCGGGTCGAAGACGACCTCGGCCGCCATATCCATCTCGCTGACCATCCTGTTCTTCGGCAGCTTCCTCGAAATGATGGATAACACCGGTGCGATCAACACCGCCCTCAAGTCGATCACCTCCAAGAACGCCAACAACATGCATCTCCTCATTACGATCCTCATTGCGGTGATGGCCTTCTTCGGGACCCTCGAAGGTGCCTACGAAGAGGGGATCGTCTACTTCATGATGTTCGTTCCCGTGATCCTCTCGCTTGGGCTCGACACCGTCGTTGCGGTCATGATCGTCGTCATCGGCACCCAGGTCGGCTGCCTTGCCTCCACGGTCAACCCATTCGCGGTTGGTGTCGCCTCGGGTATCGCTGGCATCTCAAGTGGTGATGGCCTGGGACTTCGCTTCGTCCTTCTCATCGTTCTCGTTGCGTTGGCGAGCTTCATCGTCTGTCGCTACGCCGACATGGTCAAGGAGCACCCCGAGCGTTCGGTGCAGTTCTTCCGCCATGGCGATGACGTCAGGGAGCTTGGCGGTGGCAAGGTCGAGGCCACCGGTCTCGACAAGAAGCAGAAGGTGGCCCTCATCCTCTTCTTTGCTCTCTTTGCAATCATGGTGCTCGGGTTCGTCCCTTGGACGTCCATCAATCCCGAATGGACCTTCTTTGATGACTTCGTCGTCACCCTTGCCAACGTTCCTGGCTTGGGCACGCTTCTCGGACAGGACATTACACCTTTCGGTAGCTGGTACTTCAATGAGCTTAGCATGTTGATTCTCGTTATGACCGTCATTATCGGCATGGTCATGGGCTATGACATCGACAAGGTCATCGATATCGTCATGAAGGGTGCGGCAGGCCTAGTTCCCACCGCGTTGGTCGTGCCAATGGCACGAGGCATCCAGGTGGTCATGGATGCGGGACAGATCACGCCCACGATTCTACATTTTGGTGAGTGCACGCTCTCCGCGCTGCCTCCCATCGCATTCGTGATAATCTCGCTGGTCTTTTATCTCGTTATCGCGTGCTTCATCCCGAGTTCGACAGGCCTCTCGGCGGCAACCATGTCGATCATGGCCTCCCTCGCTCGCTTCGCGAATGTTCCGGTGAGCCTCATGGTGACGATCATGTGTATGGCGCTTGGCATGGCAAAGATGTTCACGCCGACCTCCGTCGTGGTGATGACCTGCACCTCCGCAGCGCACATGAGTTACGCTAACTGGCTCAAGCGCATTCTTCCGATTGTCGGAATCATCTTTGCCGTATGCTGCGCTTTCTTGATCATCGGGGTCTCTATCGGCTAGAGCGGCCGGCTCCCGACCATATGCCTAGAGAATAATTAGATTGTATCTTCGGAAGGATAAACAATGAATGCCGAAAAGGTGTTTGTGACAAATGCGACCAACCCGCTCAAGAAGGTCATGGTCTGCTCTCCCGTCTACTACACGTTCAATGCGATCAACGTCATCACAGCCGAGTGGATGAGCAAGGGGGACACCGAGCAGAACAATGTGATGGTTCAGGAATGGCAGACTCTGGTCGATGCCTACAAGAGTAACGGCGTCGAGGTCATCGAGGTCGAGCCAAAGCCTGAGTTCCAAGTCATGACCTTTGCACGCGACTATGGTGCCATGGTCAGGGAGGGTGCCATCATGGGTCACTTCCGTCATCCGGTCCGTCAGGTCGAGGCGGTCGCCTACGAGCAGAAGCTCAAGGAGATGGGCGTCCCCATCATCGCCCGCGTCAATGCGGGTTGCTTCGAGGGTGGCGACTTCTGGATGGTCGATGAGCACACGCTTGCGTTCGGCATGTGCGATCGTACCGACCAGGCGGGGGTCGACAATCTGCGCGACCAGCTTTCCAAGTTTGGCTACACCGTCGTAGGCGTCCCGTGCCCCCCTCAGAACCTTCATCTCGACATGATCTTCAACATCGTCGCGCCGCAGGTTGCACTGGCCTGTATCGACCAGCTTCCCTACAGCTTTCTCCAGATGCTCAAGCGTCGCCGCTTCGAACTGATTCCGGTGGCCAGCGAGGACATGTACAAGCACGGATGCAACGTGCAGTGCATAGGAAACAACAAGGTCATTGCCATCAAGAAGAACAAGCATATCAATGACAAGATGCGCGCCCTCGGCATCGATGTCATCGACGTCCCCTTTGACCAGATCCTCCATGCAGGCGGGGGTCCTCACTGCCTTACTCAGCCGATCGAGCGTCCGTAGCCGTCCAGGAATCGCAAGGGCCATTGACAGCTGAAAACCAAATGCTCACGTGAGAGGGTGGCCGCCCCCGTGGGAGGGTGGCCACCGTGGTATGTGCGTGCCCCAGCACGGCCATATGCGTTCGGTGACGTGGGATATGTCATCGACGGCCCGTCAGAAGAGGAAGTAGCAATGAAGAAAGGGAATTCGGGCGATGACCGCGTCGTCGTCGCCCTTGGAGGAAACGCTCTCGGAGATACGCCCGAGGAGCAGATACGTCGCGTCCGCGCGTGCGCCCCGGCCCTGATCGGGCTTATCGAGCAGGGGAACGAGATAATCATCACCCACGGCAATGGTCCGCAGGTGGGTATGATTCAGAGGGCGTTTGATACCGCGAGCAGCGTAGATGGTTCCATCCCCAAGATGGACCTGCCCGAGTGTGGCGCCATGAGCCAGGGCTACATCGGATATCATCTGCAGCAGGCCCTCGGTGCCCAGATGCACAAGCAGTACAAGCGTTGGCATGTGGCCACGGTGGTGACCCAGATAGAGGTCGATCCCGAGGATCCGGCGTTCCAGAACCCCACCAAACCCATCGGTCCGTTCATGACCAAGGGACGGGCGGACGCAGAACAGGCAATCCATCCAGAGATGGTCTTCGTCGAAGACTCCGGACGGGGGTATCGTCGCGTGGTGGCAAGCCCCGAGCCACGGAAGATAGTGGAATGCGAGTCCATCCTGAACCTTCTGGACAACGAGTTCATCGTCATTGCCTGTGGAGGCGGCGGCATTCCCGTGGTGCGCGACTACTCGGACAAAGGGGCCTACAAGGGAGTGGCCGCTGTCATCGACAAGGACATGGGCGGAGAGCTTCTCGCCGAGGACTGCGAGGCCGAGGTCCTTTTCCTCCTCACCGCCGTCGAGCATGTTGCCGTGAACTTTGGTAGGTCAGACCAGAGAGAGTTGATTGACGTCACGGCAGACGAGGTCGAGGGCTTGGCCAACGAAGGACAGTTCGGGAAGGGCTCCATGGAGCCCAAGGTCCGCGCGGCAATCAAGTTCTGTCGCAGTCGCAAGGACCGTGTGGCCATCATCGGGGCGCTCGACAAGGCACCCGAGACCATGGCCGGACTCTCCGGCACGCGCATCCACAACTAGGGCAGGCGGCTAGCGCCTGAACAGGAGGAACCCTGACATGAAGATACTCATCAGTGACTACGTGGATAGCATGATGCCCGCGCATGACCTTGAGGCCGAGGTCCTACATGAGGGTCTCGGAGATGACCTCGAGATAGAGGTCTATGCCTATACGGACGAGCGACGCCGAGAGTTCTACGAGCGGCTTGCTACCGCGGATGCGCTTCTCACCGCATTCGTGCGCATGGACGAGGAGGCGTTCGAGCACGCGCCCAACCTCAAGGTCATTGCAATCAACGCCACCGGATGGGACAGCATTGACCTGGACGCTGCGACGAAACATGGCATTGGCGTCTGCCCGGTGGGGGAGTACTGCACGTGGGATGTCGCGGAGAGTGCGATAGCCTACATGTTCGCGCTGAACAAGCACCTCAAGTTCTATACGAGGGAGATTGAGAAAGAGCACGTCTGGAATTTCGCGGCAGCTCCGCAGTATCCTCGGATCGAGGACCAGACTCTTGGCATCGTCGGATTTGGGAAGATCGGCAGGTGCACGGCACGCAAGGCGACGGGACTCGTGCGCGAGGTCATTGCATATGACCCGTTCGCTTCCGACGATGCCTTCACCGGGCTTGGGGTCAGGCGTGCTGAGAGGGTCGAAGACCTCTTTTGCGACTCGGACATCATCGTCAACCATATGTGTCTGACGGATGACAACAGGGGGTTTTTCAACACGGAGGCCTTCGACGCAATGGTACGCACGCCCATCTTCATCAACCTCGCCCGTGGGCTCTCCGTTGACGAGGATGCGCTTCTCCGTGCGCTTGACTCTGGACGGATTCGCGCATTCGGCGCTGATGTCCTCGATGACGAGGTTCCCGACCTCGAGAACCAGCCCCTTCTCGGCAGGGACAACGTCATCATCACACCCCATTCCGCCTTCTACTCGGCTGCGTCGATGAGGGACATTCAGGTCATTCCCTGCAACAACATTGTTCATTTCCTGAGGGGCGAGAGAGAAGGCCTCTTCAAACTCGTGAACGATGTTCCCGTGAGGGATTGCCGAGGCGAGAGCTAGTTGTTGCAAGAATCGGGATGCGGACTACAAAAGGGGTTTCGGCGAAATCCGTAGCCGTTTCTCCGGTCAGATGACCTACATCATGGTGATGCACCTATGGGGCTCGTGCTTTCTGGCGAGTCCCATGTCTTGACTCTGCAGCGACCACACTTGTCTCACTGCGGTTCAGATTGCCATGTGCGCTCTTCGTGTTGCCACCATAGCCGTTGAGTGCCCTTGCTCTACCGATAGCGCCTATCGACAAAAATGACCTTGAATCAACGAGCTAAATAAGTTATCACATAATATATACCACAGGTGAATCTGTGAAGATTGAACGATATCAGCGGAGCTGGCAGTGCCCAGTGAATCTGATCGCTAGGAGAGAGGAAGAGGGGCCATGAAGGGTATCAGCGGGAAATTCGTCATCGTTACCGGTGCTGCAAGTGGTATTGGCAAGGCCACCGCGAAGAGGTTTGCGGACGAGGGCGCAACCATTGCCCTGCTCGACCTCAATGAAGAGGCTCTCATGACGTCGGCCAAGGATCTGGGGTTGACCGAGGGCAGCTATATCGTGCAACCCGTCGATATCACGAACGATGATGCCGTTAGGAAGGCAGTCGGTAATGTCAGGGAGGTCTTCGGCAGAATCGACGTCCTCTGCAACATCGCTGGAATTGGGGGCGAAGTGGGTGCGGTAGACAACCAGACGGTTGCGGATGCACGAAGGGTCATCGAAGTGAACCTTCTTGGGACCTATGACATGATTCATCATGTGCTGCCGATAATGAAGGAGCAGGGGGAAGGCGTCATTCTCAATACCGCCTCCGTCGATGGCACGGCATGCTATGCCTATGAGGCTCCCTATGCGATGAGCAAGGCCGCCGTCATTCATCTGACCCAGTGTCTCGCCAACGAGAACGGCAACAGGATTCGCGTCAACTGCGTCTCCCCCGGCTGGGTGAAGACCCCCATGATGGATTCGACGGCAGATGGGTTCGGAGACATGGACTACAAGAACACAGGTGACCTCATCGATTACGGGCCGCTGGGAAGGGCGGAGGAGCCTTCGGAAATCGCAGGCATCTTCTGTTTCCTCGCTTCTGACGACGCCGCGATTCTCAACGGTATCAACGTTCATGCGGATGGTGGAAAGTACCTAGGCAAGCAGTAGCCTGCGATCTCGTGCGCTACCGAGTGGTTCAAGCGAGTCAGTAAGGGAAAGTATCGATTTATCTGGAGGACTGATGATGATCAAGTACGACGAGCAGCATGAGCTCGATAGCGTGAGCGGCGCCCTCGCCATTCGCGGCGAGATCGAGGGGGTCGTGGACGCAACCTGCGAGAAGGGGTACGACCTGATCTGCTATATGGGAATCGGTGGGACGTATGCCTCCGCGCTTCAGGTGGAGTCGCATCTCAAAGAGCTCAGCGACCTTCCCGTCATCGTCGAGAACGCAGCGCAGTTCAACACGACCGGCAACAAGCGCATTACCGAGAAGAGCGTGGTCGTGATCTCATCCGTATCGGGCTGCACTTCCGAAATGGTGACGGCCATGAGGACGCTCGACGGAATCGGGGCCACGACTATCGGCTTCATCGACGTCGCGGACTCGATTCTATCGAAGCAAGTCACCTACTGCGTGACCTACCCGGAGAACGAACAACTCAAGTTCTTCATGGTTGCCGACAGATTCATGTATCATGCCGGAGAGTTCCCACAGTACGATGAGTACTACGCTCAGCTTGATGCCCATCTCGCGAAGGATCTCGTGTGCGTCGCGAAGACCTCCGATGAGTTTGCGAAGAAGTTTGCAGAGGAGCACCATGATGACCCGCTGCACTACTTCGTCGGAGCGGGCGAACAGTATGGCTCCACCTATTCCTATGCCATGTGCTACTGGGAAGAGCAACATTGGATTCGTACGAAGTCCATCCACTCCGCTGAGTTCTTCCATGGAATGCTCGAAGTCGTTGATCGCGATACCAACGTTACGGTCTTTCTCGGCGAAGACGCGGAGCGTCCCCTGTCGGAGCGCGTCGCGAACTTCCTCCCCCATGTCTGCGCACGCTATACGCTGATTGACTCCAAGGACTATGAGCTCGACGGCATCTCCTCGGTGTATCGCGGCTACCTGAGCCACCTCGTGACGCATCAGGTCACCAACCGCATTGACGCCCATATCGAGCGGATCAACTGCCACCCGATGGAGATTCGTCGCTACTATCGGCAGCTGAAGTACTAGTTCGTCCTTGCGGGCCGCCCTTCGATAGGACGGCCCGCACGCCTGTTGTCGGTCTCGATGGAAGGGTGCGAGGATGTCAGAGGTCACGATGCGCGACGTGTCCGTGATGGGCACCTCATATGTTCACCATACGTTTGAGTACTTCCTCGATTCCATGCATGAGCTTGGCATACATGGAATCGACCTGTGGGGAGCCGAGCCGTTCTACTGCAGGCTGGACTATTCGGACGGATACGATGCAACGAAGCGCCTGAAGAAGATGCGCGCGGAGATGGAGGCGCGTGACCAGCGCGTAACCATCTACACTCCCGAGACGCTCGGATATCCGTTCAGCCTATCCGATCCGAACCCATCTCTCACCTTGCGAACCATCGAGTACTTCAAGTGGGCGTTCGAAGATGCACATACCATGGGCTGTGATCGCGTTTTCGTAAACAGCGGCTGCGGGCTGCGCGATCTGCCGAGGGGGGAGTCTCTCAGACGTTGCGGAGATACCCTTCGTACGATTCTGGGCATTGCCGAGCAAGAGCGCATCGTGATGACCCTCGAGCAACTTCAGCCCTACGAATCGAATCTGGTTACGACGATTGATGACGTAGGCATGATGCTTGACCTCGTTGACTCTCCAAACCTCAAGGTGTGCGTCGATCTGACTGCCATGGAGGTTCAGGGTGAGAACCTGGGGCAGTACTTTGCAAGGTTTGGCAAGAAGGTCGAGTGGATTCACTACTCCGATAGTCACCACGAGGTTGTTGGCAGCGGGGCCTTTGGGAAGAGCAGGCTTGCCGGATATATCGAGACGTTAGAGGAGAATGACTTCCAGAATGGCATCGACCTTGAGATTAACGACTCCATATACTGGGAGGACCCCCACTCTCCTCACGTCGAGACCTGTCGCTACCTTCGCGAAGAGCTTGGGCTGAAGGACTGACGTTCGCTTTTCGGTAGATGCCTCTCGATGCTACTGATACGGTGCTGCCCGTTCGTGAAGCCTGCTCTCCC
>Ga0268263_1002882_pt1 | contig 10425 bp, 10 predicted proteins | sample Biomet5_FD_190358 | JGI IMG/M metagenome (GOLD analysis project Ga0268263, IMG submission 190358) | Microbial communities from bioreactor (seeded with sewage sludge) at LBNL, California, USA - Biofuel metagenome 5 (SPAdes) (version 4) | ecosystem: Engineered > Bioreactor > Anaerobic >... | reverse complement strand
CTGGCATTGGTACTTTTTGCCACGTTAATCCCGGCGGCATCGCTGGCCTTAACGCAATATGGGTATGTAACAGGCGGCTGGCTCCGGCTGCGTTCGTCCCCGTCGTTCAGCGCCAGTACGATATCCTCGTATAATACCGGGACAAAGGTCAAAATCCTTGGAACCAGCGGAAGCTGGTATAATGTGGAGGCTCCCGATGGTCTAAAGGGGTATATGTATGCGTCGTACGTCACCCTGAACGGCGGCGGCGGCACAGGCACAGCCTACGTGACCAGCACGAACGGCTACGGTGTCCGTATGCGTACGGGTCCCGGCACCGGTTATCGGATCATCGGTGTGTACAGCGTCGGAACCGCGGTGACTGTGCTGGAATCCGGAACGACCTGGAGTAAAATCCAGATTGGTAGCCGCACCGGCTATATGATGAGCAAATTCCTCACCACAGGTGGCGGCGGCGGAACCGGCGAGTACGCAACCATTTGGAGTTCCAACGGTTATGGCGTACGTCTTCGTACCGGCCCCGGTACCAGTTACGGCATCATTGGCGTCTACAGCGTGGGTACGCTGGTGACCATTCTTTCGCATAGTACAACCTGGGATAAGATTGCGGTTGGCAGCCGGATCGGTTATATGATGAACTGCTACCTTAAAAATTATTCCGGTACCGGCGTCGCAACCGGTATTGCCATCGCACCGTCCACGGCAAGCGTTGGCCAGGGTAATTCGATTGCGCTTTCCACAACCGTTCAAGGCACTAACTTGTCTGCTCCCGCTTATACGCTTGCAATCACACAGAACTCCACGATGGCTACGCTGAGTGGCGACGTGCTGACCGTGAACGCTACTGCCACGATTGGTTCCGTTATCAAAGTGACTGCAACAAGCGTTGATAACAACAGCTCCGGTGCCAAGATCACCGCGGTATGTGAGCTTACGGTCACACAGCCGACCGCCGTGGTTTCCAGCATCACGATGACACCTAACACCGCAAATGCCAAGCAGGGTGGCGTTGTTAACCTCGCGATTGATGTGCAGGGCATCAACCTTTCCAATCCGCCCTATACGCTTACCCTTACACAGAATCCTTCGATGGCCTCCATCAGCGGCACAACGATTACGATCGGCGGCAGCGCAACCATTGGCTCCGTCATCGAAGTGACCGCCGTTACGACGGATACCAATTCCTCCGGTGTTAAGCTGGCGGCTGTAACACGCATTACGGTTACACAGGGGGATCCGGTTGCGACCGGCATAACGATTTCTCCCGATACGGCCAATGTGGAACAGGGTGCGTCCGTGGATTTGGCCACAACGGTCACCGGGTCCAATCTATCCACTCCCGCCTATACGCTGGATATCACGCAAAACTCCAGTATGGCAACGCTTAGCGGTGATACCCTGACGGTTAACCCGACCGCAACGGTTGGCTCCATCATAGTGGTCACAGCAACCAGCGTGGATAAGAACAGTTCCAGTAATAAAATCACAGCAACCAGCCAGATCACGGTGACGACCGCGACGCCGCACGTTACCGGGATTACGATCACTCCGGGCACCACGACACCCGCACCTGGCGATACCGTAACCCTTGATACGGAAGTGACCGGCTTCAACCTGTCCAGCCCGGCCTATACGCTGGTGGTCTATCCCAGCGACGGCAAGGCAACGATTAACGGCAGTAACAATCTGGTTATCAGCAGTAGCGCAACGGTTGGCGCAAGCTATACGATAACCGCCACCAGCACAGATGACCATACAAAGACCGCCACTTGCAGCGTTACCATCGCGGCTCCGTTTCCGTCCGTTACCGGTGTCAGCATTACGGCGGGCGATGAAACTCCCAATCCTGGGGATACCGTTACCCTGACAACCGAGGTGACCGGTTCCAATCTGTCCAGCCCAGCCTATACGCTGGTGGTTTATCCCAGCGATGGCATGGCTACGATTAACGGTAGTAATAACCTGGTGATCAGCGACAGCGCAACAATCGGTGCAACCTACACCGTAACTGCCACCAGCACGGATGATGCGTCCAAATCGGACACCTGCAGCGTTACTGTTACGGCGTTTACTCCTTCCGTAAGCAGTGTCAGCATCACAGCCGATCCTACCTCTGCCGTTGCGGGATCGACGATTGACCTCACCGTCAACGTTTCCGGCACACACCTTTCTTCTCCGGCATACTCCCTCTCAGTTGCTCCTTCCGATGGGAACGCAACATTCAACACGGATAACGATCTGGTGCTTTCTGCTGAAGCTGCCAGCGGAACCGTATACACGGTAACCGCAACCAGCACGGACGATAACTCCAAGACCGGTACCTGCGATGTAACGGTTGCTACTCCGTAAAAAGAAAATGCACTACGCAACGCCCCTCCTGCGGCTTAACGCGGAGGGGCGTTACTCTGTATTCATCTATTCCTGAGGCGTCATAATCCCATAAAGTTTACACATCGCGAGATATTCCTCTGTCAGCAGCTGTTCTGCTTCCTCATGCGTTATGGGCGAAAACTGCGTGGCAATCATTGTTGCCAGCCCGTGTGCCGTTACCCATAAATGCTTGTGAAAAGACATGGCTTTTTCTGGCGTTAGCCCTGTCCGCTTAATGAGCAGCCGGATAACGTAATCCAGGCTTTGGTCTTTTAGTTCGCTTTCCGTTTTATCCGCATGCCGGTCCCGCATAAAAAGCAGCTTAAACAGCTCCGGCTCGTCCCGCGCGAAGTCAATGTAGGCGATACCGGTGCCAAGATACAGTTTGTCATGGTAAGCTTCCGCATGGATAATCCGGTCGCTGTAATGGTTCATGCTCATGCGCATCATTTCCAGCTTGATCTGTTCCATCGTATGAAAAGCGCGGAACACCGGCTGTGTGGAACAACCCAGTTCTTTGGCAATTGCGCGGGCGTTAACCGCGTCAATCCCCTTTTCCCGTGTGATGTTGAATGCGACATGCAGGATATCCGCTTTACTGAAACGAATTTTCGGAGGCATCAGCAGGCTCCTTTCGCGTGCCGTTATTCATAGCATATGTTATTTTAACAGGAACCGTATAATTCGTCAAACGTTGATTTGTATATTTCAGACAAGAGTAATTGACATGTTTTCTTGATGCGTGTATCATAACGCATGTTATTTATTCATTGCGTGGCGTTCGGCCATCACACCACCGCGATGAAGGGAACGGAGGAACCCCATGAACGTTTTATCGGTTGAAGGACTTGAAAAGCGTTACCCTGCGTTTGAGCTTAAGAATATCAGTTTTTCCGTGCGGGATGGAGAAATTATGGGTTTTATCGGCCGTAACGGAGCCGGAAAAACCACAACCTTAAAATCTCTGCTCAATTTCGTACACCCGGATTCCGGATTAATCCAGTTTTTCGGGCTCCCTTTTCTGGAGAATGAGCTTGCAATTAAGCAACGGATTGGTTTCGTTTCAGGTGGCGTAGACTATTATATGAGAAGCAAGCTGCATACGATTACCGCCGCAACCCGTCGTTTTTATTCCAGCTGGGACGACGCCGCATATCATAAGTATTTAAAAACATTTGAGCTGGATGAGAATAAAACCCCAAGTCAGCTTTCGGCCGGTATGAAGGTAAAATATTCTCTCGCTCTCGCACTCTCCCATCATGCCGAATTTCTGATGATGGACGAGCCGACAAGCGGCCTGGACCCGGTCAGTCGCAGCGAATTGCTGGATATTTTTCTGGCGCTGGCTAAAGATGGCGTAAGCATCCTTTTCTCCACACATATCACCAGCGATTTGGACAACTGCGCAGACCGCATTACCTATATCCGTGCCGGAGAAATAGTAGCCAGCGAAGAGTTGGATACTTTCACAGAACGTTATCGTCTGGTCAGCTATACGTCAGAGCAGGTTACTTCCTCCCTGAGGCCCCTTCTGATTGGTGAAAAAACTGCCAAGCATGGATATACTGCATTATTAAAGACAGAGGATTTGCCGCTGGTAAGCATCGCGACAACCCCTGCCGATCTGGAAACGATCATGGTACATCTGGAAAAGGAGATGGCTCTGTGAAAAACCTTATCATCAAGGAAATCCGGTTGGCAATTCATCCGACCAACATCCTTTTTTTACTTCTATCCAGTATGCTCCTCATCCCGAATTATCCCTACTATGTCGTTTTCTTCTATACAACACTCGGAATCTTCTTTATGTGCCTGAATGGTCGCGAAAACCATGATATTGAATATTCGTTGCAGTTGCCGGTACGAAAGGCGCAACTTGTCTATGCACGTATTTTGTATTCAACAATTCTAGAAGTTCTGCAGTTTGTGATCGCCATACCGTTTGCGATTCTTCGCGCAAAATTGATTCCAGCCGGTAATGATGTCGGCATGGATGCAAATATCGCGCTGTTCGGCCTGTCTCTGTTGATGATGGGGTTGTTTAATGCACTTTTCTTCCCCCGTTATTACCAGGACCCTTCTAAAATCGGAGGTGCTTTCGTGGTGGGTAGCGTCGCGGTCTTCCTGTTTATAAGCATTGCAGAAACGCTTACACATACCGCGCCCTTTTTCCGCAATCAGCTCGATACACCGGATCCCGCCTTTCTCAGCACGAAATTGGCGGTGCTGGCAGTTGGCATATTAGCCTTTTCAGCACTTACATATTGGGCTGCCCACAGGTCAGCACGGCGTTTTATTCAGCTTGATCTGTAAACATAATTCAGCTCTGCTTACCCGGGAACTGTTACGGTTCCCGGGTTTTTCAGTATTCTCATGTCCCGTTTCAATCTAATACAACCGGTTTCGCTTTTCAGGATTCAAGACTTGTGATATACTCACAGAGAAACCGCCGCACGGGAATGTGCGAGAGGAGAAAAGGCACATGTATATCGAAAAAAGATATATCAACCGGATTGAAAAAGTGTTGGAACAATTGTCCGCCCCTGTAAAACTTTTAGACTCGCAGGGGGCCTGCCTCGCGCCTTCCAGCGGTGAAGCAGAAGCTTTACCCGCTTCCGCTATGGCCGCGGGCATTACGCATCGTGTCGGCGACACGCTTTATCGTGCCCTGGATATGAATCCGCCTCTTATCCTGGTTTGTGACGCCGACGCCCCAGGCGCTGATAACCTTCTGGTTGTAATCGACGCGATGCTGATGACGCTGTTTAAAAGCGGTCTTTCCATTGCCAGCCATAGCGACGTTTTCCGTCGCGTGTTAAAGCAGGAACTTTCCGGCGCGGACCTGGTATCCCGCGCTGCCGAGCATCAGATTCCGCTGGAAATGGATCGTTGCGTGATGCTTTTCCAGATTGAGCAAACCGATAAAGCAAGCGCCTATAATGTGCTGGGCGAACTGGTGCCATTAAGTGATACGGATACACTGATTGAAATGAACCGTCATCAGGTGGCGTTGATTAAGGACATGAACGGCATTGACGGTGCGGATGAACTGTTCCAGTTTGCGCAGGCTGTACAGGAAACGCTGATGGAGGAAGCTGTGCAGACGGCGGAAATCGGAATCGGCGAAACCAAGCAGACCCTCGCCACGCTGGGTGAAAGCTATCAGGAAGCGCGCCGCGCCATGGAAGTCGGACATATCTTTTCGCCGGAAGACAGTATCCATGTTTTCCGGAATCTCCTACTGGAACGCTTCTTAATGAACGTGCCCCGGGAAGAAAGCATGCATTATCACCAGTTGCTTTTTAACCGGAAAACCGCCAAACTGTTCAACGACGAGATGCTGCAGACCATTGAGATGTTCTTTAAGAAAGACCTCAACCTTTCCGATACGGCCCGCCAACTGTATATCCACCGCAACACGCTTGTGTATCGTCTGGATAAAGTGATGCGGCATACCGGTCTTGACTTGCGTAAATTCGATAATGCGGTCACCTTCAAAATCCTGTACGAACTGAAGAAGTGCGGTCAGGAAAAACCGAAGCAGATTTACTAAGAGGTGAACCATTTGAAAACCCTCAGGGTATTTGGCAAAGTCGTACTGATCCTGTCGCTTGCACTGGTTCTGGTCGCTGGCAGCACGCTGATGCCCAGCGCAAAATCCTCCACGCAAAACGCCTTGGAAGCCGAAGACAGCGATACGGTAACCCTGTCGCGGGAGGAATATAACCGGCTGGAACGTTATCAGTCGCTGGACGAAATTGCACAGGTCGTTGAGCAGTATTATTACGTTCAGCCGGATGAAGATGCCATGCTGGACGGCGCAAAACGCGGTCTTTTGGCAGGGTTGGGCGATCCGTATACTTTTTACTACAGCCCGGAAGAATACGCCGAAATGTGGGCTGACGACGAAGGCGAGTACGCGGGTATCGGCATCCAGATTTCTGTATCCTATGAAACGCTGGCTTGTACAATCTCACGGATCTTCAGTGACAGTCCGGCAGCCAAGGCGGGTTTATTAAAAGGCGACATTCTCTCCAAGGTGGAAGATTTAAATGTGGATGCCTCCACCCTTAACAGCGCGGTCGCAATCATGCGAGGAGAAGTAGGCACCACCGTTCATGTGCAAGTTATTCGCAACGGTGCCACGCTGGATTTTGACGTGGAGCGCGCCGTGGTGCATGTGAACTGGGTCAGTTCCTGTATGTTGGATCACAACGTAGGATATATTCTTTTGTACGAGTTTGCGGGTGATTGCGCGGAAAGCTTTCAAAACCAATTGGACACGCTGGTATCACAGGGTGCAAAATCTCTGATTATCGATCTGCGCGACAATCCCGGTGGGTGGATGGAAAGCGCTGTTAAACTCGCGGATATCTTTTTACCCAAAGAAACCGTAACCTATCTGGAGTATCGGAACGGCGAACGGGAATATTACAATGCGACTGACGGCGCTTTGAGTAATCCGATGGTATTGATGCTGAATGAAAACTCCGCCTCATCTTCCGAGATTCTGGCAGGTGCGTTGCAGGACTATGGCGTCGCAACCATTGTAGGCACCCAGAGTTACGGAAAAGGAATCGTACAGTATGTTCTTCCGCTTGGCAATAACGGAGCCGGTATGCAGTTGACAACGGCATTATACTATACCCCCAACGGACGCAGCATCCACAAAATCGGTATAACACCAGATGTAAAAGTGAGTATGCCGGAGGGTGATACTACCCTTTATGAAGTCGGCGATCTGAAAGATGCCCAGCTTCATAAAGCATGGGAGGTCGCACAGCAGAAAGCGGCCGGGACGTTTGTAACTGCAGCCCCCACGGCAGCAACGGAGCTTTCTCCCGAGGCAACGCCCGGCGCCGCTGCCAGCAGCGATTCTGTAAACGAAGTACAGGCAGGCGATTTGTTTACTTTTCGGGTTTCATAACCATGGAAAGCATGGTATACTGATTTCGAACGGAATATGGATGAACCCGCGTGGCAACCTGCCATCAGGGTGAATGCGTTTTCCGCAGTGAATTTCATCATCTGTTGATGCCCGAGGATTCTTTCCAAAGGCAGAAAGAGAGGAGGATGCCATCATGCGCACATTCTTTACCGGCGGCTAGGCGAATCGATTCGCAGAACCGACGGTATTTTTATCGTTTGGAGGCGATGGGCATGGACACGGAAAAACGACTGGGTTTTATCGGCATTGTGATGGGCGACCGTTCAGTCGCTCACGAAATCAACGCAATTCTGGGCCAATACTCCAGTCTGGTTAAAGCAAGGATCGGCGTGCCCGATGCCGATTCACCCGCCGCCGTAATCGGTCTTGTGGTAGAAGGCGACAACCAGTCGTTGGGGACCCTGACCGCTAAACTGGGCAACCTGCCAGGTGTGGAAGTAAAGAGCGCTCTCACCCGAAAAAAGCAGACCGCCGAGAACATCTCGGTAACAGAAAAGGAATGATATTGATTATGAGTTCACAGAGTATTCGTAAGATGGTTACAACCGCAATCCTGATTGCACTGACAATTGTGTTTCAGCTGCTTCGTCCCGTGCTGGGTGGCAGCAACATCATATCCACCTACATTATCGGCAGCCTGATTAACCTGTCGTTAATCGTCGCCGCCTGTGCTGTGGGGTTATGGAGCGGCGTCTCGGTGGCTGTCATCACCCCGATCATCGCTCTGATTCAGGGCCATTCCACATTGCCGATGATGCCCTGGGTAATGGCGGGTAATCTGGTGTTGGTCGTTATCTTCGCACTGTTTGCGCAGAAAGATAAAACCTCCCTTCAGGTGGAATGGGTGCGCTGGATTATCATCGGCGTGGTTGCGACGCTTGTAAAATATCTGGTGATGTCCTTTGGACAGTCGCTTGTGCTGACCTCCGCCAAGGGTCTCGCGTTTAGCGTAGCGTTCGGCACGGCCACTGTTGCACAGCTTGTACAGATTATAACCGCATTGATCGGCACAGTGCTGGGCGGTATCATCCTGCCGATGCTTCCCGCCGAAGTCGTCGGAAAGAAATCCGCCGTCAAAGCCTGACCGTATTATTATTTCCATCGTAACTACACAATCACAGAAAAACCGTCGGTTTCCGGCGGTTTTTTTGATCACGTGCATGTAAAGCACGCTTGACATTTATAGATCTGCGTGTTATGATCGGAATGTAAAGCATGCTTTACTTCAAAGGAGGTTATCCATGAAGAACCGTTTGGAGGCGCTTCGTAAACAGCGGGGAATACGACAGGAAGAGCTGGCGGACGCGCTTAGCATCTCCCGTCAAACGGTAAGCTCGCTGGAAAACGGTCGGTATAATCCATCGATCCTGTTGGCTTTCAAGTTAGCGCGCTATTTCCACTTACCCATTGAAGAGATATTTTCCGATGAGGAGGAAAACTATGGTGAATAAAAAAGGCATATCTATCATGCTCGTCATACTTGGAATTCTGTTGCTCTTCGGCGGGCTTGCCCTGTTTTTACTCACGAATTCATCCAAGGGGATTCTTTCCGCGCTTCCCTTTATCATGATTGGTGTCGGATGCGGGTTGTCCGGGCAGGGAATCGGTGAACTGATTCAGCATCAACGGCTTGTGAAATCTCCGCAGCTTGCAAAACAACAGGCAAATGAACGCGGTGACGAGCGCAATGCCGCCATTGCCTATCAGGCTAAGGCAAAGGCGTTTGATCTGATGGTCTACATCTTTGCCGCGTTACTGCTTTCCTTCGCTTTATTTGGAGTTTCCGCTGCGGCAACGCTTTCGCTTGCTGTTGCTTATCTGCTGGTGATCGGCAGCTGTATCTGGTTTGCTGTTAAGCTGAATCGGGAGATGTAATTTCACTCGTCCCCCAGCAGACCCATAAAGGCGCTCAGTTCTGCCGTACGGTGATCCCCCATCACAGCATCCGGCGTACCTTCCGCCTTTATCAACCCATCCTGCATAAACACCACATAATCCGCCACCTCGCGGGCAAAACGCATTTCATGGGTTACGACGATCATCGTCCGCTTTTCCTGCGCAAGTTCGCGGATCACACCCAATACTTCCTGTGTCAGCTGCGGGTCCAGCGCCGAGGTTGGTTCATCAAAACAGAGGATTTCCGGGTCCAGTGCCAGCGCGCGTGCGATTGCCACGCGCTGTTGCTGGCCTCCGGATAACTGGCAGGGGTATTGATCCGCCTTATCGGCAAGGCCAACTTTCGCCAACAGTTCCCTTGAACGCTTTTCCGCTTCCTCCCGGGTGCGCTTCAACACTTTCACCTGTGCCTGACACAGGTTTTTCAGCACCGTCATATGCGGAAACAGGTTATAATTTTGAAAAACAAAACCCATTTTTAAGCAAAGCGTCCGCAATTCCTCTTTAGGCGCGTATACGGGGGTTCCCAGCTTACCGGTGGTTACCATCGGCTGTCCGTCAATGCGGATTTCTCCGGCATCTACCGTTTCCAGGTGGTTCAGGCATCGCAGCAGGGTGCTTTTACCGGAACCGCTTCGCCCGATGATCGCGACTACCTGCCCGTTTGGAACGTTCAGCGAAACATCCTTCAATACGGTTTCGCCCCCGAAGGACTTAGCGATATTTCTTGCTTCCAGCATTGTTACCTTCCCCCTTTCTAACCCCGGTAATACTCCATCCGATGGGTAAGCCAGTTAAAGAAGATTGTCACCACGGTGTTCATCGCCAGATAGAAAAGTCCCGCGATAAACAGCGGTTCCACCGAACCGGATGCCGAGGTCGCGTTTTTTGCCGACAGGAACAGTTCCCCAACAGCAATCGCCGTCGCGAGCGACGTATCTTTCACCAGCGTAATCACTTCGTTGCTGACCGGGAGCAAGACCCGCTTCATCGTTTGCGGAAGGATGATCTGCGTAAACGTCTGCGCGCGTGTAAAGCCCAAAACCTGAGACGCTTCATACTGTCCACGGTCAATGCTCATAATGCCGCCGCGGTATATCTCCGCAAAATAAGCGGCATAATTCAGCGAAAACGCAATCAGTGTGGATTCCAGCCGCGGAATCGGCCCAACCAGACGGGGCAGAAAGAAATACACTGTAAACAGTTGCAGC
>Ga0268263_1002877_pt1 | contig 10442 bp, 6 predicted proteins | sample Biomet5_FD_190358 | JGI IMG/M metagenome (GOLD analysis project Ga0268263, IMG submission 190358) | Microbial communities from bioreactor (seeded with sewage sludge) at LBNL, California, USA - Biofuel metagenome 5 (SPAdes) (version 4) | ecosystem: Engineered > Bioreactor > Anaerobic >... | reverse complement strand
GCCCTGCGGTGGCGTCGTAAAGCGCTGCGACTAAAATAAACTCTCTGCAGCTGAGTAAATATCCGTATTTGTGGGGGTAGGCTTTGTGGTGGTGCATACCCGATACTTCGGGAGAGCGCTTGAATGGCATTCAAGAGGTCAGCGGTTCGATCCCGCTTATCTCCACCAAGTAAAGCACTGAAAACACTACGTTTTCAGTGCTTTTTCGTTTTCCCAAACTGCTTCAAAAACGAGCGGGTCAACAAATGGGTCAACAGATATGTTGACCTCCCGCCTGCGCCTGCCGCCGAAAGGCGGTTTATCATGGCGACTATCCAAGAGAAAATCAAAGAGGGAAAGATCGTATCCTACAAGTTCAAAGCCTGTCTTAGGCGTGATGAAGGCGGCAAACAAGTCTTTAAGTGCATGACTTGGTATCCTCCCGAAAATCTAACAAAAGCAATGGAAATGCTGTGCATAAACCTGCGTCCACCACTGCTAAAAACAATCAACGTATCAAATTGCACGTCATCACCCGCCTTTCTCTTGATTAGGATAACGCAAACTAAGAGAAAACAAGTCTGCGATGATAGACGACCAGAAGAGATTATGCTAATATAATGAGAGCAGATTGATTCGTATAATACAGGGAGGAAACAAATGAAGAAAGCGATTTCACTGATTCTAACGCTTGCTCTTGTTCTTTGCATGATTCCATCAGCATTTGCGGCCAGTAGCGAAGCAACCAAAGCGGCAGACGCGCTTAATGCCTTGGGGCTGTTTAACGGCACAGGCAAAGACGCAAATGGCAAACCAATCTATGACCTTGACCGTGCGCCGACACGCGCAGAGGCCGTTACCATGCTTGTGCGGCTCTTGGGCAAGGCGGACGAAGCAGCGGCGGGGACATGGAAAACACCTTTTACAGATGTTGCAGACTGGGCAAAGCCCTATGTGGGTTATGCTTATGCGAACAAGCTGACTTCCGGAATGAGCGCGACCACATTTGGCGGCTCGTCGATTATGACCGCCACGCAGTATATCACGCTTGTTTTGTGTGCTCTTGGTTATAAATCCGGTACGGATTTTCAGTGGGACAAAGCGTGGGAATTGTCCGACAAAATCGGCTTGACGGATGGGCGGTATAATGCTGATACAGATGTATTCCTGCGGGGTGATGTAGCGATAATTTCCTATAAGTCACTTTCCTGCGAACAGAACGACCACGTTTTTGATATCATTCCGACAGAAACGGCAGCACAGAAAGAAGTCTACAAAGAGGTCAGCAAGGCGATATATGCAATGAACTTTCCAGAGAACGCAAAAGGCTTGACTCTGTCGTGGGAACAGGCGAGAGCGCTGGTCGGTAAGGACTTGGAGACCGTCAAACGGCATGTCAGGAGTCTAGAGGACTGCCTTTATTATCTTTCCGCAGCAGGTTATGCTTCCACTAGCGGAGACCTCACATATACAAGCGGCTCTATTACATGGCACTTTAATTATTCCCCACAAGTGGTGTTCAATCAAAATGCAGGGAACTGCGGCGGAACATCTGGCTTGGTGGCCTGTCTTTTGGAGGGAGACTATGACGAAGTCGGCATTGTTTCAAAAAGCGGAAAGGTGCGGGAAGGCGGTCATATCGTGAACTATCTGAAGGATGGTAAAACATACAGTGTATTTGATGTTAACCGATTCTTTGGCGGCGCTGCCAAATGGATGAACATCTATACAGGCGCAGACTTAAATGCAACTGTAATTAAAGCATTTAGCGGTTATGCTGATCCTTCAATGGTGCTCTACACCTACAGCGGCAGCTATGACGGAGATGCCCCCATTGGCTGGAACGCTAACCCGACGAATTACATTATCAATGGGTATTCTGAGAATGTCAATATCGTGTTAGAAACGCCGGAAAGTGGTTATGTTTACAAGTATATCAGTGTAGAGCAATCTGTTTTGGATAAGATAGAAGAAATTAGAAACCGATAATTTATTTTTGTTTTGTTCTTGCTATACATACGATGGTATAACGGGCAATGGAATGACTTTCGGACATGACTGCACGAAGCATGATGCTTTTGTTGCATATATCAAGAAAGTTACCGTTTACTATAAGTCTTGCTCAAAACATCCCTGCCACTTTATTCAGCCGTTGTCATAAAAGAATAGAAATCGGGAGCAATCATGCTCCCAATTTTTCTTTGTCCTCCTGTTGCTCTTGCTTCTGTTCCTTCATGAACAGAAAATATCCAATTTCGTAATAATTCAACAGCTTCACCGCCTTTATAGTTCAATTACTATTGAAGAATAAAAGCGATTTTGCTATAATTTAGTAACTGTATAGGCTTATTTCTACCTATATAATTCATTTTGAATGTGGGGACAGGCAAATGGCTCTATATCGATGTGCGGCTTGCGGCAGCCCGAATGTCGTGACAGATACTCAGGCAGGAGACGTTGAGTATAACTATCTCAAAGGAACGGTCGGCACAGTCGTGCTTGGTGCGGGTGGAGCTGCAGCAGGTATCAGCAGTAAACAGCAGAGGATGTTTAAATGCCCTGATTGCGGTGCTACCCTCAGCTATCCGATGGATGAGGCGGTCAAGATAGCTATTGATGCAGGTGTAAGAAGTGCCGAGGCAAGAGAGCGCTTGACTCTGTATGGCGTAAGTGCACCTTGGTTTTATTTTACTAAGAAATATCGCAATATTGAAAGTGGCCCTGCTGACGAGCAATTGAAGATGCAAGTAACGTATGCAGCTATGCGAAAAGAAATCAACACCCAAACCATGCGTATCATCGCAGACTCGATTCTCGAAGATTATCAGACTCTTCAGGTAGAATTGGCTCTTTTAGCCAACCCCGAAAACAATGTTGAAGAGCGTAAGGCTGCATGGGAAATTACTGCGAAGGATGTATTGGATGCTCGCCAACATGAATATGACGAAGCTCAGAAAGAAGAGCATGATGCCTATGAGAAAGCCGTTGCCAAAACAGAGCAGGACATTCAGAACCAGATTGCGGAACTATCAAACGCAAATGATGTGCTGACCGCAGAAACAGAAAAATTACAAACAGAGCTTTCTTCTTTGGGACTATTCAAAGGAAAGCGGAAGAAAGAGATCAACGAACGGCTCCATCAAATAGAAGAGGATCTGGCGTCCAACAACACAAAGGCAAGCGAATTAGCAGAGTCTATCGTTGGTCTTGACCATAAACTTTTGCAGAAAATGAACGACGATTTAGCTGCTCGCAAGGCAAGAATCGACAAGAAATACCCTTTGGAGGAAAGCCCTGCGGAACACAAACGGAAGCTGCTCAAAATCAAATCTTACTTCGATGGCATCAAAGCGGGAAAGTATACAGATAAAAAAAGCAGCACGAGAAATTGTGGTATACAAGTATATCGAATTTATGACGCCCGATTCGCAGACTCGCTTGTCGTTCTCTTCATTCGATGATAACGAAAAGGACGGGAATTATGAAACTTATCCTCCTTCCGATGTTGTGGAATTGTATGGTATGCCCGTTGAGAGCCTTTCTGAAATTGTTGGTTTGGATCTGCCTACTACTTTATCACTCGGCGAACAAGCCGTTTCGGTTAGCCTTCGAGAGCTTTGCGACGAAGGGGCATTGTGCATGGAAGAAAAAAAGAAAAAAAGATACTATTATATTCCAAAGTAATTTGAAACAGAGGGGCAAGCTGTATTGTAACTGCTTGCCTCATTTGTTTATGTCAGTTTCATAAAAGCTGTGCGTAGTTCTGGATGGTGATAGATTATGCTGTAGTCTTTACTGCAATTTCTGGTATCCGAGGTCTCACTGCTGGAGGGCAGCAACTTTTCTGATTTCTTGGATTGTCATATAAAAATACCTCCTGCCTAGTAACCACGGTAGGAGGTAAAAGTTTAGGTTGTCGCAGAGATGTGCATGTTTTTGCTCAGTCTAATTAACTTTGCAGATCGCTCGCAGTGTATACTTTTGCGTTAATAATCGGAGCGGCGCCCTGATTCAATGTAAATATACTTACTCTTGACACGCTGGAAAGTGCAGCGCCGAAATCAACCTGTGCGGTTGTACTATCACCAGTAGCAAGCAGATCAACAGGAACAGACTTCACGTCAATCATACGTCCATTGGTATCGTACGCTGCAATATATAACTTGCATGTGACAGAATTGGCCGTACTATTTTTGATATTGGCAATAAAGCTAAATCCACCATCTTTTTCAACGGCATACCCAGAAACCGTCAGTTCAGTGCTGTTATCTACCGCCGCCAGGAGGACGTTTGCGGAATTATTTGCTGTCATGTTCTCATTTCCTGGGTCAAGTCCCTCCGCAACAGCTTTGACTGTGAAAAGGCGGTTATCCGTGCTGGTGTTGGCAATATCAAACGTCACAAATTCTCCACTTCCGGACGTCAGCGATGCGACTGTTTTTGTCGCCAACGCGGTTGTACCGTCTGTGTCATAGAGCGTTACGGTTATATTATTCAGCGTAGTCTGCCCACGATTTACGACAAAGGATTCCACCTGGGTGTCGTCCGGTGACGTCGTGGTATTCTCAACAGACAGATCGTTCAGGCGGAGAGAAACCGTTGCGGTGTTATCTGCTTGTTTATCCGTAGCTTCCGAGTACCCAACGGCCTCAGCCGTGACGGTGATGTTCGAATAACTAACCGCGCCATCACCCAGTGGCACGCTCAGCGAATAATCTTCGGTTTGCCCAGAGGCAAGTGAAGCCTCGAACACACTGCTTACCAATGTTTCAGTCCCATTTTTCGCGGTCAGACGAATCAGATTTACCGCCGACATACCATTGTTTGCGATGCTGACCGGAATGTCCAGCGTGCCGCCCGTTGTCAACGACTGCTGCAAATAGGATGCGTCACTGATGGCTATATCGCAATACGGCTTCACAGAATATGTCTTCAGATCTGCCGTCTGGCTCAGACCGTGGGTTCCGCTGGCATCAAGACTGCGCTCCGAGGCCACAATAGACAGCGTGCCGTCAGAAAGGAAAGCCGCCGAAAAGCTCTCGATATATCCGGCATTTCCACTCAGCACGATTGGGTCGCCCCAGCCGGTACCATCGTTAAAGCTGGCATAAAGTATCGTTTTTGTGAAGTTACCATCGCTGCTCTCTTCACTTCCGGTATATACGACAGCTTCCATGCCGCTGGCGCTGTACAGATACTGGAAGCGGTCGGTGGACTCCGCCAAAGGAATATTATTTGTCAAATCTTCACCGCTGATTTCGCCGTTGGAATACCAAATCACTTTTCCGTTTGTAACCATTGGCTTGGTGTCCGGAACGTTGTTATCCGTCACCTGAGTCACAGTACCGTTGACATAGTGAAAGATCTCGCGGTTAACCAGCGACGTTCTATCCGTCCCGGTATCTGCTGAGAACCAGACTTCATCTCCATTTGCCGCAGTCTGATCCACAATACCCAGATTGTCTGCCAACGTCGTCTGCGCCCATGCGTCGGCAGCTTTTACTGCGCGATAAAGCGTATATGTCCCTTTTTGGCCAAACACATCATTTTCGCTGTTGGAGGTCCAGACGATTGCGGGGGCTCCGTCGATTAGCGTAATATCCGCAGTTCCATCATAGTTGGAGCTGCCCACCGTGCCGAGATCAGTAAATGTGCCTGCGCCTGGGTTAAAAGCCGCGCAGGACAGGTCGATCACCGCGGCGGAACTTTTGTTATCATCATCCGCAGTCAGCGCCCGGGACGCATCCTGCCAAACCACATAAGCCTTATTATTCAGCACTCGCAGAACAGGGTTGAAATCCGCCGTACCATCGTCTGTCGCCTCCACCTGTGCTGGTTTAGACCATGCAGTGCCGTCGTAATATGTATAATAGAGCATCGTACGGTTGTTGGCCACGCTGCGCACGGATTCTCCCGGGTCTTCCACCCAGACGACGAGCTGCTTCCCGTCGCCAAGCGACGCCGTTTGTACGTCGGTATATGGATAGACGCCAGATTTAACTGTGGATGCGGTCAGAACTGTATTATTCTCTCCTACCTCCTGCAGGCTGGCGCTACCGCCGGTTTTGGCATACAGGTATTCTCTGGACAGTGGTTTCCAGTCCGCCTGCGCGATGTCTTCTGCCGTCGCTGCCAAAGAGGCAGCCTTTCCCAATGGGCATAGATAATACTTATCCGTCTTTAGTATTTCTACATCCGCCGTGAAGCAGAAAGCCTTTGCTTCCGCGCCGAAGGTGCCCTGAATGTACACCTCCAGCGAGTCTTTATCAAAGGGGATATCACCTTCGATTCCCAACTCCCCTTTTCCATAAACGCCGGTGGAAAGAATCGATTCTACGCCAAGGCCCGCTCCCACTTTTGCGGCAACATTCACTTTCACTTCAATAGGATCAGTCAATAACTCAGTACCATTTTTGTTGGAGTAGAGCCGGACTGTGAACGTAGTTTTGGCTTTTAGCGAACCCTTTACATAAAATGGGATCCCTTCAACATTGAGCTGCCATGTTTTAGCCACTTCGCCTTCGATCAAGATTCCTACTTTAAAATCTGTAAAGAGGATGCCGATGCTTCCATCCTCTTCATGAACCAGTTTTCCATAGCAGTACCCAATCACCTGAGAATCTGCTTTAATTCCGATCCGGCTGCTTTGAACTGTTGTTCCGTCAAGCCATTTGTCTTTGATATCCTCAAGTTTTTTATACCCGGATGTATCAGACACTTTTGAATTCAGCGCCTCTTTAAGAGCGTCAAACACCTTACCTGATTCTTCCTCTTCTTCCGACACCTTTACGCCAATTGTACCCTTTACTGTGCCATCGCTTTCCACGGAGAGCTTAAGTTTGCTGCTATCCGGTAAGTCAATGCCAAGCTCAAATTTAGAAAAAAAGTTGTCCGACGGCTGAGGCAGCGTCCAAGAATCGCCCGTGTTGAATTTAAAGCCCTGCTCTTCTGATTGAACGGTTGCCTTAAGCAAAAATGCATTTACTTGCCCACCAAAAACTAACAGCAAATACAATGGCTTTGATGATTTCAAGAGAGAAGAAATATTCCCCAAGTCTGATAAGCCCGTTTGGACTTCAATTCCATCTGTGGGTTCAAGTGTCTGGGATAAATAAATTTTTCCCGTTTCATATCCATTCCAATTGACGTTAAGATACAGTGATGTCTTTTCTGTCAAACTTCCGGCATAAAATTGCATGCCGCCATTAAGGAGATCACAGTACTCAGTTCCATCGGAATGACGGCCATATGCGGCCTGAATAAACGGTTTTTTGTATGCACTTGCTCCGTACTGCGGATAAAACGCAATTACATTATGTGTTGACAGCACCGCACTTGGGAGCGACAGGGGAAACATGTCCGTGCGCGAAAAGCTGACATTTGTATCGCTACCCAAATCTGCAGCTACATTTAGCGTAGACTTATCACCGCTGGAAATGCTGCTGCCATTGGCCCCCACAGCAACTTGAGATAAGCGGTTTCTGGCATTGTCAACAAAGTCAAACTCCCACAAAGGCAATTTCTTATAATAAGCGTCGTCATGGTTCTTTGTGGAGTTCCCACCTATTACAGGGCAGACCGTATATCCGCTCCATTTGCCGTCCGAGTCCAAATTCCACCCGGATTTTCCTGAAATGTAATAGAGCGTAGTCGTTGTGGAAAACGAGCGAGATGTATCTGATGCTTTGCATACAGACGGAGCGTCGCCTTGAAAATACACACAGGAGAGTTTACTGCAACCATAAAAAGCGTAACAAAAAATATCTTTAACGCTATCTGGAATAATTATATTTACTAAACATGCACAATTATAGAACATATTTGACTCAATATAAGTAATTCCGTTTGGGAGAGCTACTGACTGCAATCCTTTACACCCCCTGAATGTATCATCTCCGAAACCTGTAACGCTGTTTGGTATATTGATACTTGTTAATCCTATACAATTTTCAAATGCACCTTGACCAATGTATGTCACGCTACTCGGTATTTCCACATCAGTAAGACAAGCACACCCCTCAAATGAGTCGTTTTCAATTCTTGCCACTGTATCAGGAATTGCATAAAAAGCTCTTTTATTCCCAGTAGGATATTGTATCAATGAAGACTTGTCCTTATTAAACAATGCTCCAAAGCTATCGGTACTATAATAACTACTATTTAACTCAACGTTTATACTGTTACATCCTGAAAACGCACATTGCTCAATTGTTGTAACACTGCTTGGGATTGTCACATTTAATCTGCTGCAATCGGAAAACGCAGAAGAGCCTATAGTAGTTACACTTGATGGAATTGTGATGCATGATAGCCCCGCGCAGCTGTAAAATGCATCATAGCCTATGTTAGTCACAGTCAACGGAATGACAACGCTTTCAAGGCTGGTTAAGTGGCAGAATGCGAGGGCTGGTATATCTGTCGTCCAACCGAACTCATAATTATAGCCACCTCCAATTGGGCCGGCACTTTTGAGTCCGGAACATCCCGAAAAAACGTCTGCGCTAAATGATGTTAAACCAGCTGGTACTATAATGTGCGTAAGACTGCTGCAATTAGAAAATGTATAACCACCCAGCGTTGTTATGCCATTTGGAACAACAAAGCTCTCCAGCTTGCCACAGTTTTCAAACGCGCCAACACCAATATAGGTTGCATTTTCTGGAATACTTAATTTTGTTATTTCAGAGCAACTTGCAAACGCATATTCGCCGATGCTTGTCACGCTCGACGGGATTGTAACACTTTCCAATCCAGAACAACCATCAAATGCATGATCGGGGATATTCGTTGTCCAACCGAATTCATAATCACTACCACTACCAATTGGCCCAGCGCTTTTAAGTCCGGTGCATCCATCAAATGCCGATGCCCCATCGTATCCTCCAAAGTTTGTTACACTCGACGGAATCGTTACACTTATTAAATTTCTACAATAATAGAATGCGTTCTCGCCAATATCTGTCACTCCATCGCTGACTATAGCTTTCTTAATGGAAGACCGGTACCCATACCACGGTAGCTTGTAAAAATAAGGATAGTCATCCATGGGACCTCTACCACTTATTGTTAACTCTCCAGTGCCTGTATCAAGCGTCCAAGTTACATAGCTACCACAAGTACCCGAAACTACTGTCGTCTCTGCAAAAGCACTTGCAGGCAGCAGCGACAATGCCAGCATGACCGCTAAAACCAAACTAAAAAACTTCTTCATGGCTCTCTCCCTCTCTCGTTTGCCGAAACAAAACAAGCCGCTAATAATAATTTACCATGTTTTACAAATTTTTCAATATGCTAAATACATTGCACATGATATGAAACGCAAGAAATTTATATCTGACCAAGAGAAAATGATCGCATATTTCATGCCAGCCTTGAAGACTCCTATGAACGGATTGCGGAGGAAGACCATATTAATTCTCTGCAACGGCAATTAAAATTGAAGATGTTGTCATTTGCAGGGATGAGGTGTGTCGGCTTGACCTGCCCCCTGATTTCGTGCAGAGGGAATGTTAGTAACTGCTTGAAAGTTTCAGGGCATATTCTTCCGGCGTCAGGTTGCCGAGGGGGGAATGCGGCCTGACCTTGTTATATTCCAACCGCCAGTCTTCAATTATCTCCCTTGCCTCAGACAAGCTTTGAAACCAATGTTGGTTTAGGCATTCCGCACGGAGTTTCCCGTTGAAGCTTTCTATGTAGCCGTTTTGCATGGGCTTGCCCGGATCTGTAAAAATGTGTTCCACCTTGTGATCGTACGCCCAGGCATTCATTACATTGCTGGTAAATTCAGAGCCGTTATCGGTCAGAATTTCTTTCGGCAGCCCTCGGAACAAGGCAATCCGGTTCAGAACAGCAGATACCCTCCGCCCGGAGAGAGAGCTATCCACTTCAAGAGCCAGACATTCCCGCGTCACTTCATCAATTACGGTCAGAACGCGAATGTTTGAGCCATATCTGGTTCTGTCGCTGACAAAATCCATCGACCAGCGAGCATTTATTTCTTTTACGGTGCGTTCCGGCATGCCGCGCTTTTCATATTTTTTCTTTTTGCTTCGCTTCTGAAGGGTTAATCCTGCATCCTTGTAAAGTCTGTATGTTTTTTTGTGGTTAATCTCAAAGCCTTCGCGCAGAAGCATGACATGCAACCGGCGATAACCAAATCGTTTCCAGCGCGCCGAAAGTGCCTTCAGCCGTTCTGTTACCAAAGCATCCTCACTTTTATCGGTCGGCTTGTATCGTTTGCTGTTCTGGCTGATCCCCATGAGCCTGCACGCGCGGCGCTCGCTGATCTCATAGCATTCCTGTACTTTGGCTGCTATTTTGCGTTTTACGGCAGGCTTCAGACGTTTTTTGAAAGCACGTCCTTTAATATCTTATTATCCAAAGACAAGTCGGCGACCATTTCTTTCAACCGACGGTTTTCTTCTTCAAGCTGTTTCAGACGCTTGGCTTCACTGACGTCCATG
>Ga0268263_1002874_pt1 | contig 10449 bp, 2 predicted proteins | sample Biomet5_FD_190358 | JGI IMG/M metagenome (GOLD analysis project Ga0268263, IMG submission 190358) | Microbial communities from bioreactor (seeded with sewage sludge) at LBNL, California, USA - Biofuel metagenome 5 (SPAdes) (version 4) | ecosystem: Engineered > Bioreactor > Anaerobic >... | reverse complement strand
ATGCAGTCCCAACAAGTGGAAGACAGCCGCCTGAAACATCCATCCGGCTGATCCGGTATACCATGTCCATCCCGCCCGGCCCTTGTGTTCGTCCATATAATAAACATCCGCCGCCATCACATAAGGTTCCCCCTTATACTTCTCAACGCCGGCGGGCGTTCGGGCATGATTGATGGGATTCATCATCTGGAACAGCGCAAACGCATCGTCCTTCAGGCGCAGCTTTGCCGCGGCGATCACAAACCATGCCGCCGCATGGCTATATTGTCCGCCGTTTTCCCGGACGCCGGGCAGGTAATCCCTGATGTAGCCGGGGTTCTTGTCCCATCTGTCGAACGGCGGCGAGAGCAGACGAATTACACCTTCATCGCGCATCACCAATTCATCCGCCGCAGCGTCGTAGGCGCGTTGAGCGCGTTCAGCGCCGGAGATCACCGCCCATGCCTGTGATACCAGATCAATCCGGCACTCGGACGACGTCCGGCTGCCCAGCGGCGTCCCGTCGTCAAAGAACGCCCGCGCATACCATTCGCCGTCCCACGCGCGTTCCTCAATGCTGCGCCGCAGCGTATCGCGCTGCTCCCCATACCGTTCAGCCAGCGCCTGCTCCCCACGTCTTTGGCACAGCTCCGCGAAAAGACGCAGCACCTCTGAAAGAAAGAAAGCCAGCCACACGCTCTCTCCCCGGCCTAACGCTCCCACTTTGTCCATCCCGTCGTTCCAGTCGCCCGTCCCCATCAGGGGCAGACCGCGTTCGCCCAGGCTCGCCGAGTCAATCGCACGGGCGCAGTGCAGAAAGAGACTCTCACGGACACCGCTCTCAGGGAACGCTTCATACAGGTCATGCCGCCCTTCGGGAATCGGCCGGCTTTCCAGATAAGGGACCGTCTCGTCAAACAGGCCCATGTCGCCTGTCATCCGCTCATATTCACAGACCACATAGGGCAGAAACAGTTTGTCGTCGCTGATATGCGTACGGACACCGGTAGCCGGCTCATGCCACCAGTGAAGCACGTCCCCTTCAATAAACTGACGTGCCGCGCAACGCAGGATATGAGTCCGCGCCCACTCCGGGTTAGTCAGCGATATCGCCAGCACATCCTGCAGTTGGTCGCGAAAGCCATACGCCCCGCCCGACTGGTAATAACCGGTGCGCCCCATCAACCGGGACGTATAAGTCTGATAAAGCAGCCAGCCGTTGACCAGCGTATCGAACGACTTGGACGATGTGGAGACCTTCACGCCGCTCACCCGCTGCCGCCAGTTCTCCCGTACCTGCCGCAGGCGCTCCTCCGCCTTATCCACGCCGCCCGCCGCCGCAACAAGATCTCCAACCTCTTCCTCTGGTCCGTAGCCCATCAACAGCGCCAGCGTCTCCTGTTCGCCCGGCTTCAGCGTGATACGTTTTTGCAACGCCAGCAGCGTCGCGCCGCATCCGTCGTTATCCGACAGTTCTTCAACCTTCAGCGCTTCCGGCCAGACATTATATCCAGGTATTCCAAAGAACTCATACGCCGAGGCGGTATACCGCACATCCTCTCCGGGTATCGCAATGAACATAGCCCTGCCCGCTTCTCCAAACGGCGTCGACGCCTGCAGGCGGCCATCCGTGAACTTCGCGCGAATACCGGCGGCTGCAGCGTCGGCGAGCACCGGCTCCGCATAGTAGTATACCGACAACGTCTCTTCTCTTTCCGAATTGTTGGACAGCGTCATAAGGCCGGTTTTAAGCGGCAGATGCGGTTCCACAAACAGAGTGAGCCGGGCGTTCATATTCCCATAGCGTTCAAAGACGGTATATCCGAAACCATGGGTGATCCGGTAGCGCCCTTTCGCATATTGGTCCGGAGCCACGCTGAAGGTGTCGCCCGTGCGGTCGCAGCGCACCAGCACACCCTCGCCGGGCACATCCGTCAGGGCGTCGTTTCGGAAGGGCGTCAGCCGCATCATACGCGCGTTGCCCGCCCACGTATATCCGCCGCCGCCGGCGCTGACCAGGCTGCCCAGCTTCTCACCCACCAGCAGATTGCTCCACGGCAGCGGTGGCCGGCTGTCCACATCGATGCAGTACTCCGAACCGCGGTTCAGATATCCGCCCCGCCCGTTGTCGAATGCCTTGAGTTGTTTGGGCATATGAGTACGCTCCGCCGTGAGGCTATGTTCGAATACAGCGTAGGCACGATGGGCAACGGATACTTTTAGCTGCGATTCCAGCGAGGCAGAGCTGTCCAGCGTCAGGCAGGCCGCCGTCATCAGCGTTGCGGCGTCGTCATCGCTCAGCGATTCCCCTGCAAGCGCAATGATTCGGTTATAGGGACGGCCGGCAGCGGCTTGAGCCAGCTCTGTCAGCTTATCCCTGACAGGACACAGATAGGCGTCGCCGCCGTCGTAGATGACCACCAAATCCGCCGGTAACCCCTTGAGGCTTAAAAATTCCTGTGCTTTCGCCATCATTCTAACCACCGGCAGACCGTTTTCATCGTTCACATGCAAATAGATAATGGGTAGGTCTCCGGAGAGGCCCAGTTTCCACAGCGTATCCCGGCCGGCCGGTTTACCCGTTGCATCGCAAACCGTTGGTATGCGGATCACAGTTCGTGAGGCAATACGTTGGAACAGGATCGCCTGCGCCCCCTCCAGCTTGAGATAACGCATCTCCACCTGCGCATGTGTCCATGCCAGGTGAAATACGCGCCGGATGTCCTCCGCACCCGAAACGCCCATCAGGCAGTCCTCCACCGACTGAATGCTGTCCCCGGCCGCCACGAGGAAGGATACTTCAGCGCTTTCTCCCGCATCCACCGCCAAACCGTATCTGATACCCGCCGCGCGTGTAACGTCCCTTTCAGATTCAGGCGATGTCAGACAGGCGGGCGGGCCGAACACATTTCGGCGGCCATAGATGTATGCGCGATCCGTCATCAACTCCACCGGACCATCTGCAACCGCTTTCAGAGCGCAGCAGAGCGCTTTTCCACGGCGTGAAGCGGCCACCATCGCCCTTTCCGGATATGTGTGCGTCTCGACGAACAGTTCAGCGAAAGCGGGATGCGCCATGAAGTCCCGCTCTGTACTAAGAACAGGCGTCATCGCACAGGTGACGGCAAGGTGTACCGCCGACTCGCCGGTATTTCGAATGACAAGGTTTCGTACCTCCATATTACATTCGGGCGATACGCATACCTCCAGCGCCGTTTCGATACCGTTTACCTCCCGGACAAACGTGGCCTTATGAGGTTCAAACGTCACCCGTTCGCTCTCAGCCAGCAGACAAGTAGGCAGAAACGCCGTGGACCATACGGTCCCGGTATCCGTATCCTTGATATATAGATGAATACCGGGCGCGCTGCGCAGCACATCGTCCTCCCACCGGGTGATCATATTGCCCCGAAGCATAGAGTAACCCGTCCCATACTGCGTCAGCATCACGGTGTAACTGTTGTTGGACAAAAAATGGGCTTCCGGATACTGCGTCAATGATGTAAATGTTCGAACCGCGCGTATCTCTTCGGCGAATGTTTGCTTTTCTGGCGGTTTTTCCGCAAAATCCATCGTTATGCTGCGCGGCGGCACCTTCTCTTTGAGCAACAGTTCAGTCGCCTTAACGCACGTGTTACGGTGGAACAACTCCTGCAGCTGTCCGTTCGTCAGCGCATTGAGTATCGACGCCAGAATCATGCCCTGATGGTGCGCCATATAGCTGCGGACAACGCGCTTCTTTTTGCCGTTGTGGAGCCTGGCCTTCGTATAATCGACGGCCTCAAAGAAGCCATAGTGTCCAAACGCGCCCATCTTCTCCAACCTTTGCAGATTAATGACAGCAGCATGCGGCTTCACCGGAAGCGCCAGACACGTCGCATACGGCGATATCACCGTCTCGCGGACGAGGCCGGATTTCATGCCCAGACCTGGTACGCCAAACGCCTTATATTGATAATTCATCTGCAAATCAAAGGCAAAATACCCGGATTCGGAAATGCCCCATGGTAAATGCCGCTGTTCGCCCCAGGCGCATTGCATATCCACGACCGAACGATAGGTCTCGCTCAGAAGCGTATAGTCATAGCTCTTCATGATGAGCAGCGGCATCAGATACTCAAACATTGTGCCGCCCCAAGACAGCAATACGCGGCTCTCTCCGGCTATGGTGAGCGGACGGCCCAAGCGGAACCAATGCTTCTCGGGAACATCCCCCTTGGCAATAGCGATGAAACTGGTCTGCCGCGCCTCGGAAGCGAACAGGTCATAGTGCGTATTGCTCAAAGCCTGCTGCCGGAAGGAATAACCGATCGAGAAAAGGCCGGTGCCCGAATCGTACAGCTCGGCAAAATCCATCGCGTCCAGCAGGTCTGCGATACGTCGCTGCAGCCGGGCCGCGCGCAGCATAAGACGCCGGCAGGCCACATAGCTTTCGGCCAGCGCCGTCTCCATACGCCGAACCCAGCCAAGCACCTCGATGTCACGGCGGACCGACGCCTTTTCCATAACGGTGGAAAGCACCTCCAACAACCCATGAAATGCCTCCGCGTATTCGCTGACGCTGATGTGGCGCAGTTTTTCACGAAGCGTTTTGGTCTCGTCGGCATACAGAGCCAGTTGGCGGGGTGGAAAAGCAGACAGAATGCGCGTCCACGCGGCATGCCTGTTCAGATACGCTTTCGCTTGTTCCGCGAAGGCGGCGAGAGGGCTACCGACGTCACTCTCAATCAAATCCAGCGAGCTGACCGCGTTAAATATATCGTCGTTGATCACGAAACCCGCCTCCTGCCCCGCTTCGCGTGAGACCACGGACAATCCCTGCGCCAGCCGCGCGGCAAACGGGCTGCCCAGCATGTCGTCCAAGGCCTCGTTGACGACGACGAGGTAACATGCCAGATTGCCGCTGTCCACCGACGACACATACCGTGGCTCCAACGGCGTCAGACTGGTGATATCGTACCAGTTATACAGATGGCCCTTCCATTTCTCCGCCTTCTCGATACCCTCAACAATGCGGCCAAGTCGTCTGACCGCCTCGGCCGATGTGATGAAGCCCATCTCAAAAGCGCAGACAGCGGCCACCATCGCAAAGGCAACGTTGGTGGGCGAAGTACGCTTGGCACTCCCCTTGTTCGGACTCTGTTGGTAGTTATCCGGTGGCCAGCAGTATTCGGCTTCCTCGGAAAACTCCTCGAAAAAACGCCATGTCCTCAGCGCGACGTCTTCGAGATAGCGTTTCTTTTCCGGCCCCAGTTCATGATGCCGCGTCCTGCGGGGCCGGCTAATGGCATACGCGATGGCGGGAGCAAAGAACCACACGGCAAACACCACAAAAGCAACAATCGAAAAAGAGCGCGTCATGATAATGGACAGAGCGTACAGGGCAGCGGCCAGCGCCGGCGCTGCAGCCATTCGCCGCCAGTGATAGGCTGCGCCGTCCCGCGCGCTTTTCTCTCCTTCCGCAGCGGTTACCCATTGCAACATCCGTTTATGAGTCAGGATAATCCGCATGAGTGTCCGGCATATGGCATCCAGCATCCTTGCGGTCTCATACGGCAGGAAAGCGAAGCGGTAAAACGACAGTTCAAACAGCGTACGTGTTTCATACCAGATGTCCTTGAGCGTCGTTCCCTTGCCGGTATTATGGACAAGTGCGAGGGTCCGGGAAACAAAATCGAGTATCGCGTCGATAAACAGGGGAAGCAAGCCTGAGACGAACCAGAAAAACGCCGAACTGTAAAACGCCGTCTGTGACAACAGGATGACAAGAAACGACAGCGGCGTTGAGAGGCTCCTTCGCAAATTATCTAATATCTGGTACTTCGCGAGGCCGGGCAAAGGATTCTGAGCACGCCCATCCTTTGTCCGGACGCTGCAGCCCAGCCACGGCAGCAGCTGCCAGTCCCCCCGCGTCCACCGATGCTGCCGCTCCGCCCATGAGATATAGCGCGCCGGGCAGCCGTCCATCAATATCACATCGGTTAATAGCGCGCACCGTAAGTAGCTGCCTTCCAGCAGATCATGGCTGAGTATTGTATTATTCGGGAAAGCGTTCCTTAAAACCCGCATATATACCGACAGATTGAAAATACCTTTGCCGGTATAGATCCCGGTTCCAAAGTTATCCTGATAAACATCGGACGCGGCGCTGGCATAGGTGTCCAGCCCGCCCTTGCCCGAGAACACCAGTGAGAAGTGCGACTTGGCCGCGCTCACCACATCCACTCCAATACGCGGCTGCATGATACCGTAGCCGCTTGTTACGGTGTTTGTCCGTTCGTCCACAACAGGCTGATGAAGCGGGTGCTCCATTGCTCCCACCATCCGGACGACGGCATCCCGGGAAAGCGCCGTGTCCGCATCCAGCGTGATGACATATTTGATGCCTTCCGGCAAGCCGCGGCTTACGTGAACAAACGCATCGGAGCCTTCGGTCATTAGGGAGCAGAAATCCAGAAGTGCGCCGCGTTTTCGCTCCCAGCCCCCAAACCTCCCGTTTTCGGCAATACGCGTCCGTTTTCGCTGAGCATAAAAAAATATCTGCCGGCCATATTTCTGATTGAGCGCGGCTGTCAGCTTTTCCACCTTTTCGATTAAGCCCTCATCATAGGCCGCAATCTCGTTTTTATCCTCTCTGAAGTCGGATAGCAGTGTGAAATAAAGGTTCGGCTGCTGATTGGCCGCCCAGTAGACTTCCATCTTCTGCGTCAATTCCATGCCGTCCTCTTCGCTCGTCACCAGCGCAGGAATGACCACCATGGTGGCAATGTCCTCCGACAGGCCTTGCTCCAGTGCCATTTTGGGAAGGAATGCGGGCTTTTGAAACAGCGTCATGAGCCGGTTGCTGATGGCAATAGCAACGGTATATATCGGAATCAGGCTGATGATCAACCCCAAAACACCGTATACGGGGGGATGCTGGAGAAAAAGCGGTATACTCAACAGCCCCGCGCTGACTACTGTTGATAATGCCGTCCCGCCGACGTACAGCAGTTGCATATGGCGTTTCAGCAGAGCAGCAAGGCGAATCCGCACGGGAACGCGGCCTAGCGCTTTCATCAACTCATGTTGCCTCTCGCCTACGATATAAAGCCCTACATGAGTTCCGCTGCGGGCCGCCAAATCTGCCGCCGCTCGGGCTACGGCCGGCTCGGAAGCCTGCATCTGCCGGGCGATGGCGGTAACGCCGCGGCGATAATATTCACGCGAGTCGTAGTCCATCGCCGCATAATCCGCGTCGGCGGAAAGATATCTGTGCACCAACGATACGCTCTCAAAAATCGATTCAAAGCTTAATTTAGCCAGTGTCCGCAGCGACGCAATGGCGTTGGAGATATGAAGGATACTCTTTGCCTGAACAGCATGTGCCTGCCGGATCAGCTGTTCCACCGTCAGATCCCGAAGCGACAACCGTGCGCTGATACGTTCTTTCACGGCGGTGGCAAGCGGACTTTCACGCAGCAGCACCATGACGCGTTCCACAAACACCGCATTGGTCAGATAACTTTTGTACTCATCCAGCAGCGGTTCGGAAAGCGAGCCTTTCTTTTCGGTCTGGATACAAAAACGCTCCGCCATGTGCCAGAGTTTCTGTATGGTGACGCTTTGACGGGCCAAGGTGGATACAGCGGCCAGCAACGCAATCTTCAGCATATCAACAAAGGCCCAAAGTTCTCCGGAGTCAAGACCCGTATCCTGCTGGAACGCCTCCAGAAACTCCTGGATATGTTCTGTTGAAACACTGTATGCGCTGTGGCGCAGTAATACCGTAGCCAGCATCAAACACCTTGGATGGCGTGCAAACCGCCCGGTCAGCATGTGCGGCAGACGATAGGTATGATGATCCAGTTCCAGCTGCCGAAGTTGCTCGATGAATAAAAAACGGTTATCGTAGAACCATTCGGCAAGAGGCGGAAGCTCTTCTCCCGCATGTTTGCTCTCGCGCGCCGAAACAAACGCGCTCTCAATCCGGCGGCGCTCTTCCCCCAGCCCAAAGCGGCGGCTGTCTACTTTTTTGGGCGCGACCTTGGCTGTAAGCGAAAGCTCACGGGCGTATTCGAGCAACTCCTGCCACGAAAGCGTCAGGTCGTCCGACACGTTAATGCCGCTTTTTCTTTGCATGAACCCCTCCGTCGCAGATGATATAATAATCCTATTATTCGCCGTGTCCCTGATAACGATACAAAAAAAGAAGCTCTTGAAAATTCAAAAGCTTCCTTTTTATAAACAAATTTGAGACAAGCCTGTAAGCCGAGTTCTGTCGAGAACGGCCATCTATCTACGCCTGCGGTTGCCAGCAGGCTCCAGCGATTACATGGGGCGCGGCGGGCAGCCGCTTACATGCCCACTATCAATCTTGCACCGGACGGGGTTTACATAGCAGCCAAGTCGCCATGGCTCTGGTGAGCTCTTACCTCACCTTTCCACCCTTGCTCGGCATTGAATGCCGGGCGGTTTATCTCTGTTGCACTATCCTTAGAGTCGCCTCCACCGGGAGTTACCCGGCGTCCTGCCCTGCGGAGCTCGGACTTTCCTCCCAGGTAAAACCCGGGCGGCCGTTCAGCTTGCTCAAAACATTATATCAAATACAAAATTCGACCGCAATTCTCACATTCGACGATAACATCCGATTTTTTGAGTTTTGCAAGGTCCCGCGAAGGCAATTCCATGTTGCAACCCATGCAACGGCCATCTTTCAGCAGCGATACCGGCATCGACCGGTTTTGTTTAATCCGGTTATAACGCGCCAGCAGCGCCGGTTCTACTTTGGACGAGGCCTGCTCCGCCGCTTTGCGAAGCCTGTCAAGCTCCTCAGCGCCCGCGCGCAGCTCTTCTTCATGCTGCTTTTTGAGTTCGCCAAAATCTTTCTGGGCCTGAAGAACATGCGAAAGAATCGTCTTAATACGCGCAGCCGTCTCTTCAGCCTTGGTCTGAACAACCACAGCGCGACGTTTCTGCTTCACGATGTTCTCGTATGTCATCTCATACTCATGAAGAAGGTCTTTGACGACGTTATAATCCATCTCGTCGAGACTCATCTCCTCGTACTGACCGATATCTTTATGCTTTTTGTTCAAAAGCTCCATCATCTTGTCGTACTGCGCATCGATCTCAAGCAAAGAATTCTGCTCGACGAGCGTGCGGTTCTCCATTTCCCGTAACACAGCCTGCTGCTTCTTTAAATAGTTCTGCAGCTTCACCAACTGTTTCCTTGTGGGCGTGTTCTTCAGTTGTTTTTCATAAGCCTCCAGCTGCATATCTGCTTGCTGGTACTCATAAAGCAACGCCAGCTTATCCAAATAAAACAATCCTCTCTGCGCTTTTACACCGTTTTGTATGGCGCCTTTTCGCTCTTTGCCTTTTTAAAGTCTAAATCTAATTGTAACTCATTTACACGGGATTGTAAACTCATAAATATCTCGTCCACGAAACCATGTTCGGTAGCGTAATGGCCGGCGTCAACCAGCAGCAGGCCGATCGCATCCGCTTCAATGAGCTGATGGTGCTTGGCCTCGCCTGTCACCAGCGCGTCCGCACCCGCTTCTCTGGCCGCCGCCGCGAAGTCCCCGCCGCTGCCGCCCAGCACCGCCACGGTTCGCACGGTCCCGCCCTGCCAGTCGGTCACACGGAGCGCGTCTGCGTCTACAGCCTGCTTCACCAGTTCAAGAAACGCGTCGGTTCCCACCTCTTGAGGCAGCGTCCCCATACGCATCAAGCCGTCCTCCGGGCCGGCTACCGTTACCACATTCTGCAGTCCCAGCCGCTTTGCCAGCATGTCATTGATGCCGCCCACTGCTTTATCAAACGTGGTATGTGCCGCATACAACGAAACGCCAGCGCGCACCAGCTTCATGATCACTGCGTCAGTCGGGTTGCGATAGTCCAGCGCCCTCACCGGCGAAAACAGCGTGGGGTGATGCGCCAGAATCATGTCGAACCCGCCCGATATCGCCTCGTCCGCCACAGCCATCGTCACGTCCAGGGCAATCAGGGCTCGCTTCACTGTCTCGCCGGACCGTAACAGCAACCCAGAGTTGTCCCATTCGCACGCCAGCTCTTTCGGCGCGATCGTTTCCACTATCCTTACGAACTCATCCATCGTCATAGGCTTTTTCTGACCTCCTCATATCGCGAAAGCCTGTCGTCAAGCAGGCCCAAAAGCTCGGCTTGTCTTGGCGAATCCGCTGTCTCCAGCCGTCCGCGTATCTCATGCGCTTTTCTGATGCGTTTCTCCACCATATGCCGCAGCGTCTCCGGCTTCTTTCGCAGCAGCGCCGGCCCAAATTCGAGCTCGGCTGCGGTCAAAACAGGGCTGGGACCACGCCGCGCCCGGATGATCGGGTAAAAATGCCCCTTCTCTTCCAGCAGCTCTTCGTCCTCAATCCAAAAGCCGTTCTCAGCCAGCCAGCTACGCAATACCTCCGTGGATGTATGGCACGAAAGCACCAACGTATCCGGCGTTTTTTCAAG
>Ga0268263_1002870_pt1 | contig 10457 bp, 9 predicted proteins | sample Biomet5_FD_190358 | JGI IMG/M metagenome (GOLD analysis project Ga0268263, IMG submission 190358) | Microbial communities from bioreactor (seeded with sewage sludge) at LBNL, California, USA - Biofuel metagenome 5 (SPAdes) (version 4) | ecosystem: Engineered > Bioreactor > Anaerobic >... | reverse complement strand
GGCTTTTCGCTCTGCGCTTTGTGCGGTTTTTCCTCGTCAGCAGACAGGATCGCGTCGGCCAGTGCTTCCAGCTCCTCCGGAGTCGGTTCCTTTTTTTTCGTCATTGGTGCTTTCCTCCAGTACCCTGATTTTTCTTTTTGTATTTTTCTGTCGCGGCAAGCAACGGATCGCTTTGTGAGCTCCCGGCGCGTTTTTGCGCCTCCTCGCGGATAATGCCGATGTAATCCTGCAGGGCCTGCGCCGCATTGGCGGCGGACTCCGGCTTCTGGCACACGCCGGTCATGTGGCTCATCTCCTCCGGCGTCAGGGCGGCGGTCAGGGCCGCCAGAGACGCAGGCCGTCCCGCGGAGCGGTTTTCCCACAGCAGACGGAAGGTCTTGCCCAGCACGGCAGAGGAAAAATCCGCCTCCTGCAGGGGAGCCTCACGGGGAAAGAGCGATTCGTCCAGTAAAAGGAGCCGCAGAACGCCCTCCTCCGCCAGGGCGGAGCGCGGGTTGGAGTAACGCATGGAGCGCTCTCTGGGCTGAAGCTGGGAAATGGGGTTGAGATCCTGACGCAGCTGCGCCTTTTTTTCCTTGGCGAGGCGCTGCCGGAAGGCTCTTTGCACCTCCAGTCCCATGGCCTCCGGCGTGATGTTCGCCGTCTCGGCCGCCCGACGCGTGTAGATTTCCCGCTCCACTGCGTTGGACAGCCCCGCAATCAGGCTTGCGATCTCTCCGCAGTAAGCGATCCGCGCCTCATCGTCGGAAAAATCGTATTTTGCGGAAATCTCCCGCATGCGGAATTCGATCCCGTTTCCGCTGCCGGAGAGCAGCCGTTCGAAGGCTGCCGCGCCCTGGTACTTGATGAAGTCGTCCGCGTCCTGCTTGACGGACTCGCCGTTTTCCAGCCGCCGCGGCAGCTGAAGTACGCGGACAGCAAACTCGGAGTTGTTGAGAAGCTGCAGGGCCCGCTCGGTGGCGATTTTTCCCGCATTGTCGTTGTCATAGCAGAGCACCAGCTCCTTGGTGTAGCGGGAGAGCAGCCGCGTCTGTTCCACGGTCAGCGCCGTGCCCATGGAGGCCACCGCATTGTCGAATCCGGCCTGGTGGAGGGTCACAATGTCCAGGTTCCCCTCGCAGAGGATCATATTTGGCCGCTTTGTCTTTTTGGCCAGATTCAGCCCGTACAACACCCGGCGCTTGCTGTATACCGGCGTCTCCGGCGAGTTCATATATTTCGGCTCCGAGTGATCCAGGACCCGGCTTCCGAAGGCGACCACGTCGCCCCGGACGTCGATGACAGGCAGCATCAGCCGATTCCGGAACTTATCGTACAGGTGTCCGTTCTTTCCCTGCACCACGAGGCCGGCGGTCAGCAGCTCGGATTTGGCGTAGCCCTTCTGCGTCAGGAAGGAGAGCAGCGCGTCCCAGGCATCCGGAGCGGCGCCCATGCCAAACTGCACGGCGGTCTTGCGCGTGATTTTACGCTTGTCCAGATAGGCCTGGACCGCCTGCCCCTCCGGTTGACTGAGCAGCCGGTAGTAAAACCGCGCCGCCTCCCGGTTCAGCTCCAGCAGGCGCTGCCGGACGCGGGCCGCGTCCTGATCGCCGTCTTCCTCCGGGACGTCCATCCCCGCGCGTTTGGCGAGAAAACGCACCGCGTCGGGAAACGACAGGTTTTCCTCCTCCATGATGAAGTTAATGACGCCGCCGCCGCGCTTGCAGCCGAAGCAGTAGTAGATCTGCTTGTCGGGCGAGACGGAGAAGGAGCCGGTTTTTTCGCTGTGAAAGGGACAAAGCCCAAACAGGTTGGAACCCTTGCGCGCCAGCTGCACATAACTGCCGACGACGTCCACGATGTCACTGCGGGCGATGAGTTCATCCAAAAAATTCTGCGGGAAGGCCACGCCGGATTCCTCCTTTGAAAAAGTTTTGCCAGAACAGGCTGAATTGATACCAGCGAAGCGTTTTCATAATGATATACCCCAAACAATCTCCATTTCCTCTTTTTTTTAAAAATTTCCCCCAAAAAAATCTTTCAAAGGGGACTACTTTACAGCAGCGGCCCTTTCGGAGTAAAATAAGCAGAAAAAGCAGAGGGGAGGAGCGGGGATGCCCATTGATCTCTGGGCGGCGCAGATGACCAGACCGCTGCAGGGCCGCGAAGAGGCCGCGCTGATGTCGCTGCTGCCGGAGAATCGCCGGGAGCGGCTGCTTCGGGTGCAGGACCACGAGAAGTGGCGCGAGGTGCTGTGCGCTTATGCGATTTTGCGCCAAGCCCTCTGGCAGCAGTACCGCTGGCGGGAATTTCCCCCGGTCGAGCGGACCTCCTTCGGCAAGCCTTTCTTTCCCGATTTTCCCACGGTCCACTTCAACCTGAGCCATACGGGCGGCGCGGTGCTGGTAGGCCTGTCCGACCAGCCGCTGGGCGTAGACATCGAGAAGATCCGTCCGGTCAGCGAGCGCGCGATGCGCCGCCTTGCCGGGGTCGTGTCGGAAAAGGCGTTTTACCAGAGCTGGGTGCGCCGGGAGGCGCGGGCCAAGCGCGGCGGAACCGGCGTCGGGACGATGATGGAGGGGGAGACCCCGCTCCAGATGGGAGAGCATTTTTATTATCTGGATACGTTTGAGGGATATGTAGCCGGAGCTGCCACCAGAAGCTCGGAACTCCCCGGAAAGATCGTCCGCTATTCTCTGGAGGAGATGCTTTGAGCGGATGAAAAAACGCCGATGGGACATTTTGTCTCATCGGCGTTCGTTTCGTCAGGCCGGCTCCTCGGGCAGGTCAATTACGGTAGGTTCGTGTCCGGTATGGGGAAGAAAGATGTGCAGCAGGTCGGCCGTGCGCAGAGACAGGCTCGCGTCATTTTTACACGGGTGGCAGCCGAAAAGCTCCGCCGCCGCGACGGGCCTGTCCAGCAGGAGCCGGACCCGATGCTCCGTGTCGTTCATCAGTCCCAGGATGCTGGCAGATCCGGGTGTACAGCCGATCAGACGCTCCATGTCCTCGGGAGAGGCGAAGGAGAGCCGGGATGAGCCGATCTGGCGGGAGAGGTCCTTGGTGTGAAAGGGCTTGTCCTCCGGCATGCACAGAAGGTAAAAGTCCGTTTTCTGCCGATTGCACAGGAAGAGATTCTTGCAGATCCGGACGCCGAGCACTTCGCTGATGGCGGAGCAGTCCTCCATGGTGCCGGCGCACGAGTGCTCCACGCGCCGATAGGGGATGTGCAGGCGGTCCAGCAGGGCAAAGACCGCCGCCTCCGCGGGACATGCCGCGAAGGCGGGGGCGGACGTGAAGATTTTTGAGATCGTCATGGCAGGTCAGTCCTTTTCCAAAAGCAGTTCCCCGGCGCGGTAGATATCGCCTGCGCCGACGGTGAGGATCAGGTCTCCCGGCTGTGCCAGCTCGGCCAGCTTGTCGGCGACCTTTCCCAGCGTAGAGCAATAGAAGGATCCGGGAATGTTCCGGCACAGGTCGGCGGAGGAGATGCCGATGGTATTCTGCTCCCGCGCGGCGTAAATCTCCGCCAGGACGGCGACGTCCGGGACCCGCAGCTCCTCCACAAAGCGGTCGAAGAGCTTTTGCGTGCGGGTATAGGTGTGGGGCTGAAAGGCCACAATGATGCGCCGGTATCCCAGATCCTTGACGGAGTCCAGCAGCGCATGGAGTTCATCCGGATGATGGGCGTAATCGTCATAAATATCCGCTCCATGCCAGACGCCTTTTTTTTCAAACCGGCGATTGGCGCCGTGGAAGGAGTCCAGACCCTCCTCCACCGCCGGGCCGGGCAGCCCGAGAACATACGCCGAAGCGGCGGCGGCCAGCGCGTTGAGAATGTTGTGGCGGCCGTGAATGTGCAGCGCGACGCGGGCGTATTTTTTCCCGCGGATCATCACGTCGAACGCGGGACAGCCGTCCCGGCTCTCCACGTTGGCTGCGGTGCAATCGGCCGCCTGCTCCAACCCGAAGGTAAAGACCGGCCGGCCGAGGTCTTTCAAGGCGGCCATGGCGCCTGCGTCGTCTGCGTTGGCAATGACGAATCCGGCGGGCGGAACCAGCTGCGCGAATTTCCGGAAGGAGTGCTCGATGTCCTCCAGATCCTTGAAAAAGTCCAGGTGATCCGCTTCAACGTTCAAAATAACCGCCACCGTGGGAAAGAAGAAAAGGAAGCTGTTGCAGTATTCGCAGGACTCCAGAATGATGGTGTCGCCGTTTCCGACATGATAGCCGGAACGGAGCAGGGGCAGAGTCCCGCCGATCATGACGGTGGGATCCTTCTGCGCGGCCATAAAGATATGGGTGCACATGGAGGTGGTAGTGGTTTTTCCGTGAGTGCCGGAGATGCACAGGGCATTGGGATAATTCTGCATGATGGCGCCCCACGCCTGCGCGCGCTCATAGACGGGAATCCCCCTGGCGACGGCGCCGGAAATCTCTGGATTATCGTCGTGGATGGCCGCGGTGCGGATGACGAAATCACACTCCCCCAGGTTTTCGGCGCTGTGCCCGACGGAGACGGGAATCCCCAGAGAACGCAGATGCCGGACGGAGTCGCTCTCGGACATGTCGGAGCCCTGTACGGCCAGGCCCATGCCCTGCAAAACCTCAGCCAGCGGGCACATGGAAACGCCGCCGATCCCGACGAGATGCGCGCGCCTGCCGGGGATCATATAGTCGCGGATGGGATGCGGATTATTCATCATAGTCGGAACATACTCCTTCAAAAACGGCTGTTGCCGCGGATTGCAAAATCAGGAAAATCATAGTATCATCCTACCAGGAAGAGAACATTTTTATTCGCCGGCGGGAACGGAGCGTCCAAACGGAGCCGCCGGTCCATACAAAATCAGTATAGTACGGTTTTGAAAGAAGTGCAACCGTTTGTCTGCACGAGAGGAGAGGGGGAGACGGAGGACCATGCTGCCGCAAGACGTGGTAAAGATTCTTGAAACCCTCACAGACGCAGGCCATACGGCCTGGTGTGTGGGCGGCTGCGTCCGGGATGCGCTGCTGGGCAGAACCCCTGACGACTACGACGTTGCCACCTCCGCCCGTCCGGAGCAGGTATGCGCGCTCTTTGGCCCGCAGGCGATTCCCACCGGCCTGCGGCACGGAACGGTGACCGTTTTCTCGGGTTCCCGCGCGGTGGAGGTCACCACTTATCGCCGGGACGGATCGTACAGCGACCACCGCCATCCGGACAGCGTGGCGTTTTCCGATACGCTGGCGGAGGATCTGCGGCGCCGGGATTTCACGGTCAACGCAATGGCCGAGGATGCATCCGGAGCCCTTTGCGATCCCTTCGGGGGGCAGAGCGATTTGAAGCGGAAAACGCTTCGCTGCGTAGGGGATCCGGACGCGCGTTTTCGGGAGGATGCCCTGCGGATTTTGCGCTGCCTGCGCTTTTCCTCCATGTTGGATTTTGCCGTCGAGCCGGACACCGCCGCGGCGGTGCACCGCTGCCGGGCCATGCTGAGCCTGGTCGCGGCGGAGCGGATTCAAAAGGAGCTGTGCGCTCTGCTGTGCGGCAGGGGAGCGGCCCGGGTGCTCCGGGAGTATCCGGATGTTCTGGGCGTGATTCTGCCGGAAATTTTGCCCTGCGTCGGATTCGCCCAGCATAACCGGTATCACTGCTTTGACGTTTGGGAGCACACGCTCCGATCCGTAGCGGCGGCAGAGCCGGAGAGACGTCTGCGCATGGCGATGCTGCTGCACGATCTGGGAAAACCCGCCTGCTTTACCATGGACAGCCGCGGAGACGGACACTTTTACGGCCATCCCGCCGTCAGCCGGGAGCTTGCGGAAACGATCCTGCGCCGCCTGAAATTTGATCGCAGCAGTCAGAGCACCATTTCTGTGCTGGTGGAGTGGCACGACCGTCCCGTGCAGCAGTCGGAACGCTCGCTCCGCCGCGCTCTGCGCGCGCTGGGCGAGGAGCGGCTGCGGCTGCTGCTGAAGGTAAAGCGCGCCGACAATCTGGCGCAGGCGCCCGAGACCTGGGAAGTTCAGGAGGAGATCACCCGGGGAGAAGCCCTGCTGGACAGCCTTGTGCGGGACGGAGCGTGTTTTTCGCTCGGACAGCTGGCGGTGCGGGGCGGAGATCTGATGCGGCTTGGCCTGCGGGGCCGGGCTGTCGGCGAGACGCTGGATGCTCTGCTCAGCGCGGTGGTGGACGGCGAGCTGCCCAACGAGCGCGCCGCGCTGCTGGCGGCCGCAGAAAAACGGATCCCGGGGGGAGATCCGCATGGGAGTTAACCTCCCTGCCGGTTTTGGGCGCTGCCTGGCAAAGCCGCGCATGGAAGCGCAATTTTCCGACAGGCCGAGACCGGTCTTTTAAGAGATGTTCCGATGAATGGAAAGCGGAAAGGAAGAGAGACATGAAAACCCTTCTGAACAGATGGTGCGGCAAGCCGTGGCTGGTTGCGACCTATGCGATCGGGCTGGGGCTTATCCTTCTGGCGGCCTTGAAATGGAACGGCTGGGAAACGCCGCGAAAACTGCTCTGCCTCCTTGCAATTTTGCTTCCGCTGCATGTGTTTGAGGAAAACACCTTTCCGGACGGCTTCCACTACATGATGAACCTTGTTCAAAAATCGGATCGGCCCAATACGGGGCCGATGAACAGACTGTCCGATATGATTTCAAATTTCGGGGGCGAAATCCTGTTTGTGCTTTTGTTCTTATGGGGAGGAAATATTGGGAGCTGTATACTTGTGGCTTTTTTTGGCATCGGTGAAGCGGCAGCTCACACGATATTCGGCATACTTGTACGAAAAAGGCTGAAAGCGCGGGGAATGAAAACCATTTACGGTCCGGGGCTTGCAACCGCTTATCTGACGCTTCTTCCGCTTTCTTTTTATGCAATCCGCTGGCTGACCGCACAGACGATCGCATTTGCCGATGTGCTCACAGGCGTTTTTCTGATTGTGTGCGTGATTGTGCTGCTCATCAGAATACCGATGATGGTTTTTGGAAAGTATCAGCCGGAATATGCATTTTCGACGAGCGGCTTTTTTCAGAGATACGAGCATCCGCAAAATTAGCGCGGGGCGCTGCCTGACAAATCCCGCCCGGCGGTCCGCCGGCGGAATCTTTATCACCTGCGCCGGGAGCGCAGCAAGGCAACAGACAAAAATGAAGCAGGAGCCGGCTGATGGTCAATCCTTTGCGCGGGCTCCTGCTCTTATGGCCGCCCGGCGGTTTCCGGAGCGGCTTTTTTCTTTACGTCACAATATCGTACAGCTCCCGCAGATCGCGGATCACCCAGTCGATCCGTAATTCGCCGGGCCGGGGCAGTCCGCCCGGGTTGTACCAGCAGCAGGGGAGCCCCGCGTTGTTGGCGCCGCGGATGTCGGTGGTCAGAGAGTCGCCGATCACCAGCGTATTTCCGCAGTCTGCGCCGCCGATCAGGGAGAGCACGCGCTCAAAATAGCCCCGCGCGGGTTTTGCCGTCCCGATCTCTTCCGAGATGAACGTATCGGTGATAAGCGGCGCAAATACACTGCCGCTGAGTCTGCTGCGCTGGACCGAGGCGAAGGCGTTGGTGATGAGATAAAGCCGGTGCGACGCCGCCAGGGTGCGGCAGACCTCCTCCGCGTGGGGCTGGGGGTAGACGCCCCTTCCCAAAGCCTCCACATAAACGCGCCCGCACTCGTCGGGGTCCCGGCGGAGTCCCAGCCACTGGAGCAGTTGGACAAACCGTTCCCGGGCCAGATATTCCTGCGTGACCTCGCCCCGGTCGAATGCGCGCCACAGGGCGTTGCTGACCGAGTCATAGTACGCTCTGCTCTGCGGCGTCTCCGGAAGGCGGCAGGAGGCGCAGACCGCGTGAAACGCAGCGGCAGAGGCCTTTGAGAAATCAAACAGCGTGTCGTCCGCATCAAACAGAAGGTTAACAAAACGCATGGCGCAGAATCCTTTCCCGTTTTGCACATCGTAGCACGCCGCTTGCCGAAAAGCAACCGCGATGGTCCGAAGATTTTCGGGCTTCCTTTTTTTGGCGCGGCATGCTACAATTGACCGGAAGAAGGGAGGGATTCCGGTGTCATTAACAACAAAGCGCGCTCTGGCGGCATCCTTTGAAAAGCTGCTCAGGCACAGGAGCTTTGACAAAATTACCGTCAAGGACATTGTGGAGGACTGCGGCGTAAACCGTCAGACCTTCTACTATCACTTTCACGACGTCTACGATCTGATCGAGTGGATTTTTCAGGATGCGGCGGATAATATGGACGCCGAATCTCTCGATTACAATGACTGGACCTCCAGCCTGGAGGCGCTGCTGAAATTTCTCCAGGATAACCGGATGCTGATTTTGAACGCCTACAACTCCATCAGCCACGAGGTTGTGGCCAATTACATCAAGAAGGGCCTGCGCCCCTATTGCGCCGCCATTGTGGAGCACCAGGCGAAAGAGATGGGCCGGCAGATCGGACAGGAAAACCTCGACTTCGCCACGGATATTTTGACGCTGTCCGCCGCCGGCCTGGTGACGGAGTGGATCAGCCAGCAGATGTATCCCGGCGACCGGACAATCACCTCCATGAAGAAACTGAAAACCGCGATGAACGGCACCATCCAGCTGATGCTGCAAAATCTGACTGAAAATCCCCAGTAAGGCGGAGTCTGCTTTGGCGCTGACCGGCTGTCCGCTCCGACTTTTTATGCCGCAAAATAGCGGCTTCTTTTTAAAAAAGTCAAAATTTTGGACACGCGGGGAATTTTGCCTATATCCAAATCGCTTTGCAGACGATAAGATAAAATGTGTTTGATTGCGCGGAATAAAGGAGACAGATGCATGAATGCTTCCGAACTGGTCAAGCGTATTGCGTTCAGCAAAGCTTACGAGTTTCTGGACCGGGATCCGGATCAGAATTTTCTCAAGCTGGTGGACTGGCTTGAAAAACTGGATAAGGACGGCTATGTGGCCAAGCAGCTCCCGCGAATCCGAGAATGTGCCACGGATCAGGAGTCAAATTGGTATAAGCTGGCGCGCAGCCTCTGGGACGACGTGGATGACGAGGTCCGCAAGACCCTGTTCACGAACTTCATGATCAACGGAAATCTGCTGGAGAACCAAAAACTGGTTGAGAGCCGCAAACAATATCGCTGCAATATTCCCTGGGCCATCGCAATGGATCCGACCTCCGCCGATGCGGCATGCAGCCGGAAACCGGGCGCCCCGGATGATCTGCCGCTGGAACTGAGTTTCGACGAAATGGACGACGTGGTTACGCAGGGAAAAGAGCTTGGAACGTTCTTTTATATTTTCACAGGCGGAGAGCCCCTGCTTCACAAGGATGAGCTGATCGCTCTGTGCAATAAGAACTCAGATTGCGTTTTTCTCTGCATCACCGGCGGGCTTCTTATCGATGAGGACTTTGCGAAGGAGCTCCTGCGCGTCCGGAACATGATTCCGCTGGTGTCGGTGGACGGCTTCGAGGAGGAGACGGACCGCCGCCGCGGGAAGGGAACTTTCGTGCGGATTCAGGAAGCTATGCGGATTCTCCGGACGCATCGGCTTGTTTTCGGCGTATCCTGCCGCTGTACGGGAGAAAACTGCGGTACGATCGGCAGTGAGGCGTTTTTCGACGCTGTCATCGCCTGGGGCGCAAAAGCCGCCTGGTTTTCACCGTATTTTCCCGTGGGCGAGGACATCCGGTTCGACCGGATGCTCACTTCTGCCCAGCGGGAGAATCTGATCCGCCAGATTCTTGCATTCAGAAAGACAAAACCGCTCCTGACGATGGACTTTTGCAGCGATGGACGATTCACCGGGGGATGCATCGGCGCGGGACATGGATATTGTCACATCAGCGCAAACGGAGATGTGGATCCGTGCGTTTTCTTCCACTGCTCGGATTCGAATATTCGGACCTCATCCCTTCTGCAGGCGTATCAGTCCCCCTTGTTTCAGCGGTTTCATGAGGGACAGCCGTTTGATGAAAATTTGTTCCGCCCCTGTCCGATGCTGGACCATCCGGAGCGGCTGTCGGATTTGATGGGGCCGGAGGAGGACAAGTCAGTCCGCGACCCTGCCATGAGGGAGCTGCCGGAGAAGTGCGCCCAGACCGCGCAGGAATGGAAGATCCGCTCTGACAGACTTTGGAGCGAGCTGAAATAGGAGAGACATAATAATCGGAAGGTCAGACAAACGGGACCGGCGCGCAGCCGGTTCCGTTTGATTTTTTTGATCATCCTGCGGAGAAATGCCCGGATGAACTGTAAATATAGCCGCAATGATAAGCTGAGGAAATGAAGATGCCTTCAACAATAAGCAGATCTACCGCCTCAATCTCTGAAAAAACTGCAATGAGAGAAACGCAGACGAAAAAAAGGGGGAGAGGAGGGAGAAAAGGGGTTGACAAAGGGGAGCAGGTCTGGTAAGCTAACAAAGCTGCCCGGGAGCGGGGGCACGGGAAAAGGGCGCGTGCGGGAAGAAAAAGGGAGAAAAAGTTCTTGACAAACGAGTCCGG
>Ga0268263_1002865_pt1 | contig 10463 bp, 8 predicted proteins | sample Biomet5_FD_190358 | JGI IMG/M metagenome (GOLD analysis project Ga0268263, IMG submission 190358) | Microbial communities from bioreactor (seeded with sewage sludge) at LBNL, California, USA - Biofuel metagenome 5 (SPAdes) (version 4) | ecosystem: Engineered > Bioreactor > Anaerobic >... | reverse complement strand
TTCGGGTACCAGCAGGCGACCGGCGGCCTCGGCGATCAGCGGGGAGTTCCACTGGAAGAACGCGGTGTTGTCCACCGGTTTGCACACCGTGAGGCGGTCGGAGAGGAAGCTCCAGCGCTTTTCGCCTGCGGGGGTGCTTTCCTCTTTGCTGTAGTCCACGATAAACTTCTTGCTGCCGTCTGCCTGGGTGGCAAAGCTTTCGCCTTCCACGCCGTAGTTAGCCAGCACTTTGCCCTCGTCGCTGTAGAAATAGTCGATGAAGGTGAGGATGGTCTTGATCTTGTCCTCGGAGCACTTGGCGTTCACCGCGGTGCAGCACTCGTCGTTGTACTTCAGCGACGTCGTTACCTTCAGCGGGTTGCCGTCGGCATCCTTGAGGAAGTTCAGAACGCCCATCTGGTAATCGGGGTCGTTGTCCGGGCCGCCGTTGTCCATAAACCACTGCGCGCGGTTGTAGTAGTCGTAGAACACGGAACCGTTGCCGTTGAGCATGGCGGCTTCCCAGTCGGCCTCGCTCATGGTGCCCGCAACCCAGTCGGGGTTGATCAGGCCTTCATCATACCAGGTTTTCATGGTTTCGGCCATCTTGTACGCGCCGTCGGCCATGATGTCCACGGAGCCGTCTTTGTAGTGGCCGCTTACATAGATACCGTTGGATTCGGTCGCGGAAATGTTGCTGGCAGCGCCGAACCACGCGGCAAAACGAACCACCGCGTCACGGCCGCACAGGGGGTAGTAGTTCGCGTTGTCCTTGCCGTAGTAGGCTTTCAGGGCGCGCAGCGCGTTGGTGAAATCATCCACCGTCACGATGGCGCTCGCGTCCACGCCCGCTTTTTGGAACATATCGACACGGTAGCCGATAAAGTCCGCAAAGATCGGGGTTTCCTTGCACAGCGCGTAGATGGCGCCGTTGTCGCTGGTGACCAGCGCTTTGTAGGTGGGGTCCGCGTCGATGTAGGCCTGAAGGTTGGGCGCATACTTGGCGATATAGGGCGCCAGATCCGCAAACACGCCCTGCGGGCCGTACACGTTGGTCTGGGTCAGCTTGGTCATCACCGCGTCGGGCAGCGTGTCGCTGATGATGCGCTGATCCACTTCGGAGTAGCAATCGCTGAATTCTTCGGGGCCGGGCACGTATTCCACGTGGATGCCGGTGTTCTTCTCGGCGACGTCATACCAGTTCAGTTCTTTGATCCAGTCAACATAGGTGGAACGCATGAACATGGTGTAGGTGCCGTTTTCGCCCTCCGCAAACGCGGCGGTGGAAAAACCGGCCGCCATACCGACGGCGAGGGTGAGCGTGAGCAACAGGGAAACGAGTTTCTTGGGGTTACGCATGGTCCTTTCCTCCTTTAAAATGTTCCTATTTCAGATCAGCCCTGTGGTTTGCAAAGCTGATTGCATAGTCCATGGCGTTGAGCAGGCTGGTTTCGGTGGCGGTGCCTTTGCCCGCCTGGTCGAAGGCCGTGCCGTGATCCACCGACGTGCGGATGATCGGAAGCCCCAGGGTGATGTTGACGCCGCTGACCGATTGCCATTTCCGGGCCGCCGCGTCGTACACGAAGCCGATCACCTTGAGCGGGATATGTCCCTGATCGTGGTACATGGCCACCACGATGTCGTACCAGCCGCCGCGGGCCTTGGCGAAAACCGTGTCCGGGGGCACCGGACCGATGGCATGGATGCCTTCCGCGTTGGCCTGCTCGATGGCGGGGGTAATCTCCTCGATTTCTTCCCGACCGAACAGTCCGTTTTCCCCGCTGTGGGGGTTCAGCCCCGCCACGCCCACGGTGGGTTCCGCGATGCCCAGATCGCGGCACGCCTGATACGCGATACGGATCACTTCCAGCACCCGGTCCTTTTTGACCAGGTCGCAGGCCTGCCGAAGGCTGACATGCGTGGATACATGGGTGACGCGGAGCTGGTCATGGCAGAGCAGCATGGTATAGTGCGGGGTATGGGTGTAGTGAGCGTAGATTTCCGTGTGCCCGGCAAAGTGATGCCCCGCCAGGTTCACGGCTTCCTTGTTGATGGCGTTGGTCACGGTGGCGTCCACCTGCCGGGCCATTGCCAGCTCGATCACTTTGGTGACATAGCGGAACGAGGCATCCCCGGCGGCCGCGGATACCGCGCCCAGTTCCACCGGCGGCGCGATTGCATTCAGGTTCAGCACATCCACGGTGCCCGGCGCAAAGCGCGCGTCCTCCACCCGCGATACGGCGTGGATGGCGAGCTGCGGAATCCCCGGAAAGCGTTTCGCGTTTTCCATCACCCATGCGTCGCCCACCACCAGCGGGCGGCAGCGTTCGTACAGCGCGGCGTCGGACAGGGCTTTCAGGGTGATTTCCGGGCCAATGCTGGCCGGGTCGCCCATGGTGATGCCGAGAATCGGTCTCTCCACGGTCAGCACACGCCCTTTCCGGCGGCGTCCAACAGGGCGGCCCGCACGGCGGCGAGCCCCTCGTCGCTTAAGGAATCAAAAGGTTTGCGGCACTTGCCCACGGGATAGCCCTGCAACCCCACCGCTGTTTTCACAATGGTGTTGGGGTTGCCGTACCGGAACGTGTCGCGGAAGCCGCGAATCGCGTCCTGCGCAACGCGCGCCGATTGAATATCGCCAGCCACAAAGTGATCGTAGATGGCCGCCATGTTTTTGGGGAACACGTTGGCGCATCCGGATACCGCGCCGCTGCCGCCAGCCAGCAGGTTCCACAGGATCAGCGAATCGTTGCCGGAAAGCACGCGGAAGCCGGGAACATCCCTGGTTTTTTCAATATATTGCAGCATGTTGTCAAAGTTGCCGCTGCTGTCCTTCACGCCCACGATGTTGGCGATCTGCGCCAGTTTTTCCACCGTGGCGGGGGCCAGGGCGTTGCCGGTGCGCGCCGGAATGTTATACAGGATCATCGGCAGGTCAACCGCCTGCGCCACTGCCCGGTAATGCTCGTACAGGTCCGCCTGCGAGGCGGCGGCAAACCACGGCGTGATTACGGACAGGGCGTCCGCGCCGATCGCCTTGGCCCGTTGGCTCATTCGGATGGTCGCGGCTGTGCTGACGCAGCCCGTGCCCGCGTAGACCGGCACGCGCCCGTTCACCTGCTCCACGGTCGCCTCCAGCACGGCTTCCTTTTCCCCGTCGGTCAGGATATAGCCTTCGCCGTTGGTGCCAAAGCAGAAGATACCGTGCACTCCCGCTTCGATCATCCGGTCGATCTGCACGCGAAGCGCGTCCAGATTCACGCTTTCATCCTCATCCATCGGGGTCAGGATGGGGACGATGATTCCGCCGATCTCTTTCATGCTTTTCCCTCCTCCAGTACCTGCCGGTACAGAGCGCGCGCGTCCTCCGCCGTTACCGGGCGGGGATTGTTCACCAGCAGCCGCTGAACGGCCATGCCGGCTTCCACCAGCGGTTCCAGTTCTTCCATGCCAACGTGATACTCGTTAAGCGTCGTGGGGATATGCACCGCGTCAAGCAGCGCCTGCATCCGCCGTAAAAACTGGTCGGCTTTCTCCGCGTCGTCCGCGTCAGGCAGGGGTGAAACGGCATCCATCGCTCTGGCGAAGGCGGGCACACAGGCAGGAGCGTTAAAACGCATCACCGGCATCAGCATGATCGCGTTGGAGATGCCGTGCGGGATGTGGTAACGGCCCCCCAGCGGATAGCTTAACGCGTGCACGGCGGTCGTGCCGGAAGCGGTGATGGCGACGCCGCCATAAAAAGCAGCCAGCAGCATCGCGTTTTTTGCCTCGCGGGCTTCGGGGTTGAGGCAGGCCTGCTCCAGATTGGCGAAGATCAGCCGCAGCGCCTCCAGCGCGTACAGGTTACTGAACGCCGTTGCCTTGCGGGACGTAAAGCATTCAATCGCGTGGCACAGCGCGTCTACCCCGGTGGCGGCGGCGATGGGCGCTGGAAGCTCCGCGATCATGTCCCCGTCCAGCAGCACCAGATCGGCGATCATCTGCTCGTTCACGATCCCGATTTTAAGGCCCTTTTCCGGCACGGTCACGATACTGTTGGGCGTGGCTTCCGCGCCGGTGCCCGCTGTGGTGGGGATCATCACGGTCGGCACGGTTTTACGGCCCGCCGAAGGATTCTCCAGCATTTTTTCCACGGTACAGCCTTCGCCGGCGGCAATGGATGCCAGTTTGGCGATGTCCATCACGCTGCCTCCGCCGATGGCGACGATCAGGTCGGCGCCCGACCCTAAAAACGCGTCCACGGTTTCCTGTGCCTGTTTGTATGTAGGCTCCGGATGCAGCTCATCCAGCGTAAACACGTCCAGCCCCGTCTGCGCCAGCGCGCCCAGCATCTTCTGCGCGCCTTTGGTGCCGATCACCGCCCGGTCGGTAAAAACACAGATTTTCCGGTATCCGGCCGCGAAAGCCTGCAGTGCCTGCTCGCAGTCGTTCCCGAAACGGACCTGTCCGGGCATTTTCAGAAGTGCGCTCATCGTTGCTCCCCCTTTATCGGATCGGCCGCGCGGTCATCCGGTGCAGCAGTTCAAAATCGCCGAAGCTTCCGGCTTTGCTGATCATCCAAATCACGCAGCCCTGATGCTCAATCGTAAACAGGACGACACCGGGCTCCATCTCCCGCCGCACGGTAATGTCGGGGTAACCCAGCTGCCGCATCACCCCAAGCAGCGTATCGCCGCCCACGACCATAGTAGTGTACCCGTTCAGGCACCCCCGCAACAACAGGGCGCACAGTACCTCACCCATGCGGGTGGCAATCGCGTCGCTCACCTTTTGCTTGCTCTCCCGGTCGGCTGGCCACAATCTGGCCGAAGCACGGTCGCCGATCGCGGAGGTTTCCAGAATCACGTTCCGTTCGCCGTTCAGCGCATCAGCAAGGCGGTTGAGCAGCGCCTCGCCCTCCCCGGTCGTCAGCAGAGACGGTTCCGCCTGCTGCTTTCGGGTCAGCGTGATTTTCTCAAACCCCTGGCTTTCCGCGAACGCCAGCTGTTTACGCGCCATCGCGTTCAGGCTGCCGCACAGCACCAGCAGCGCGTGGCTGGGCAGCGGTTCTTCTGCCGCGCGTTCAGGCAGATGGAATGCGGCGGGATAAACGGCGGCAAAAGCCGCGCACCCGGCCAGCAGCCGCATCTGCCCGCTGCTTTGCAGGTGATCGGCAATCCGGGTGAAATCCCCGTTCTCGCAAACATCAAAAATCCCCACAGTGGGCGCGGTAACGGCGGTATCATACGTGGCGTTCCGCGCATACAGCCGGGTATCCACCGGGCAGCCGCGGAACAGGTCGGTGATGTTGGCGTCCTGTACCGGGTCGAACGGGTCCTCGCGAAACGCACTCTGGTGAATGGGCGTACCGTCCCAAAACTGAACGCCGCCCTCCGTGACCCGCCGCATCTCCGGAAACGCGGGCGCAAACGCGAGGAAATTTTCCCCGCTGGCCTGAAGCACTGATGAAAGCGTTACCCCTACATTGCCGCGCAGCCCGGAATCCACTTTCACATACACATGAGGGACAGAATGCTTTTTTGCCATCCGTACCAGCGCGTCCACCGCGTCGGCGGCAGTCTGCGGCGGCAGATGCCGGGTTTCCGTATCCACAACGAGGATATCCACGCCCTCCTGCGCAAGCAGCTCCTCCGCAATCGCGCTCCCTGTAACCACTTTCAGTTTCACGTCGTAGGGGGCAAACTGAACGCTTACATCCAGCGCGCCTGTAAAGTCATCCGCGATGATTAGAAGCTGCATACCTCACGCTCCTGAAACGTTCATTATTGAAACATCTTTAGGCTTAAATATCGTCTTCCTGTAACGATTAACAGCTGTATTCCTGTGTTCGTGGACATAATAGCATATGTGTGGGGAATAAACAACCAAAACGGACAGTATTATTCGCATCAATCGTTTATTATTGAAATATTCGCTATTTCAATTCTAAAAATCATATGCTATAATTTCATTAGTGAACATCACAGCAGGGAGATGGCTTACCCATGGAAAAGGTGAAGGTACTGGGGATTGCGCCCTACGAAGGCATGGTGAATATGATGCGTTCCGCCGCCGAGAAGCGCGAAGATATCAGTCTGACCGCTTTTGTGGGCGACCTGGACAGTGGCGCCGCGATCGCGGGCCGTTACTCCATCGATGATTTCGATGTGATTGTCTCCCGCGGCGGCACCGCCGAGATGATCCGCCGGAAAAGCGAAATCCCGGTCGTGGAAATCCCGATTTCCGCCTATGATATTCTGCGGGCCATCAACCTGGCCAAGATCGGCAAGGGTCGGTTCGCCATTGTCGGGTTCCCGGCCATCACCCGAAACGCGCAGTTTTTATGCGACATTCTGCAATACCATCTGGACATCTTCACCATCAACAACGAGGCAGACGCCCGCGCGCTGGTGGCCCGGTTGAGCCGGGAGGGTTACTCCATGGTGCTGTGCGACATGATCGCCAACTCCATCGCGCAGCGCTTCGGCCTGCCCGCAATGCTGATCAACTCCGGCGCGGAGAGCATGGAAGACGCGCTGGATCAGGCGGTGAAAACCAGCACCGTATACCGCCAGCTGCGCGACCGGGCCCGTTTCTTCAAAGGCATCACGCAGGCCCAACCCCAGCAGCTGCTGGTGCTGGACAGCGAAGGACATCAGCAGTACAGCACGTGCGTGGAGCCTCTGCCGGAAAAGGTGACGGAGCGCATCACGGGGGCGCAGGCCCCGGTCCTCGCGGAAGGGCATAAACGCTTCGTGTGCGAGGCGGGCAGCCGTTTTTACAGCATCAGCGGTAAAACCGTCGACATCAACGAGCAAACCTATGTGGTTTACAACCTGAGCACCGTAAAAACCGTGCTGTCCATGCAGAAATACGGCGTGTATTATGTAGATAAAGAAGAAGCGATCGACCGGTTCTTCAACAGTTTTTACGGCATCACCCGTTCCGCTTCGGCGGAAGGAGTGGACATCGACCAGTACGCGCAGAGCCGGGAAGCGGTCTGCATCACGGGCGAGTTTGGCACCGGCAAGGACCCGATGGTCCGCCTGCTCTATAGCCACAGCACACTGAGCCACGCGCCGCTGGTGATTATCGATTGTGCGCAATTACACTCCCGCGGCTGGAACTTTTTGATCGAAAACAAATACTCGCCGCTGACGGACACGGATATCACCATTCATTTTAAAAACATCAGAGCCTTAACGGACAAGCAGTTTCTGGAACTGTTCATGATGGTGAAGGATATGGACATCCATGTGCGCAACCGCCTCCTCTTCAGCAGCCCCGCGGAGGGCGACAGCGTGATGGACGAGCGGGCGCGCAAACTGATCGAGTGGTTCTCCTGCCTGGTGGTCAACATGCCCTCCATGCGCAGCAACCGGGAAGCGATCCCCCACTTGGCCAGCCTGTACATCAGCACCCTGAACATGAAATACGCCAAGGAGATTATCGGCGTGGAACCGGAGGGCATCCGCGCGCTGGAAGCATACGACTGGCCCAACAACTACGATCAGTTCAAGCGCGTTCTGGACGAGCTGGTGCTGATTACCGACGAGCCCTACATCAAAGCGGACAGCATCTACAAAATCCTGAAACGCGAAATCCTCACCTTCGGCGAAAAGAAAACCGCCGCGCCGTTGCCGGCCGACGACATGACGCTGGAAGAAATGAACCTGCAGATGCTCAAACGGGTGCTGGCGCAGGAGCACGGCAACCAGACCACCGCCGCAAAGCGCCTCGGCATCAGCCGCACCACGCTATGGCGGATGTTGCAAAAATGTGTGGATGTAAGCATTCTGCCGCTTGAGGAAGCCGCGGGCGGGGGAGAAACAAGGGATTCCAATTCACCGTAAAAAAGCAGATAGGCTTCTGGAAGCTATTCCAGAAGCCTATCCGCTATTCCATGTTGTACAAGGCCCTTTTCCTTATACAGACCACTCATTCTTCTTTACTGCGGAGTTGCGAAACAGCCCCTTTCATTTTTTCATCATTGCCACGGCACATAGTAACGGCAAAGCAGTGCCGGGATGCCCGATCCGTCAAAGACGATGTAGGCATTCTTCGAGGCGAGTCCGATGCCATCCTCTGCCTTTTCCTTCGCCAGCAGGGTCATAAACTCCGCCAGCGAATGAACGGTAGGGCGATCCAGCGGCTCGCCTGTATCCGGCACATCGCCATCGAGGAACAGGAAACGCTCGGGGAGTTGGAGTGTCTCACTGCCAAGCTTGGTGTATATCCCGGCATCGTACTCGAGGTGCTGCGCGTATCCATCCGAATCGCAATAGAAATAGAGGCCTTCGCCGGAGTACGAATCCTCTCCGCCGTTTATGCTGATGCTATACCCATTGTCATACTGGAGATTTTCAATCGTACACGGGACACCATCGCTCACGACCACATCCCCCGGTTGCAGCGCGGCCAACGCCTTTTCCTCAAACAGTTCAGGAACGTACAGTGTCACATCAATGGTCTTTTCGTCTACGTTAAAAGCATCCACCGTACACATGATCGACAGGCTCTCAAGTGCATCCATCTGCACATCCGGCGCTATAGGATACATCGTCTGAGCACAGGCCCCCGTGCTTATGAGCAGGCACATAACAATCAACAGGACTGCTCTGGTTTTCATCCGTCATTCCGTCCTTTCTTATGTTTGATGAGGTTTCTATATGTATTATAGTACAATATAGCAGACGGCGATAGACCGTCCGGAAAATTGCGAAAGTCGTATCCCTCAACAAATTCATATTAAGGAAACGCCGCGTAATGGTCTTTGTGGTTAAAGACCGGGCAAAGTAGCCAAAGCAGTACAGCTAGCTCCCGTTTTTACTCGGCGTGAACTCCTATCCATCCAACAACCGTGCTTATCCGCCAAGTAAAGGTTTACCAGAGCAAATAGCATATTCAGTTGAGCAGCCTGTTATCGTCGGCCTTTGTGCCGGGTCTTGCGGAAGTGGAACAGGTTATCCACAACATAAAAGATCTCCCGGAAATGGATCCTCGGCATGCGGGTGCTGTCGAAAGTGTTCAGTAGTAAGTCCGGCGCGATTATGCGCCAGAGGCTGGGGATGCTGACCGGAAAGCGCACGTTCCCCCGCTTATCCCGGAAGGATCTGATCCGGTCGCTGAAAACGTTCGTGCTGGCCGCGCTCGCGTTTGCCTCGACCGCGCTTTCGACCGGGAACATTGTGTACGACATCAGCCAGACGCTGGTGCTCTCCGCGCTGGCAGTGGGGATCGCGGCAGTATGGAACGGCGTGCTGTCGCCCGCGCTGAAGGCCGTACACGAAAAGGACGATCAGGAAATCGGGGAATAACGAAGAGGACGAAAAGAACGAAGAAACCCCGGCTGGCGTGATGCTAGCCGGGGCATAGGCCATGTTTCGTTCCAATGGCGAAGATGTATTGCATATTATTGCGATTGAGTTGTATTCCATCTAATATTCTTTTTTGTTTTCAAACTCACAATTCATTTTGAAACTCGGAAGATAAATAGTGTTTTTACAAAATCTATTGATTGACGATTATCATAATTTTTTATTAAGAGATACAGGTTTTACCTATAAGTAATTGGTGGTCATATTGAACATGAACTGAACCCCCAGATGGTTATCTGCTGAATGATCATTGCCATCCAATTAAGGATGATTGGATTTATCGATGAAAGATACATACCCATATCATAATCTATTGGGAAGAAATTATGTTTGGAGTGCCCAGAAAGCATATGAAAATAGCCGTTCCTTGTTGAAATAAACAAATTGAATATATCTTTAAAACGAACTTTCAAACAACTATCATCAAGTTCATATTCAAACGTGTATATTTTTAAGCAATCCGTAATAAACGATTCTGTAAAAACTTCATGAGGTAAAGGAACCTCAAATACGTAATCAAATATTGTAGGCTCGTCAGAAAATAGTGTTTTAAAGAAAGTACCAAAAAACTTCAATTCATTATTTGCATCTCCAGTCAAGAATTTACGCAACTCATCAAAGGTACCTTTATAATCTCTTGATCTTGAGGCGTATATTAAAGGAAATGTATATGACATGTATTCAAAGCACCTATATAAATGGTTAAAAGCACTTATTGGAGAAGAATTTTCCTCGGTAAAATATGCTGTTATTTCTGATAATATATTTTTATACATTTCATGATTTTTACGATTGACTGAAAAGTACTTATCGAGCAGAGGATAATCTGAATCAAGACAAAAAGAGCTACCTTGGGCAGTAAAAAATGTATTTATAGACGATCGCAATGCCTTTAGCGACCTTCCTGGTGAATTTTTAAATGGAAGAGAGAAATAATTCCTTCTTGGATTATAAACCTTTCCATTTATCGATCCAATACTAATAAGGCCAAGTAAGAGTGATCCTGCCCCCGAGCGTTGTACCAAATTGAAAGTTAGTCAATCTGGTATAATGAGCCAAAGGAGTGGGATCAATGCCAAGGAAAGCATTCACGGTGGAGCAGATCATCATCAAGCTGCGGGAGAT
>Ga0268263_1002859_pt1 | contig 10482 bp, 7 predicted proteins | sample Biomet5_FD_190358 | JGI IMG/M metagenome (GOLD analysis project Ga0268263, IMG submission 190358) | Microbial communities from bioreactor (seeded with sewage sludge) at LBNL, California, USA - Biofuel metagenome 5 (SPAdes) (version 4) | ecosystem: Engineered > Bioreactor > Anaerobic >... | reverse complement strand
CAAGAAGCTTGTGGATTATTCCGGCAGTGAGCGCATCCCCGCATCCGATGGTGTTCACCACCGGAACAGAAAGGACTGGCACTTCATTGAAATCGGATCCATCGTAGACCCAGACGGGATATTTCCCATGGCTGATGACGCTTTTCGTTCCATATTGCCTGTAGAGTTCTTTTGCTGTTTCTTCGATGAAGTCTCCGCTCTCCTTTGATGCTTCCTGCTCAGGAACTATGCCCTTGCCCATTGTCATGGAGAGTTCGGAAAGATTCGGCTTGATGAGGTCGGGACGATAGGGCAAGGAATCCAGGAGATCTTTGCCTTTGACATCAAGAAGCACCAGTTTCCCCGCTTTCTTCGCTTCCTTCACCATCTCAGGATAAAGGTCAGGAGCATATCCCTTGGCTCTTGTCCCGGTGAAGATGACCGCCGCATGCTTTGGCAGTTCCCTTTGATATGCGTCCCAGACATTCCTGGTGGCTTCTTCTTCGACGGACCATGGCTCCTCCACCAATTCGGAGGAGGTATGGTTTTCCCTGTCGATGATGGTCGTGCAGGTCCGTATCGGACTTTTGGAAAGGAAATAGGCTACAGGAATGGACTCAGCCTTGCACATGCCCAGGAACTCCTCCACCCGATTCCCCCCAAGATGGGTCAGCACGGTCGCCCTCCGTCCCAGTTGGATGAGGTCTCTTGCGACGTTCACCCCTTTGCCTGAGGGGATATCGAAGTATTCGGAACATCGGTTCACCTCGTTCTCATGAAACCGAGGAAATACCATACTCTTCTGGAAGGTGGGATTGAGGCAGACCACCAGTACCCTGTCGTTCTTGCCCATGGCAAAAGTGTAGCACACTTCCCCATATCCCACAAATTCCATACCTCATTCCCTTTTCCGTGTGCTACAATGGATAAATGGAGTGTGCATGATCAAGGTATTTCTTGCGGAAGATGAATCCATCATCAGGAAAAGCATCAGGGAGAACATCGACTGGGAGAAGGAAGGTTTTCAATTCTGCGGTGAAGCAGGTGACGGAGAGCTTGCCCTTCCGCTGATTAAAGAACAGAAACCGGACATTCTGATCACCGATGTGAAGATGCCCTTCATGGATGGCCTCGAACTCTCAGAACTTGTCAAGAAGGAACTTCCCTCCATCAAGATCATCATCCTCTCCGGCTTCCGTGATTTCGATTTCGCCAAGAAAGCGATCTCGATAGGGGTGACGGACTATCTCTCCAAGCCCATCACCTCGGAACGTCTTCTCTCCGTCATCAAGCAGGTAGGTACCCGCATCGAGGAAGAAAGGGAAGAAGCATCCCTGCTCAAGACCTATCAGGAGGAGATGGAGAGCAAGTACCGTCTTGAACAGAATCAGTTCTTCAACCGGATCCTGGAGAAACGGGAAAGCATTCCCAACCTGATACGGGAAGCGGACGAACATGGCATCAGCATTGTCGCCCCCTATTATGACGTGCTGCTTTGCAAGTTCATGCAGGTCGATGATTCCACGATAGCGCAGAAACAAACACAGGTCGCAATGGACGAAGCGGTATCCCTCTTCAAGACAAGAGAAGGACTCCTCCTCTTCGAAAGAGGATTTGAAGGCATCGCCATAATCATCAAAGCCTCTGACAAGAAAGAAATCCCATTGTCCATCGACTTTGTCGGAAGCACCTTGCAGGCCATGGTGCAGGAATATCCGCTGACCCAATATTTCGGAGGCAGCGGCATCGTTGTTTCCCGAATCTCTGAAATATCGAAATCGTATCTGGAAGCCAACAAGGCATTCGCCACAAGGTTCTTCACCAAACGAAACCAGATCATCAGCATGGAATCAAGCCAGATTCATGAAAAGATCGTGATGAGCAACCCATCCATGCTCAGTTGGCAACGCTTGGAAAACTTCTTCAATCTGGGTACCGAAGAGGAAATTCCGGGCTTCTCAGAACAATATATGGCATCCATAGGCCTGCAGAACTTCGATATCCCCTCGTTCCGCAACTATGTCGCAATGAACATCTACTACTGCACGCTTGCATTCCCCTCCATCGCAGCCCTCCCGAAAGAGAGGATAGAGCAGGAAATCGGACTGACTCCTCTCAACATGCCAAGTAGCGCGGAACTCGAATCCTATCTTTCAAAAGTCATCCGATTTGTTCTCAGCGAGCGGGATAAGCAGGCAAACAGAAAGAATTCCCAACAGGTCGAGCGGGCGAAACAGTACATCACGGAACACGTGCAGGAGTACGGCCTTTCCCTCAACACGGTGGCTGACCACATCCACATGAGTCCAAACTACTTCTCCACCATCTTCAGTCAGCAGGCAGGCGAGACATTCATCGAGTTCCTTACAGAAGCCAGGATGCAGAAGGCGAAAGAACTTCTGATGTCGACCCAGATGCGTCCGTCGGACATCGCCCAGGAAGTGGGCTATCAGGATTCACACTACTTTGGCTATCTCTTCAAGAAGACGAGCGGTTGTACCCCGAAGGAATATCGGGACCGAGGTTCCGCTCCATGAAGAAACAGCAATCACTCTTGAAGAAACTTCAGATGGCCAACTATCTCAGCACCATCCCTGTCATTTTCTTCTTTCTCGTCATGCTTTTCTCCTTGGTGACCACAACCCTTTCCTACGACAAGATTGTACGGAAGATCACGGAAGCCAACCGTTATTCCGTCAGTTTCAAGGGGCAAATCGACAATACGATGTATTTGGTCGTCGCAAATGGCTGTTCCGTGGAAAACCTGAAGAAGAAAGCTCCCTATGAGGAAAAGGCGAATCCCTATTCCCTCATCCAGGAGACAAGGGACGTGTTCACCGACTTGGACGACATCTCGACTACGGAAAGCAGGAAACATATCAAGGTCATCCTGCAGGATTTGAACAATCTGGAAAAGGTATGCCTCAAGGTGGAGGAAAGCGCACAAGAACGCGGACATTATGACGAGAACATGAAGCTACTCGACTTGAATGTCTACATTCTGACCGACCTGATCCAAGAACAGATCCAGGAGTACATTTTCTATGAGGCGAAAGGCATGGAGACGCTCCGGAAGAGCCTCTACGGGCAGACTCTCCGTTTCGTACTGCTGTTCCTTGTCGTGTTTCTCGTCTATATGTCCCTCACCACCAGGTACAACCACAATGTGCTCAAAAGCGCGCAGGTTCCGATCACCGAACTCAAGGGCGCCGCTGAGGCAATCGGCAAGGGCAACTTCTCCGTCAGGTTGCAAGGAACGTACGACGAGGAGTTCACTGTCCTTGCCGCCAGCTTCAACCAGATGAGCCAGGAAATTCAGAGCCTGATCTCCACAACGAAAAAGGAACAGGAGAACCTACGCTCCTATGAGCTTCGTCTTTATCAGGCGCAGATCAATCCACATTTCCTTTACAACACGCTGGACACCATCGTCGCACTTGTGGAAAGCAGGATGCCGAAGGACGCCATAAGGATGATCACCTATCTCTCCGACTTCTTCCGCACCACATTGTCTTCCGGAAGGGATTACATCACGGTGCAGGAAGAGAAGAACCATGTGGAAAGTTATCTGGAAATACAGCAGATGCGCTATGAGGACATCCTCTCCTATTCCATCGAGTTTGATGAGGATATCGGCAACTATTCCATATTGAAACTGACGCTCCAGCCTTTGGTGGAAAACGCCTTGTACCATGGCATCAAGGAAAAGCGGGGCAAAGGGCATATCCAAATCACCGGTCAGAAACAGGATGGCAAGCTCATCTTCCGCATCATCGATGACGGCATGGGCATGGAGGAGGAGACGCTACGGAAACTGCAGCAGTCCCTCCATGTGAAGGATGACCAGACGAAGAGTTTCGGCCTGTACAATGTGGAACAGCGCATCCAGCTCAATTACGGACCGGAATATGGCGTCACCATTGAGAGCGAGATTGGAAAGGGGACGAAGGCGACCATCACAATTCCTGCACTTTTTGGAAAACTTTCTTGATATGTTCAGAACATTTTCACCCTTTTCGGAAGAAATCCTCTCTTGACAGCTCTTTTTCTCCTGTTTCACAAGAAGAAATCCCCCCAAAGACAAGAAGAGCTTCCGTATCTTTCTCCCAGCACGGCTTTAGACTGAGTTCATCATCCATGCGAGACATGGAAAAAAGGAGTTCATCGATCATGAAAAAAACACTCGCTATCGTGTTGACAGCACTTCTCGTGTTGTCTGGCGTGTTCGCCCAGGGCGGCACGGAAACAGCAGCTCCCGCAGCAGAAACGGGAAAGAAATTGATTGTTGTCGGTTATGCACAGGTTGGAGCCGAATCCGATTGGAGAACGGCAAACACCAAGTCTTTCAAGAGCACCTTTACGGAAGAGAACGGCTACAAGCTGATTTTTGATGATGCCCAGCAGAAGCAGGAGAACCAGATCAAGGCCATCCGCAGCTTCATCCAGCAGGATGTCGACTACATCGTCGTCGCCCCGGTTGTCGAGACTGGTTGGGAGACCGTTCTGAAAGAAGCGAAAGATGCAGGAATCCCCGTCATCCTTTCTGACCGTCAGATGAAACTTTCTGATGATTCCCTCTATACCTGCTGGGTTGGCGGGAACTTCATCAAGGAAGGACATGATGCCGGTGATTGGCTTGCCAAATATCTGGAAGGCAAAGGCAAGGGCAAGAGCGACATCAACATCGTCACGCTTCAGGGAACCATCGGCGCTTCCGCCCAGGTTGGAAGAACCGAAGGTTTCGGAGACAAGCTGAAAGAGCATTCCAACTGGCACATGCTGGCCATGCAGACTGGTGAGTTCACCCAGGCGAAGGGCCAGGAAGTCATGGAATCCTTCCTGAAGAGCTATCCGAACATCGATGTCGTCGTCGCCGAGAACGACAACATGGCATTCGGTGCCATCGATGCCATCAAGGCTGCCGGAAAGACCTGCGGACCGAACGGTGACATCACGATTATCTCCTTCGACGCTGTCTCCGCCGCTTTCGACTCCATGATGAAGGGCGACCTGAACTGCGCTGTGGAATGCAACCCGCTCCATGGACCGCGTGTGGCAGCCATCATCCAGAAACTCCAGAACGGAGAAAAAGTTGACAAGATCCAGTACGTCGACGAGAAATTGTTCGACACCACCATGGATCTCAAAGCCATCAAAGCTACCAGACTGTATTAACACCAGTCTTCTTTCAGAGGTGGGGGATTTGGGTCCTCCACCTCGTTTTTTTATCGCATCAGAAAAAAGGAGGCCGACATGCAAGACGACATCATGCTTTCCATGCATGGCATCACGATGACATTTCCAGGAGTCAAAGCTCTCGAAGATGTTGACTTCACATTGAACAAAGGGGAAATCCATGCGTTGATGGGTGAGAACGGTGCAGGCAAATCAACACTGATCAAAGTCCTCACCGGAGTCTATCAGATGGACAGTGGGGAAATCCATCTGGAAGGAGTCGATCATCCCATCCAGAACAAATCACCAGAGCAGGCTCAGGAAATCGGCATCAGCACGGTGTATCAGGAGGTGAACCTCTGCCCCAACCTCTCTGTCGCTGAAAACATCTACATCGGCAGGGAACCAAAGAAACATGGTTTCATCGATTGGAAAAAAATGAACGCCATGGCTTCCGACCTGCTGAAGAAACTCAGCATCGACGTGGATGTCACTGTCCCTGTCGGTCACTATTCCATAGCATTGCAGCAGATGGTCGCCATCGCACGCGCCATCGACATGCGATGCAAGGTCCTTATCCTTGATGAACCGACATCCTCTCTGGATGAAGGCGAAGTCGCAAAACTGTTCAATTTGATGAAAGGGCTCAAGGAGCATGGTGTCGGCATCATCTTCGTCACCCACTTTCTCGAACAGGTATATGAGGTGTGCGACCGCATCACCGTACTGCGCAACGGCAGACTTGTCGGAACCTTTACCACCGAGGAATTGCCTCGTTACCAGTTGGTCGCAAAAATGATGGGAAAAGATTTCGACGACCTTGCCTCCATCAAGTCACTCAGGACGCACAAGCCATCCGAGGATACGGTCATCGATGCGGAGGAACTCGGACACAGAGGAACGATCAAGCCGTTCGACCTCAAGGTCAGAAAAGGGGAAGTCATCGGACTTGCAGGACTTCTCGGTTCAGGACGCTCAGAACTTGCACGCTGCATCTACGGTGCCGACAAACCGGACGAGGGAGATCTCAAGGTGAAGGGAAAAGAGTTCTCATCCTCCCATCCCATCGATTCCATCCACTCCGGCATGGCCTATCTCCCTGAAGACCGGAAGAAGGAAGGCATCATCGGAGATCTCTCCGTAAAGGACAACATCATCATCGCCCTGCAGGCGAAAAAAGGCACTTTCCATCTTCTTTCAAAGAAAGACCAAGAGAAGTTCGCCGACGAATACATCGACCTGCTTCAGATCAAGACACGGGACAGGGATACTCCGGTCAAATCACTCTCCGGTGGCAACCAGCAGAAGGTGATCATCGGCCGATGGCTTCTGACCCAACCGGACTTCATCATTCTGGATGAGCCGACAAGGGGCATTGATGTCGGCACCAAGACCGAAATCCAGAAATTGGTGCTGCAATTGGCCGACAAGGGGACATCCGTCATGTTCATCTCTTCAGAAATCGATGAGATGCTCCGTACCTGCGACCATATGGCCGTCCTCAGGGACGGGACGAAGGTGGCGGAACTCAACGAGTCCCAGTTGGATCAAAAAACAATCATGGCGACCATCGCCGGAGGTTCCAAATGAAACCCAATTTGAAGAAAATAACCCAATATCGTCTGTTCCTTCCCATTCTCTGTCTGGTGCTCGTCCTGCTGATCAACATCATCAAGACACCGACATTCTTCCAGCTCTCCATAAGGGGCGGCGTTTTGTACGGCTACATCATCGATGTCATCAACCGCGCGAGCGAACTGGTGATCCTTGCCGTCGGCATGACGCTTGTCGTCGCGGCTTCCGGAGGCACCGACATTTCCGTCGGTTCCGTCATGGCTGTCGCAGCCGCCGTCTCCTGTTTCTGCCTTTCTGGCGGGCAGGTTTCCGTCACGAGTTACGCGATGCCATGGGTCGTCGGTCTCATCGCAGCGCTTGTGGTCGCGACACTCTGTGGCGCATGGAACGGATTTCTTGTGGCGAACATGAAGATCCAACCGATGGTCGCGACCTTGATCCTGTTCACCGCAGGACGGGGAATCGCCCAGTTGGTCACCAAAGGGCAGATCACCTACATCAGGGTCGATTCCTACAAATACCTGGGAAACTTCATTCCCCATGTACCGCTTCCGACTTCCATCTTCGTGGCAATACTTGTCGTCATATTGACGAACATGATGCTGAAGAAGACATCCCTGGGGTTGTACATTCAGGCTGTCGGCATCAACAAGGACGCTTCCCGGCTCGTCGGCATCAGGTCGAAGAGGATCATCTTTTTCGTCTACGCATTCTGCGGTTTCCTTGCAGGCATCGCAGGAATGATCGCTTCCAGCCGTATTTACTCCGCTGACGCAAACAACATCGGTCTCAACATGGAACTTGATGCGATTCTCGCAGTAGCGCTCGGAGGCAACGACCTCGCCGGAGGCAAGTTCAACATCACCGGATCCGTCATCGGGGCGTACACCATCCAGGCATTGACCACGACGCTCTACGCCATGGGTGTCACGGCCGACCAGGTGCCGGTCTACAAGGCGATCGTTGTCGTCATCATCGTCACGTTGCAATCGGAAGAGTTCAAGAAATGGTTCGCCAAGATGATGCAGAAGAACGCCGAACGGAAACTGGCGAAAACGGCGGTGGGGGCATAAGATGAAAACGCTTAAACAGAAAAAGGCTTTCAACGAAACATCATTTCTCTTGAAGATCACCATCACGTTGTTTGTCGTCATGTATATCATCGGCATGATCGTCTTCAGGGAGAAAGGGTTCGCACACTTTCAGACGTTCCTGAACCTGTTCATATCGAACGCTTCCCTGATTGTCATTGCTGCAGGTTTGACCATCGTCATGCTCACCGGAGGCATCGACATTTCTGTCGGTTCCTGTGTGGCCATGTACTGCATGATGCTCGCCAATATGATGGAACGACAGAATATGCCTGCGACTCCCGCCGTCATCATTGTCCTGCTCACGGGTGTCCTCTTCGGTTTCGTCCAAGGTTTCCTTGTTTCGTACCTGAAAATACAACCGTTCATCGTGACGCTTGCAGGCATGTTCTTCGCTCGCGGCATGACAGCCATCATCAGCGTCGACATGATCTCCATCATGAACAAGCAGTTCCTCGGCTGGGCGCAGAACAAGTTGTTCTTGCCATTCGGTGGTTACGTGAACAGAAAAGGCATCATGATCAAACCGTTCATCTACCCGACCGTCATCATCGCCCTGGTCACTTTGGTGATTATCTTCATCATGCTGAAATACACAAAGTTCGGCAGAAAGATTTACGCCATTGGAGGCAGTGAGCAGAGTTCCCTCCTGATGGGTTTGAATGTCAGGAAAACCCGTCTGCTCGCTTATGTCCTGGACGGTTTCCTCGTCGGTATCGGAGGAGTCCTGTTCTGCCTGAACACCTGCTCGGGATTCGTCGAACAGGCAAGAGGATACGAAATGGAGGCCATCGCTGCCGCAGTCATAGGCGGAACCTTGTTGACCGGAGGGGTCGGCAATGTGTTCGGCTCCCTGTTCGGTGTCCTTATCAAGGGAACCATCGAAACTTTCATCACATTCCAAGGCACGCTTTCTTCCTGGTGGACGAAGATCACCATCGCAGCCCTGTTGGCGTTCTTCATCATCCTGCAAAGTCTGCTCGGCAGTATGAAATTCACCAAAAAGAAATCAAGTTGCTGATATGTCAAAGTGTCCGGGCCAATCACCTGGACACTTTTTTCTTCTCCGTACAATTGCTACACTTCGCCTATGCAGATGAATGAAATCATTGTCACTTATGGCGACAACCCAGAGCAGATGGCCTTCCAACTATTGGAAAAGGCAAACCTCGCTTCCATGATCCCCTCAAAGGATGCTTCCATCATCCTCAAACCGAACCTTGTGGTTCCCGTGACTCCTGAAGGCGGAGGAACCACCCATCCGGCAATCGTCATTGCAACAATCGAATACCTACAGAACAATGGATTCTCGAACATCACCATCGCGGAGAGCGCATGGGTCGGGGCTTCCACGGAGGAAGGTTTTGCCGTAAATGGCTATCCTGAGATCAGCAGGAAATACCATGTGCCCCTTGTCGATGTCAAACAGGAAACCTATGAGAAACGGGAAAGCCACGGTATCACGATGGAACTCAGCAAGACCATCCTTGACTGCGATTTTCTCATCTCCCTTCCTGTCCTGAAGGGTCACTGCCAGATGGCGATGACTTGTGCGCTGAAGAACATGAAAGGCACCCTTTCCGACCGGAGCAAACGTATGTTCCATGCACTTGGACTGGTGAAACCAATCGCAGCCCTCAATGTGGTGAAACACGCTGACTTCATCCTCGTCGATAGCCTGAATGGAGATCTTGACTTCGAAGAAGGTGGCAATCCAGTGAAAACAGACCGTATGTTTGCCTGTACCGACAGCGTTCTTTGTGATTCGTACGGGACATCGCTTATGGGTTTCACCCTGAACGAAGTGCCCTATATCAAGATTGCCGAATCATATGGTGTCGGTTCCTCTGACCTCAGAAAAGCGACCATCACGACCCTTTCCTCCCCAAAGACAACGAGCAATGCACATCCGGCAGGACTCGCCAGATTTCTTTCCCAACATACGCTTCCCAAGGAAGCCTGCTCCGCCTGTTATGGCAATCTGATCCATGCGTTGAAACGACTAGACGAAGCAGGAGAGCTTGACCAGTTGAAGAAGAAAATTTGCATCGGCCAAGGATACAAGAGAGACACTGATCCAAAAGAAACAGGAGTCGGTTCCTGTACCAGAGGATTGGGATGTTCCTTGACGGGATGTCCTCCGTCCGCACGGGATATGGTTGATTTTCTCAAAGAGCAACTCCAGTAATGGTGTGTTACCAGAGAAAAGAACAGTTTTCTTGAACTTTTTCCCAAATCATAGACCAAAAACGCACTTCTCCCGGTATAGATAGAGAGGAGGCAGCTGGTGAAAGAAATAAATTGGGAAATCATGGAGGTCATTGAGCGGTGCGATCCCTACAGGGGAATGAATCCTTTGCACTTGCGCGTCTGTCCCCTGGAGGACCGGGCTTTCGACAGGGCGTTCGGCTCCAAGGACGAGAAGTCGGAGCATGCAAGGAACGGGCTCATGTCCGCGGTGATCGGGCGGAAGGTGATACATTCCGAGGTGAGGAAGACGGTGCTCGAGGAGCAGGCGGACGGGCAGAAGCGTCCGGTCGCCGACTTCATCTGCACGCTGGAGGACGGCACGGTCGTCGCCATCGAGGTGCAGAGGGCGAAAGGCGGGGACGACCTCGGGAAGCGCCTGGTCTTCTATATGTGCAGGATCTGTTCCGGGAAC
>Ga0268263_1002857_pt1 | contig 10508 bp, 8 predicted proteins | sample Biomet5_FD_190358 | JGI IMG/M metagenome (GOLD analysis project Ga0268263, IMG submission 190358) | Microbial communities from bioreactor (seeded with sewage sludge) at LBNL, California, USA - Biofuel metagenome 5 (SPAdes) (version 4) | ecosystem: Engineered > Bioreactor > Anaerobic >... | reverse complement strand
CCCCTTGAGAGCCCTCTCCAGACCGCGGGCCAGCTGATCGGGACAGGAGGTGGACTTGAAGCCGCACGGAATCCCCCGCAGCTTGGCAATGGCGTCCTCCGCCGTCATGCCCACCACCAGGCGGGAAATTGCCTGCAGATTCCCGCTGCAGCCGCCCAGAATGTCCACCTTCCGAATCACGTGGCCCTCGTCCATCTCTACGCGCATCTCCTGAGAGCAGACGCCCTGCGGGCGAAATTCATATACCATGATAGGATGACCCCTTTTCCGAAATTGACCCGCATAGAATAACATATTTTTTTTGAAAACACAAGGGGCGGGGCGCTCTCGCTCCCCGCCTCCTGTTCTGTCGGATACCGCCGTATCCGTTTTCTCCGCGTCAGATCGCCGCCCTGGCCTGCCCCCTGCGCTCCAGCACCAGTCGGTCCGCGATCATGGCAATGAACTCGCTGTTGGTGGGCTTGCCCTTGGTGTTGGAGACCGTGTAGCCGAAGAACTTCTGCAGCGTCTCCAGGTCGCCCCGATCCCACGCCACCTCAATCGCGTGCCGGATTGCCCGCTCCACTCGGGACGGCGTGGTGGAAAAGCGCTTGGCCACCTCCGGGTAGAGCACCTTCGTCACCGCGTTGATCACGTCCATATCGTCCACGGCGATCATAATCGCCTCCCGAAGATACTGATACCCCTTGATATGGGCCGGGACGCCGATCTCATGGATAATATTTGTCACCATATTTTTCAATTCCATCGGGTGAGCGGCCTGCGCCGGCACCCGGAGCGCCGCCCGCATCCGGTCCAGCAGGGACTCCGGCTCGCAGGGCTTCGTCAGAAAGTAAAAGGCGCCCAGCTCCATCGCCTCGGCAATCGTCCGATCGCTGCAAAAAGCGGAGAGCAGAATCACCTTCGGCCCATTTTGACGGTCCAGCCGCTTCATGAGTCCAAAGCCATCCAGTCCGGGTAAAACCACATCGGTCAGTAAAAGCTGCGGATGCTCCTCTTCGCAAAGGCGCAAAGCTTCCATCCCATCGCCCGCAGAACCCACGACCGTGAATTCCTCTGTTTTCTCTATTGCCTCCCCCAGGAGGCTGCGAAAGCCGTCATTGGCGTCCGCCAGAACCACTCTACTCCTTTTCTCCACGATGTCCCCTGTCCTTCATGTTGAATTTTCCGGTTTGAGACGGATACTTTTTTTGCGACGGATTTTTGAAGCTTCAAATCACGTTGTCTATAAACTATCATAATCGGACAGGTTTTGCAACCCAAAAATGTTAAATAATTCCAATAATCGTTCGACTCTTTTTGCGGATAATAGGCCTCGTCACGAAATTTTTCGTTTGAAAAACCAGGACCGATTTCAAAGGTCCGCCCGCTCAGGAGGCATTTTCCTCCGCCTGCGCGTCCCCGCATTCCAGCATATTGCGGATCAGAATCCCGTAACCGCGGGTGGGGTCGTTCAAAAGGACATGCGTCACGGCGCCCACCAGCTTCCCGTTCTGCACAATGGGCGCGCCGCTCATTCCCTGGACGATCCCGCCGGTAAGCGCGATCAGCTCCGGATCCGTCACGCGCACGAGAAGGTCGCGGAAATCGGAACCGCCGGCGTAGAGCCGCGTGATCTCCACGTCGTATTCCCGCACCTGATCGCCGGCAACGTTGCACAGGATCCTTGCCGCGCCCGTTTTGACCTCCGTATTCTCCGCCACGGGGATCGCCGGGCCGAGATTTTCCGTAAGATCGTTTTCCTCCATCGTACCGAAAATGCCACCTGCCGTGTTGGCGTACAGCTCTCCCAGACTCCGGGTAAGATCGAAGTCGCCGCGCAGTTCTCCCGCCGCGCCGGACACTCCCTTTTTGACCGCCTTCACTTTGGAGGGCAGGATCGACCCGGAGGAGAAGGGCATCAGCACGGCGGTATCCGTATCGTTGATCCCGTGGCCCAGGGCACCGAATACCCCGCTGGCCGGATCATAGAAGGTCATGCTCCCGATTCCTGCCATGCTGTCCCGGATCCATGCGCCGATCACATACGCGCCGCTCCCGTTTTGCTCCGGAACGACGCTGAGATTTTTGACGCTGCCGCCGCGGCGGATCCGCAGGGGAATCGCCGCACCGCCGGAACTTTGCAGCCGGGCCTGGAATTGCTCGGTGGAGGTCACGGTTTCGCCGCCGCATTTTAAAATGACGTCGCCTTTTTCAAGGCCGCCCTTTCCGGCAGGCGTGCTGCCCTTCATCAGACCCACCACCACAACGCCGCGCGCGAAAAGTTTGATCCCGATCGTATGCCCCACCGGCACCAGTTCCCGGGCGGAGGAGAGGGCGGCGCCTGCCGGCGCGGCCTGCGCCGTTCCCGTCAGGGCGGAAAACAGGAGCAGTCCGGAAAGGCAGGCGGCTGCGCCGCTCCGCAGCCATCGCTTCGTTTTTTTGAGGTTTTCATGCATGAAATCACTCCTTTCCAAAACACAAACCGGCTTTTTCGCCGGCAGACATATCGTTTGCAGCTGAATAAAAAATCCGCCGTGCAAATCGCGGCAGCAGAACCAGCCCAACTTTTCCATCTGCGCGCCCGGCGGCAAAAAGAAAGGACCCGCAGACAAAATCTGCAGGTCCTTCCGAAAACTGCCGCCTGAACGCCCGGGAAAGTTGGCAGGATCAATCGCGCTTCTGGAAAATTTTGAAAATATCGTCAAAGGGATCCGTCTCGGCGGGTTTGGGATCGTCAGCGACCGAAAGCGGCTGAAGCTCCGGGGCGGAGACGGGCTGCTCGGGTGCGGCGGTCTCCGGCTGAGGCTGCTTGGGCGCCTGCGCCGCAGCCGCCGGGGCCTTGTTCGCAAACGGATCCTCCTTTTGGTCGAAGCCGGTGGCGATGACCGTCACGCGGATCTCGTCGTCCATGGTCTCGTCGAAGGTGGCGCCAAAGATGGTCAGCGCATCGGGGGAGACGGCCTGCTGCACCAGCGAAGCGGCCTGCTCCACCTCCTCCAGCCCAATGTCCATGGAACCGGTGATGTTGATCAGCACGCCGTGGGCGCCGTCGATGCTGGTCTCCAGCAGCGGGCTGGAGATGGCCATGCGCGCGGCCTCCTCCGCCTTGTTCTTACCGTCCGCCCGGCCGACGCCCATATGGGCCATGCCGGCGTTTTTCATGATGGCCGTCACATCGGCAAAATCCAGATTGATAAAGCCGGTGTCCCGGATCAGATCGGAAATGGACTGCACCGCCTGGCGCAAAACATCGTCCGCAATCTCAAAGGCATTGGCGAAGGTGATCTTCTGGTCGGTGGCGTGCTTGAGCCGCTCGTTGGGAATGATGACCAGGGAGTCCACTTTTCCCTTGAGCTCGTCGATGCCGCGCTCGGCCTGCTGCATTCTGCGGGGACCCTCAAATCCGAAAGGCTTCGTCACCACGGCCACCGTCAGGATATCCATTTCCTTGGCAATCTCCGCGACGATGGGCGCGCCGCCGGTGCCGGTGCCGCCGCCCATGCCGGCCGTGATAAACACCATATCCGTGTTCTCCAGCGCTTTGGCAATCTGGCTGCGGCTTTCCTCTGCAGACTTGCGGCCCACCTCCGGATCGGAGCCGGCGCCCTGGCCGTGGGTCAGTTTCTCGCCGATCTGGATTTTATAAGTGGCGCTGGAAACTCCCAGCGCCTGCTTGTCCGTATTGACCGCGATAAATTCCACGCCCTTCGCGCCGGATTTTACCATGCGGTTGACCACATTGTTTCCACCGCCGCCGACACCGATCACCTTGATATTGACCACGGTCTCGGGGCCGGTCTCCAATCCGAAAGCCATAGAGGTTCCTCCCACTATAAATTGTAGTAACGGGTACCCGTACCCGATATTTTTCCCAATATCATGTAGCGATATATGCGCGACTTCATTGTATGACACTTTTGACCTCAGGTCAAGTATTCCAACGCTTTTTCCTGCCGTTTTCCGAAAAAAAGAGCGGGGAAGCGCGCCGCCGCTTCCCCGTTTCTCCGGCCGTTTGATTCAATTCGGCAAAAAATGCGCCTCTCCGTCTTTTGTGAGATCAATCGCTCCGGTCTGGTTGGTCTCCAGCGCGTCCACCACCGCGGTCAGATTCCGCAGCTTATAGGCATAGTCTGCGCCATAGGAAAACCGCACGGTAAACCGGTCGGCGTAATCCATCGTCAGCTCCGCGGCATTCCCCAGATGGATTGCCCGCACCTGGTCCAGCAGCTGCGCCTTTTCCAGCGCGGCCATCAGCGCCAGCAGGCTGGTCTCCTGGGCCTTGTTCTGTGTGGAAAACGCCAGCTGAGAGCCCACGGAGGGCGCCAGCAGTTCACAGCCGTCAATCTCCGGGGAGCCGCCTGCCTGAGCGGGATCGCAGCTGTCCACGATCTTTCCGCCGGTGCTGATCAGCCAGTCGGTTCCATTCTGCTCCACCGCAAACGTCGCGGAACATTCCCGCACGGTGATGAGCAGCTGATCGGGCAGGGCGCGGTTGATGCGCACCTCCTCAATGTAAGGAAGCTGGTCGACGAGGCGGTTGGCCACCTCGAACTTGTTGAGCAAAAAGAGGTTGTCGCCGGTTTTGACGCCGGAGGCATCCAGAATCTCCTGCTGGGTGTAGTGGCTCTCGCCGCTGACCGTGATGACGTTTACCTTAAAAAAGAGCGTCAGCGCCGCGACCACCGCCGCGCATACCGCCAGAATGGTCAGAATTTTTATGAGAAAGCCAAACCGCCCCCTGCGGTGCCTGCGGTATCTTTTTTTCCTGGCCGGCATCCCCGCTCACCTCCGTTTCCGTATCCGTCATCCGTTCTCCCGGACCGCCTCTGCGCCCAAAAGCCGCAGATCCCGCATCAGATCCTCATAGCCGCGTTCCACATGGTAAATACCGGTGACCTCCGTACGCTCGGCGGCCGCCAGAGCCGCAACGCACAGGGCGGCGCCGCCCCGCAGATCCGTCGCCCGCACTTTCGCCCCGTGCAGGCTCTCCACGCCTACGACCACCGCCACCCGGCCGGACACCCGGATAGACCCTCCCATCCGCGTCAGCTCATCCACATGGCGGTAGCGGTCGGCAAACATGTTCTCCTCAAAGACCGTTGCGCCATCGCTTTTCAGCAGCGCCGCCATCAGGACCGCCTGGGCGTCGGTGGGAAAACCCGGATAGGGCGCCGTGCGCACCGGGCGCACCGCACGCAGTCTGTCTGTGCGGCGGCAGAAAATTCCGGTCTCATCCGCCCGAATATCGCACCCCGCCTCCCGCAGCACCGCCGCCACGGTGGCAAGGTGCTCCTCCCGCGCGCCGCGCAGACGAACGCTTCCCCCCGCGGAGGCCGCCGCGCACAGATAAGTAGCCGCCGCGATCCGGTCCGGCATGATGGAATACGCACATCCGTGAAGGTCCGCGCCGCCCTCCACGCTCACCACAGACGATCCCGCGCCGGTCACCCGGGCCCCGCAGCTTTGCAAAAAGCCCTGCAGGTCCACGATCTCCGGCTCCCGGGCGGCGTTGACGATGTTCGTCACGCCCTCCGCTCCGCATCCGGCCAGCATCAGGTTCTCCGTCGCGCCCACCGACGGCAGGCTCAAAACCACATCGCAGCCGCGCAGCTTTGGCGCCTTACAGCGCAGAAGCCCGCCCTCCTCCCGGATCTCCGCGCCCAACTGGCGCAGACCGGCAAGATGCAGGTCGATGGGCCGCGGCCCCAGCTCGCAGCCTCCGGGATAACTCAGCTCCGCCGCGCCGCAGCGGGCCAGGATGGCCCCCAGAAATATGGCGGACGAGCGCATCTCCCGCATCAGGCTGTCGGAGATGGACGTGCGCTCCAGCGCCGCGGTGGAAACGACCAGGTCTCCTCCCTCCCACCGGGCCTCGCAGCCGAGGCTGCGCAGAATCTCCGCCGAGGCCTCCACATCCCGCAGGCGCGGGCAGTTGGTCAGGACCGTCTCTCCCCTGCTGAGCAGCGTGGCCGCCAGAATCGGCAGCACGCTGTTCTTTGCGCCCTGGATTGTCACTTCGCCGGACAGGCTGCGGCCCCCTTCAATCAGAAACCGACTCATACTCTTCCTCCCGCATCCGATTTCCCTCAACAGTCCATCGTATGCGAAAGGCCGCCGTCATGGTTCCTGACAGATCTCCAGGATCGCGGCGTATATCCGCTCCGTCGCGTCGCGGATGCCCAAAGACGCCATCGCCCGCTCCATGGCCCCGCGGCGGGCCGGGTCTCCCAAAAGGGAGGCGCTCAGGCGGAAGAGCTCCTGCCCGCTGGAATATTTTTCCAGTATGACCGCCGCACCGCCCGCCTGCTCCAAGACGCGGGCATTCTTCTCCTGATGGTTATTCGTCACATAGGGGGAGGGGACGATAAGCGCCGGCACGCCCAGCGCCGTCAGCTCGCTGACAGTGGACGCCCCCGCGCGGCAGATCACCAGGTCCGCCGCGCGCATGACGCGGGCCATGTCGTAAATGTACTCCCGCACCTGCAGCGCCGGATGGCGCGTCAGGTCGACGCCTTTCTCCTGCAAAGCGGCCAACAGCTTCGGATATCCGGAGGCCCCGGCGCCGTGGATGTGGTGAAACGGCTCCCGGGCCGCCTCCAGCGCCAGAAAATCCGCCATCTGCGCGTTCATTCCCGACGCGCCCAGACTGCCCCAGAAGGAGACGATCAGCGGCCGCCCGTCGTCGACGTGCAGCGCCTTTTTTGCCTCCTCCTTCGTCATGGTGAAAAAATCGCCGCGCACAGGCGTCCCGGTGACGATCACTTTTTCCGGGTGCCGGTAATGCTCCCGGCAGGATTCAAAGCCCACCAGAATCCGATCGGCATAGGGCTCCAGCAGCTCGGTCGTCAGGCCGGGCACGATGTTGGACTCGTGCACCGCCGTGGGAATTCCGGCCTTTGACGCCGCCTTCACCATGGGAAAGCTGGCATAGCCCCCGGTACCGATCACCACGTCGGGCCGGAATTGACGCAAAATCGCCCGCGCCTCCCGGGGCGCACGCAGCAGGTTCCACACGGAAACTGCGTTGTGACGGAGCTCGGACGGCTTCACGGACCGGTGAAAGCTGGAGATGTGGACCGTGCGGAACGCATAGCCGGCCTGGGGAATCAGTTCCTTTTCCAGCCCGCGCTCAGCGCCCACAAAGAGGAATTGCGTCTGTGGATTTCTTCGGGCCATCAGCTGAGCCAGCGCGATGGCGGGATTGACATGTCCCGCCGTGCCGCCGCAGGTGAAGATCACCCGATTCAGTTTGCTCTCCTTCATTGCGTCCACCCGTCCCTTTGAAATGCCGCCGCGTCCCGCGCCGGAAGATGCGCTTCTGCCCGGTCATCCGCTCTTTGTGGGCTTCATCTGCCGCGATACGGACAGCACGATCCCCATTTCCGCCAGTTGAATCAGCAGCGCCGTGCCGCCGTAACTGAAAAACGGAAGGGAGATGCCGGTGGCCGGGAGCAATCCCGTGACCACGGCGATGTTCAGAAACGTCTGAAGCGCGATCAGCGTCGTGATGCCCACCACCAGCAGCGAACCGAAGCGGTCCCGCGCGTGGAGGGCGATCCAGTAGCCGCGCAGAATCAGCGCCGCAAAGAGCAGCATGATGACGGCGGCGCCGATGAAGCCCAACTCCTCACAGACGATGGAAAAAATGAAGTCGTTGTGCTCCTCCGGCAGATACAGATATTTCTGGCGGCTCTTGCCCAGCCCGACCCCCAGCAATCCGCCGGAGCCGATGGCCAGAAGGGACTGGACCATCTGGTAGCCCTTGTTCTGGGCATCGAGCCAGGGATTCTTCCACATGGCGATGCGGGAGGCGTTGTAGCCGATCACGCCGATCAGCAGATAGGCGCCCGCGCCGCCCAGGCCCAGCGCGCCCAGCACCCAGGCCCAGTCGATGCCGCCCACCAGCATGATGGCCGCGCCGGCGCCCAGGATCAGCACCGCGCCGGACAGATGCGGCTCCAGCAGCATCAGCGCCGCCAGAACGAGCAGAATAAACGCGTAGGGCAAAATGCCGTAGCGCAGCGTCCGCATTTTATCCTTCTTTTTTGAAATGCTGTCCGCAAAGTACAGCACCACTGCCAGTTTGGCGATCTCCGAGGGCTGAAACTGGAAGGTTCCAAAGCCCAGCCAGCGGGTCGCCGAATTGCGGGTGATGCCCACGCCCGGGACCAAAACCAGCACCAGCAGCAAAATCGACAGGTACAATGCGGGCTTTGCCAGCGCCCGGAAGCGCTGGTAATTGATTCGCTCGGTGAGGATCATGGCGGCGATGCCGGCCACGGCAAAGGCCGCCTGCCGCTGAAAATAGTACAGCGGATTGCCGTTTTCATAGTACGCGGACGGGAAGCTCGCGGAGAGCAGCATGACGAGGCCCGTGCCGGTCAGCAGCAGCACCAGCAGCATAAAGGGAACGTCGATGGGGCCCCTGGCCGCCTCGCGGCTCTCCGCCTCTCTCTGGGCCAAAAGCTCGCGGTGCTCCTGCCGGGCCAGCGCCTGTTCACGCGTCATCATGCGGGATCTCTCCTCTCCTCGTATTTGCGGAAAACGGGGCGCGAGCCTCAGTACCGGTGATAAACGCCCCAGTACGCCAGGGCGCAGCCGACCGCTGTCAGCGCGCAGAACACGCTCACGATCTTCGCCTCGCTCCAGCCGGACAACTCCAGGTGGTGATGCAGCGGCGCCATTTTGAAAAACCGCTTGCCGTGGGTAACCTTGAAATAGCCGATCTGAATGATGTCGGACAGCGTCTCGAGGATATAGACCACGCCCACCGGAATCAGCACCAGAGGCATATCCAGCGCAAAGGCCAGCGCCGCCACCGCGCCGCCGAGAAACAGGCTTCCGGTGTCGCCCATGAACACTTTGGCCGGATGCCGGTTATAGAAGAAAAACGCCGCCAATCCGCCGGAGAGCGCCGCCGGAAGCAGCGGCACGGAGGCAATTCCCCACAAAACGGATACCGCCGTGAAGAATACCATCACCAGAAACGTCACGCTGCACGCCAGCCCGTCGATGCCGTCGGTGAGATTCACCGCATTGACGGTGCCCACGATGACGAACGCCGCAAAAACGAGGTATGCGATCCAGTTGACCCGGAACGATGTGTTCCAGAACGGAACATAGAGGTCGTCCGTCAGCAGTCCCTCATAGCGCATCAGACACAAAAACGCGACGGCGGCAGCCAGCTGCAAAATAAATTTCTGCTTTGCGGTCAGCCCCTCGTTCTGATGACGGGCCACCTTGCGGTAATCGTCCACGAAGCCGATGATGCCGAACGCCAGAGCGAAAAGATATACGTACAGATGCGCGCAGTTCCCGCGGAGCATCTCCCCCCAGCCCAGCGCCACCACCGCGACCCCGGTGCCCAGGATAAACATGATGCCGCCCATGGTGGGCGTACCCTCCTTGGCCGCGTGCCAGGTGGGTCCGTCGGCGCGGATGCTCTGCCCCGCGCGGAGCTTGCGCAGCTCCGGAATCAAAAACCTGCCGATGAACAGCGTCAGGACAAAACTGACCAGCGCCGCCGCAATGTTGAAAATATCCATGTTCTCCCTCTTGCCGCCGGCTCACACCTGCCGGCTCGTTTGTGATGCGCCCGCCAGATACTCCGCGACGATCTCGCGTTCATCCAGATGATGCTTCTCCGTCCCGACGATCTGATAGGTCTCGTGGCCCTTGCCGCACAAGACGATCACATCGTCCCTGCGGGCGTGGTCCATGGCGTAGCGGATCGCCTCGATCCGGTTCTCCACCACCACATAGGGGGTACTGGTTCCCTCCATGCCGGCCAGAATCTCCCGAATGATGGCGCCCGGCTCCTCCGTGCGGGGATTGTCGGAGGTCACCACCACAAAGTCCGCGATGTCCGCCGCAATCCTGCCCATCTTCGGCCGCTTCGTCCGGTCCCGGTCTCCGCCGCAGCCGAAAACCGCCACTGTGCGCCCCCTGGCAAAGCCCTTCACAGAGGTGAGCACGTTGGCCAGGCCGTCCGGAGAATGGGCATAGTCGATGAGCACCGTGTAATCTTTCCCCGGCGTCGGGACCACCTCTACCCGGCCCTTGACGTGGGGAACCGACGCCAGGACCTCCGCGCTTTTTTCCAGGGAAACCCCCAGCGCCAGCGCCGCACCCAGCACGTCCAGCGTATTATATACCATAAATCCACCCGGGATGCCAACCCGGATCTTCTGTCTGGCGTCCTTTGTCACAGCCGTAAAGGCGACGTGGTCCGCGCCCAGCTCGATATCCTCCGCCCGCAGGTCCGCCGAAGCCTTTTCCGCATAGGAAAATTTCGCGCAGGAGGCGTCCTTCATCAGCCGCTCCGCCCATGGGTCGTCGGCGTTATAGACGCCCAGGCCGCAGCTGCGGAACAAAATGGCCTTGGCGTCGCAGTAGTTCTCCATGGTCTTGTGAAAATCCAGATGGTCCTGGGTCAGATTCGTAAAGATCCCCACCGCAAAGCGGACGCCGTAGACCCGGTCCTCGCAGAGCGCGTGGGAGGAGGTCTCCATCACCACATGGGTGCA
>Ga0268263_1002852_pt1 | contig 10521 bp, 8 predicted proteins | sample Biomet5_FD_190358 | JGI IMG/M metagenome (GOLD analysis project Ga0268263, IMG submission 190358) | Microbial communities from bioreactor (seeded with sewage sludge) at LBNL, California, USA - Biofuel metagenome 5 (SPAdes) (version 4) | ecosystem: Engineered > Bioreactor > Anaerobic >... | reverse complement strand
CAGTTTTACCCGTATTGGTGATGGTTCCATCGGAGGCAAAGCTCGTGGTCTGGCTTTTCTGGATACGCTTATCAAGCAAAAACGCCTGTTTGATAAATACAACGACGTTATCATCACCATTCCGCGCACCGTGGTGCTGTGTACCGATATCTTTGATGAATTTATGCTTGATAACGACTTGTACAAAATTGCTTTGTCCGACATTTCCAACGAGGAAATATTGAATCATTTCATCAATGCCCGTTTGCCTTTCCGTGTGCACGAAGACTTAGCCACCCTGATTTCGGTAACCAACTATCCCATTGCCGTCCGTTCGTCGAGCCTGCTCGAGGATTCGCATTACCAACCCTTTGCCGGAATATATTCGACATACATGGTGGCTTATAACGAGGAAGATGAACGCGTGATGAACGAACAACTGGGCATTGCCATCAAGAGTGTATATGCTTCGGCTTTTTTTAAGGACAGCAAAGCCTATATGGCGGCTACTTCCAATGTGATAGACGAGGAAAAGATGGCCATCGTACTCCAGGAAGTCTGTGGCAACAAGTACGATCACCGGTTCTATCCTTCCTTTTCAGGCGTTGCCCGTTCCATCAATTTTTATCCTATCGAACAGGAAAAACCCGAAGACGGCATCGTAAGCATTGCTCTTGGTCTGGGCAAATACATTGTTGATGGCGGCGTTTCACTCCGCTTTTCGCCAAAATATCCTAAAAAGATACTACAACTTGCTTCTCCCGAAATGGCTTTGCGCGAAACTCAAAAATATTTTGATGTGCTCGACCTTCGCAAAAGCAGTTTTTACCCATCAGTGGACGACGGAGTAAACATCATGAACCTAAGCATCAATGAAGCGGTAACCGATAATTCGCTTAAGCATATTGCTTCCACTTTCGATTACGAAAACCATTGCCTTCGCGAAGGCTTTCAGGATAACGGCCGGCCTATCATTACTTTTTCCAATATTTTAAATCATAATGTATTTCCTTTGGCCGAAATACTGAAAGAAGTGCTGGAGGTGGGACAAAGTGAAATGGGCAAACCTGTGGAAATTGAATTTGCGGTTAACCTTCACCGTCCTAAAGGAAAACCTAAAATATTTAATCTTTTGCAGATACGCCCGATAGTCGAAAACTTTGAAACGATTGATATACCGCTCGAAAATATCCCATGGAAGGATACCATCATTTATGCCAATACCGCCCTGGGTAACGGAATAATGAACGATATTACTGATTTTGTGTATGTGAAACCCGAAGCGTTTAATCCGGCGCAGAATCACGAAACGTCTCAGCGGGTAGGTCGCCTCAATGATGAATTCCTGAAATGGAAGAGAAATTATGTGCTTGTCGGTCCCGGACGCTGGGGTTCCAACGATCCCTGGCTCGGCATACCGGTGAAATGGCCGCAGATTTCGGCTGCCCGTGTCATTGTTGAGTCAGGACTCAGTCATTATCGCATTGATCCCAGTCAGGGAACGCACTTTTTCCAGAACCTGACTTCCTTTCGCGTAGGATATTTTACCATCAATCCGTTTATCAACGACGGCTTTTACGACCTGGAATACCTCGCAAAGTTTACACCCGTTTTTGAGGACGACGTCCTGCGTCATATCCGTTTTCTCAAACCCATGAAAATTATGATAGACGGTAAAAAAAGCAAGGGCGTGATCATGAAACTTTAAATAAAATAACCTAAACTTAACTTTATCCATGAAAGTAATAGCAATTAACGGAAGTCCGAATAAAGAAGGAAACACTTTTCATGCGTTGAGCATGGTTGGCGACGAACTTAAAGCCGCCGGCATTGAGTTCGAGATTCTTCATATCGGCCATAAACTGATCCACGGCTGCATAGCCTGTGGAAAATGCAGCGCAAACAAGGATGAAAAATGCATCATCAAAACCGATGACCTTAACCAATGGATTCAGCAGATAAAAGTAGCCGATGGCTTAATCATCGGCTCGCCGGTATATTATTCGGGCATACCGGGCACGATGAAGAGTTTTCTCGACCGCTTGTTTTTTGTTGCCGGATCCAACGGTAATCTGTTGCGCCATAAAGTGGGTGCAGCCGTTGTGGCGGTCCGGAGGACGGGCGGTTCGTCCACCCTCGACGGTCTGAACCATTACCTCAGTTATTCGGAAATGATCATTGCCACGTCCAATTACTGGAACGTTATCCATGGCACGGCTCCCGGCGAAGTGATTCGGGATGGCGAAGGACGGCAGATTATGCGCGTGCTGGGGAAAAATATGGCATGGCTGCTCAGGATGAAGGAAGCTTCGGCGATTGAACCTTCCCCAAAAGAGAAGAAAGAATATACCAACTTTATCCGGTAAGGAAGAACTGTCGTTGCATTAACTGAATCGAAGGATGAACGATTAAAACCTTTTCGCTTTTCATTTGTTCATATAGTCCTATTACTATATAACTATGAAAGTTGCCGTCTTTAGTACCAAACCCTACGACAAGGAATTCCTTGACAAAGCCAATGCTGAAAATAAGCACGAGTTGGTTTACTTCGAATCATCGCTTAAGCAAAAAACGGCACGGTTGGCCGAGAACTATGATGCGGTATGTGTGTTTGTCAATGATGCACTGACCAGGGAAGTGATCGAAAACCTGGCGAGCTTAAAGGTAAAACTCATCGTGTTGCGTTGTGCCGGCTTCAATAACGTTGATATTGAGAGCGCCTGCAACAACAATATAAAAGTACTCAGGGTTCCGGCGTATTCCCCGACGGCTATTGCAGAACATGCGGTAGCATTGATTCTTACCCTGAACAGGAAAACACATAAAGCCTATAACCGGGTTCGTGAAGGAAACTTTTCCATCGAAAGACTTATCGGGTTTGAACTCTCCGGTAAAACCGTCGGCGTTGTCGGAACCGGCAGGATCGGAGCCGCATTTGCCACCATAATGAAAGGCTTCGGCTGCCAGGTAGTGGCTTTCGATAACTATCCTAACGAGGCGCTTAAGGATGTTGTAAGTTATCATTTGCTGGATGAGGTTTTCAAAATGTCGGATATCCTGTCGCTGCATTGTCCGCTAACGCCCGAAACATTCCATCTTATCAATAAAGATTCGCTGAGCCTGATGAAACATGGAGTTATGCTTATCAATACAAGCCGCGGCAAACTCATTGATACGGAAGCAGCCATTGAAGCATTGAAGGAAGGCCGTTTGGGCTATCTTGGAATTGATGTCTACGAACAGGAAGAAAAACTTTTTTACAAAAACTTATCGGAAATTATCATTCTTGATGATAAAATATCGCGCCTGATGACATTCCCCAACGTTTTGATTACGGCACATCAGGCTTATTTTACCGATGTTGCCCTGACTCAGATTGCACAAACCACCATTCAAAACCTGAGCGACTTTGAAAACAACGCGATCAATCCCCAGAATCAGGTTTGCATTACGATGATTAAGTAATAAATGTCTTAAGTTTGGAGCACCTGAAGTTTTAGTTAGCCTTTGCTGAAAAACTTCTTTTCATACATTTCTTTTGTAAAAATACCTGTAGGTAACCTCGCAACATAGCGAAGCGATCTGATGAACGGGTGAATAATTTTATTACGGATAGTCCGCTGATTCCCATCGGCTGCCATAGTAACATTTTTTTAAAAAAACAGTGAAATTTTTAATTTTATTTATTTTTTTTATAATTTTACAACTGGAATTTTCAGGCATACAGAAAGTAACCTTAGGCTGGCGTTTTTTATAGGAATAGCAATACCTGCCTTTCGTAAGAGCATCGACAGATTGAGCCCTGAAATTATCGTTGAATTCGGCGGACAACATGCTTACGATCCTTATCGTAAAATGTTTTGATTGACAGAGTGATTTATCGTTTTTAATTATTGAAAAGATTTCGTGATACTTAAAAAGTGATTGATAAAAAAAGATTAAGAATTCATGGACAACTACTAACTCAATATATAAATCCTATTTGTTAAATTACAAACATTAAAACAAAAAAACTATGGCAGTAACATTTAAAGCAGTGGCGAAAAAGAACCCTGCAAAACAAACTGAACCGGCTAAATATTTTGCTCTGGCAGTAAACAGCGGTTCAATCAATCTGCGGCAATTGGCAAAGATGATCACGGAACGATCAACAGTTAAATCTGCGGACACCATGGCAGTGCTCGAAGGACTCTTAGAAGTAGTACCTTCGGCATTGGCTGATGGAAAAATTGTACGGTTGGGCGATTTCGGATCGTTCAGTCTGGGTATTAAGAGTGAAGGGGTAGAAGATGAATCTAAATTGTATGCTAAACACATCAACAAGACGGTTATTCACTTCCGTCCCGGCGCTGAATTTCAGAATGCAATGAATAATCTTGAATTCACCCGTATTTAAATGCCCGGCTCATCAGTGATGACTTTTCAACTCATCACTGATGAGTTTTTTTTTGATCACTGATGAGTTTTTAAAAGATCAGGACAAATTTTAAAAAGATCAGGATGAATTAATAAAAAGATCAGGACGAATTAATAAAAAGATCAGGACAAATTAACAAACTTATCAGGACGATTTTAAAAAGAGATCAGGACGAGTTTAAAAACGGGTAAGGATGAGTTCTTCACTTCATCGTGAACAATTGAAGTATTGATAATTGAGAAAATAGAATTGGTGGTTGAGGATGGGTATTAAGGGAAGGTTTGATTTAATATTGATATTCATAAAAATTATTTTTAGATTTCTAATAGTTGGTTAGATTTTAATTTAAAATTATAAAATATTGAAAACTTACATTTTATTAAGTTCAATAGGCTTAGGGCTTGATATAATAGGGGTAATAATAATTTTCTTTTTTGGCATTTCACCAAAATTAGATATTAAGGGGGAAACTTATCGTATAACTGGAGAAATAGATGAAAATGAAATTAAAATTACAAAAAAATATAAAAGGTTTTCCTGGCTTGGATTAATCCTAATATTTTTAGGATTTTTGTTACAATTTATCAGTAATTTTATAAGATAAAAATTGAAAAAATAGATGCGCTCAAGCAATTTAAACCTAAATAATCAATTATAATTAGTATAACAAATAAGTGTTGTATGTGAATTTGAAAAATAAATAATACAGATGAAAACTTTACCAATATTTTTTTATTTAGGTGCTACTCTATTTTCAGATAGCGCCATATACAAAATTTAATAATTATGAGAGGACAATGTAGACTTTATGATACAGAAGAGGACTTAAAAGAAAGTCATATCTATCCGAAATTTGTCATTGATTATCTTAAAGAAACAGGTTCAAAGTATTTAAGAAACTTCGTTACACCTAACAAACGACTTCAGGATGGACCTAAGATTTATATACTTTCAGAAAAAGCAGAACAAGAATTTAGCAAAAGAGAAAAATGGTTTGCTGAAAACATTTTCAGAGAATATATCATTAAAAAAAAACTGCTTTTTGATTATAACGAAAATTTATTTTACTTCACAGTTTCACTTCTTTGGAGAGTTTTATTGCTTCAACTTGATCATCATGCTGTGATAAAGCAACCATTTATTGGCGTATTACACGAAGTTGAGAAAGAATGGAAAGAGTTTCTTCGTGGTTATAAGTATCCAATAAATTATGACAGGTTTTATTTATTCTTCACGGATAGAGTAAAATCTCACAATATTGATGCAAAAGGTGTTGATTATTATATGACCCGTGCATTAGACTCAACGATTGTTTATAATGATAATCAGACTTTTTTAGCCGTTTATGGAAAATTTACTCGTTTCGTTTTTTGGGGTGTAATTAAGGGTGGTGAAGAAACTAAAATCTCTGATTTAAAAATCAATCCTATTGGAGGAAAACTAAGAGTTCCACAAAAGTTTGATGATACTGTAATGACAAGTTTTTTTATGAATCGAATTAAAGAATTTGAATTCCTACCTAAACCATCAAATAAACAGCACAAAAAAATAATTGATGAGATATTAAAAGACAAAGAAGGTTTTTTCAAATCAGATGCGGGACAATCAATAAGAAACGACCATTTAAATCTTGATCCTTTATAGTATATACGTATATTCAAACGAACAGAATAGTATCCGGCTAAGTGATATCTCTAACGTCACTTGGGATAAGATAAATTTCTAATTCTGCATAACAAAAACTACGGGCAAGGTTTATCGGATTAAGCACGCGCTACAAACTTTAGGCATCCCGAATCCCTTCACTTCCCAATGAAGATTTACTAAGTCGTTCCTCCCAAGCAACTCTATATCGGGACTTCGCTCAACTTTACAAATCCCGAATCACTTCGCTCGGGACTTCGCTTCGTTCAGCTTTATAACCTTACAAACTTTACAAATCCCGATGAAGATTCGCTAAGTCGTTCCTCCTAAGCGACTCTATATCGGGACTTCGCTTCGCTCAGCTTTACAAACTTTACAAACCTTATAAACCTTATAAACTTTACAAACCTTATAAACCTTATAAACTTTACAACCCTTATAAACTTTATGAACTTTAATCACTAATAAAAATATTATTACTTTTACCCCCTGATTGACTGTGGTTAGTTTTCCCGCAGGTAAATTTATGGCTAAATCAACCGCTTATTAAGTAAAAACTGTCTTTTAATGAAGAAATCATTTGCTCTCTTTTTCCTCAATCTTTTCATTTCGTTAGCCTTATGGGCACAGCCCCCGGCAGGATACTACAATGCTGCCAACGGGCTTACCGGTACGCAATTGCAGCAGGCGCTCCATAATATTATCGACAATCATACGGTAGTCAGCTATACTCCCGGAGTATGGAATGCTTTTTACACCACCGATGTGCGATCCGATGGTAAAGTATGGGATATGTATTCAGATATTCCCGGCGGAACACCTCCGTACGAATATATTTTGGGAAGTGATCAGTGCGGAACATCGTATGAAGAAGGCGATTGTTACAGCCGCGAGCATTCTTTTCCCAAAAGCTGGTTCAACGATCAGCCGCCCATGAATACCGACCTTTTCCATATCTATCCCGTGGATCAGTACGTAAACAACAGGCACAATAATTTTCCTTACGGAGAAGTAAATAATCCTACCTGGACATCGCTTAACGGAAGCAAGTTTGGTCCCTGTTCGGTAAGCGGATATTCCGGTTCCGTTTTTGAGCCCATTGATGAATATAAAGGCGATTTTGCCCGCACCTACTTTTATATGGCTGTTCGCTACTATGGCGAAGATGCAGGCTGGCTCGGAAGTCCGATGGTTAACGGCTCGCAGCTTAAACCCTGGGCATTAACCATGATGCTGCAATGGGCACAGCAGGATCCGGTTTCAGCTAAAGAAATAGCCCGTAACAACGCCGTTTATGCCATACAAAACAACCGTAATCCTTTTATTGATCATCCCGAATATGCCGATGCCATCTGGGGCAATGGTTCCGGGGTAAAACCCGAACCTACGAATTATCCGTCAGGCTTCACCACGCACAATATCCGTCTGCACTGGACCGATGCTGTCGGCATTGTGTTGCCCGATGGCTACCTTATCCGTATGAGCGCTACAGGTTATAACGACATTGTTGACCCCGTAGATGGCACGGCAGTTGCCAACGATTTTACCAACCAAAATGTTGCTTATGGCATACAGGAAGCCGTGTTTGGAAACCTGAATCCGAACTCGACCTATTATTTCAAAATTTATTCCTACGTTTTCACCGATGCCGGAATTGATTATAAAACCGACGGCGTTATCCCTCAGGCGCAGCAAACCACACAGCCCTGATATATCCGTTGGATGAGATGACAAAAAAAGGAGTGTTACCCTTATGGCAACACTCCTTTTCATTTGTATTAATTCAGCGGACTACTCGAAGACAGCCGAAATTTCAACCCGGCGGTTAAGCTTTCTGCCTGCAGGAGTTTTGTTATCGGCTACCGGTTTGTTCTGTCCATAGCCAATAATAGCGATTCTTTTGGGATCTATTTTTTTACCGACAAGATACTTTTTAACGGCTTTAGCCATATTTTCCGATAATAAATCGTTGGCTGCCGAAGTACCTGAATTATCGGTATGCCCGGCAATCAGCAATTTCATCGTAGTATTGGCTTTAAGCATTTTCACCAATTCATTTAAATAGGCGTATGAAGTTTCTTTCAGTACCGATTTTCGGGTAACAAATGAAATTTTAACCGGAGCCTTGTTAAGCAGATTTTGTTCGCTTTCGGAAGCCACAGGACAGCCGGAATTTTCAGGAGAACCTTTTAAATTGGGACATTTATCAATTTCGTCGGGTACACCATCACCATCGGAATCATGTATCTCCGGACAACCGTTATTCGCTTGTATGCCCGGCACATCGGGACACGAATCTAATTTATCAATCACACCGTCGCCATCGCGGTCGGGACAACCATTGAACTGAACCAATCCGGCAATATCAGGACATGAATCCGATTTATCAATCACACCGTCGCCATCGCGGTCGGGACAACCATTAAACTGTGCCAAACCGGCAATATCGGGACATGAATCCGATTTATCAATCACACCGTCACCGTCAGTATCCGGGCAGCCATTGTACTGAGCCAAACCGGCAACATCGGGACACGAATCCAGCTTATCAATAATGCCGTCGCCATCGGTATCGGGGCAACCACTATATTGAGCCAAACCGGCAACATCGGGACACGAATCCATTTTGTCAATGATGCCATCTCCGTCGCTATCGGGACATCCCTCGAATTGGGGTAATCCGGCTTCGTCAGGACACAAATCAAGCTTGTCGGGCACTCCGTCATTGTCGCGGTCGGGACACCCGTTAAACTGCGCTAAACCGGGTTCGTCCGGACATTCATCTTTACGGTCGGCAACACCGTCCTTATCTCTGTCAAAAATATTCCGTCCAAACTTTGCACGACCAAAGGTGAGGTTGCAACCAATATGAATATTGAAATTCTTGGCTTGTTTATAGGCAAATACTCCATACAAATTGTCGGTGGTCGCATAAAACTGTACCGCCCCAAGATTTAGTGAACCTCCCAATCCGATATTCATCTGGTTTCCGTTGATGATGGAATAACTTGCTGCCATATTCAGCATTTTGCCAAATTGTCGGTTATATAATAACGAATAGCTGGGATGAAGTTTTTTATCAAAATAATCGCTCCGGAATAATAAGCCTACCCTGTCCTTCGGACTCAGGAAGTACGTTCCCGACAAATAAATTTTTGTAACCAGGGGCGCTGTATAACTTTTGCGGGTTGAATCAATGTTAAAAGTCGTTCGTATGGAATCAAGGAGTTTTTCAAATTTATCAGCCGAATCGTTTTTACTGAAAAAGTTGTTGATGTCAATGCCTTTAAAGGTATACTGGTTGGAGCCGGACGAAGAATAATTTTTAGGGTTGGATTTCCACCGGATACTTCCCAAATCGACCACGCTTGCCGAAAAGGCAAAATGCTTGTTCAGTTTATACGAAGCGCCAAAATCCATGGCAAAGCCCTTATTGTCGAAATTAAACTTATAATCGTTTTCGGGTACATTGGCATTGATAAGCAGGTCGGATTTCAGCGTGATGTCATAAAAATTATTGTTGGTGGAATCCGTCGAAAGCATGGTTACATTTGTTTTCTTGGTGTTTATATTGGCAATACCAACTAAAAGTTTGGGCCTGACTCCGACGGATAATTTATCGTTGATCTGGCGCGCCATTCCCAAAGCTATTTCTGCATATACATTGGAATTGATCTTAAAACCGCCAACATCCTGTTCTCCTTTATTAATATACGGAGTGTTTCCGTAAGCTATAAAGTTAAAAAAATCCTTGGGGTATCCAAAATAAACCGATGATTTAACATTGGCGCTCAGATTAAAATAATTCTTCCGGACTTTAAACCCAAAAGAAAGTATTTCATAATTGGCCTGGACGTTTAAATAATTCAAGTTTTTCAGTTTTTTCACCATATTATCAACATCCAGATAAAGCGAATCGTCAATACCTTTTTTAATCAAATCCTTATAGGCAAATCCGGAATTGCTTAATCCTAAATAAATGGAGGAAACCCCCAGACCAACATACGATTTGCAATCGGGTATCAGAGCCGGATTGGCATAATTGGTCTGAGGTATACTTTGCAGGTTATAAATAGTCAAATCTCGTTGAGCAACAGCAACCGAGGGCAACATAACTGCCCATAACATGGCAAAGGAAAGCCCTATGATATATTTTGTGTAATATTTTGATTTCATTTTTGTGTCAATTTAAGAGTTAATGTTTTAACGTGTGATTTGAATGTTAGAAATTTGCTCTTAATTTAGCAGCTGTTGCCAGTTTGATGCTAAGCGATTGGGAAGAATAAATTTTTCCGACCTGTCCATTAGTCGTTGACAATTCTCCGCGAACGATAATCATTTTGGTATTTTTCAAGTGATCTACCCGGTTTTTGAGTAATTCCACTACCGTTGTTTTGGTCGTTGGAGCAGTAACCTCGTGAGTTGCCGGATTAATTGTTCCGCCCATGATTACGTTTTGGTCGGTTCCCATCAGCGAATCG
>Ga0268263_1002849_pt1 | contig 10527 bp, 12 predicted proteins | sample Biomet5_FD_190358 | JGI IMG/M metagenome (GOLD analysis project Ga0268263, IMG submission 190358) | Microbial communities from bioreactor (seeded with sewage sludge) at LBNL, California, USA - Biofuel metagenome 5 (SPAdes) (version 4) | ecosystem: Engineered > Bioreactor > Anaerobic >... | reverse complement strand
GGAGCTGGCTGCGCAAAAAAAAGGTTGCGCCCGGCCATCGTCTGCCTGCGCAACCTCTTTAAATTCTTGGTGCCCGAGGCCGGAATCGAACCGGCACGTCCCGAAGGACAAGGGATTTTAAGTCCCTTTTGATAGGTTTCACGCAGCTTCACACTATATCACAAATCCATTGACATTCAGGGTAGTAACCCACATTTTTCCTTCACACGGCATCATCAAAATTCACCCCGTTTCTTCTATTTTTGGGGGACAGGTGGGGGATAAAAAGCCGGGGGACAAAATGGGCTACTCCTGGAAGCAGACCAAGCACGAAGGCGTCCGGTATCGGGAGCACCCAACCCGCAAGCATGGTGTGAAGCCCGACCAATATTTCGCCATTCGATATCGCGTGAATGGACAGCGCAAGGAGGAGGCCCTTGGCTGGGCATCCCAAGGCTGGACCGCCGCCAAAGCCGCTCAAACCCTGGCGGACCTCAAGAAGGCGGCCACCACGGGCGAGGGCGCGACCTCCCTTGCCGAAAAACGCCAGCAGGCCGAGGCCAAACGCAAAGCCGAGCAAGCGGCCCGGGAACGCGAGGCCCGCCAGGGCGTGACCTTAGACGCCTTCTGGCACGACGATTACGTGATTGCCCTGCACAACCGGGTCAAGCCCGAGTCCTGGCAGAAGGAAGAAGCCCACTTCAAGTTCTGGCTCTCGCCTACTCTCGGCAAGCTGCCCCTGCGCGAAATTACCGAAACCGACCTTGAACGCGTCCAGGACAAAATCAGGGCCGCCGGTCTGTCCGACCGATCCCACGAGTACATCATGGGTACGTTTCGCCGCGTCTGGAAACATGCTTTCAAGCGCAAGATCGTTGCCGTGGAGTGCCCCGTGGGCAAGCTCGACATTCCCAAGCCCGTCAACACCCGTCTTCGCGTCCTGACCCCCGAGGAAATCCAGACGCTTCTGGCCGAACTGACGACCATGGACCAGACGGCTCACGATCTGGCTCTATTTGCGCTGCTGACCGGCTGTCGGGCATCCGAAGCATTCCGACTTAAATGGGAGCACGTAAATTTCATCCGTGAGGCCGCCCTCTTCCCGGAAACAAAGAACCGCGAACCCCGCGAAGTCTTCCTGGCCGAGGAAGTGCTGGACATGCTCAAACGCCGAGGCCCCGGCCGGACGGGCGAATTCGTTTTCACCAAGCGAGACGGTACACCCTACGACGCGGCCCCTTCCTCCTTCAAAAACGCCCTCTTGCGCCTTGGCTTCAATGACGGCCGTGCCCCACGCGACCGGGCCACCTTCCACAATCTCCGCCACTCTGCGGCCACCTACGCAGCGCGGCGCGGCGTCCCGGTCAAGGACTTGCAGACCATTTTCGGCTGGAAGACCCCGAGCATGGTTTTCCGCTACGCCAAGGGGTCCGAGGACGTGCAGCGCCGGGCCATGAAGGGGCTTGCCAGTTCGTTCATGGACGAAAAAGCAAAGGTGCTGCCATTTCCTGGCGGGATGAAGGTGGAAGGGGAATAAACGGCCCTGGCCGTTTCGTCTGCTGGACGTCTGCCCTTGCCTTCTGTATATACAGCGATATATTCATGGAGAATGGCGTTGAAGGTCATCTGGGATGAGGAAAAGAGACGAGCAAACCTCGCCAAACACGGGTTGGACTTCGCGGCTGCCGAAGGACTCTTTGATGATTATCGCCTGGAACGCCTCGATACGCGCCAGGACTACGGCGAAGACCGATGGATTGCCCTTGGCTTGATCCAGGGGAATATAGTGGTTTTGGTCTACACAGAACGCGACGAGGACATCCGGGTAATTTCCCTTCGGAAGGCCACGCCCGAGGAGCGAACGATTTATGAGCAAGCACGATTCAAGCGACTTGGCCCGTCTTGAGGCCATGACCGATGCCGAGGCCATCCAGAACGCCCTGGACGATCCCGACAATCAGCCCACGGACGCGGCGTTTTGGGCCGACGCCGAACTGGTCGACCCGGAACCCAAGAAGGTGCCCGTCTGCATCCGCGTCCGCCCGGACATCTTGAAATTCTTCAAGCAACGCGGCCCCGGGTATCAAACCAGGATCAACCAGGTCTTGGAGGCCTACGTTGCCCACCAGGAGAAGCGGGCCGGCAGATAGGGCCGGCAGATAGCGAGATGAACACCGACTCCAAGCCCTGGCGTGAAGTGCTGCCTTTTACGGATGAGGAATTGCCCGGCGTCTTCCTGGCCGGCGCGCGATTTCGCGAAGGCGTGACCCAAGCTGCCCTTGCCCAGGCAACCGGCATCCCTTGTCAGCATATCAGTGAAATGGAAAACGGCCGCCGGCCCATCAGCAAAGACAATGCCCGGCTTCTGGCCGAGGTTCTTGGAATCGACCCCAGGCGGTTGCTAACCGTCTGACCACATTTTAGCGATTATCTTGACCTCGCCTGTAAGTTCCCGAACCCATCGAATCCATTCCCCTCTCTGGCTACCGCTTCTCAATTTTCCGCTCGCTTGAATGAGGTGCCGGGACTCTTCCGCTTTTCCCTGTCCCGTTCTCCTGCCAAGTCGGTTGTGACAAACATAACGTACGTCAAGCCTAGTCGAGAGGTGTCGCCATTTTGCCGTCTGGAAATAGAAGTTCATAGCACGTGTGAAATGAACCTCGCGCGAATTTATGCGTGTGAAAAATATTTCTTGCTGCCGATAAAATTTATCACTTGCCTTCATTCTTGACCAGACATATGAATATCCGAAACGGGAGACGAAAATGTCCGCCATAAATTTAGACTCTGTCGAATGGGACGAAGCCCCAACCGCCTCGGCAGCATACACTCTGACCATTTGGCCGCGTGGGCTTCTCAATTTTTCAGCTGACAGCGTCAAACGCTTTGAGCTGGAAAAATACCCAGCCGTACGGATCGGCCTCGACAAAAAACACGGGCTACTCGTTTTTCAATTCCTTGACGACGTGAACTTGCCTGGAGCCATAAAAACAGCCAAGCGACAGAAAGGGATTGTGGTCTCCGCGAAAGGGACGCTCTTGAAATTCGGGGTGTCCACGGACAAGCCTTCCCGGCGATATCCGTTGGAATATGACGAAACGCCAGGAGTGTTAGCTATCGACTTGAGCAAGGGGGTGAACGTTGGAAGGTCAGCAGCAGAAGTTGAATGACGATTGGTCAAATGCGTGCCTTTCTGAACTGTTCAAACAGGAGACATTGAATGTCGAGCGGTGATCTGGTTTGGTTGACCCAGGATGAACGCGAAAAGCTCGATAACCGGCTCGCAGACTTAATGAACGCGCGTCGGGTGTCGAGAGGAGAGGGGAAAATTTGTTTGGCTGCCAAAGAGTTGGCGGTAATTGATGAGATGGCAGAAGAACTGGCAAAGGAACGATCCAGGAAGACGACGGGGACAAGAACCTATAAGGTACACCTGCATTGCGGCACGTCAACCGAATTCGAGGCTGTTCGTGAGATAAGCGACAAGCGTAGACTGACCTAGCTTTCCCGTTCCCGGCACCGACAGAGCCCTTTTGGCCTCCTGCGCCCGGCTAAACCGCAACTGCGGTTTGGTCGGGTTTTGTTTTTTTAACCACCAACAATAATAAAGGAAATCACGTATGAACCCGACGGATTCGATCATTGAGAGTTTGCGGGCCGACCTCCCGGCCGTGTTCACCCGGGCCAAGGCCGAAGAACTGCTTGGGGGCATTATCAGCGCCGGAAGTCTGGCCAACGCCGACAGCGCCGGGGAAGGGCCGGAAGGGCTGTTCTACCTCGGGAGAAAAGCCGCCTACCAGAAAGCGCCCTTCCTCGAATGGCTGCGGCCGCGCCTTGTGCAGGAAAAAATGAAACGTGTCCCGGGCGCAAGCCGGGTCTCGGACGGGGGAGGAAGGTAATCGTGCGGAAGAAAAAAGCCCGCAAATCGGGCAGACCTGCGGGCAAAGAAACAAAGGTGACTCGCACTCCCTTTGTCATTGTTCGCGTCGGCCTTGTCAAGCTCCTTCAGTTCCTGGCCGCCATCGGCCGGGCCGGGGGGCTGCAATGACACAACCTGTCGGCAAGGAACTTCTCATCAAAGCGACAACCGCTTTCCTGAACGCCGGTCTGTCCGTCATCCCTGTTTATATGGACAAAACGCCATGCGGTCCATGGAAAGCGCAGCAATCCCGCCGAGCGCGCCTTTCCGACGTTGTCGCCAAGCTGCAAGCTGAAGCCGAGGCCATCGCCTTGGTCTGCGGCGCGATAAGCGGCAGCCTGGAAATGATCGACTTCGACCTCATGGGTGAACTGTACGAGGCCTGGGTGAAAATCGTCCAGGCCGAGGCCCCCGGCCTTATAGAACGCCTGATTATCGAGCGCAGCCAATCCGGAGGCTTCCATGTCCTCTATCGCTGCCCCGAACTGACCATTCCCGGCAATACCAAACTTGCCCTTCGCGGCATTGAAACCCCGGACGCCAACGAAGTCGAAATCGCCGGAAAGAAGTACAAACCCATTGAGATTGATGGCCGCTATTATGCGGTCGTCACCTTGATCGAAACCCGGGGCGAGGGCGGCTATTTTCTCTGTACGCCCTCCCCGGGCTACACCCTCACCCAAGGTCGCATCAGCCTAATGGCGACGATCACAGCATCCGAGCGGGCCATCCTCATCCGGGTGGCGCAGTCACTCAACGAATGGGTCAGTCCCAAGGATATCCGGGGGCGCGTTCACAATTCGTCCCAGGTTGGACAGGAACAACCCGGCGAAGCCTACAACCGGCGGGGAGACCTCCGCGATATCCTGCAAAAACATGCATGGGCGGCTTGCGGCCATCGCGGCGACATTGAGCAATGGCGACGTCCTGGGAAAACGCATGGGACCTCGGCGTCTCTGCTTGGCGGTCATGTTTTTTACGTGTTTTCAACCAACGCCGCGCCATTCGATGCCGATCAGGGCTATTCGCCTTTCGGAGTCTATGCGCTCTTGGAGCATGGCGGCGATTTCAAAGCGGCAGCCAAAGCCCTGGCCAAGGAGGGTTTCGGAACTCCCCCCTTTCGCAGCCAGACCGTGAAGCCCCAGGCCGAAAAGATAGGCGACGCAGGAAACAGCACTTCCGTAGCCTGGGCATTGGCCCGGGAGCTTTTCCCGCGCCGGCCTTTTCCCTGGTCGGTGTTCCCGGATTCCATTGCGCAATCGCTCCAGCAACTGGCCCGCGCCTGTGCCGGAAGCGCCAACCCCCTGCCCGGCGCGGCGCTTTGCATCATAAACGCCGCCTTGGGCCGGACCCTGGCCGTGCGTCCGAAAGACGGCTGGATCGAACCGCTCATCCTCTGGCACGCCGATATTCGGATAAGCGGCGACGGCAAGACCGCCCCGGCCTGGAAGCTGCTGCGGCTTTTCCAGGAAGCCCAGGCAGCGGAACACGAACGCTTCAAACAGGCTGACGAGGATTGGCGGGCCATGGAAAAGAAGGACCGCGACAGCATCCCGGCACCTGTCCCGGCCCGAAGCTACTTTGCCACCGACCTGACCCTGGAAGGCCTGCGCAGCGACCTTGAAGGACATCCGACCGGCGGGACCGTCATCATGCTGTCTGAACTGTCCAGCTTCGTCTCGTCGCAAAACCAGTATAAAAAGGGCGGCAACGACCGGGAAAGCTGGCTGTGCCTACATGACGGGAACGATGCGCGAGTGGTGCGGGCCGGTAAGACCATGTTGATTTCCGGCGCACGTCCCCAAGTCCTCGGAGGCATCCAGCCCGGCATCTTTGGTGCGGTCTTCGGTGGCGATGGCGGCCAGTACCTGGAGGACGGAACCATCTTCCGTTTCCTCTTAACCTGTGAGCCAAGCGCCCACTACCCGTTGACCGGCGAGGCCTGGAACGAAGCGAACCGGACCGCCTGGGAAGACACCCTGTCCTTGGCTTTGCAATGGGCCAACCGGCAGGCCGGGACGACGTTTCCCGTCCGGTTGTCAGAAGAGGCCTTGGCGTGTTTCCTCGATTGGCGAAATGGCCTGGACATCCAAAAGACCAATCTGCCCGTGGCGTTTCGGGGTTTCCTGCCCAAGGCCTACGGTTATGCCCTGCGTCTGGCCGGCGGCTTGCACGCCATCCGCCAGTTCGCCCACGGTCTGGAACCATGCCCCAGCATCGGACCCGAAGAATTGCAGCATGGCCTGGACGCCGTGGGCTTCTACCTTGGGCAGGCCGTGGACGCGCTCCAGGTCATCCTAGACGACGAACACGCCGCGCCCCTGGAGGCCTCTGCGCGCACGGTCCGCTTGGCTGAAATCCTTGCCGCCTTGCAGGGCGAGGTCGAGAGCGGCCGGCTGGCCGTTGGCCATGTATGGGAACGCTTCAACGCCGGCCTTGGCCCGGAAGAACAGTTCGCCACGTCTAACAGCTTCGGCGCGTTCCTGCGGTCCTGCGGCCTGACCATCACGGCCGCCAAACATAACGCCAACGGCCGCCGTGGCGTACACTGCCTCGTGTGGGATGCACGCGCGCAACGCTGCATGGAAACAGGTCCGCCAAGTCTGACTTGTCCGCCTATGCAGGAAGGAGGCGGCTTCCCGGGAACGGACCACGTGGACGTCATGTCCGCTGCGTCCGCCGAAAAGGTCGCGCTCCTGCGCGTCGGAGCGGACCAAGCGGACTTCCCGCCGGACTGGTCCGCCTCCGAAAACCCGCATGAACCCGACGAAAGCGGACCGAGCGGACAAGGCGGACTTCCCCTGCCCCATGTCCGGCAATGCCCCGGGCCGGGCGAGGCATTCGTGTAATATCGCCCCCTCCCCCCGGTTATTTCGGGCCAAGAAAACGACGGATAACCGGGGGGCCTATGCCCCCCTGATAATGGAGGCCGGCAGGGGGGTAGTTGCCAGCCGAGTTTTTGGGCACTTTTTCTGGCAAACCGCTTCAATTTCAGTCGGTTTAGGACGAAAATACCCGCTTTTTTCCTCAAACAGTTGCGCCATTGGAAATAAACCGATGACCTGTGCGACCATGGCAATGGGCGTAACAGGCTGTTATTTTGAGACAAAGCAGCGTTCTGACAGAATCGCACCGTTTGACGCATGATGTGCAAGAACAAAATATTATAATTTCAGTATCTTGCTTTTAATTTGATCAACAGAGACGCATTTTTCTTCATATGATTTCGGCACAATCCAGGGGGGTGCAACTATGGGCGGCTCTGGTTCGGGGCGCTTTGGCCAACGCGGCGGCAGAAAAAAGCCGGTTGAGGACTGCCGGTCCCTGGAAATTGGACGCTGGGTCCGGGAAGGCATCATTGCGCCCGGCGCCGTCGGTTCCGGCGCTTGGAAGTGGTCCCGCCACGGGGAAACCCTGGCCAGCATCGGCTATGAAACGCGGTGCGACGTGCAACCGGCCTACATCCGTTTGCATTACACCTGGAACGATATCAAAAAGTTGGACTACCGCGTCGATTTGGACCGAACCCGGCTGACCTTCGGCTGGCGGTGGTGGTTTTGCTGTCCTTGCTGCGGTCGCCGGGCCGCGAAGCTCTATCTTGTCGGCAAGTTCTTCATCTGCCGGGCGTGCGGCGGCCTGACCTACGAGTCGCGCCAGGAAAACCGCCGGCAAACCAACCTGTTTTGCGCCCTGATCGGGGCGAGACTTGGCCTTAGCGCCAAAGAAGTTCGCCAAACCCTGCGGGAGGAACGTCGGATATGAACGAGAAACAACATAGAGGCGGCCCCAAGACCGCCGAAGGCAAGGCTATCGTGGCTGTCAACGCCGTCACGCACGGCCTGACGTCCAAGGAACTGGTGCTCCCTGGCGAGCGAAAGGCCGACCTGACCGCCTTGCGGCAATCGCTTCTGGCCGATCTCAACCCGGTCGGGAGCATGGAAACGCTGCTGGTGGAGCGGGCAGCGCTTTGCCTGTGGCGGCTACGACGGGTGCTGCGCTTCGAGGCCGGCTTTATGGGCAACGGATTCAGTGGCCAGCCTCGCCACGATCCCTACGGCGAATTTATTGCCCACTTCAACGTGGCCGACAAGCTGGTCCTGCTCACGCGCTACGAGACGGCCATCGAGCGCAGCCTGTTCCGGGCGCTTGGGGAACTACGCGCCATGCAGGAAGCGCGCGGGAAAGCCGGGGACGGAACCATCGACGTGACGCCGAAGTAAGAGTTTGTTTCGTAAAAAAATGCGGGGAGAGGCTTGGCTGGACGCTAAGCGGACAGGGCCGCTACCGTTTGAAGCGCTTCACGAGCGTCTTCAACGGAAATATGCGGCTTGATCTCATGAATTCGTTTGGCCTGAGTTGTCTCTCTTGCGCCTGGGGATTCCTGTTGAACCCAAAGCGCTGTGGCCAATTTTTCCAAGTCGGCCACGCCTTTATTCCCGAACCATTGCGCCACGGTTTGGATAGACGCTTTCTTCGAGGCAAGCTGATCGGCATGTTTGGCAAGAAACTTCTTGCCAGTTTCCGTCAACTGAATGCGGGGGCCATAGGGGGGCTGGATTTGGTGCTCAAGCAGGCAACTGGCGAAAAGCGAAGCCAGGGATTCGTGAAGATCGAAGGAATAGGGTCCGTGCTTATAGAGGACAAAATCCAAATTTGTCGGGACAGTGCACTTTTTGTCCAAAAAATACACTGCTTTCTGGACATGGGTTTCCCCTGTCCAGCTCCCTTGCGCTCTCAAGCTGTCAACCATCGCCAAGATGGCGACTGTGCTGGTGATATCAATCATGGCAGTCGTTCCCCGGTTTGAGGAAAGTCTTTACGTTTTTCCTGATCCACGAGCAAGCCTTTTCCCGATGGTCGGGATTGACGAAAAGATACCACGTGGTCGCGGTCGGGAGAGACGTCATGACTTTTGACTGGCCGTGGGCGGAAATGATGCGTCCATCGTCGGCTTGGATTGGAAAGTCATTCTTGCTGGCGGTAGCCTTGTTGGCATTATCTGCTATGACGTTCCCATTTCCGATATGATCGCCCAAAGCCTTCTCAATCTCAGCAAGTGCCAATGGATTATGTGCGCTGTCCTGAGCCATAAGCTGAAAAACTTTTCTGTAATGGTTCCGATACAATATGCGTGAAGCTAATTTGTGGCCAGCACTTGACGCATTCCGTGCCACAAGTCGAATATTGCTCAATATCTCATTGTCGGTAGTGGCGACAAATTCATCCAGGTCGGTCGGGTAAACGCCTTCGGGCAGGTTATCTTTTAAAAATGATTTTAGATGAATGTCATAAATACGGCGAACGTGGTGAAAATACACCTGGGAAAACATCAGGTAACGGGCAACAAGAAGCGATTCCGCAACCTGGACGCCTCCCTGTTCAATACCAAGCTCCGGCTCTAAATTATATTCCTGGGTATCGTCTTGCGCTGTTCCAGGAAGGATGCGCATCGTATCAATGAGTCGGTGATGATCGAAATGCCCGTATGTGACCCCGGCATGAAGGGAGTCGCGCAACAGGTAGTCCATCCGATCCGCGCCAAATACGTCACCCGTAATGACCTCCGAGAGGATCTTTTCCCAGGGGCTAAAGGGTAAAAATTCCTGCGCCTCCTTTTCGCCAACAGCAATCTTGGCGATCTGTTCCGGCTTGGGTTGCGGCTCCATGCTTGCCCAAATATCCCGCATTCCTTCCAGGATAAACCGCTTGGTCATCGTCTCGTGGCTGATACCCTTGGGGAGCAAGTTTTCGGCCGCGTGGGAAAAGGGCAAGTGCCCCAGGTCATGGCACAGGGCGGCAAGGCGTAAGGTCTTTCTCCAATGCCCCCGCCTGTCTTCACGATCAATTTCTTGAATTTGATCGCGTATATCCGCCGGGAGCTTTCGAAGATTTTCCGGCTTGACGATAGTATCGAAGATGCGCGTGGCTAATTCCATGCAGCCAAGGGAATGCTCGAAGCGGCGATGCGTGGTCCCAGGGTAGACCAGATAGGTCATGGCCAGTTGGTGGATATGGCGCAGCCGTTGGAATGGTTCGGAATTGACAACCTTTCGCTCGTCGGAATCGAGACGAATAAAGACGTGAACGGGGTCACGAAATTCGTGGGTCGTCTTCTGCATGATCGGTGTGCCCCTCTTTAAACTGCGTACACCTTCAGCACTTCGTCCCCGTAGTGATTGATGACCTTCACGGCGATTTTGCCTGTTTCGGGTCGTGGGAAGGGCCGGCTTTCGGTCCGGTAGAGGTCGGACCAGGCGGCTTCATCGATTTCCGCGCGCAGGGCTTTCTTCAGCTTCTCATAGGGCCGGTCCGCGCCGGTAAAATAGGCGTGGCGCACGAAGAAGCTTTCGCCGTTGTATTCGGTGTCGATGAACCAGCAGGCGATGTCGTCCACGGATGAGGGGCGTATGTCGCCCGTGGTCGGGTCGTAGACATCCAGGCCCTTGAGACGCACCACGATTTGGCCATCCTTGTGCCGTTCGATGTCGAGGTCCGGCTCGCCGAAGATCATGAACAGGTTGCCCGCGCCGGTTTTTTTGAGCAGTTCGTCGCCCATGGCCAAATCGGGGTTCATGCGCGTGGGCAGCACGGTTATGGAGCCGTAGCGCTTGGCTTCCTCGGAGACGTGG
>Ga0268263_1002846_pt1 | contig 10546 bp, 10 predicted proteins | sample Biomet5_FD_190358 | JGI IMG/M metagenome (GOLD analysis project Ga0268263, IMG submission 190358) | Microbial communities from bioreactor (seeded with sewage sludge) at LBNL, California, USA - Biofuel metagenome 5 (SPAdes) (version 4) | ecosystem: Engineered > Bioreactor > Anaerobic >... | reverse complement strand
GTCCACCGAGACGGTGATCCGTCGGGCACAAACCCCATGAGGGGTGTACGTGATCGTTTTCATATTGCTCAGCATAGCAAAAAAAGGGGACAAATGATAGCATAAAGGCATGAGAAGCATCAGAGAGATCTTTGCGGCCGCCTCCATCCCATTCTCAGGAAAAGAGATGGACGTGACCGCTTTGGAATATGACAGCAGGAACTGCAGAAGCGGTTCCGTATTCTTCGCTTTTCCGGGAATCCACAGCAACGGCAGCGACCATATCGCAGACGCCATAGAGCATGGCGCCGTCGCTGTCGTCGCAGAAACACAAGTCGCTTGTCCCGTACCGCTTTACGTCACAAAGAACGTTCATCACGCATTCGCTTTGATGTGCGCAGCCTTCCATGACTACCCTGCACGGCGGCTCACCATCATTGGGGTTACGGGGACCGACGGGAAAAGCACCACCTGCGAATACCTGCACCAACTTCTTCTGGAACAAGGCATCCACTCCGGCCTCATCGGCACCGTCTCGCTTGACAACGGAAACGGCAAAGGCCCGAGCCCCTACAGGCAAAGCACCCCGGAAGCAGGGGAACTGCAAGGGTTTCTTCATGACTGTGTGGAGAACGGACTCTCCGTCGTCATTCTGGAATGCACCAGCCATGCGCTGTCCCCCGCCTACGACAGGCTTGCGGGCATCACCTACGACATCGCCATCGTCACGACGGTGACAAGCGAACACCTCGAATTCCACAAGACCCTCGCTTCCTACGTCGATGCGAAATGCAACCTGGTGCGGAGAGTGAAGGACGGGGGCACGTTCATCGGGACAAGGGACAATCCCCACCTTGATGAATTTCTTGAGAAAGCGAACCCCAAGGCTCGGCACATCATCATAGGGGATGACCTCACCGTCGAAAAGAAGGAAGCGTCCTTTCTCTGGAAGGGAACGGAGTATCCCGTCTCCGTCGGAGAACCGGTGCTGGTGGGAAACGCCATCCTTGCCGCCGTCGCGGCATCCGTCCTGACGAAGACGACTCTTTCTTCCAACTTCATTCGTCTTTCCCATCTTGGTCCGGTCGACGGCAGGATGGTCCGCATCCCGAATGACCGGGGGCTGATCCTGCTCATCGATTTCGCCCACACCGCCGACGCCTATGCGAAATTGTTCCCGTTCATCGCGGGAAAGAAAGGTTCCGGACGGCTCCTCGCCCTGTTCGGCTGCGCAGGGGAACGGGACACCAGCAAACGGGAACCGATGGGGAAAATCGCATCCCATTACGCCGATGCGCTGTTCCTCACCGACGAGGATCCACGGCAGGAGGGCATCGTCGCGATAGACCGGGACATTCTGAGAAGCGCGGAGAAGAAACCCTTCTTTGAGATTGAGGACAGAAGGAAAGCCATACGAGCCATGCTCGCCTATGCGAAGAAGGGCGACACGCTGCTCTTTCTCGGCAAAGGCCATGAGCATTCGATCGAGAAGAACGGCAAGAAATATCCCTGGAACGAACGGGAGGAAGTGGTTTCCGCCCTGAAGGAGTCTTTATCATGAACGTGGCATTGTTGTATGGCGGCAGGTCTTCGGAACATGTCGTCTCCATCCATAGCGCCATGACCATCGAGAAGGTTCTCGAGCGTCTTGGCTATGACATCATCCTGATCTCCATCGACCTTTCCGGAATCTGGCATTTGGAAGAGCGACCGGTACGGGAGAGGGAGGAAATGAACGGCGAAGGGAAAGAAGTCTCCGTCGTTCCCGGTAAGGGATTCTTCGCCGACGGGAAGAAACTGCCCATCGACGTGGCCTTCCCCGTCACCCATGGGCACGGTGGAGAGGACGGCTGCCTCCAGGGGCTTTGCGCCTTGGCCCGCATCCCCTACGCCGGATGTGACACGCTCGCCTCTTCCATCATGATGTTCAAGAGCGTCAGCAACCTCGTCGCGAAAGCCATCGGCATCCCGACGATCCCCACCTACACCATCGAAAGCCCCACCATAGAGCGTTGTATCGCCGAAGGGGATTTCACCGAACAGCTCCAAGCCTCCATCTACGCCTGCGGGAAGATGCTGTTCGTGAAACCGGAAGATTGTGGTTCCTCGATCGGCGTCACGCCCTTGGAGGATCCGGACGAGGAATCGTTTGCAAAAGCGGTGCTTGAGGCAAGGAACCACAGCGAGCGGGTGCTCGTCCAGCAATATCTCAAAGGTGCCCAGGAGATGGAATGCGCCGTCTTGGAAGACGAACGGCAGGGCATTGTCGTCTCACCTCCGCTCTGTGTGCAGAATCCGGTGGTCGAGGAACGGTTCCTCAGCTATTCGACCAAATACCGGACGACAGGAGGCGACCGTCTGGTGCCGCCGACAGGCATGAGCAAAGCGCAGATTGAAGAGATGGAAAGTTATGCCAGCAATCTCTTCATCGCCGCGAAATGCCACGGCTACCTCCGCTCCGATTTCTTTTTCTATCAGGGAAAGATTTATTTCAATGAGGACAACACCCTCCCTGGCATGACGGCGACAAGCCATTATCCGGTATTGATCGCACAGTGCGGCTATACGCTGGACGAAGCGGTCGAGCAGATGATCAGGGAAGCATTTGTCCTGGATGGCGAAGAGAAAGGACGTGCCTACCAGCCACCGGAGGGCGCATGATACGGCCCCTCTTCTTCCATGTCGACATGGACGCCTTCTTCGCAAGCGTGGAGATCCATGACAATCCTGCGCTGAAGGGGAAATGTGTCCTCATCGGAAGGGAGGGAAAGCGGTGCGTCGTCTCCACGGCAAGTTATGAGGCGCGGAAATTCGGTTGCCACAGCGCAATGCCGATGTACCAGGCGCTCCGCCTCTGTCCCCAGGCGATCGTGGTCCCGCCACGGATGGAACGATACAGCCAGGTGAGCAGATGCGTCATGTCCATCTTCAGCCATTACAGCGCCGATGTGCTTCAGATTTCCATCGACGAGGCGTTCCTCGACATGAGCGGCATGGAGCGGCTCTATCCTAGCGCCAAGTCGGCGGCGCTCCAAATCAAGGAAGAGGTGAAGCGGGAGACGGGACTCACCATCAGCGTCGGCATCGCGGAGAGCAGGTACCTGGCGAAGATGGCCAGCGACTACAACAAGCCCGACGGACTCTGCCGCATCGCGCCGGGATATGAGCTGAAATTCATCGATGCCGTTGGACTGAAGAAGCTATGGGGTGTCGGGAAAGTCACCCAAGAAGCTCTCTCCCGCCACCATATCCTCACGACGGCGCAACTCCGCACATTCAGCGAAGCGACGCTCCGCTCCTACTTCGGAGACTCCATGGGATCATTCCTCTATCTCTCGTCACGAGGCATCGACCCTGGAATCTGCCAGGGGGAGACGAAAAGCCACAGCATCAGCACGGAGACGACCTTCACCGACGATGTGACGGAGAAGGATACCCTCTGCCAGTATCTTCTTGAGATGAGCCATGACGTGATGTTCCGCTGCCTCGATGAGCATCAGGTACCGAGAAGCGTGTCGCTCAAACTACGCTATCCTGATTTCTCTCTCCATGAGGCCCAAGTGACTCCGGAAGCGAACCTGTACAATGCCGAGCAGGTCTACGGTTATGCGAAACAACTGCTTGAGTCCCGCTGGAAAGAAGGCTCCCCCATCAGGCTTCTCGGCCTCTGCCTCGGCGGCCTCTACGCAGGAGACGCGCCGATGCAGCAGGAACTCTTCTCCGCCCAGGACGAGAAACGGCGCAAGCTGGAGAAGACCATCCTGAAACTGCAGGAGAAAGGCAGCAGGGTGGTCAAGGCGACGAACCTAACGCCCCAACAGGGAAAAGGTGATGGCGACGACAACAGCTAGCGCCATGCGGTACCACCCGAAGACGGAGAAATCATGATTCCGCACATAGGAGACCAGCGCCTTGATCGTCCAGAGCGAGACAAGGAACGCCACGGCAAAACCGAGGGAAATCATCAGCCACTCCGCTGTGGTGAGCCCATAGCCGAGTTTCACCAGCTTCAGGAGCGAAGCGCCGACCATTGCGGGAATGGCCATGAAGAACGAGAATTGTGATGCCACAGTGCGGTCGAAATTGAGGATGATGGCCCCCAGGATCGTCGATCCGCTCCGACTGGTACCAGGCACCAGCGCCAGGACCTGGAAGCATCCGATAAGGAACGCCTCCCTGTAGGTGATGGAATCCAAGGTGCCGACCGATACGGTCTGTTTCCGCTTCTTCTCGAGCACCACATAGAGGAGACCATAGACGAAGAGCGCCCCGCTGATCACGCCCCAGGTGTGCAGATGGGCATCGATGAAGTCGTCCAGAAAGAAACCGACAATGGCGACAGGAACGGATGCAACGAGAATCTTTCCCCAGAGGTTCCAGGTCGCCCTCCTTTCCTCTCCGCTCTTTTTGGGCGAAAACGGGTTCAATTTGTGGAAATAAAGGACAACCACCGCAAGAATCGAGCCCAGCTGGATGAGTACCATGAAGAGGTTCTTGCATGCGGAAGAAACCTGTAACGGAAACAACGCATCAAACAGCAGAAGATGTCCTGTGCTGCTCACGGGAAGCCACTCGGTGATGCCTTGGATGACACCAAGGACGATAGTCTTGATCCATTCCATGGCGAGAATCATACGACATCCGCCCTTTTCCCGCAATCTTCACACCCTTTTCTATCCCCATGGTTCACAAAACGTCCCGAAGTTACTACACTAGCCGAGAGGAGACGAGATGCCGTTTCATATTGTGCTTTTTCAGCCGGAGATTCCGCAGAACACGGGGAACATAGCGAGAACCTGTGCGGCGACGGGTGCCTCCCTGCATCTTGTGGACCCCCTCGGCTACTCCCTTTCCGACAGGTATCTCAAGCGAGCAGGCCTCGATTACTGGCCGATGGTCGACATCCATGAATACGCCGACGACGAGGAGTTCTTCTCAAAGAACAAAGGCGCCACCTGCTATTATCTCACAAAGAAAGCGGAACGAAGCTACAGTGACATCACCTATCCTGACGATGTCTACTTCATTTTCGGCAGGGAAAGCGTCGGTCTTGATGACAATTTGCTTCGCTCTCACAGGGACGAGACGCTCCGCATCCCGATGAGGGAAGGCGCGCGGTGCCTGAACCTGTCCAACTCGGTGGCCATCATCGCCTATGAATACCTTCGGCAGAAAGGCTTTCCCCATTTGGAAAAAAGCGACCATACGTTCGACTGGGAGGAACAACAATGAGAATCGGCATCATCGGATGCGGCAATATGGGTGGCGCGATTGCCACAGCCCTTGTGGACGCAGGAAAGGACGAAGTCTTCGCCACCGACCATACGAAAGCGAAAGTCGAGGCGACAGGAGCGAAATACCTCTCTCTTGACGCGCTTCTCCTTCAGAGCGAAATGCTTGTGCTGGCGGTGAAACCGCAGGTCATCCCCGATCTTTGGGAGACGTTGCATCAGGCATCGGGAAAACGGTGGATCAGTCTTGCGGCCGGAATCCCTTTGGAAACCCTCTCCGCAAAACTCGGGACCCATGAGATCGTCCGGTTCATGCCGAACATCGCGGCAAAGGCGAAAGCCAGCGTCACGGCGGTCTGCCCTGACAGGGAAGCATCAATGGAAACGAAAGAGGAAGCGATGGCCATCGCCCTCTCGTTCGGCTCTGCCTTTGAACTGCCGGAGAAACAGATGGCGGCCTTCATAGGCATCAGCGGCAGCGGCATCGCCTATTGCTACGAGTTCCTCCATGCCATGGCACTCGGAGGGACACGGGAAGGCATCCCGTACCAGAAGAGCATGGAGATCGCGCGGGACACGCTGGAAAGCACCGTCGCTTTGCAGAAAGCGACCGGAAAGAACCCGATAGACCTGATGACGGGCGTCTGTTCTGCAGGCGGCACGACCATCGAAGGCATCGCGGCATTAGCGGAAAACAGTTTTGACCATGCGGTGATCGAAGCGGTCACCGCCTCGGCGGAAAAATCGAAACGGATGTAGGAGAGAGGAACCATGATAGATTTGAAAGAACTGAAGACTCGGCACGATGAGATCGCCGAGAACATCAAGAACAGGAACATGAACGTCGACCTTGACGCCATCATCGCACTGCAGGACAAGCGTTCCGCCTTGATGAAGAATGCGGACGACCTCAGGGCGAAAAAGAACGAGAACGCCCAGAAGATGAAAGGCAAGTTGGATGCGGAGACCCGCACCACCCTGATCGCCGAAGGCAAGGCGGTGAAAGAGCAGATCGCCGAAGTGGAAAAGGAATCTGCCGATTTGGAGCAGGAGTTCCAGGAGAAAGCACGGACCATCCCAAACTACGCCAACCCAAAAGCCCCCATCGGCAAGGAAGACAAGGACAGCACCGCCGTCAAATATGTCGGGGAGCCGCCCAGGTTCTCATTCAAGGCGCTTGACCATGTCCAGATCGGACAAAACCTTGACTTGATCGACTTCGACACCGCCACCGCCGTTTCCGGCCCGAAGTTCTACTACCTGAAGAACGAGGCCGTCATCCTTCAGATGGCGCTCGAGCGCTATGCGATGGACATTGTCGTCAAGCACGGCTTCACTCCGTTCATCACCCCGGATGTCGCGAAAGAGGAAATCCTTAACGGCATCGGCTTCAATCCCCGTGGGGCGGAGAGCAACATCTATGCGCTCGAAGGGACGGGAACCTGCCTCGTCGGCACTGCGGAAATCACACTCGGCGGCTATTACGCCGGCAAGATACTGGACAAGAAGAGCCTGCCCATCAAGATGACCGGACTCTCCCACTGCTTCAGGAGGGAAGCCGGAGGAGCCGGACAGTATTCCAAGGGACTCTACAGGGTCCACCAGTTCTCCAAGCTGGAGATGTTCATCTACTGCCTGCCGGAGGAATCGGACAAGTGGCATGACTACCTGCTCTCCATAGAAGAGGAGATCTACCAGGGACTCGGACTCGCCTACCGCATCGTCGACACCTGCACAGGAGACCTCGGAGCCCCCGCTTATCGCAAGTTCGACATTGAGGCATGGATGCCGGGACGCGGCGAGAACGGCGAGTATGGAGAAGTCACCTCGACGAGCAACTGCACCGACTACCAGGCAAGAAGCCTTTCCATCCGCTATAAGGACGATGACGGGAAAACCAAGTTCGTCCACATGCTGAACGGAACGGCGGTCGCACTCTCCCGGACGATGGTCGCCGTACTGGAGAATTATCAGAGGGAAGACGGATCCATCGCCATACCGGAGAAACTGATCCCGTATGTCGGTTTCGACCAGATCAAAGCAAAGTAATACCACAGGAGGACAAGGATGCATATCAGCGCATTGACCACCGATTTCTACGAACTTACCATGATGCAGGGCTATTTCGAGAACCATCACAATCCAATGGTGGTGTTCGACATGTTCTACAGGAACAATCCGTTCGATGGGGGTTATGCGGTCTTCACCGGCATCAATGACCTTCTGGCCAAGCTGGAGGAGTTCTCCTTCGAGGATGACGACATCGCATATCTTGCGAGCCTCGGCATCTTCTCGAAGGAATTCCTCGACTATCTGAAAGGCTATCACTTCTCGGGGGACATCTACGCCTTCCCCGAGGGATCCATCGTGTTTCCCGGTGAGACACTGGTACGCGTCCATACCACCCTTATCGAGGCGCAGCTGATCGAGGGCATCCTGCTCAACACGGTCAACTTCCAGACGCTTATCGCCACAAAGGCATGCCGCATGGCCCTCGCAAGCAGGCATGGGCTGATCATGGAGTTCGGACTGCGGCGCGCCCAAGGACAGGACGGGGCGCTCTCCGCATCCCGTGCGGCGTTCATCGGAGGATGCAGGGTGACGAGCAACACGCTGGCGGGAAAGCTGTACGGCATTCCGGTCTCCGGGACCATGGCCCACAGCTGGGTGATGAGTTTCCCCTCCGAGCTGGACAGTTTCCGTCGGTTCGCCGAGCTCTATCCCGAAAACGCCATCCTCCTGATCGACACTTACGACACGCTCCACTCCGGCATCGACAATGCCATCACGGTGGGGCTTGAGCAGAAGGCGAAAGGCTTGAAGATAGGCGTACGCATCGACAGCGGCGACCTCTCCTACCTGCCACGGGTCATCCGGAAGAAACTGGATGACGCAGGGCTCCAGGACGCCACCATCTGCGTCAGCAACGACCTGACCGAGGAGATCCTCAACCAGCTCGTCACCGACAAGGTGCCCATCGACAGCTGGGGCATCGGCACCCACCTCGTCACCGGCGGCACCCAAAGCTCACTGAACGGCGTCTACAAACTCTCGGCGAAAGCGGAAGATGACGGCACGGTCGTCCCGACGATGAAGATATCGAACTCGTTCGAGAAGACGACGAACCCCGGCATCAAGCAGGTTTATCGGTTCTTCGACCAGAACAACGCCCTCGCCGACCTGATCACCCTCGATGACGAGGAAATCCTTCCTGACCAGAAATACACCTTCTTCCATCCATTCGCTGAAGGCGATTTTTTCCAGATGAAGGCGAACGACTACACCGCCATCGTTCCGATGCTGGTCTGCCAGATGAAGAACGGAAAACGGTGTGAGAAGGAACCGACCATCCAGGAGCTGCAGAAACGGGTGTCGGACAACCTCGAGACGCTCCATCCCTCCTACCTCCGGATGATCAACCCGCATATCTACAAGGTGAGCCTTTCGGCGAAACTGAAGAAGCTGAAGATGCAGTTGATGCTGGAAACGCGGGAGAAGCATCAGGTCTGAGAAACGGCCTCTATGGAGTGGACGATGGCTTCGGCCATCGTCTTCTGCCAGGAAGCGGAGAGGAGACGCTTCGCCTCTTCCTCGTTGGAAAGGAACCCCACCTCGACAAGCACCGATGGGGTACGGGTCGCCCAGAGCACCTGGACGTTCTGTTCCTTCACCCCTCGGGAACGGGAAAGCAGCATACGCTCAGAGAGGATTTCCTCAAACGTCTGCGCGATCGCTTTGTCCCTGTTCTCCAGCAATCCATTCAGTTCCTTCTCCCCATATGCGGCGAAAAGCGTGATGTTCTGCCGTGGTGTGAAACCGTCAAGCAACGTCACATTCTGGGAAGGAAGCTTGGTCAGGACCTCAAAACCGTTGGCTTCCCCATTCTCCGCGCTGTTCACATGAAGAGAGACGAAGAGCGCACTGCTCTTCGATGGCAACGGCGTTCCGTATGCGACTGCGCAACGGTCATTCAAGGAGACGAAACTGTCATCTTCCCGTGTCAGGACAACGTGCCACTCCGGATGGAGTACGGCAAGCCTGTCCCGCACAAGACTGACAAGGGAAAGCGTCAGATCCTTCTCTATCACCTTGCCCCAGGAGAATGATGAGGTGGCTCCGGTATCCTTCCCGCCGTGTCCGGCATCGAGGAATACGGTCTTGAGCGGATAGGAATAGGGATCGCTTTTTGCGAAAAGCGAAGAGGAAAAGAGAAAAAGAAGAAAGACAAGAAAGCATAATGAAGAGAAATCCTTTCTTCTCATGAGCCACTCTCACTGCCAATCCAGGTGGAGAGAAGATGGGGATAATCCTGTTTCACCAGCCAGAGCATCCTCGTCCGCACCTCGCCCTTCAGGACATCCTTGTCCAGATTGGCCGAAATGCGATGGATGGCATTCTTTCCGTTCACCTGACGGATGCAGAGCGCTTTCGTCACACATCGCTCGAACCCTTCCGTCTCACTCAAATCCTCAATGATGGAAAGCTGGTCTGGAAATTGGAACAGCAAGGCCTGGGTCAGATAGATCGGATAGCCGAACAGCCAGCAACGGACGCCCCAGTCGAGCGCCTGCCAGTATTCACTATGGATCTGCTCGTCAAAGCCGCGAAGCCTCTGGAACAACGCCCTGTCATACAGGCCGAGTTCCATGACGGGATAGAGGGTGTCCACCTTGGTGTCGTCCTTCATGTTGGGAAATGAGCTGTCCGTGAAGATGTGCTCTTTCTTCAATCCTGGAGCGCGGACACATGGGACGATCTCCCGCCGGGAGTTTGCAAGGGCGCCGCAGATCATGGCGGGATGCTCCTTCTTCTCCATCATGGAGAAGAGTTTCGCGCCATCGAACCGCACCAAATCGCCGTCAGTGCGGACGATAAGGAAGTAGTTTGTCTTGCATTCGGCAGCGAACGCATTGATCATCTCTCCGCTGAACGTGATCGAGGAAAAACCGATGAACGTCACATCGGGGTATTTCTCCTGCAGTCTCGAGATATTGCCGTAGTCCATCCTCGTGATGACATGCAGGTCATAGTTCATGTTCTGGCGATACCATGTTATTTCCGTTTCCAGCACATCAACAGTGCCGAAATCGAGAATTCCGATGGCGAGCAAAGAATTCTGGGAAAGGGATGAATTTCCCCCTTCCGTATAGGTGCTTTTACGGTAGATGCGATAGTTGTTCACTTATTTCTTTGCTCCATTACAAGTTGCAATCAACTCCATAAAAAATCATACACGAATAGTCCGGAATTGTATAGGGAAAATCAGGAGAAGTCAGCAAGGATCACCAGGTCTTCCGGCCTGAAAAGCACATCCTTGAACCCCTTTCCCAGCATCT
>Ga0268263_1002845_pt1 | contig 10551 bp, 6 predicted proteins | sample Biomet5_FD_190358 | JGI IMG/M metagenome (GOLD analysis project Ga0268263, IMG submission 190358) | Microbial communities from bioreactor (seeded with sewage sludge) at LBNL, California, USA - Biofuel metagenome 5 (SPAdes) (version 4) | ecosystem: Engineered > Bioreactor > Anaerobic >... | reverse complement strand
AGGGCGAGACGCTGGGCGCGCTGATCGGACATCGGGGCGAAACGCTGGATGCGATCCAGCAGCTGACCAGCTATTCCGTCAACCGTACCGGCACGGGCCGGGTCCGCGTACAACTGGATGCGGAAAACTATCGGGAGCGGCGGGAACAGAGCCTGACGCATTTGGCCCAGAAGGTGGCGGGGAAGGTCTCCAAATACCACCGCAGCGTGACACTGGAGCCGATGAACGCATACGAACGCCATGTGATTCACACTGCGCTGCAGGATGTGCCGCATATCACGACCTACTCCACAGGCACAGAACCCAACCGCCGGGTCATCGTGGCCTACGACCGGGAGCAGCAGGAATAAAGAGAAGCGCCGGAAAAAGGTATTTTTCCGGCGCTTTTTTCCCGCAGACTTGACAATGTTCGGAAAAAATGGTACAGTATCCGGGAATTGAAACAGGCTTTGACAAGGAAGAGTACCTTTTTCCCGCGGGCAAAGAGAGGGGACGGAGCGGTGAGAGTCCCCGCCGCTGGGGAAGGGAAGGCGCCTTTGAGCCGCGCCGCAGAAACGGAGTAAGTATGCGGCGCCGGAAATTCCGCCGTTACCGGAAGAGAGTGCGCGTCTGTGCGGGCGCGAATTCAGGTGGTACCACGGACAGCGATGTTCGCCCTGAGCCGAGAGGCTTGGGGCGTTTGTTTTTCCCCAAAATGATCCACAATTGTGAATAAAAGGAGCAGAAAAAAGATGGACAACCGACAAAAAACCATGGAAAAGGTCGTCGCCCTGTGCAAAAACCGCGGCTTCGTGTTCCCGGGCAGCGAGATTTACGGGGGACTGGCCAACAGCTGGGACTACGGCCCTCTGGGCGTGGAAATGAAGAACAACGTCAAGCGCGCCTGGTGGAAAAAATTTGTGCAGGAGAATCCTTACAACGTAGGGCTGGACGCCGCGATTTTGATGAATCCGCAGGTTTGGGTTGCCTCTGGCCATGTAACCACCTTCAACGATCCCCTGATCGACTGCAGAAGCTGCAAAATGCGCCACCGGGCGGACAAGCTCATCGAGGGCTGGCTGGCCGAGAACCCCACGGACGGCGTCGTGGTGGAGGCCATGAGCAACGAGGAGATGGTGGCCTTTATCCGGGAGCATCAGATCCCCTGCCCCGGCTGCGGCAAATCCGACTTCACCGATATCCGCAAGTTCAACCTGATGTTCAAGACGCACATGGGAGTCACCGAGGACACGGCCAACGAGGTCTATCTCCGGCCCGAGACGGCCCAGGGCATCTTCGTGAATTTCCCCGCCATCCAGCGGACCACCCGTCGGAAGCTGCCCTTCGGCGTCTGCCAGGTGGGCAAGTCCTTCCGCAACGAGATCACGCCGGGCAACTTTATCTTCCGCATCCGGGAGTTCGAGCAGATGGAGCTGGAATTCTTCTGCAAGCCCGACACGGACCTGGAGTGGTTCCAGTACTGGCGGACCTACTGTCACGACTGGCTCAAGGGTCTCAACGTAAAGGACGAAAACCTGCGCCTGCGGGACCATGAGAAGGAGGAGCTGAGCTTTTACTCCAAGGCCACCACGGACTTTGAGTATCTCTTCCCCTTCGGCTGGGGCGAGCTGTGGGGCGTGGCCGACCGGACCAATTATGACCTGACGCAGCATCAGACGCACTCCGGCGAGGATCTGAGCTACTTTGATCAGGACACCAACGAACACTATATCCCCTTCGTCATTGAGCCCTCTCTGGGCGCGGACCGCATGATGCTGGCGCTGCTGGTGGAGGCGTACGACGAGGAGGTTGTGGACGCGCAGAAGAACGACGTCCGGGTGGTCATGCATTTCCACCCCGCCGTCGCGCCGTTCAAGGCCGCGGTGCTGCCGCTGTCCAGAAAGCTGGGCGACAAGGCCCGGGAGATCCAGCAAACGCTCTCCGCCGACTGGATGGTGGATTACGACGATGCCGGCTCCATCGGCAAACGCTACCGCCGGGAGGACGAGATCGGTACGCCGTACTGCATCACGGTGGATTTCCAGACGGTGGGCGACGACAAGACCCCCGCGGACAACTGCGTGACCATCCGGGACCGCGACACCATGGAGCAGATCCGTCTGCCCATCGGGGAACTGCGCGCCTGGCTGGCCGACAAGCTGAAGTATTGACAGAATAAAGAGCGCCGCGCCCATCGGGCGCGGCGCTCTTTATTCTGCGGGTCATTTTCCCCGGTAATAGTCCGTCTCCATCAGCGCATCGCTGGTCTGGATAAAATTTGCCGCCAGCCGGTTCATGGCCTCAATGTCCACGTCCTCCGCGGCGCCGTCCCACAGCTCCTCCGTCACCTGTCCGCCGGAGCAGAGCACGCCGCCGGAGAGCCAGGATCCGTCGCTGAACACCACGTAGCCGGGATAGCTTTCGTCGAAGGCGTCCCGGCCCAAGTAATTGCGGTCGGAGTCCAGCCCAAACAGATTTACCAGCGTGGGGACGAAATCGGCGGTGTTCAGGGTCTTGTCCACCGTCACCGGTTTCATGCCGGCGCTCCAGATAAAGCAGGGGGTCTTCATCTCCAGGTACGTGTTATCCACGCCGGAGAGCTTCTGCACCATGGCCTGGTCGGAAATGGGATAGGCGTAGTGGTCGGTAAAGGCCACGATCACGGTGTTTTCCAGCTGTCCGTATGCCTGAAGCTGCTTCAGGAGCTCCGCAAACAGATCGTCCACCGCCCGGGCCTTGCACTCGATGACGTCCAGCGTCTCATTTCCGTATTTTCCCTTGTATTCCGGATGGAGGTTCAGGGCGTATTGGGCAAACGGATCGTCGTAAGTATAGGGCGTGTGGGCGTTGCGGGTGATGATGTAGTCGAAAAAGGGCGACGAGCGGTTCAGCGCCAGCTCCCGCAGCGCGTCGTTTTTGAACAGATAGCACTCGTCGTACAGATCCTGTTCGTCGTCGGTATCGTCGGCGTAGCAGTTGTAGGCCTCGTAGCCGATGGCGGGCAGCATGACGCCGCGGTTGTAGAAAACGGGCGTGTTGTAGTGGAACGCGTTGGCCCGATAGCCCAGCGCCCGGAAAAGGAAGGGCAGGCTTTCGGAAAAGTCGTTCTTGCTGTAATAGAGGGCGGATTTTCCCGAGGTGGGGAGAAAGAAGCCGGTGTTGGCGCAAAACTCCGTGTTGAAGGTGTGGATGCTGGAATAGACCGGCGTGTAGAAGTTCGTGAAATTGATCCCCTCGCCCATCAGGCGGCAGAGGGTGGGGGTATCCTCCTCATTGAAAAGAAAATCGTCCATGGTCTCCATCAGCACCATCACCACGTTTTTTCCCGCCAGCAGGCCGGTCATCTCATTGTCCCCGCCGCCGGTCCTGGAGGAGAAAAAGGCGTCGGCAGTCTCCTTCTTGTCCGCCAGCTCCTGCTGATAGGAGGGAAGCAGAGGCTTGATATGGTGCTGCTTTACGTCCTGCTCCAGCAGCTGGTAATAGCCGCAGACGGTGTAGGTCTGCTCCGCGTCGTAGAGAGTGGTGTAAATGCCGTAGTTGGTGGTGGTCAGGCGAAATACGGTGGCGTCGGATTTCTCCCGGTCGCTGCTGGCGTCGTAGTAAAGGCAGCGGGAGAGCGTGGAGCGGGCAAAGAGCAGGCCCACGGCCGCAATGGCCAGCAGCGCACCGCGCCAGTACCATCTGCGTCGGAAGGACGGCAGAAAAACAACGCCGACGACGCCCGCGGCGATCAGCGCCGCCAGCGCCAGCCAATAGGCGGCGGAAAGACCGCCCAGAATCGTCCCGCCGTACTCGGCGCCCTCGCCCAGATGGGAGATATCGGACAGCCAGATCATGTGCCCCAGGATCTTGTGGCAGCCCACCTGCCCCGCGGCGAACAGCGCCAGAGGGAAATAGCCGATGCCGTAGAGGATCCGCGCCGCCGTACGGGGAAACAGCAGGACCGTCGCTGCGGCCGCCGCGGCCCAGCCGGCGGAGATCCACAGCCCGTACCGCTGCGGACAGGAGAGAAAGGCGCGCAGGTACCACTCCAGTCCCCACAGCGACAGCCAGATCCAGACTGCCCCGAAAAGATTGCCTCCTGCGGCGCGCAGCGTCTTTCCGGAAGCGTTTTCCCCTTGTTTCGCCGACGGTTTCCGCATAGACGCACCCCCCCGCAGTTTTTTTCGTTCTCCCCAAGCTTACACGATTGCAGGGAAAAATGCAAATCCAATCGGGGAAGAGCGCAGACGCGCGCGTTTTGTTGAAATTTTGCATTTTTGGACGGGGCGTGCTATCATGACACAATACGGTGCCCCGCATCCGGCCGGAAAACCTGCGCCTGGGGCGGAGCCGCGCGGAACGCCCGCAGGGAAGGAGCTCTTTTGTCTGGAGACGCAGATACGGGAAAAAGCGCCGGAGCGGCTTCGCGGGACGCTGCCGCAGTCGTCCCGGTGGACGCTTTTGTGGGTGGGAATCTCGGGCGCCTGCCTGGGTGTGCTTTCGCTGCTGTATGCCATCGGACCGTATGAGCTGGCGGTTTTCGAGAGCTATTTCCGCCACCCGCTGATCGCGGCGCTGAACATCTTGCCGGCGCTGCTGGCCAACTTTTTCTTTTATTTTTTATACGGAAGGGCCAATCGTGCGTTCATCACCACCGCCGGCGTGGTGATCGGACTGAGTTTTGCGGACTACTACATGCTGCGGCTGCGAGACGACCCGCTGTATTTTGCCGACGTGCTCAACGCCAAGGAGGGGCTGACCATCTCCTTCCGGCAGGGCTACGATCTGACGCCGGACCGGCGGATGATCTTCGGCGCGGCGTGCATCGTTCTGGGCGCGGTGTTTCTCAAGCATCTGTGCCGGGCCAGAGCGGGAGGCCGTTTCCGCCGGCGCGTCTGGCTGGCGCTGATCCCGGCAGCGCTGTTCGTGCCGCTGATGCTGGCCATAAACAGCAGGACCGTTTATACGGTCTATGCGGTCAACAACGACCAGACGAACCAGTGGGCAGCCACACAGGTGTATCTGTCCAAGGGCTTTGTCTACCCCTTTCTGCACTCCATTTCCGCGGATACGCTGGAAAAGCCCAAGGGATACCGGCAGTCGGATGCGGAGGAGCTGCTGTCCCGCTATACGGATGAGGCGATCCCGGCTGAGAAGCAGGTCAGCGTGGTGACGGTTCAGCTGGAGGCGTTCGCCGACCTGACGATCTGCGGCGGCATCCCCGGCGTGGACTGGGACGCGGCCTACGGGACCTACCACGACATTCTGTCGGAGAGTATACACGGAACGCTTCTGACCAACGTCTTTGCCGGCGGTACGGTCAATACGGAGCGCTGCTATCTCACCGGCTTTGCCCGACTGAAGAATTTTCGTTCCAAGACCAATTCCTACGCCTGGTATCTGGCCTCTCAGGGCTACACAGTGAACGGGAGCCATCCCAGCTATGCGTGGTTTTACAACCGCAAGAATATCAACAGTTATCTCGGCCTTGCCGACTACCGGTTCTATGAGAACTATTACAGCGACCTGGCAAACGGCCAGATCACCATGGACAACGTGCTCCTGCCGGAGGTCTGCAGGCTCTGGCAGCAGGACGCTGTCGGCGGTACGCCGGTCTTTTCCTTCAATGTGACCTATCAGGGTCACGGGCCCTATTCCTCCGCGGAGGTCTGGCGCGGCAGTCATTACACCGACGGCCGCTACTCGTCCGCCTCCGCCAATATTCTGGACAACTATCTGGGCTCCGTACAGGACACGGCGGAGCAGCTCCGCGCCATGCTGAATCAGTTTGCCGCCTCGGCGGAACCCGCGGTGGTGGTATTCTACGGCGACCACAAGCCCTGGCTGGGAGACAACAATTCCGTCTACCAGGAGCTGGGAATCTCCCTGGATACCTCCACGGAGGCCGGACTCCTCAATAAATACTCCACGGAATACGTGATCTGGGCCAACGACGCGGCCAAGGCCGCGACCGGGAACGACTTTACCGGCGAGGGGCCCGCGCTGTCCCCCAACTTTCTGATGAACGAGGTGTTCGATCTGTGCGGCTGGAAGGGGAACGCCTATCTGCAGGCTACGGAGGACATCCGCGCGGCGCTGCCGGTGATCACCACCATCGGCCGCTACCGGGAGAACGGACGGTACGTCTCCGCCTCGGACCTTTCGGAGGCGGGACAGGCCGCCCTGGAGAAGTTCAATCTGCTTCAGTATTATCGGGAGACGCGCTTTACGGGCGACTGAGCCGGACAGACGCCGGATTTTTCTGAGGACTGCATAACGGAAAACGAGACGCCGAAAGGCGTCTCGTTTTGTTGCCGGAGAGCTGCGCAGGGGTTCAGCGGCAGAAAAGACCCTCCCGCGCAAAAAACGTCTCGATGGCCGCCCGCTCCGCGCAGACGCTGCCCTGGGCAAAACCGCCGCGGCCGCCGCCACGGCCGGAGAGGTCCGCGTTCATGGACTTGACCAACGGAAGCAGCTCGGAGCCGTCCGCGCGGATCAGGGCGTAGTTGTACTTTTCTCCGTCCCGGGAAAATACGGCCGCCAGGCCGCCGCAGCGCTGGGCCACGGCATCGGCCAGCTTCCGCACGGAATCCGGGCGCAGGCCGTCGGAGAAGAGCAGGACGCTGCCCCGCCCGGCATTTTGCGCCGCGACGGAGGCAAAAACCTCCTCCTCCAGCGCGGCGCAGCGGACCTTGACGGCGGAGAGCTCCTCCAGCACCCGTTCCACCGCGCCCGCCGTCTGCGTGACTTTAGCGGAAAGCAGCTGCGCGGCGGCGCGGTTTTGTTCATAGACGGCGTTGAGAAATTCCAGCGCCCGGTTTCCGCAGACGAGCTCGATCCGCGTGCCGGCGTGAAATTTCTGGGAGGAGAGCGCTTTGATGGGGCCGGCCTGTCCGGCCCTGAGGACATGGGTGCCGCAGCAGGCGCAGCAGTCCGCGCCTGGGAAGGTGACGATGCGCACCTGGCCGGACAGTTCTTTTTTGCTGCGGTAGTCCAAGCGCGCAAGCTCCTCCCGGGAGGGATAGAAAATTTCCACCGGCGCGTCGGCCGCGACGATGCCGTTGGCCTGCCGCTCCGCCTCCAGCACCTGTTCCCAGGAGATTTCCGCGTTGTAGTCGATGGTGACGGTATCCGCGCCCATGTGGAAGCCCACGTTGTCGCAGTGATAGGCATGACAGAGGATGCCGGAGAGGATGTGCTCTCCCGAGTGCTGCTGCATGTGGTCAAAGCGCCGCGCCCAGTCGATGCGGCCCTGCACGGTCGTTCCGACCTCCGCTGGGCCCTCCGCGGTGTGGAAGATCACGCCGTCCCGCTCGTGGACATCCGTGACGGCGACGCCGTTCAGAGTGCCGAGGTCGCAGGGCTGGCCGCCTCCCTCCGGATAAAAGGCGGTGCGGTCCAGCACCACGGAATAGCCGCCCTTTTCAGGGGAGCAGGAGAGCACCCGCGCGGAAAATTCCTTCATAAACGCGTCGGCATAGTAGAGTTTTTCTGTCTCCATGGAAAACTTCCTTTCCAAAATCGCCCCGCGGGCGTAAAATCTTTCAAATCAGGCCCAGCGCCATCTTCCACAGCAGGACCCGGACGCAGGCAGAATCGACGGCGCTCTCGGAGAGCGTGCCGTTTTTCACCGCGGCAAGCACCTGAGGGATCTGAGCGCGGTAGTCAGTGGTGAGCACCATGTCGTTTCCCGCCTGAAGGGCCAGAACCGCCGCGCTGCCCTCCCGGGCGTATGCTTTTACGGCATCCATGGCCAGATCGTCCGTCATTGCCACGCCGGTAAAACCCAGCTGTTCCCGCAGGATGGCGTGGACCTTGGGGGAGAGGGAGGCGGGCAGAGAGGAGTCCATGCAGTTGACGATATTGTGGCAGACCAGGACGGCGGTCTGGCCGTCGGAGGCGGCGATCCCCGCCCGGAAGGGCAGAAAGTCGGAGGCGTCGAACGTCTCCATGGGGCGGACGTCCACGGCGGCGCCGGTGTGGGTGTCCGCGTTGTCTCCGTAACCGGGGAAGTGCTTGAGAACGCTGCCCATGCCGTCGTCGTTCATGACGCCCACCACATCGGCGGCGCAGGCGGCGGCGTTCTTTGCTCCCAGCCCGAAGGAGCGCGCGTAAATAAAATCGGACGGGTCGGAGGGAACATCGCACACCGGAGCAAAATTCACGTTGACGCCCAGAGCCCGCAACAGCACGTCCTTCTCGTGGGTCTCCCCGAGCAGCTCCTCCACGCCGCCGTCAGCGAGCAGCTGCTGCGGTGAGCGGAATTTGCTTTTGCACAGATTCGGATTGGAGCTGACGCGCACTACGGTGCCGCCCTCCTCGTCGGTGCCCAGAAGGAGCGGAATACCGGTGTCGGACTTTGCGGCCTCCTGATAGGCATGCAGCGTCTGAATAGTCTCGTTGGCGGTCAGATTCTGGAAGTCCCGCCCGAACAGAAGGTAGCCGCCCAGGTGATACGTGCCCGCGTCCTCCGCGGCGGAATCCGCCGGACAGCGCGCAAAAAACAACTGCCCCACTTTTTCCTCCAATGTCAGCGAAGAAACCAGCGCCTCGGCCCGCTCCTGCTTCGCAGGAGGCTCCGACGCTGAGGAAACGGCGGACGAGGAGGCAGCGGACGAGGAGACAGCCGGCGCGGAGAATGTGCCGCTCCCGGAGGATACCGCCGGAGCAGCGCTTTCACAGGCACACAGACCCAGCAGACCCAGTATGCACAACAGCGCAAAAAGAGCGCGTCCCATGAAAAATTTCCTCCTCCTATGCGGATGGCTTCAGTGTATCACGAAATTACGGCGGAAAAAAGAACAAGAGGGCAACAAAACGGGAAATGCCCTTGAAAGAGGCGGCGGTTGTTACCGAATTGAGTTGAATCTGCCGGAGAATACGGCCTATAATATAAATCCATTCCAACCGGATTTCTCCTGCCTTTGACAGGCGGAAAGACAAGGGACGAGGTGTATTACGATGAAAAAATGGCTCTGCATATTAGCGGTTTTTGCCCTGCTCTCGACTTTCGGCTGTGCGCAGTCCGGCGCCCCGGAGGAGAGCGGGTCGGCTGCGGCGGTTTCCTCTGCGGCGGCGGAAGGACCGGCTGCATCTTCCGCAGGGGCTTCCGCGGAATCCTCCGCGGAGAAAAGCGCCCCGCTCGATCTGTCCGCGCTGTTGACGGACATCGGCGGCGCGGCACCGGGCAGCGCCGGCTGTTCCCTCAGACAGGCGAAGGCGGCAGGAGAGCTGCTGGACTGGGCTCAGGACGGCAACACGGCAAAAGAGGGAGAGGTAGAGGCATGGGTGGAGAGCTCCGGCATTTCTCCCGCCGTGCTGGCCTATACCTGGAGCGCGGTACTGGATGCGGCGGACCGCATCCGGGCTGGAGAAGCTGCCGGAGAGCTGAGCGACGCGGGCTATACCCCCGTTTATTCCGGTTATGATCCGGCGCGGTGCGCCGCGGCGGAGCGGTCGCTTTCCCCGCTGTTTACCGCGGCCCTGGACGCATCCGGCTCCGCGGCCTATCGGCAGCTTTCCCCCACCGACTATTCTGCCATCACGCTGGACCGCTTCGACGGCATTTGGATCGACGGCAGCACCGGGGAAATGCTGGTCATCCGTGGCGATACCTGCCGGGAGGTGGTTCCCTATCTGGAGCTGTACGGAGAGACGGCCTGCGCCGTCAGGGTGCGGGACCGCAGCAAGCTGGGCTATTGCCCGGCGCTGGAGATCGATACTTTTGGAAAAGGGGATTTTTCCGGCGCGCTGACCTATTACGTCTCCGGAATTGACGACGGCCGCTTCTGGTGCAGCGCGCAGACGCAGCAATTCGATAAGCTGCCGCAGGAGTTCTGAGCGGAAAGCCCGCACGGTTTCCCTGCGGGGCGGCCAGCGTCGAAGGAAGGCCGCTGCTGTCGAGTCCGGACGCCATAAGACAGAAATTGCCGCGAATGCCTGGCCGTTTGCGGAAAACTCCCGCTTGCATAAGGCAAGCGGGAGTTTTTCTGTTTTGCGGACACCTGCAAATGTGAGCGGGCGTTTTTTTGCCGCGCTGACGGAGACGAAACGGCTTTCGCAGGCTTCAGTGCTTTGTCACGGCGATATGCAGCTCGTCGAGCTGTTTCTGCGTCACCTCTCCGGGAGCTCCCATCATCACGTCCTGGGCGTTCTTGTTCATGGGGAAGGGTATGATCTCCCGGATGGAATCCTCACCCGCCAGCAGCATGACCATGCGGTCCACCCCCGGGGCAATCCCGGCGTGGGGCGGCGCGCCGTAAGTGAACGCGTTATACATGGCGGGGAACTTGGCCTTCACGTCCTCCTCGCCCAACCGCACCAGCTCGAAGGCCTTGACCATGATCTCCGGGTCGTGGTTGCGGACCGCGCCCGAGGAGAGCTCCACGCCGTTGCACACCAGGTCATACTGGTCGGCGGTGATGGTCAGGGGGTCGATCTGCCCCGCTTCTGCCTTCAGCAGCACGTCGAGACCGCCGGCGGGCATGGAGAAGGGGTTGTGGCAGAACTCCAGCTCGCCGGATTCCTCTCCGATTTCATACATGGGAAAATCCACGATCCAGCAGAAGGCGTACTGCTCCTTGTCCATGT
>Ga0268263_1002844_pt1 | contig 10552 bp, 8 predicted proteins | sample Biomet5_FD_190358 | JGI IMG/M metagenome (GOLD analysis project Ga0268263, IMG submission 190358) | Microbial communities from bioreactor (seeded with sewage sludge) at LBNL, California, USA - Biofuel metagenome 5 (SPAdes) (version 4) | ecosystem: Engineered > Bioreactor > Anaerobic >... | reverse complement strand
TTGTACTTTCATGACTCGCTGTTGTTCTTCGGGCCTCGTGTCCATTGCCTTTGACACTTATCCCTTTTCCCTCAAGCGGTCATTTCACTTGTTCTCACACCGGTCACTTCATTTGTTTACTACACTGGTCAAATGTCATCGGAGCGGCGGGAATCATCGGGAGCTTGTTGTTTACAGCGGCGAGTGCTCGCGCAGACGCAAAGAATCATCTCATTAGCAACCTGCTTGCACTGGATGAACGCCATCGGGCACTCTGGAGCGAAGTCAAGCAACGTCCCGAACTCAAGAGAATCCTCGCTGAGAGAGTCGATTTGGTCGCCCAACCTCTGGCTCCCGAAGAGGATGTTTCCATGTGGCAAATCGTCCAGCAGTTTGAAACGGGATGGCGGATTGAGAAGATTCTCAATCGAGGCGAATTGAAAGCACTGGGGCGTGATGCTGCAACGTTCTTCACCCTTCCCTTGCCTCATGCCGTTTGGGAGAAAACCAAAGCGTTTAGGAATCCGAAATTTGTAAAGTTTGTTGATCGAACGATTTTGCGGCACAGACGATTATAATGAGATTATCGGAAGTCCACCTAATTAAATGAGTTAAAGTTATCTCTTGAAAAACTCCGTACGGAAGCTGCCGGTGAGATCGTTGCCTTCCCATGAGTAGATTCCGAGAATTGTCAGGCGGCCCAGCCAAGTATCACTATTAAGATCGGGGGGATATATATTCTTTTCACCAAGCAAAGTCCAGACTAGCGCCATATTTTCTTCACGGATGAATTTTTGCAAGGCATCTCGACGAAAGAGCAAGGTGCTGTGGCCCGTTTCGCGTGTTGAAGGATCAAAGGAAACAATTCGATTATCCTGATCGACAAAATCACCTCGGCGGCCACAGAGTCGCAACCCCATCCTTTTTGCCAGCCACCGACTTGGCATTGAAATTGTGAAACCTTTTTCCACAGAGCAATCATAACCACGGTCTCCGCATGAAAAATCAGTTGTTGTTTGTAAGACAGGATGAGGTAGATCGTTATTATCCCCATATAAATCAGTAATCCAATCCTCGTCCAGTGGCCAATCGAAATGGGGACTCCAAAAGCACTCTTGGAAATGACGATGCCAATACTTGTTTGCCGAAGGCAGCCGATCATTGATCCAGTCCTGCTTTTTTCCCCACTCCATCACTTTCGGCAAATGCCATCGTTTTACAAGATATGACCTAATTATATAGTGGATTTCCTGACTATCGGGCTGTCGACCATCGAAATCACCGATGCATTGATCTCGCCGCCAATGAGTGTAGGAATCCAAAACGAGCCATTGCTGTTTATCGGGGCCCGTGACCTGTAAAAAATCCACCGGGGCGGGCAGATCATCTATTTTCTGCAGCCAGTCAGAAGGACTTGGAGCGCTTTTCCAATCGTTGTAGAGGTGTGGGGTCCACCAGTTCTTTTGGTTCACTCCCCAGCCATCATGCGGTGATTCCTGCAACAGCAACGATGGATCGATATTACGAAAGCTATCTGGCCAGGTCCCTTGTTTCCATTCGTTATCCGACATGACGGGCGTGCTGTCTTCTGCAAGCCCGTAATTGTCGCTGATGCGCGCATGTAATTCGTCGTAAGCAATCCATTGGTATTTCTTTCCGATTCGTTCCGCCTTGTGGCAGTCACGACCCTTCGGATCAACATTACGGTCGAACTCATTGAAACGTTTACAGGTCCAGCCTAATTCAAGCACCCGGCGTAATATGAGGCGTTGGAAAAGCTCCAGACTAAATATTCGCTTGTGCTGTTTATTCCGAGGGTCCTTCAAATACGGAACGATTTGCTTACGAAAATGACGATATTGAGCGCATCCGAGAATTCGAGGAAGCTTAGCTTCCACGAAATCCACATAATTCTGACGGTAACGTCGCGATTCGGCGCTATCGCATTCATACTGCGGCTGATCGGAAATTTCCGCCAAACATTTTGCATAAAGCGTGAGGGTTTCGGCATCTTCGGGGGATAACTGAGCTACCAGTTTCGCAAATTGCTCATTCGGCGCGGAACTAGCCCCATTCTTTCGGCGCCGATCAGACCACCAGCTCACATCGTTAATGACGTAATGTCGAAAATCACCTCCTGTAACCGAATTGTAAATGCACAAAAGGCCTTGGTGCTCTTCGTGGTAATTATTGGCCTTAAATTGTTTGGCCAATGAAGCCAATGATGGTGGAGCCTTTGGCCACTTGGATTTGTATGGCGGTTTTATAAGTGCTGGATCATAATCAATATGTAGCCCTAAATGAACAGCACGCTCCACTACGCCGCGGGCGTGGTCGCGTAAGAGAACACTTGCCGGTGGTAGATCGCCCCGAAAGATTTGATTGTAAACATCCTGAGCAAGATGTCGAAGTTCGTCGGTCTGTAAAGTAAGCATGGCGCAACCGTATGCTACAGCGTAAAGCCGCTCCTGAACGTAATGTTCATCGACGTCGCTGAAGTGCTCGATCAGTTCGCGCAAAATTCCGATCCGCTGCTCCAAAAGGCTTACAAGTGCCTTGGTTGCACGATCTCGAACAAAACGGTCCGATGAGGTCAGACACCATGCCAGAGTTAAGGTCGCCAACCGAATCACCTGGTCAGGGAACCTGACTTCTTTTCGTTCAGCCCACCCCCAGATGATCAAACGGTGAACGTTTCCTTCATTCTCAACTTGGCCAAATAAATATGTGGACCACCACGCATCACGGTCTGCCATTTTTAAGGGCCGTAGAACGGTATCCAGCCAATTTGCGTTGTAAGGATGATCTGGCCTAGCAGTTACACAAATTAGGGCTTCGAACAGCTCCTTCCAATAGTCTCCGTAAAGAAGCCCTTTAATCAGTTTCTCAGTCGCACATGAAAACGCGGTTACTTTCCGCCAAATCAAGCTCGAGATGAAAGCCCGACGGAAAACTTCATTTTCCCATGAGCAAGAAACCACTTGATCAATCTCCAAGCCGTAGGTTTCAGGCATCTGCATGGCCAGGGCTTCAAGCCAACCGGCAACCCCATATAACCAGCCATCCTGCATCTTTCGGCCGAAAATGCCGTTGTTTTGGAAAAGCTCAGGCAAGGAGTCTTTGGACGTCCTCGCGAGCACCGACTGCACGATTAGGTGATCGCTTAAGCGCTGATAAGCAAAGCGGATGTTTTCCTGGGTCACACTTGCGCTTGGTGACCTAATAAGCACATGCTCGGAAATCAGATGTTGCAAGAGTGAACCGCTGTAACCGGCGGATGAATAAATAGCACCGAGTTCTCGGTTCGCGACTTCCAGCGAGAGAAATTCAGAGCCGTGCTCCGCCATCAATCCGGCAATGCGATGCACCGCCTTATAAACGAGATGTTCACTAGGAGCACAGTCGAGTTTTACAGTCAACCGTGTGTCAATCTCATCCAAGACAAATTGAAAAATCGCAGAGATACCCATCATGTCTGTTGGCAACGCACACAAATTTCTGTTCTTTAACGCCTGACAGATAAGTTTAAGAAAGAGTGGACTGTCAAATTCTGGATCAAGCATGGGAACATTTGGCTCCGCCAAGCCATAGTGCCGAAAAAAGTGATGCGTTGCTTCGGCGCTGATCTTTGCAAAACCATCATGAACGATATGGACAAATTTATTTATAGGCAGAGAGGCATGATCCAAATAAGCGGTTCGCACTGTAACTACAAGTGCCACATAAGGAAAAGAACGGAGGTAATCTAACATCGCCGCTAGGTGGCTACACCAAAAACGAATTCCCGGCCCATCATTGATTGCGTCGATGATGATTAAAGTGCGAGAGGTTGTTGCTTCACCGCTGGCGCTCAAAGCACCTAAGAAAGTGTCTCTGTCACAGGACAGCCCCGTAAGCCGAATTATTTGATTCCAAGGCTCGGTCTCATCAAACTGCTCTCCCAATAGTAAAACAGTTGGCAGCCCGACTGAGATTCGTTTCTTAGCTACTGAACAGACCAAGTGCGTTTTTCCAGATCCTGCATCGCCCGAAATAAGCATTGCGGGGCTATTCGCCAGCGACGCATCTTTTGATGCACAGAACTTCTGGAACTCGCGAATGCATGAGGCTAAGTCGCTCAGGTAATACTCAGAAAGATGCTGGTCTTTCTTGAGTGGGGGATTTTTCTCTCCGTTGTGCTCAGGTTTTCTTGTTGAATCTAACAGCTTCCAGACTCGTCGCATTTCGGTAGTTACAAGCTCCAGTGAGAAGTCCAACTGCCTTGCTAACTTGGGAAAATCCATCGATAGATTTGCGTCCGGCGACAAGGAATTAAGCGTGTCGAATATAGCCCCAAAGTTCGTTCTGAACGTATCGATTACATTGTCAGGACCGTCGGGTTGAGAATACTGAATAAGTGTTGCAAGCGACTTGTTCAATTTGGTAGCAAGGACTTCAATTCTCTGTAAAAAGACCGGTCTTCGCCCCAAAGCATCGAAGTGTTGTGCCACGGGTAGCTCGAAATGCAAATCTGGAGAATAACGCTCTTGGGCGAGTGAGAGTGCCCCCGTGACATTTCGCTGAAACCAAGCTGCATCCATGGTCGGTGTATCGAACCAAAACCAACAACGCCCTCGGTGTTGTGGTGTGCTGAGTCTCAATAATAATTCGTGTTCGTCCCAGAGGACGATCTCAATCGACATTCCGTGTTTCTTCGCCAACTGTTCCCACTTGTCTCGGTGTTGCTCCCAATGGGTCATTGCGGAAACCTGACCTGGTATTCGCGAATCCGGGAACTTGAAGGGAATGCAGAAGACCAGCTTCGTTAGCTTGGGATGCCCACGGAGGGCCTTTTTGACAGAGTCGTCGCATTGAGCCCAGCGGCTTTTGTTAAAACCATCAATGAAAAATTTCGCTTGCCAGCCCCATTCTTCACCTGAAGGCAGCATCCAATAGCACTCGATTCCAGAATCCGGCCTGCCTTTGGAAATGAACCGAGAACCAGCGGGCACCGGTTCAGAATGCGCAAACTGGCAACACAATTCTTCGAAGGCATCCTGCTTTGCCCCGTTCCACTGTCTGATCTTAATCCACGAAACTGCTGGCATACTTGGAGAATATCTATCTGAGTTAATGAAGCAAAGGAATCTTATTCAATCTCATTCAAATTGATCTATTGGAGTCAGGACAATACAATAAGAGACCATAACTTCTCAACTGCTTGCCAGAATATTGCAGGTTCTCGCATTGTCGGAGCATCACTGGAAATTATCGACTGCGTTGACAGAACGTAGAGAATAAAACTGGATGTGGAAGAAGTATGCAGACCAGGTTAATCGCCAAATCTATCGCGGAGTTCTTGGGCTTGCTGGGAAAACTTGATTGGATTGGATTTTTTCAGGCGGGCAAGATTCTGAATTTTCCACTGAATTGCTGGGAGTTGTCACAGGTGTGGACATTTCATCAAAGCCCAGTCTGGTTCTCCTGATACGAGTCCAATGAGGAATCTCTTCTGTTCCTCAGTTATCTTTGAAAGCAGTTCAGCCCGAAGTTTCCGGCGTGTCTCCTGCAATTCTGGCAGGGTTACAGGCGTTCGCGTCATGCCTACAAATTCGTTCTCGAAGGCCAGTGAGATTTCCTGGTCACGAGAAAACAGCACCTCGTGGATTGGGCGATTGTGTCCAGCCAAGTAACAAATGAAGCACTCGATGGTGTCGGCGGTGAGACCACCCGTTTCAAAAAGGCCATGAACGTCAAAAAGATCGCGTGGATGCTGGCGGTCCAAGGCGGCTACCAGTTTGCTTCCGTATAACTCGGCAGTTGCGAGCAGCGGAGCGGAAACGTCCGTAGTGAAAAGGTTGCGGGCCTCTGCGTTCAACCGCTTGGATTCCACCGGCAGAACAGTTCCGCGAAAGACGTGATTGACTTCGACTTTGACCAAAACTCTGTCGCGCTGAATGAAAAGCTTGGTTTCGTCGCCTTGTTGCGTTGCGGAGATGTCGGCTTGGATCCCCACCGAGACCAGCCGTCCTCTTGCCGTTTCAAGACCAGCGGCAATGGCTTTCAAAGCGTCGCTTCTAGGCGTTCGATGGTCTGTATAAACCGCGTCGATGTCAACCGAGAGCCGGGGCATGTTCTGCGCGAACAGGTTGATGGCCGTGTCTCCTTTCATGGCAAAGGGAGAATTCTCGAAGATCGCGGGAACGCTTTCCAAGAGAAGGCGGACGGTTTCAATGTAGGATTTTTCCATCATGGTTTTAAAGTGAGCGTTCTTCCGTCCTTAAGGCGGTTGCTCCATCGGCTTTGCCCCAAGGTAGCTCGGGTAGCTTCTTTCGCAGCTGATGCCCAAGGGAGGTTCAATTCTTGCGCCCAGGATACGCACAAGAGCAGCGCCTTTCGTTTTTGACAATGCTTGAGTAAATTGGTCAAAACCTCGGGGCGCAAAGTTCGAACACCCTCCATGATATTTCGTGCTTCCTCGACACTCTGATGGACTCCCACGTCATTGAGCATCTCCAGCAACGCCCGTTCTGGCACAGAGACAAGAACGCCATCGGGTGTCTCTGGCAACGGCTGAAGACCGGATTTCTTTGGCAGCTTTTTGGAAAAGGGGCTTCTCTCGCTATAACGCGCCGGAAATCTCTCCAGAAACCAGCCGGGGAGGATTGCTCTAACCGTTCCAAAAAGCAATAAGGGCTCCTTGGTGGGCAAGTTGTGGCGAACCCCGCGCCAAGCCAGCGCAGTTTTGCCGCCAACATGAAACCCTTCTATTCGACGCGCGAGGAATTTCAATATGTCATTCTGGCGGAGCGTGTCGTTTGGAAACATGAAAACGCCGCGTCCCAATCGAACCAGCCAGCCTGATTCAACGTAATGATGTGCCAGCGCTGATGAAACACCGACTTTCGCCAAATCACGGTTATCCAACGGCGTCCCTCGCAGCAGAGCCGTTTGAAGGCGTTTGATTGGATTAGCGGTATTAGTTAAAACCATATTTGAACTATTAAATCAGAACCAAGCAGAAAGCAACTCCTATTGAAGAATAGAGGGATTCGATAATTAAGCTTAATCGTGAACTCAATCCTTGGGCAACACCAAACAGGCGAGCGCAATACGACGGTAAGATTGTAACTCGCTTGTATCTGTCATCCAAAAATAATCCTTTCTTTGCATATTGTTGCGAAGCACACTTTGCGGCAAATCTATTCTGTCTATGTCACAAAGCCCACTTCCGCAAGGCATTTCCATAGTTGATGCCGATATCCAAAACCTGATCACAATTCAGGCTCGGGAAGATCGTGATATCGAGTTCAAGAGTGAAGATATTTCTCAAAAAGACCGAAAGAAGTTTTTGCAGGGAGTTGCTGCGTTTGCCAATTCTCGGGGGGGCGATCTGGTTTTGGGGTTGCGCGAAGAGAAGGGAGTTGCCAGCGAAATCACTCCTTTGGCCGTGAATGATCCTGATGCTATGCGATTGAGAATTCTCGATTTGGTACGGTCGCATTTTCGTCCGCCCATTGGAGGTGTGCAAGTCATCCCTGTTACCGTCAGTGGTGGATATGTTATCGTCATCCGAATTCCAAAGAGCTGGGCTGGTCCTCACATGTTGACTTTTGATGATGACCGTCGTTTTTATATCCGTGATGATGGTGGAAAGCGCCCGATGAGCTACGAAGATGTGCGAGATGGGTTTCTCGCTGGTGAAAACATCGGAATACGGCTCCGTAATTTCCGAATGGAACGATGTGCGGCAATTTTGAACGATGACACTCCTTCACTCCTTGCACACACGGCACGATTTGTGGTTCATGTGCTGCCGTTTGACTGTATCGCTCTACCTGCGAGATTCGAAGCGCGACACCTGTTGACGAAATCTGAAAATTTACTTCCTTTCAGCTTTTCGGGAAGTGGAAAGATCATCAATTTTGACGGTGTTTTTTCGTTGAGTCGTACGGCTGAAGGAAAATCTGATGGATATGCCCAGCTTTTTCGAAACGGCGCGATTGAGTCGGTTGAAACGTCGTGGCTTTCCTGTAAACAGGACAATAAATATATTCCTTACGCGCTAGTCGAGCCACGAATTGTGAATGGGGTAGAGAAATATCTCGAGTTGCTGGCGTCTATGGATGTTAGCCCGCCTTACGCCATCTTTCTCAGTCTTCTCAATGTAAAGGGCTATCTCATGCCTCCAGATATGCAACGAGACATAGGAGGCAGCCGCATAGACCGCGATCACATCTATGTCCCAGAGGTGATCTTGAATACGGCTTCTACATCTGTTGCTACCGCCCTGTTTCCGGCGTTTAACTGCGTCTGGAATGCCTGCGGCTTGCCGCAATCTTGGAACTACGATAACGACGGAAGGTGGTCCCCGAGGAGGTAATTTAGACGTGAATAGGAGTGTCCATTGCTCCTGCATCTGTTCCAACTCCAAACCTCACCTTTTTTGCCATGTCGGCAGAATGGACATCTCGAAGGTGGCCGTAAACACGCATGGCGAGAGCGCCGCCGTCTTTGTGACCGAGCCATTTTGAGACGGTGGGGATATCGACGCCGGATTCGATGCAACGGGTGGCAAAGAGGTGGCGGAGGTCGTGGTGAGTCAACCTGGGGAAGCCGACTTTCTTAGCGGCACGAGTCATAGCCTTGCGACAATCATGAACGTCAATCACTGGTTCCGTCGGTTGAGCAGTTGGCTGGGCTGCTCGGAGTTTTTCAAGGAGTTGACGCATTTCATCAATCATCGGAACACGGCGGATGCTCCAATTCTTGGTTCCCGTTTCCGGGTCGCCTCGAACGGTTATTTCGCTCTTGTCGAAATTGCAATCTGCCCAAGTGATGTTCTTGGCTTCATTGAAGCGGAAACCACCATAGGCAAGAAACCGAACCAAATTGGCGTTCTTGCAACCGTGCGAGCCACCACCAGCTTCAACCTCCCGAACAAAAGCGTCGAACTGGTCCATTTCGGGTAAAGTCAATTGCTTCTGGCGCACGGTGGCTCGCGGAATGGATTTGGCCGGGTTGTCGTAAATCAGACCCTGCTCAACCCCAATTTCCAAAACTCGTCGCCAGAACTGAGATTGCGCCGTTAGCCCGCGTTGGAGAGTAGTGTTTGGCGTAGGAGCCAAGCCAATCCAGGCAATCGGCTTTTGAAATTCGGTTAATGGCAGTGGAGATCGGGCCAGGATCTGGCGATGGCGTCGAGTGTCTCCGTTGATACTTCTTGGTCGTCTTCTTAATGCTCGGGTCGTTCTCCAGCCGTTCCTGATAGACCTTAACGGCGTCCGCGAAAGTGAGCTTTCCAAGGGAAACTGAAGTGCGCTGCTCGCTCACCAATCGTTCGGTCTTCAAGACGTCAGCCAGACGAAGCTTGGCGATGGAGAGGATGTCTGTGCCGAGGGATTTTCTGAAGAGCTTGCCTGCGACTTTGGCGCGAACGAAATAAATCCCAGAAGGTTCGTAGCGCACAAGATTTGCTACCGGCGTCTTGGTCCAAAGTGGAGTTTTTTGGTCCGTGCTCACGGCAACCAGTATCAGATTGCGGTATCAGATTGTCAAAATCAAACAAAACAGCGGGGAGGTGTTTGTGTTATAAGAGTTTTATTTAGAAGATCTTAGAATGGAGCCAGTTCCCGGGCTCGAACCGGGGACCGACGGTTTACAAAACCGTTGCTCTACCACTGAGCTAAACTGGCACTAAACCCTTTGAATCCTTAATGTTTTCCTTCTTCCAGCTCTTAGAGCGATCCTAAAGGTCACAGATTCTACTCGGGTTCAATTGGAACCGATGGCGTAATACTACACATGGCTTAGATTTTGTGGCAAGTGGATTCGCTCATTATTTATGTTCTCAATTCCCGGGCTTAAGAAATGGCTATGTAAAACTTTTTTTGAGTGTTTTTCTTAGCCGAGGTCACGAAAAAACCCTCTGGAAACCAGAGGGTTAAGGAAGTGGTGCCCCGGTGGGGGGTCGAACCCCAGACCAATTGATTAAGAGTCAACTGCTCTACCAACTGAGCTACCGAGGCACCCAAATTTTTTCTATCGGAAGAAAACTCAACCAATAGCATCAAAAGCGACGTGCTTTATGCCAGAGTTTTTAATTATGGCAAGCAAAAATCATCATCCATTCTTGATGCCACTGATTTTTAACCGCTTAGGCTAAGCTAAGTTTCTTCACTTTACCCAAATGTTTTTCTGGTGCAAGTAATTTATGCCTTTCTCTATTTTTTGCGCGTTGACTCAAAATAAAAGACATCGGAAAAGCAGGGGTGATGAACAGGTGTAGAGTCTGTTACCTCATGGGGAAATGTTACCGGAGGGGGGAGGATTATGAGTGGGACGTTGCCTCAAGATAAATGTTACCCGCTGGGTTTATGTAATTGGGAAAAGGAGAAAACTGGTCTTGCCCTGAATAAATGGACACCCTGGAAGTGTCCTGCCCCCATCGAAAGATGGACATGGGAAAAGTAGAGTTCTGCTGGTAAAAGAGAAGAGAGAAAGCAGAACGAATGAAAAAGAGCCAATTCAGCGACGAACAAATCATCAACGTGTTGCGTGAAGCTCAGGGACCGACACCGATCAAGGACGTTTG
>Ga0268263_1002838_pt1 | contig 10563 bp, 10 predicted proteins | sample Biomet5_FD_190358 | JGI IMG/M metagenome (GOLD analysis project Ga0268263, IMG submission 190358) | Microbial communities from bioreactor (seeded with sewage sludge) at LBNL, California, USA - Biofuel metagenome 5 (SPAdes) (version 4) | ecosystem: Engineered > Bioreactor > Anaerobic >... | reverse complement strand
TCAAAAATTTCCTTGGAGTGCAATGGGTTAGCAAAATTCTATTAGCATATTCTTTGGGGATTTTGAATATTTTTAACAACCCTTAGCCGGACAGCAATGATGAAAAATGCACCCCGCGGGGACGGTTAGACTCGACCGACGAAAACAAGGGCTGCGTTAGCGCGAGCATCGTCCTCGACGATGAGCCTCTTGCGTTGACGGCCAGACGCGGTTTACCTTATGCTAACCATACCGTAGGATTTCAGATCTCGAGTCGAGCCGTTCGTCTGTTGGCGCAGTCCGTTCTCGAGGGCGTGGCCCCCTGCGCAAAGGACCAAGCGTTCTCTTGTTGGAGAACGGCCAAGGATTTTTGCTTTGTCCCTAAAGATTTCCGAGCGATTTTTTCTGTTATCCCGGAGCAGGATAAGAACCCCATTCGGGCTTTTTATCCCCGAAGCGGCGAGATGTGGGTGGACAGGGAGCCGTTCGATCCGTTGTGATCAGCTGCGGTCGATTTCGCCAGGCGCGCCTAATGGGTTGAAGCCGAGATGCGAAAGCAGCGCGAGGACCAGAGGTTTAGATGGATACGGGGAGCGTGGAATTATTGCATAGAGCGGTTGCATGCGCCCCACAGGGCGAGGGCTTCTTTCGATGATCAGCGTCATTATACCGGCTTACGAGAAAGAGGATCGCGTCTATAATTGCCTCCGCTCCGTCTGCGATCAGGAATACGCTGACCTGGAAATCCTGATCGTCTATCGGCCGGGAAACGACAAAACACGAGATGAGATCAAGCGAATCCAGGATCCGCGAATAAGAATCATCGAGCAGACGAAAAAAACTGGTCCCGGCGGCGCCAGGAATATCGGCATCCGGGAAAGCCGGGGGGAGTATCTCGGGTTTGTGGATTGCGACGACTTCATCCCGCCGGATTTTTACCGACTTCTTTATGACGCAATAGTGGCAAATAAAGCTGATATTGCTTTTGGTGAAATGGTCGCGCCGAGGGCTCGCGGCTGGAAGACCTTGTCGCAGCACAACAAAGATACGTGCCTCAGCAATTTTTTCGATAAATATTCCAGAATCAAGAACGGGGCGGCTTTCGACAAGCTTTATCGAACCGACCTCATAAAACAAGCCGGCCTGTATTTTCAGGAAGGTATTTTCTATGAAGACAATTGCTGGATTTTAAGTGTCTTTTATCATTTAAAAAAACTCATCCTTGTAAAGGGCGCCGTGTACCAGTATACTCTGAGCGAAAAAAACGCTGATCAAAAGGCGGCCCTGGCCAGGGATTTGTTGCCCGCGATCGATTCGATGTTGCTTTTTTGTAAAGCAAAAGCATTTGATTCCCGGGAATGTCGCTTGGTCAAGAAGAAGATTTTGACAACATTTGCTGGCGGATTCATTAACAATGTTGAGGATGCAAAAAAATTTATTTCCATTCTGGGAATGAATTTTTATATTCCCTATATCCTCGCAAAAAATATCACGCGAAAAATGCTATTCTCGTAGCATGGGGACTGCAATGGAAAAAAAGGCATTTATTACCGGCATAACCGGGATGGTTGGATCTCATCTGACGGATTATCTCATGGAGCACACGGATTGGGAAATCTACGGGATGTGCAGATGGAGAAGTCCGCTTGATAATATATCGCAGTATATTGACACGATAAATCATCATGGCCGTGTCCATCTTGAGTATGCCGATCTTCGCGACACCATCGCCATCAACAATGTCTTTAACAATGTAAAACCGGATTATGTTTTCCATCTGGCGGCGCAGAGTTACCCAAAAACCAGCTTCACAGCGCCGCTTGATACGTTGGACACCAATATCCAGGGAACGACGCGTGTGCTGGAGGCCATTAAAACATATTGTCCCGAGGCCATCGTACACGTTTGCGCTTCCTCGGAAGTGTTCGGCCGCGTTCCCAAAGAAAAACTGCCCATCAATGAGGAATGCACCTTCCACCCGGCCTCGCCGTACGCCATTTCCAAGGTGGGGACGGATCTCGTGGGACGGTACTACGCCGAGGCGTTCAAAATGACAGTCATGACGACGCGCATGTTTACCCACACGGGGCCGCGTCGGGGAGACGTTTTCGCCGAGTCGACGTTCGCCAAGCAGATCGCCATGATCGAAAAGGGGCTCCAGGAGCCGGTCATCAAGGTCGGCAATCTGAATTCCCTGCGGACGTTCGCCGACGTGCGCGACGCCGTTCGCGCCTACTACCTGCTCGTGACCGTGAATCCGACTCCCGGCGAATACTATAATATCGGCGGCAGCTACGTCTGCAAGGTGAGCGAAATGCTGGACACGCTCATAAGCATGTCCACGTTCGACGGCAAAATTTCCATCGAGGTCGATCCCGAACGGCTGCGTCCCATCGACGCCGACCTGCAGGTTCCCGACACGACGAAATTCAAAAAGCACACCGGCTGGGAACCGCAGATTCCCTTTGAACAGACCATGCTGGATTTGTTGAACTATTGGCGTGGCCGGGTCGACGAATGCGGCGAATTTCTCCAAAGGTAGGACATAAAGCGAATGAATCCTTCTGATAAAATCCTGATTACCGGCGGTGCCGGGCTTGTCGGCAGCGCCTTGCAGAACGTTCTCGCCGCGGTGGGGTATGAAAACGTTTTCGCCATGACCCGAAAAGATTGCGATCTGACGGATTATGCGCAGACGGTCTCCTTCATCAAGAACGAAAAGCCCGACTACGTGTTCCACCTGGCCGCGCAGGTGTACGGCATCATGGGGAACATGGAAAACAAGGGCAAATCGTACCTGTATAATTCGCTCATCAACATGGGCGTCGTCGAGGGCTCGCGTCAGGCGCAGGTGAAAAAGATAACCTGCATGGGGTCCGGCTGCGTTTACCCGTATCCGTCTCCCGGCCTGCCGCTGACCGAAAATATGGTCTGGCAGGGCGCGCCCCATGATTCGGAAAATTCTTACGCCCACGCCAAACGCGGCATGTTGGCGCAGCTGAACGCCTACAACGAGGCGTACGGCATGGATTTCGCCTTCGTCATCTGCGGCAATCTGTACGGACCGCACGACAAGTTCGATCCCCGCTGGGGGCACGTCATCCCTTCGCTCGTCGCGAAATTCCATGCCGCTGCGCAAAGAGGCGAAACCGTCACGGTTTGGGGCAATGGCTCCGCCCAGCGTGACTTCACCTACGGCGACGACGCCGCCCGCGCGCTTTTGGCCATTATGAAACACATCTCCGGGCCGGTAAATTTGGGGAGCGGCAACGTGTACGCCATCCGGGAAATCATCGAGACCCTGGCCGCCATCACCCATATGGAAGACAAGGTGGAATGGGACGCCAGCAAGCCCAACGGACAGGACTACCGGTCCTATGACTTGAGCAAGTTGCACTCCGTCGGCTTTCGTCCCGAAGTGGACCTGAAAACCGGCCTACAAACCACGTATGACTGGTACGCCGCGCATGTCGATTCCGCGAGGAGATAACCCCATGGTGGATGCGCTTCGGATGGCGTATGTCCAGACGCCGTTCCGAATCAGCTTTTTTGGCGGAGGGACGGATTTCCCCGGCTTTTTCAACGGGTATCACGGCGCGGTGATTGGCACCACCATCGACCGTTATTCCTATGTTGCGCTCAATCTTTTAGAGCGCATCAAGGATAATATCCTCAAACTGACCTACTCGAAGCTTGAGGTCGTCAAGCATTTCGACGAAATACAGCATCCCATTGTTCGGTGCGTACTTGAAACGCATCCTGAATTTATCGGAGATCGGTTTATCGACTTGCATTCTTTCGCCGACCTCCCTTCAAAATCGGGAATTGGCTCCTCGTCCGCCTTCACCGTGGGACTCCTGCAGGCTTTTTATTCCCTGCACTGCCAGTATCGCGCCCCGCAGCAGCTGGCCTATGAGGCGATCGATGTGGAGCGAAACAAACTCATGGACGCCGGTGGATGGCAGGATCAGGTCCTATGCGCCTACGGCGGGCTGAATCTGGTGACCTTTTGCGATAACAGCTTCACGGTCGATCCGATCGTTCTCGACAACGTCCTTCTGAAATGCTTGGAAGATTCGTTGATGTTTTTTTATACGCAAGAACAGCGTTCCTCGAGCTGCATCCAGCAAAAAACCTTCTCCTCCAAAAATATCGCCGATAAGCGCAAATATCTTGAAGAGATCCTTGCCGCAGTCGGCATGTGCATGGATGTATTGCATTCCTCGCACTCGAAGATGGAAATCGTTGCCGAATTTGGCAAGCTGCTGCACGAAACATGGATGTTGAAGCGCTCCTTGGGATCAGGCGTCAGTTCGCCGTGTATCGACAGACTGTACGAAACGGCACGGGATTGCGGCGCCTATGGCGGGAAGGTCTGCGGCGCGGGGGGCGGCGGGTTCATATTTTTTTGCGTTCCCGAGGACGCCCAGAACGCCGTACGGAAGAAATTAACCGAGCTCGGCGCTCTCGAGATTCATATCAAATTCTCACGGGCGCCAAGCCGCATTTTATTCGCGTCATAACCCCCCGTTGCCGACACTGGAATACAACCATGGGCAAGTACATTGAGAAGTTGCTTTCGCGCATGTCGGAGCTCGAGCCGTTGCGAGGCAGTTTGCGGGAAGCAACGGCGTTAATCGTCTCCGCAGTAAAAAACGGCAATAAGCTTCTGACGTGCGGAAACGGTGGGAGTGCTGCGGACGCAGAGCACATCGTCGGGGAGTTGATGAAAGGCTTCCTGCTAAAGCGCCCCCTGGCGGAGCAACAGCGTTCGCGACTGCTGGACGCGGGTTGCCCAGAATCGTTGGTCGGGCGTCTGCAACAAGGCGTTCCGGCCATTTCCCTTGTTGCGGGAATTGCCTTGCCGACCGCGTTCGGCAACGACGTTTGTCCGGAGCTGGTCTTCGCACAACAAGTATTCGCACTGGGGAAAAAAGGCGATGTCCTCATCGCCATCAGCACTTCGGGAAATTCCAAAAACGTGCTTGACGCGGTCCTGGTCGCCAAGGCCAACGGCCTTTCGGTAATCGGTATGACAGGGGCCCCCGGGGGAGCGATGCAGCCGCTTTGCGACATCTTGATCACTGCGCCAAGCGACTGCACATTTCGTATTCAGGAGTATCACCTGCCAATATACCATGCGCTCTGCGCGGATATTGAAGCCGCCCTTTATGCTTAGCCGGATAATAATAATGAGTCCCCCCCCCGCTCTGCCGGGGGACTCCCAGAGTTTGACAGTTCCGGGAACCAGAAGCCTCCATCGCATGAACCTCTCAAAGTTCAAGCAGACGGAGGCTCCCGGTGAACGGCTACAAAAGCCTAAGCCACTCAGGATGGGACTGCAAGTACCACGTGGTTTGGATACAAAAGTTTCGGAAAAAGGTTTTGTATGGCCAGCTTCGTGAACATATGAGAGAAATCTTGCGGGAATTAGCCAGGCAGAAGGAGAGTAGGGTGGTCGCGGGACACCTCATGCCCGACCATATCCACATGCTCATCTCCATTCCTCCCCAATATGCTGTAGCGTCAGTTGTTGGTTTTATCAAAGGGAAGAGCGCAATTCACCTGGCTCGAAGTTTCATGGGACGAAGACAAAACTTCATAGGTCAAAACTTTTGGGCACGTGGCTACCTCGTTTCAACCGTCGGTCTGGATGAAGCTCTTGTCCGTGAGTACATCAAAAAGCAAGAACAGGAGGATCGTCGATTGGATCAACTCAATTTGGGATAGCCGGCTTTAACCGGCTCACTCTTAAAATGCTTTGAGCGGTTCACTGCCTTACATGTCCCCGGCTTTGCCGGGGGTAGCTGACTTGTAACCACCCACAGGGTCTGGACAATTTTTAGTTAATGCAAATAGTTGACATATGGGGATAGCAGTGCCCGTACGAACCTGCCTTACCACCGAAGTGGTGATGCACACCCCGTGGCCGGTGCTGAGTTACGTTCATGTTTTGCACGGTGAAATCCAGGCACTCAGGGAACGCATCGAGGTGCTCGAGGCCAAACTCAGCGCCAATTCCACGTATTCCAACAAGCCGCTCTCCAGTGACAATCCGTTCACCACAGGCAAGGAAACAAACAAATCCAATCGAAAAGACAGGAAAAAGCACAAGGGATTCCGACAGCAAGTTCTCAGCCCAACCCAAGTCACGGAACTCTATCCCGGGGAATGTAGTTGCGGCTGCAACCGTTTCACGGACGTGGAGCCTTACTTCGTCCATCAAACCGTTGAACTGCCTGAGATCAAGCTGGAAGTGACACATTTCATCCTACATCGAGGTCGGTGCCGCCACTGCGGCAAAATGCGCAAGGTGCTCATTCCTCCGCAGCACCGCACAGGCTACGGCCCGAGACTTTCCTCCATTATTGCCGTCATAGCCGGCACTCAAGCCGACTCCCGACGCGTCTCCAGGATTTTCTCTTCTCGGTGCTGGGCCTGCATGTCAGCCAAGGAGCCATTCAGAAGATCCTCGACTGAGCCTCCCGCGCCATCGAACCCCATTACCAAGCCATCGGCGCGGTTGTCCGAAATTCCCCCGTCAACCACGTGGACGAAACCTCTTGGTATTGCAAGGGAATACTGCAATGGCTGTGGGCCATGGGAAACGCCTTGGTCACCGATGTCATGATTCACCGGCATCGGTCGAAAAAGGCCTTCCAGGCATTGATTCAGGATTGGCAAGGCATTCTGGTCAGGCGGCTATGGCGTTTACGCGAAATGGGTGGGGCTGCGTCAAACCTGCGTGGCGCATCTGATCCGCCACGCCAAAGGACTCGCGGAACGAACCCGAAGGGCTTGGCCTTGATCGCCCGGACGCTCATGCCAAACAGGCGGTTAGACTCCGAGGGAGTGGATACGATGGACCCGTACACCACATTGACGGACGCGACCTGTGAGTTTTCCAAGTCCCCCGGCAGCGCCCTATGTGCAGGTTTCGAACCTCGAGTTCGTGTCTTTACCGAACGACGTCTGGACGGAGATTATCATTTTTTTCTTGTTGATGTGATATTCATCAAGAGCTGTGAAGATGATCGTGTAGTTAGTCGTGGTGCTATGATCGTTACGGGCGTTTTTTCTGAAGGATATCGATCCATCATTGGAGTTATGATTGGTGATACAGAGTGTTTCACAACATGGGACAAAATTTTTCGCTGGCTCAAAGGAAGAGGCCTAAAATGGGTTATGTTCGTTATTACTGACGATCATGGGGGATTGGCCCAGGCCGTAAAAAAATATTTCCAAGGAGCAAGTTGGCAACGATGCAGGTGCATCTAATGTGTAACTTGCTTAGACATAGCCCCATGAAGGTATGTGCAACTATGGCCGCAGCTGCAAAGCTTATTTTTCAAGTCCCATATATCGCAGAAGCCAAGCGACCTATGAAAGAGTTCATTGTTGCCTTTGCTAAGAGAGCACCAAGGGTGGTTTCTTGCTTGGAAGCTGGGTTTGAAGATGCAATGACAATAAGGAACCCGCCAGAAAATACCGCAAACGCTTGCGCTCCACCAATATGAAGGAACGATTGAACAAGAAAGTACGTCGTCGTGAGCGTGTCATTCGGATTTTCCCAAATGACGAATCAGCATTGCGCCTGATTGACATTTTACTGGCCGAGAAAGATGCGGTGTGGCAATCACGCTGTTACCTTGAGATGGATGACTTTGAGCAATTGGGTCGCAGAACGGGCTGCTGCCCGTGAAGGTAACAACGTCATTACATTGAATGACTAAAAACGGATCGTTGAAGGATGGGCCGAGGCTAATTTACAGCAAATTTTAGACTTAACTGCATAAGGGAATACAACGCTATGACGCTCAATAAAAGATTCGCTATCGTAAAGCTTTGGGATACAAAATGTGCCGAGGATGAAAACATCCAAAGATTCGTCGAGACATCGAAGGAGTTGGGAATCGAATGCATTCCTGTTGACAAAAATTACAGATATCTTTCAGATAAAAAAAAAATTGCGACTGAAAAAGACTTTGATTTCATTTTGCATTTGCATTTTGAATCATTAAAAATAAATAACTTATTTTCTTTTGTCACGCTTTGGAACCCAACGGAATTTTATCATGACTGGGATTATAGGCGTTATTCAAATAATCTGTTGACACACGACGATTTTCTTACGTCATGCGCCGTTGGTGCGGAACATCATTTGCGGCGAATACTCTATAAGGACAATTTTCATCTCTTCCCTCGTTTTGAGTTGTTTCCCGCATCTTCCGAGCATATTTTTCCCCCTGAACGCAGGACGAACAGAAAATTGCATTATTGCGGCATCAACTGGGAAAAGGCGACTGGGAAAAAATCTCGCCACAGCGATCTGTTGTTCCAGCTCGATAAGAAAAACAAAATCAATATCTACGGACCCGAGAGATTAGGCAACATACGTCTGTGGGACGGGTTCTCCTGCTATCGAGGGGAACTTCCGTTTGACGGACATAGCATGATTCGGACGATCCATGAGTCCGGCGTCTCGCTTGTCCTGAGTTCGCCAGCGCACATCGAATCGCAGCTTATGTCAAATCGGTTGTTTGAGGCCCTCGCAGCGGGGAGCAACATAATTTGCGACGAGAATTCGTTTATAAAAACATACATGGGCGACCTCGCCTTGTATGTTGACTCAAAAATGCCCCCTAAAGAGCTGTCCTTGACCGTTGAAAACTATCTCGATTGGTTTAACGCCAATCCGGAGAAAGCATATGAGATGGCCAAAAGGGGACAGGAAATATTCAATGATCATTTTAACCTAAAAAGTAAAATTATATATATATATGACAACCTTGAATCGCGGAAAAAAGAGCTACAAAATCAATTTTTGTTAAAATATCCACGAAAAGCACACGTATGCTTTCTCTGCGTCGACGAAAAATATTCAATTAGCAATGTCGTTGAAAGCATTCATTCAAACATGTCTGAAAACATATTTTTTCATATTTATTGTCACGTAAAAATTAAGAATGTGTTTAAAAAATATTTTAGCGGCACCCCAAATATTATAATCAATGAATTCGTCGAAGATACTATTGGCAAACATGGCGAAATCCATTATGGGAAAAATATTACGCATTTTTTGGATGCTATCGACGATAGCAGTTACTTTACCATTGTAATGCCAAATGAAATTTTGAGACACAACCATATTACATCACTATTGAAAACTATAGAGCTTGAAAATTGCGACGCTGCATACTCGAACCGCATACTTATTTTTGAAGAAAAGGATAAGAATAAAAAAAATGATAATGTTTATCTTACTGAAGATTGTTTCGATAGAGATTATTCGGTAATTTCAAGCGGGAATTTTATTTTTTGCAAGAAAAATTTTAAAGATACATATCGCTTTTTTCTCTATGATATAAAATGTTTTGTTGTTGGATATTTTTATTTGCTCTCATCTAAAATATGTTCGACTCACGCGTATACATTTCAGCTCGAGCATAAAAAACACTACATGTTCAAACTCGATGATGACGTTAATGTCTTGAAGGATCTCAAGCCAGAATCTAATCTAGAACTACTTGGGAAAACGATGGAAATCCCGTTCTCCCCCGTTTCCTTTCCCTGGCTGGTCACAAAACTTGCGAAAACAGTCAAACCGCTGATAAAAATTCTCCCAGGGTACGATGCGCTTAAAAAATACTATCATAACTTCGAACGGAAATACTCGACTAAAAAATTCGTCAAAATTACTATCAAACAACGTTAGGCCAAGGGAGGGCAAAAACGATGCCATCGTACCACGGTAACCGCGCACAGAGTCTGGACAATTTTTTGTTAATGCACATAGTTGGCATATGGGGATAGCAGTGCCCGTGCGAACCTGCCTTACCCGAATATTCCGAAGTGGGTGGCCGATTTCACCGAATCCGCAGCGCCCAGTTTCTGTTCCACCTACTCTCCAAGCTCTACGTGCGCGATTCGGAGCAAGTCGGCCGGGTAATAATAATAACGGGTAACCCCCCGGCTTTGCCGGGGGACTCCCAGAGTTTGACAGTTCCGGGAATCAGAAGCCTCCATCGCTTGAACCGCTCAAAGCTCAAGCAGACGGAGGCTTCCTGTGATCGACTACGAAAGTCTAAGCCACTCCGTGTGGGACTGCAAGTGCCATGTGGTTTGGATACCCAAGTGCCGAAGAAAGGTGTTATATGGCCAACTGCGTGCGCATATGGGGGAAATATTGCGGGAGTTGGCCCGACAGAAGGAGCGTAGTGTGGTCGAGGGACACCTTATGTCCGACCATGTCCACATGCTCATCTCCATTCCCCCAAAATATGCTGTAGCGTCAGTTGTTGGTTTTATCAAAGGGAAGAGCGCGATACACATAGCCAGAAGTTTTATGGGACGGCGAAAAAACTTCGTGGGACAAAACTTTTGGGCACGCGGCTACTTCGTTTCAACCGTTGGTCTAGATGAGGATGTTGTCCGTGAGTACATCAAAAAGCAAGAGCAGGAAGACCATCGGATAGATCAACTCAAATTGGTTTAGAAGTCGCCGGCTTTAGCCGGCTCACTCTTAAACCGCTTTGAGCGGTTCACTGCCTTGCATGCCCCCGGCTTTGCCGGGGGTAGCTGACT
>Ga0268263_1002832_pt1 | contig 10588 bp, 10 predicted proteins | sample Biomet5_FD_190358 | JGI IMG/M metagenome (GOLD analysis project Ga0268263, IMG submission 190358) | Microbial communities from bioreactor (seeded with sewage sludge) at LBNL, California, USA - Biofuel metagenome 5 (SPAdes) (version 4) | ecosystem: Engineered > Bioreactor > Anaerobic >... | reverse complement strand
GAAGATGGCGGTGCGGACGCACTCGCGGTCAGAGCCAAGATAGGCGATGTCTTGTTCGGTCATCTTGTAAGGCGAGGTCAGCAGCGCACGAATGCTAGGGACGAGACAGATGACAGCCGGAACAAGCGGGAGCGTTGCAAGCAACAGACCAGCCGTGTCAGGGGAGAGCAACGTAAGGCCTCGTGCGGTGAAGCCCATGAGGGCGTTCCATGACAGGAAAGCCCACACCACGATGATGACGGCGATGTACAGGAGATACATCCTGTCCGTGAGACTCGTCGACTCGTCGAGGTCCGTGCCAGCCACATTGAGGAACCTGTTGGTTCTTGTCCTGAGATGTCGGACGCGTAACCAGAGGACCTCACGAGCCCCCCAACTCATGGCATCATCTCCGCGGTGCTTTTCTTGACATCGAGGACCTTGTCCTCCAACTCGAGCTGCATGGTCGCAGCAAGCTCCGGAGGGACTTGGTGACAGCTCAGGAGCACCGCCGAGCCTGATGCTGCGAGCAATTCGATCTCGTGGCTGAGCAGGACCGCAGAGGTATGGTCGATTGGCCCATAGGGCTCATCCATGAGCAGCAGGGCCGGGGCGAGCGAAAGGGCAAGGACGATGGCGAGCTTGTAACGCATGCCTCTCGAGAAGGAGGACGGGTACGCGTCGAGCGACTCGGCTAGGTGAAAACGGTCGGCAAGCTCTAGGGCGTGGACCTCCCTGTCGCTCAGACCGTTCGCGCGGAGCAGGAACAAGATGTGTTCGCGAGCCGTCAGGTCCTCATAGAAGGGAGGCGTATCGCTCACGAAGAAGACGTCCGAGCCCTCGCGACGCGTTGACCTTGCCAGGTCGCGACCACACACCGCCACCATGCCCTCGTTCGGGCGAGACCATCCCGCAAGACATCTGAGCAGCGTCGTTTTTCCCGCGCCGTTCACGCCCCAGAGTAGGGCGACGTCTCCGGGCGAGAGCGAGAGAGACACGTCATGCCAGATGGTTCTTCTTGCATATGAGAAGGAGAGGTTCTTCGCCTCAAGAATCGTGTCCATGACCACCCTTCCGAAGAGATGTCGCAATGGTGTTTCAATCACGACGTCTGGGATGCCGTGGTGTTTGAAGTTCGATTTCCCATGATACACAGCCTGGATCGTGAACGCACAATCAGCCCTGGTCTCCGCTTGGGCGAGTTTGGGATTTGGCTCGACACTGAGGCCAGCACGTGCGAGATGGGGGAGACCGAATCCCTCAATGGCATGGCCGTCCACGGGTGAGAGTATTTAATGGCTGACTGTAGATTTGCTTGTATCGCTGTGCCTACAAGGGTCATATCAAGCCGGCTTTTACCAGAAGCGGAAAAAGTCACCAAAACAATTCGGAAAAAGCCATACAATATATTCGGAAAAAAGTCTTAATAGGTGTCTTCATTTGGAAGAGGGACGCCATGCCATTAACTGGTCTTGCCCCTGAAGGATACATGCCGCGCATTGCGGATTCTCAGATTGAAAAATACCTCTCCGTCTTTGGAGCTGTCGAGGTCGCTGGCACCAAGTGGTGCGGAAAGACCTGGACGTCGTTGGCGCACGGGGAAAGCATCAGCTATATCGACGACGACTTCGACATCGCCAAGGCAGACCCCTCCCTCATGACTCTCGGCAGTCAGCCCCATGTCATCGACGAATGGCAGCTTGTGCCATCTATACGCGATGTTGTCAGGAGAAGGATTGACCAGAAGCGTGGCGTGCGTGGTGGGTGGATTCTCACGGGATCTTCCTCTCCTATTAATCAAAAGAGAGAAGATGCTCCAAAGCACAGCGGGGCTGGCCGCATCGGCAGGGTCAGGATGTACCCCATGTCCTTGGCGGAATCGGGGGACTCTGCATGCACGGTCTCTCTCGGAGGCATCTTCGAAGGCCACTTTGCTCCTGGCATGTTGGGTGACGATTCGAAAAATGCGACCGCACTTGCAGAGCTTGCGTGCAGAGGGGGTTGGCCGGAGGCTGTCGGGATGGACTGTACCTCTGCTCAACTTATTGCGAAGGAGTACCTCAAGGCCCTGCTCGAAGAGGCCGAGAAGCGCGGATTGCGTGGCGATACCGTATCGAGGCTCCTGTTGTCCATTTCGAGGACGCTCGGTCAAGCGGCAACGCAGAAGACGCTCATCGAAGATGTGACGGGCGAACGCCAAAATGCGCTCTCCTCATACCAGAAGACGACGCTAGGAGAGCAGCTTGCTTTCCTCAAGTCAATCTACCTACTGGAAGAGATACCTGGTTGGGTGCCTCCCTCCCGATCTCCCAAGAGGCTCTCCATAAAGCCCAAGCGTTATCTGGCCGATCCGTCATTGGCCATAGCCCAGTTGGGGATGGGTGTAGGGGCACTCCTGAAGGATTGGCAGACGTTCGGCCTTGTGTTTGAGAACCTGTGCATACGCGACATTCTGGTCTATGCATCAGCGCTACCCAACGTGGGTGTGGAGCCGGTGAGGTATTATCGCGATGATTCCGGGCTGGAGACCGATGTCATAATCGAGCTTGCTGATGGGAGATGGGCGGCGATTGAGATTAAGGTAAGCGAAGACAAGGTCGCCGAAGGCGTGGAGAACCTGAGGCGTCTCCGGAAGAAGCTCTGCGAGAACCCAAGGGCAAAGACGAATCCCCCCGAATTCATGGCCGTCGTCGTTGGGCTCTCTGCTTACGCTCGAGAGGTGGATGAGGGCATCTACGTGATACCAATCAGGTCGCTTTGCCCATGAGCCGCTCGTCGGTGACCTCGTGGCTTCTGGCGCATTCGTGCATGATAACCTATGTGGCCGTGTGCGTGACGGGTGCGGTCCTCGCCGTCCAGGGTACCATCGAGTTCGGCGTGATAGTTGCTTCATGATCTATGTGCGTCTGTTCACCCAGCCGCTCCAGAACATCTCGCAGGCCGCCACGAGCGTGCAGAGCATGGCCGCCGCATGCGAGCGCGTCTTCGAGTTTCTCGCCGAAGACGAGGTGGCTGACGAGTCGGGCAAGACCGACCGCATCCATGACCTGCAAGGACGCGTCACGTTTCACCATGTGAACTTCGGATATGAGCCGGGGCGCACCATCATCAACGACTTCACCGCTACGGCCCAGCCTGGTCAGAAGGTGGCCATCGTGGGACCAACGGGCGCGGGCAAGACCACGATCGTGAATCTTCTCGAGCGCTTCTATGAGGTCGACGGAGGACGCATCACGCTCGACGGGAGATCCACGCTCGGGGTCCCGCGTGAAAACGTACGCGAGCAGTTCGGCATGGTGCTCCAAGACACGTGGATATTCGAGGGAACACTTCGCGAGAACCTCTTGTTCGACACGGTTGATGTCACTGACGAGCGGCTCGATCGTGCCTGCGAGGCATGTGGTCTCACGGGCTATGTGGAGTCTCTGCCCGACGGCTATGACACCAAGCTTGCCGATGCCTCATCCATGAGCGCGGGCCAGCGTCAGCTCGTCACCATCGCGCGTGCCATGCTCAAGGATGCCCCGCTGCTCATCCTTGACGAGGCCACGAGTTCTGTTGACACGCGAACCGAGCTCAAGGTGCAGTCTGCCATGGACACCCTCATGCACGGTCGCACGAGCTTCATCATCGCGCACCGGCTTTCCACCATCAAGGACGCTGACCTCATCCTCGTGATGGAGCACGGTGACATCGTGGAGAAGGGCACACACGATGGGCTGCTCGCGAGGGGTGGCGCCTACGCCAAGCTCTACAACTCCCAGTTCGAGCAGGTGACGTAAGGAGGTACATGACTTCTCGTTGCAAGCCCAAGGCCAGGTCGTCGGCATCATAGGGAAACGCTATTTCCCGCGTTGGGACATCATGCCAAACCCGGCGATGTCGACGAATCCAATCCTGTGATATATACGAGCGGCGACTGGGTTCTCGTAATAGAGACAAACATATTCCAATCCATGGGCGAAGCAGTCCTGGCAAAGTGCAGTAACAACTGTGGTCGCTAACCCCTGCCCTCGCTCTGACGGAAGAGTTGCCACGCCAGTCAGCATCGCACCGACAGACGTCGCTGCCGAAGTTGCCGCAGTCGATATGAGCATTTTGTTCCGGAATGCCCCAAAGACTTCGCATCCCGCCTTTTCCGAGGCCTCTTTGCGCTTCCGCGCTTCCCTGCGCTCACGAGGGCTTTCGTAGTGCTGGGAAGACTCGTCTATCCGTGAGAGCAAATCGAACAAATCATCGTACTGTCTTGAGGACAGGCGTTTTATGGCAACGTTCTCTGCAAGGTCCACCGTGATGTCGTTGACGCGATGGCATGTGGCAAGGTGACAGGGGGATAGCGACATCTCTGGGAAAAATGGATTGAGACTAACGGCAATGTCGAGACGCGCATTGATGTGACGCGGCGTGCCGTCATCGGCGGCCCCGCGTATGTACTCTGAGATTTCTGCCGAGTCGTACTGCTGACAACGGCTATAGACCACGAAGTTGTTGAAGAGGCTCAGTACGATTGCCTCCCAACCATCCTCAGGTCCGAATGCCGCAACGGTCACCGGATATTCGATTCCATATGCCTCGATATCCCCAAGAATGTACAGGTTCACCTCTGGTTCGAAAGAAATGTAGCTAAGGATCCGACCCCTGTCCTTTTCGCTGCACAGACGATGCATGAACTGGTTCCTCATCATTTAGTAATTATTATTGGTTGTGATATGAATGACCGACCGAGAATACATACAGTATATCTACAGGCCGGTAGTTTAATCCGATACGTATGGCAAAAAAGAATCCGTGACGGTGCCCGTGACGAGCCATCGCCGCATTCAAAGCTTGAGAGGAGCATTGGGGACGTCCACGTTGTCCCGTTTGGTGAGCTAAACGCAAGTGGATTCTGTTAGAGAGCCATCCAGAACTGTCACACCAGGATCTGTCGCACCAGTTGTCTCAGAGGATGGGGTTACCAGGTGTTGGTCGGAGCAACGCATTGGGGCATCTTTTGATATCACCTCTAGAAATCGAAGAAAGGCCAGAAGGGTGTTGCGGGCAGGATGCATGCCCCAACTGTAGGGGAAAGGTGTTTTGTGATGTCTCCTAACAGTTCAAATCTCAAATGGTTCAGGACGGCGTACTTGTTGAACAGTACGGCGTTGGTGATGCCAGTCCTTCCATTTTGGTGGACGGAGCAGCTTGGAATTCCGATGAATGCCTACCTGGGCGTTCTGGCCATTGCGTCGACATGTGCTTTGCTGCTCGATTTTCCATTGTCGGTATTAGCGGACAATATCGGAGCCAAATACACCTTCGGTGCTGGACTTCTGCTCTTCTCGTTCTCTTTCGTCCTCGTGTCGGGTGGAAATGGTGTTCAATCCTTCTATCTATACGCGCTTACAAATGCCTTTGCAGAAGGTCTGATGTCCGGCTCAAACAATGCCCTCCTTCGTGAGATTGTCGGGGAGAGTGGATATAGGGCCGAGCTCTACCGGTTGAACAGATGGTATTACCTTGCGACAAGTGCTTTGTTCTTCGTGGGTGTGGCATCTTATCTCATTAACCCTCGTGCCCTGTTCGCTGTTCAGGCTCTGCTGCTTTTGGCATCTTCGGTATGCATTTTTAGCGTGAGGACATCATCGAGGCGGACGAACGGCATGGGAAAGAAAGATGTCGAGAAGCCAAGCTTTGGGAAGTTGCGCAATTGTGATCGAGGTGCGCTTCGCTTTTTGGCGGGGGCATTGGCGCTCTGTTTGCTTCTTGGCTACTTCAATGGTTTGATGCAGTTTCAAAACAGGACGATTCAGTTGATGTCTGGCCGCTTTTCCATACTTGGGGGAAATGCCCTATGGACAGCAGCGGTCTTTCTGTTTGTTGGCAACGTTGTTACTTCCCTTGGCGTAGGCAAGCAGATAGAGACACGGCTGCGTCAGAAGTCAACGTTGCTGATTACGACGCTATTTCTATTAGCTGCCGCTGGGGCGAGTGCGCTGATATCTGGTAACGCGTTCTGGGGCGTCCTCGTGGGCTATTTGCTCATTTGCATATTGAAGGGTGCGTATCGAGCCGAATACTCGGACATGGCGATTCGTTCCGTTCCCTTTCCGCACTGGACGGCGCGATGGGTAAGCCTGGTGAGCACCATTGCCAGTCTAGTCGGGTCTGGGATGAACCTGCTTGTGAGCGCTCTGGTGAATTCAGACATGGCCGGCGTGCAACTCTGTTGGACCGTGATGGCCCTGGTGCTGCTTGTGGTCGCAAACCTATTGATTTTTGTCTCGCAGGGCGCATATCTACCGTATGTAAAGCAGGGTATGAGTGGGAAGAAATCGATTATACGGTTCTTTTACAATGCGCATGAACCTCCGGCGCTTGGACAGATGTATCCAACCGAGCACTACAGAAGGGCGATCGAGGAACGCTACTCCTCGATTGTGCCCCAGAGCGGTCTCAGGGCTGTTCCGATGGCTCACCTGGGAGCGCTGCCCGCAACGAGGAACGCTCGTGATTATGAAGTGGACTTTCGATACATTGATGCGCCGTCTCTTTGCGAGGTTTCTGCAGATGCGCGATGGAGTTGGCTAGAAGGATCCGGCTTGTTGCGCGATCTAAAAGCAAGAAGTGCAGTGACGTCGAAACGACAAAAAGGTGGCGCAGAGACATCCGCTACAGGTAATTTGCTTGCTGCGTCACAGACGGTTTGTACATGTGATGCATGCTGCCATGGGAATCTGGATCCGGGTAACGTCCTTGTCACTGATGACGGCTATCTGCTAGTTGGCTGGGATTTGGCCCGTGTAGCCCCTCGTGTCTATGACGAGTTTTCCATTGTCTTTCATCCTGATATTCCGACCAGCATCGAAAACAGGCTTGTACAATTTGAGGATCTAGTGGCGAGGCATGATGATTCCTGTCCGCTACGTTCGGCGGACTCCGTAGATGTGGCCTGCATGCTGCTGGAGGCAAAAATCAAGGACTGTGCGTCGCGGGGGGATTCTCCTGGGGCGAACAGACTGGTGGCATCCTATTCTGACATGCTCATTGAGCTGAAAGGATACAGGGCGTCGACAACGGCTGAAAACTGACTCCTTAGCAACGGTCGAATTCTGGCCCCCTGTTCACTTTCCTTCTGGGGTTGCTCAGCCCTGGCTTGAACGGTACTTGTGGCGCGCGGCGGCAGACTGTCCTGTGGATGATACCATCGAAGAGGCAATCGGCATGTGCATTCTCGCATGGGCAAGGTGGCCACCATCGCAGCCGCAGACGAAAGGACGATCCGTGTGCACTAGCATTGTCTCGAATGGGAAGAAGACCATCGTTGGCTGGAACCTCGACATCCTCGACATGGAACACAAGGTCGTGGCCGAGGGCGAGAGGGTCTTCATCGCGATAGACGATGCGACCGAGGGTTGGCTGCCCCTGTTCGGCGCGAACGCGCACGGCGACTTCGTGGCCATGCCGACCTGCTGGCCGTTCGACAGCCGGAGCGACCCGACGGACGCCGAGCGCCCCAACATCATCAAACTGGACATCGACCTGCTGCTCGGCAAGAGGACCTTGGGAGAGGTCAGGCAGATCGTCGAGGGCGGACCCGTCTCCAGCGTTCCCGGGGTGACCTTCCAGTCCCAGCTCTCCGACGAACAGGGAAACGTCCTTCAGATCGTTCCCGGCCAGGGATACCGTTACCTTGCGCGCCCGTCATACTCGGTCATGACGAACTTCTCGCCGTTCAAGGGGGACAGCGAGAAGCATCCCTGGATGGGGTGGGATCGGTACAACACCGCCGTCGGGATGCTTGGGGCGGCGGGCGACGGCTTCGGCGTCGCGGAGTGCTTCGAGCTTCTGAGGGCGACATCACAGACCGTGTGCCCGACCGTCGTGTCGATGGTCTTCGACGTCTCCGCACGTACGATCCACTGGTGCGAAGACAGAAACTGGGACAAGGTCGAGAGCAGGACGATGGCATCGTCTCGTTAAGACGGCAGAATCGGGGAGCTCATGACGATACGTACCATGACAGTCGATGACTACGAAGATGTCCACGCCCTGTTGGTCAACACCCCGGGGATGGGTCTGAACGACGTCGATGACTCTCGGGAGGGCATTACAAGGTACCTGTCGCGCAATCCGACATCCTGCTTCGTGGCCACCGACGAGGGCCACATAGTCGGTGTGATACTGAGCGGCCATGATGGGCGGCGTGGATACATCGGGCATACGGCCGTTGCGACCTCGGCCAGACGCAGGGGCATAGGCACCGCCTTGGTGGATGCCGCCCTCGAGGCCCTGCGCATGGAGGGGATAAGCAAGGTCGCCCTCGTCGTCTTTGACAGGAACGAGACGGGGAACCGCTTCTGGGAGCACCGCGGGTTCACCCGGCGTACCGACCTTGTCTATCGGAACAGGGCGCTCGTCGAGCTGAGAAGGTTCGACACATAACCTGACGGTCGGCTCCGAGTTCATGACCCTTGTCACGCCCCACGCTCGAAAGGTCTGCTTTTCTCGACGAACGGTTTTGGGAATCCCAAATTCAACGTCATCTACCTGCAGCGTTCCGTTAGGCGGAACATCGGTTCCATCTCATGAGACCGCAGGACAAAACCTGTCGTGATACCCCTTTACCATACCCTTAGCAGGAGTATGTCACCCCTGGTTTCATGAGGAGGAGATGCCATGTTCAAGGCAAGCGTAGGCGCAAGCAGCCAGACTGATCCTAGGAAAGCCGTGGCAGAGGTCGTAGGGAAGATGCAGCAGGCCGACGAGGACCTTGCAGGCTCGGCGGTGGTCTTCGCCTTCTCAAGCTGTGCGTATTCCCACAAGGACATGCTCGGTGAGTTTGCTGCCGAGCTCCCCGGCGTTCCCGTCATAGGCAACACCTCGCATACGGGAGTCATCACATCCGACGGTTTTGTCGGCGGAGCCGGCTTCCTTGGCGCGATGGCCATCCACGACCCTGACCTTGCTGTCGGGGTGGCTTCGGTCGCCAAGACGGATTCCAGCCAGAACGCCGTCGAGCTGGGCGAGAAGGTCGCCCATCTTGCCATGGCTCACGCAAAGAGAAGAGAGGCGCCAGCCTACTACTTCATGGCGGCCTCTCCCGCCGAGGAGGAGTACTACGTCAAGGGCATAACCCGGGTGATTGGGCGCGTGCCGTTTTTCGGTGGCAGCGCCGCAGATGATGCCATAGCGGGAGACTGGAATCTCTACACGTCTGACGAGGTCTTTCCCGACGGCGTCGCGGTCGTCTTCTTCTATACCGACAAGCCCATGGTTGATGTCTACACCGGCGCCTATCGCGAGACGGGCGACGTGGGCATCGTCACCAAGGTCATCGGCGACCGGACCCTTGCCGAGATAGACGGTGTCCCTGCGCTCGAGAAGTATGCGGATTGGCGGCATCTGGACGTCGACAATCTCAGAGGCTCTGCGTTGCTCGCACAGTCCGTCGTCTCGCCTCTCGGTGTCAAGGATCGCCTGGGAGACCTGACAGCCATCCGTCACCCGATGAGCGGCAACGCTGACAACACCATAGGCCTTGGCAACAAGGTGGCCGAGGCGACGGCCGTCATCCGCATGGAGGCCACGGTGGACGAGCTCATCGACTCGACGGGCTCTACGCTGAGGGACCTGCAAGGCAAGATGAGCAACCCCGGCGCGTATCTTCTGGTCCATTGCGGTGGACGTCGAGCGGGCATAGGAGATCGCATCGGAGAGGTCGCGGAGCAGCTCAAGGATGCTGCTGGCGACGTGCCTTTCCTCACCGAGTTCACCTTCGGAGAATACGGACAGGTGGAAGACGACCGCAACACCTGCGGCGGGCTCATGCTCTCGTTCGTGGGCCTGTCGAGATAGACCCCAAGTACACCAAAGGAAGGAAACCAACATGCACATGCTGATTAACGGCAAATCCGTCGACGCCTCCGACGGCGCCGTCATCGACGTCATCAATCCCGCCACAGGCAAACTCGTCGACACCGTACCCTCTGCCACACAGGAGGACGTAACCCATGCCATCTCCTGCGCACAAAAAGCGCAGCCTGCATGGGCGGCGGTCCCCGTGCACGAGAAGGTCGACATACTCCTTAGGTTTCTCGACCTCGTTCATGAGAACCACGAGTCGCTCGCCCAGACCCTGTGCGCCGAGACGGGCAAGCCGATCGTCGAGGCGCGCGCCGAGATCTCGAACATCCCCATTGCGTTCAGGGCCTTCTGCGAGCGTGCCAAGCATTTGTATGGCGAGACGATCCCTGCCGGTATGGAGGCTGGACAAGAGCACCATGTTCTCATCACCCGTCGTGAGCCCCTCGGCGTCATCGTGGCAGTGATTCCCTTCAACTTCCCCTGTGACCTCTTCGACCAGAAGGTGGCTCCGGCGCTGCTGGCAGGCAACGCCGTCGTGGTAAAGCCAGCGACGGACAACCCCCTCACGCTTTGCAGGCTTACCGCCCTTCTCAATGAGGCGGGTGTGATGGCCGGTGCCTGTCAGATCGTGACCGGTCGTGGGTCGACGGTGGGCAACTGGCTGTGCACCGCCCCTGGCGTGAATGCCGTCACGCTTACGGGTTCCACCGAAGTCGGAATCGAGACGGCGCGTCACGCAGCCGACCATCTTGTCCATACGGCG
>Ga0268263_1002826_pt1 | contig 10599 bp, 11 predicted proteins | sample Biomet5_FD_190358 | JGI IMG/M metagenome (GOLD analysis project Ga0268263, IMG submission 190358) | Microbial communities from bioreactor (seeded with sewage sludge) at LBNL, California, USA - Biofuel metagenome 5 (SPAdes) (version 4) | ecosystem: Engineered > Bioreactor > Anaerobic >... | reverse complement strand
GGGCTCATCATCTATACAATTTCGTCCGTGATCAAGGACGATGGCAGCAAAACGGCGCTGATGGTCGGGCTCGATAAAGAAACAGGCGATGTGAAATGGCAGATCGATCTGGGCAGCTCAGGCTGGACGCCATCGTCTCCGGTTCCCGTATACACAAAGGATGGGCAGGGATATATCGTGCAGTGCATGTTCGGCGGGATCATCAAACTGATCAAGGTGGACGGCGATACGGCGAGTGTGGCAGATACCATCAACGTCAGTGAGAAAAAGGGCACGGATGAGCCCAACAACTTTGAAGCGACACCTGTAGTGTTTAACAACACCATTGTAGTGGGATCGAGAAGCGGTCACTTCTTCTTCCTGACGATAAACTGACAAGCATAATGTAAAAGGCCTCCGGAGCAAAAATGTTTCCGGAGGCCTTTTTGTACGTCCTGTGTAAAGTACGTTTGTAAGGAGGCGGTTTTAACTCTAACCGCGATTCTATGATCGGGAACGTATTTTTTAACTATGGTTATCTGAAGTGACGGAGGTGGAGACCGGCGTTCCGACGGGCGTTTTTTTAAACGCCTGTCTGGACAGTATGATAAATACCAACGCCAGTATGGCTACTATGGCAAGGACCATTTGAATTTGGTAGATGTTCGCGCCGAACACCTCGGGCAGTATCACGATGGGAGCGTCCACGAGCATATGGGTGATGACCGCGATACCGGCAATATAAAGTTTCCTTTCGCGAACGGCCATCAGAACCATCAGGGACAACGCGATCTGGATGGCAAAGGCGAGTATTCGCTCAATTCCGCCGAGGCATACATCCAAAGGTTGAAGCGAGGTCAGCTGCGATGCTATCTGCTTGGCAGTATCCGATGGCATATAGGAGGCGAGCTGGCTAAACTGCCCATTGTTGATCATGAACGCAATGACAAGACTGCTGATGTTGGAGAAACCGACAAGCGTGATGGCCTCGATGCCGCCATGGCCGACGCCGAACGCAAAGCCGTCGATCCAGCGCGTACGTTTTTTCAGCAGCGTACGGTACCCCAGATAGCGACCACCTTCCTCAAAGAGCCCCGCGGTAAACCCCAGAAAGATACCATAGAGCCATGGCTGATGCGCCATATCCGAATACCAGCCCATTGGAGCCAGCACGTATTGGAGCAGCGGGATTCGGATGATCAGTTGGAACACGATGAACACCGCCGCGCCGACGAGTACGGGGATAAAGGCTCTCCGCTTTGCGATGATGAGATAAAGGATACAGCCAAGCGGCAGCCCGAAGCAAACAACGATGTTGAAGATGAGTGCGGTGATGACGCCGGGATCGATCATGGTTAGCCCTCCTATTGGTTAATGTCGGAATTGACGCTGATGATCATGCCGTAAAAACGGGGTACAACCACAAGAACAGCGATGACGACCAGGTTTAGGGGAAAAGAGATGGGGATAAATGCGAGGGCCATAAGCGCAAGGCCGCCAAAGAACCAGAGCTTTCCGCCGAAACGGTGGATTTTGGCCCAGACGGCATCGTTTTTATATCCCCATACCGTCTTAATGCCGGTGAGGTAAGTGGGCGGCAGTTTGGGTAAATAATTCCCGAGAGTGCAGAACAACGCACCGGCGGCAAGGTAAGCAAACATGCCTCCGCTGACGGCCACGCCAAGGCTGCTGACGATGATGAACGCTTCGGCAGCGAACAGCAGCAGCATTACCAGCAGATGAATAATGGTATATTCGCGCGATATATCGGCGTATTCTTTTTTCTTAGGATCAATGGCGGGGACAATATGCCCAAGGATCAGTACAGCCATGCTGATGACGGGCAGCAGAAATATCGTATAGCGGCTGGCAGTCTGAACATTGCCGGCGGAGTCCCAGCGGATGGGGATCTCATCCGGCAGGAACGCCATACAGACAGCTGCGGCGATAAGACCGAACACAGGGATGATCCAGACCTTCAGGTTGATATAATGAACTCTTTTCATTTTTGCTCTCCTTTCAGCGAGCCGATCCACATCATCAGTTCCTCCATGACCGAAAGATTCAGCTCATAGTAGATGTTTTTGCCTATCCGCTGGCTGCGCACAAGGCCGGCATCCTTCAAGATTGCAAGATGATGGGATACGGTAGCAGCAGTGATGTCAAAATGTTCAGCGATATCGCCGGCGGACAGGCGACCGCTTTTGAGCAGCGATAGGATATCGCGTCGTGTGGCGTCAGACAGTGCTTTCAGTGTTTGCTGTACAGCCAACCTTATGCCTCCCAAACATTTTGATAATCATCAAAATGTATTTTATCAGGTGAACTTAAAATGTCAATAGACATTTAGATATTTATCAAAATGTTTCAGAATAAAAAAACCGGCGCAGCTTTTATCCGCGCCGGTTGACCTATATTTTGTTTTATTTCTTCATCATGTATTCGTACATTGCCTGGGCGGCTTTTTTACCTGCGCCCATAGCGAGGATGACGGTAGCCGCGCCGGAGACGGCATCGCCGCCCGCGTATACGCCTTCGATCGAAGTCGCGCCGGTTTCCTCATCGGCGATGATGCCGCCCCATTTCTGTGTGGCCAGACCGGGAGTGGCGGTACGCAACAACGGGTTGGGGCTTTGGCCGATCGCGACGACAACGGCGTCCAGCTCAATATCATATTCACTGCCGGGAACCGGAACCGGCCGCCGGCGTCCGGAACTGTCCGGCTCACCGAGTTCCATCTTTATGACACGCATGCCGCGTACATAGCCGTTATCAGTACCGAGTATCTCGGTGGGGTTGACGAGCAGATGGAAGTTGATGCCTTCTTCCTTGGCATGATGAACTTCTTCCGTACGTGCGGGCATTTCCTTTTCACTGCGGCGGTAGACGATGTAAACCTCTTCTGCGCCGAGACGTTTTGCACAGCGGGCCGAGTCCATTGCGACGTTGCCGCCACCCACGACGGCTACGCGTTTGTGACGGACCACGGGCGTATCGGATTCGGGGAACTTATAACCCTTCATCAGATTGATGCGGGTTAAAAATTCGTTGGCGGAATAAACACCGTTCAAGTTCTCACCGGGTATTTTCATAAAACTCGGCAGGCCCGCGCCGGTGCCGATGAATATCGTGTCATAACCCATTTCCTTAAGGTCTTCAACGGTCAGCACGCGGCCCATGACCATATTGGTTTCGATCTTAACGCCCATGCAGACCAGTGCGTCAATCTCTTTTTTGACCAGCGCTTTGGGCAGACGGAATTCGGGAATGCCGTAGACCAGCACACCGCCCGAAGTATGGAATGCCTCAAACACTGTGACATCCACGCCCATCTTGGCGAGGTCCGCCGCACAGGTGAGGCCTGCGGGGCCGGAGCCGATGACAGCGGCTTTTTTACCGTTGGGATAACCACACACCGGCGGCTCGACGCCCTTGCCGATTGCGTAGTCCGCCGCGAAGCGCTCCAGACGGCCGATGCCCACCGGTTCTCCCTTGATACCCCGAACACAGCGCTCTTCACACTGCGTTTCCTGGGGACATACGCGGCCGCATATGGCCGGCAGCCCATTGGTCTCGCGAATTTTACTATACGCGTCGATATATTGCCCCTCGGCAATCAGTTTGATGAACGAAGGAATCTGAACATTTACGGGGCAACCTGAAACGCACGGCTGGTTTTTGCACTGCAGGCAGCGCGACGCTTCATTTAGCGCCATTTCCTCGGTATATCCCAGAGCGACCTCGCTGAAATTAGTGGCGCGGATTTTGGGATCCTGTTCCGGCATAGGAGTTTTCTTGAGATCCATGTTGCGTTTTGCTGGCATTTATTTTACCCCCTTGAACAGGTTGCATGATTCGCCTTCCTGCTTTTTATACATACCCTGACGGCGCATAGCTTCGTCGAAATCCACCTCGTGGCCGTCGAAGTCCGGTCCGTCTACGCAGGCAAATTTGGTTTGTCCGCCCACCGTGACGCGGCAGCCACCGCACATCCCGGTACCATCAATCATAATGGGATTCATGCTGACGATGGTTTTGATACCATATTCCTTGGTCAGCCGGGACACAAATTTCATCATGATCAGGGGCCCGATGGCAACGACGAGGTCGAACTTCTCGCCCGCCTCAATTTCGGCTTTCAAAGCATCAGTCACAAAGCCTTTATGGCCGTTGCTGCCGTCGTCGGTCATGACGAGAAGCTTGTCTGAGACGGCGCCCACTTCTTTTTCGAGCAGGATCAGATCCTTGTTGCGGAAACCGATAATGCTGGTTACATCGATACCTATGGCATGCATTTTCTTGGCCTGCGGATATGCGATGGCCGTGCCGAGACCGCCGCCAATCACCGCGGCCTTTTTCACACTGCTGTCAAAATGCGACGGCGTTCCCAAAGGACCGACAAAATCCTGAAGGCTGTCGCCTTCGTTCAGCGAACCCAATTGAAGTGTGGTTTTGCCAACTTCCTGGAAAATGATCGTAACGGTGCCCGCTTTCGCATCATAGTCAGCAATCGTCAGAGGGATGCGTTCGCCCATCTCGGACACGCGCAGTATGATGAACTGCCCGGGTTGAGCCTTTCTGGCGACGAGAGGCGCATCGATGACCATGAGTTTAACCTGTTCACTCAGTGTCTCTTTTTTCAGTATTCGGTACACGTTTCTGTCTCCTTGCCAATGTATTTAAAATTTTATCACTACATTATAACATCCATTAACATATATGAAAACAGCTAAATTGTGATAAAAATATCAATCAGAATTGTCCTGCGCTATAATAAAGCCGTTGTCAGTATCAAAATGTCGTTGTAGAATGAAGGAAAACAGCCGTGAAGGAGATTTTCCGTGAAGAGGATTATGAATATTAGACCAGTATCCACGATGGCAGCCGATAAAGCGCGTGAGCGCGTGGACGGTCTTGTTAAGCCCATTGGCAGCCTGGGGCGGCTGGAGGATTATGCGGTGAGACTGGCGGCCATCTTTGGCAAAACGAACCTGCCTCCGTTGAAAAAGGCGATAGCCGTATTCGCCGCGGACAACGGCGTGTGGGACGAAGGCATTTCGCCTGTGCCTCAGAGCGTCACGGCGATGCAGGCGGTGAATATGACGAAGGGCGTCACAGGTGTGGGCGTGTTGGCAGCTTGCACGGGCACGGATGTATTTGTCTATGATATGGGCATTCGCGGATTTTCAGCGCATAAGGGCATTGAGGACAGGCGTATGGCTAACGGTACCGGCAACATCGCCAAAGGGCCTGCGATGGACATCGGGCAAGCCATCAAGGCCATTGCACACGGCATTGATGCGGCGGAGACATTGTGGGAAAAGGGTTACCGTTTGCTGGGCTGTGGCGAGATGGGCATATGCAACACGACCACGTCTTCGGCGGTGCTGTGTGCGCTGACCGGGGCCGAGCCGGAGGAGACGGTGGGCCGCGGCGCTGGAATAACGGATGAGCAACTGGAGAAAAAACGCGAGGTTGTGCGGCAGGCGCTTGAGATCAATAAGCCTGACCCGGATAACACACTGGAGGTTATTGCGACTGTGGGCGGGTTCGACATCGCCGCAATGGCCGGTTTTTTTCTCGGCGCGGCGTATAAGCAGATACCGGTGGTGATCGATGGGTTCATTTCCGCGGTGGCGGCGCTGGCGGCCAGCCATTTGAACGCGGCGGCTACAGGTTATATGTTTGCCTCGCATCACAGCGCTGAGCCGGGCTTTGACATCGTGATGGAGGCACTGGGGCTAGACGCTCCGCTGCATCTTGATATGCGTCTGGGCGAAGGCAGCGGCTGTCCGCTGATGTTTACGGTGCTCGACGGCGCTGCGGCGGTGCTGACGCGCATGGCGACGTTTGCCGAAGCACGCATCGATCCGTCGAAGTTGGTGGATATACGGAAATAGAGAAACAGAGGAGGGCAGTCATGTTCCGGCATGTGGTGTGTTTTCGGCTAAAAGCCGATGAAAAGAGAAAAGCCGCCCAAGCGCGGGAAAAGCTGTTATCGTTGACAGCGATTTCAGAGGTTCGGCATATCGAGGTGGGGCTCGACAGTCTGAAAAGCCCGCGCTCGTATGATGTTATCTTGATCGTGGATTTTGACAGCATCAAGGACTATAAGGTTTATGACACGCATGAGTTGCACCAACCGGTGCGCAAATTCATGCATAGCATCGTCGAGACGTCCGTCGCGGTAGACTATTCGCTTGAGAATGCGGCTTTATAGAATGGAGAGCCGCATCCAGCCTTTGCTATACTGGTGAGGGAACATCTGGGCATGATAGATAGATGATAAAATTATTTCGATTTTTGAGATTCGTTGCAGGGATTTTGTCGGCTGTGTCGAATATTTCAATTGTCAGATACAATTGATACAAGTTACAATACAAGTCGCGCTGATAGGTATAGCGGTTGCGGCTTGGGTTTTTGTCTGGCGGGCAGTTGAAAGGATCGTGCGGGATGGATAAAGCTTCAATTCAAAGAATGGTAACATTGACGGTTTGCATGCTGAAAGCGGCGCAGGGGGAATACTATGTGCCGGCGGCGGCTTCGGCGCGTCATGTCCATTTGAGCAAGGCCGATGTGGCGGCTCTGTTCGGCGAGGGCTATGAGCTAAAACCTATGAAACCGCTTTCCCAACCCGGGCAGTTTGCCTCTGAAGAGAAGGTGGATATCGTCGGACCGCGCGGAACGATCAGTGGAGTTCGCGTGCTGGGGCCTGCGCGAAAGGAAACGCAGATTGAAGTTTCAATGACAGATGCGTTTAAACTGGGCGTGAAACCGGTTGTGCGTATGTCAGGGAACATCGCAGATACGCCAGGCGCAAAACTGGTGGGGCCAAGGGGCAGTATAGACGTCGGACAGGGAGTTATTATATCGGCAAGACATCTGCATATGTCAAAGGATGAAGCGGCGGCTTACGGTTTAAAAAACGGGGATTCCGTATCGGTCAAAAAGGGCGGCATCCGGGAAACGTTATTTGGCAACGTGATCGTGCGTTCCGGCGACGGGCACAGCCTTGAGGTGCATATTGACACCGACGAGGCAAACGCGGCGATGCTGAACAACGGAGATTTATTGGAAATTATTAAATAGGATTTTGAGAACTCTGCAAAAAATGCAGACTTCATGAGATAAAGGGGGCGGCGCGGCAGGCGGGAAAATCCCAAAAGATAAGCGCAGGGGGTTTTTGAGCAGAGCGCAGCATGCACCGGCGTGAAGGCGGTTAAGGTTGGACGAAAAGCAGCTTAAAGAGCTAATTAAAAGAATCGTATTGGAGGTTATCCGGCGTCTCAACGGTTTCGGCGAGTGCCGGACAATTGCGCTTGTTCCGGGATACAGCGCATACGCAGCGGAAGCGTCGGAATATTTGTCTGGAAAATCGACATGCGCGGCGCTGTTTGGCGATGCGGAACCTCTTTCGGAAATAGACTCCAAACACGTGGAGACGGCTGATGACAAGAAGGCGTTGATGCGCACAATGCGTGATGCCGAGGAAGTCGTACTGGTGGCACCCTCGCTGTCGCTTCTGACCGCGGTCGCCGGTGGGGACGATTCGCATTTTGAAGCCGTAATATTTGAAAAAGCGCTGCTGGATGGCAAAAAGGCAACAGTGCTGCTGGATTTTCAGCCGCCGAAGTTCAAACGCGGCACACTTTACGATAAGGTCATTTCTGCGGTGGATGCGGTTCGGGACATGGGAGCGGAAGTGGTATATCTCGGCGCGAAGCCGGACGAAGGTTACGCGCTGATTACAGAGTTTGAAGTTAACGAAGCGGCCAAACGCGGGATAGCGCGGCTGCAGTGTGCCTCCGGCGCGATTGTAACCCCGCTGGCGCGGGACGCCGCAGCCGAAAAGGGCGTCGCGATCGACATATAACGGTTTATGAGAAGGAGAAAGGCTATATGATATTGGCGAGAGTGAGAGGAAATGTGGTCAGCACAACGAAATCCGACAGGCTGGCAGGCTTGAAGCTTTTGCTTGTGGTGCCAATCGACATCGCCACATTTGCAGAGAAGGGGCAGCCGCTTGTTGCGATTGACGCGGTGGGCGCAGGCGAGGGCGAGGTTGTCATGTGCGTTAGCGGAAGCTCGTCACGGCAGACGGCTTTGACGGACGCTAAACCGGTAGACCTGTCCATTATCGCTATCGTTGACAGCGTAGAATTGAAGGGCGACAAAATATTTGAAAAGTTCAAAAACGAGAGACGGCCGGAGTAAGGCATCACGCGCTTTTGTACAGATAATCAAGACACAGTGAGGAGTGTACACGTATGGAAATGACGCAGGAGCAGATATCCAAAATCGTTGCGGAAACACTAAAGACGCTGAATGCGCCGGGAGGAGCCGCTATGAACTCGGGGCGCTGGCTTTGTGATACCGCTGAAGAAGCGATTGCCAACGCGAAGAGCGCTCAGCTGCAGTTGATGGATATGACGTTGGAGAAGCGTGGTGAACTGATTGCGGCGATGCGCAAAGCGGCTATCGACAATGCGGAATACCTGGCGAAGCTGGCACATGAGGAAACGGGCTACGGTCATGTTGAGGATAAAATCGCAAAGAATTTACTGGCGGCGAATAAAACGCCGGGTATTGAGGACCTGAAGACGTTCGCGGTATCGGGCGACGACGGCCTGATGCTGACCGAGATGGCTCCCTTTGGCGTGATCGGTTCTATCACACCTTCCACCAACCCGACTTCTTCGGTGATCAATAATTCGATCAGCATGATCACGGCGGGAAACGCCGTGGTTTTCAACCCGCATCCGGCGGCAAAGAAGTCGTCTATTGAAGCGATACGCGTGATGAACGAAGCCATCGTATCGGCGGGCGGCCCCATGACATTGATCTGCACCGTGAAGGAACCTTCGCTGGAGTCGGGCAATGTGATCATGAATCATAAAGATATTCCGCTGCTTTCCATTACGGGCGGAGAGGCGGTCGTCAAGGTGGCGATGAAGACAGGCAAGAAGGTTATCGCAGCCGGCCCGGGCAACCCGCCTGTGATCGTGGACGATACGGCCATTCTTGAAGAGGCGGCAAAGGACATTGTTGACGGCGCAAGCTTTGATAACAACGTTCTGTGCGTTGCAGAAAAGGAAGTTTTCGCATTTGACAATATTGCCGATAAGTTGATGGAACTGATGATCCAAAACGGCGCTTACCGCGTATACGGAGAAGATATCAACAAAATCATCAGAACGGTATTGATCAATAAGGACGGCAAATACGTCATCAACAGAAAATACGTCGGGCATAATGCCGATGTGATTCTGCGTGACAGCGGCGTCAGCTTTACCGGCCAGCCAAGACTTGTGGTTGCCGAGGTACCGGATGGACATCCGTTTGTGGTCACCGAGATGCTGATGCCGGTGCTGGCGATCGTACGGGTACGCACGATCGAGGAAGCGATCGACCGGTCGCTTGCAGCCGAGAGAGGCTGCCATCACAGCGCGATGATCCACTCGCAGAATGTCACGCATCTTTCGATGGCGGCGAGGGCGCTCAACACCACGATATTTGTCAAGAACGCGCCGTCGTACTCGGGACTTGGTTTTAAAGGAGAAGGCTATACAACGCTGACGATTGCCACACCGACAGGCGAGGGCCTGACCAGCGCAAAGAGCTTCACGCGCGCGCGCCGCTGCGTGCTGCACGGCAATTTCAGGATCATATAGCGGGAGGCTTCAAATGGACGTGGTAGAACTCATCCGTAATGCGGGCGTTGTGGGAGCCGGCGGCGCGGGTTTTCCGACACATGTCAAGGTGAAATGTCAGGCGGAAGTGGTCATTGCAAATGGCGCGGAGTGTGAGCCGTTGTTGCGTATTGACCAACAATTGATGGAGAATTATGCAGACGCCGTCATACGCGGCATGCAGGCCGTGATGGATGCCACGGGGGCAAAACGCGGTGTCGTCTGCCTGAAGGAACATTATCATGGCGCTGTGGAAGCGATGCGCAAGGCGATTCAGGGCAAATCGGGTTTGACCGTTGATTTGATGAAGAGCTATTATCCGGCCGGTGACGAGCAGCAGATCGTTTATCATGTAACCGGTAGAGTGGTGCCCACAGGCGGGCTTCCGTTGGACGTGGGTGCGGTTGTCAACAACGTCAATACGTTTATCAACATCGCGGACGCTCTCGATGGTAAGCCGGTTACGGACAAATACGTGACGGTGGGCGGCGAGGTTACCCATCCCGTAACGCTGAAGGTGCCGATCGGCACGCCTGTCAGATCGCTTGTGGCGGCAGCGGGCGGCCCGGCGAACGAAAATGGGTACACCCTGATCATTGGCGGCCCGGCGATGGGCAAGCTGTGTGACGACTGGGATACGCCGGTCACCAAAACAACGGGCGGCGTGCTGGTGTTCCGCAAGGATCATAAACTGATCGCACAGAAGACGCCCAATACTGAAGAAGAAATCAAACTGGCCAAAGCGGTATGCTGCCAGTGCAGTATGTGCACACAGATGTGTCCGCGCAACGCGCTGGGGTTGAATGTGGAACCGCATAAAGCGATGCGTGCGGCGGCCATGGGGCAGGGCGGCCTGCTGGGAGACCCGAACGGCGTGTTCTCCTGCTGTGACTGCGGAATCTGTACCTATTACGCCTGTAACTTTGGGCTT
>Ga0268263_1002824_pt1 | contig 10604 bp, 9 predicted proteins | sample Biomet5_FD_190358 | JGI IMG/M metagenome (GOLD analysis project Ga0268263, IMG submission 190358) | Microbial communities from bioreactor (seeded with sewage sludge) at LBNL, California, USA - Biofuel metagenome 5 (SPAdes) (version 4) | ecosystem: Engineered > Bioreactor > Anaerobic >... | reverse complement strand
TTTACATAACTCGCTCCTTTTTCTAAAGCTAACTTATTTGATTCAAAGAACTTTTCTTTACCATGAGCTTTTAATGAAGCAAGTAAAGTATCCATGGATACTATTCCTGTCTTCTTAACAAGAGCTCCTAAAAGCACCATATTAGCTATTGTCTTGCTTCCTATTTCAGCTGCTATTGTCTGAGCTGGTATAGAAATTACTTCTAAGTCTGTTCTTTCAGGTATTCTGTCTACAAGATCTGAATCCATTATAAGCAAACCATTTGCTTCAATAACATGCTCAAATTTATCTAAAGAAGGTCTGTTCATTACAACAACTGAATCAGCTTTTGTTACAATTGGTGATCCAATTGCTTCATCTGTAAGAATAACTGAACAGTTAGCTGTGCCTCCTCTCATTTCTGGACCGTAAGACGGTAACCATGAAACGTTTAAATCAGCATCCATTCCTGCATAAGCTAAGAATTTACCCATGGATAATATACCTTGACCACCGAAACCTGCAAATATTATCTGTTGTGATGCCATTTATACCACCTCCTCAGTTGTATCCTTCTTTAATCCAAGAGGATAATATGGGATCATGTTATCTCTTAACCACTGTAGTGATTCTTTTGGTGATAATCCCCAGTTAGTTGGGCATATGGACAATACTTCAACTATTGAGAATCCTTTTCCTGCAAGCTGGTATTCAAAAGCTTTCTTTATAGCCTTTTTAGCCTTGTTAACATTTGGTACTGTGTCCACTGAAACTCTTTCAACATAACAAGCACCTGTTAAAGTTGCAAGCATTTCTGCTACTCTTATTGGGAATCCTGCTAATTTAACATCTCTACCATATGGAGTTGTCTCAGTTTTTTGGCCTGGTAATGTAGTTGGAGCCATCTGTCCGCCTGTCATACCATATATACAGTTGTTTACAAATATAGTTGTTATATTTTCTCCTCTTGTTGCTGCGTGTACTATTTCTGCAGTACCTATAGCTGCAAGGTCTCCGTCTCCCTGATATGTGAATACTACTTTATCCGGATTTGTTCTCTTGATTCCTGTAGCAGTTGCAGGTGCTCTACCATGCGCAGCTTCAAACATGTCACAAGCAAAGTAGTTATAGCATAAAACTGAACATCCAACAGGAGCAACCCCTATTGTCTTGTCTACTATTCCTAATTCATCTATTACCTCTGCAACTAATCTGTGGATTATTCCATGAGTACAGCCAGGGCAATAATGTGTAGATACATCTAATAATGCTTTTGGTTTTTCAAATACTACAGCCATTATTTTACACCCCCTACAATTTCTTTTACTTTGTTTAGTATATCAATTGGCTCAGGAATCATTCCACCAGATCTTCCATAGAATTCAACTGGTTTTCTTCCCTGAACATATAATTTTATGTCATCCACCATTTGTCCGCAGCTCATTTCTACTGACAAATATCCGTGTTTTGTTTTTCCTACTGTTTTTTCAAATGCTTCTGCTGGGAATGGCCATAAAGTTATTGGTCTTATTATACCTACTTTTATACCTTCCTTTGCTGCCATCTTAATAACATTTTTGCATATTCTTGATGTTGTTCCATATGCAACCATTATTAAATCACATTCGTCTTCACAGTTGAATATTTCATATCTAACTTCATTTTCTTTAATTGCTTTAAATTTTTTCTGTAAATGAATATTGTGTAATTCTAAAACTTCAGGTGACAAATATAATGAATTTATTACATTATGTTCAGTCCTTCCATTTAATCCATTTGCAGCCCAAGCTTTTTCAGGAAGTGATTTTGCTGGTCTTTCTGTGAACTCAACTGGTTCCATCATCTGTCCAAGCATTCCATCTCCCATAACCATGCATGGTGTTCTATAAGTATCTGCTATGTCAAAAGCATCCTGTATTAAATCTACCATCTCCTGAATTGAAGCTGGTGCTAATACTGGCATATTATAATCTCCGTGTCCTAATCCTTTTGTGGCCTGGTTGTAGTCAGACTGTGCTGGCTGAATACTTCCAAGTCCTGGGCCCCCTCTTACTATATCAACAATTACACATGGCAGTTCTGCACCTGCAATATATGATACTCCTTCTGCTTTTAAGCTTATTCCAGGTGAACTTGATGAAGTCATACATCTAACTCCCGTACCTGCAGCGCCATAAACCATGTTGATAGCTGCAACTTCGCTTTCAGCCTGTAAAAATACTCTGCCTATTTTGGGCATTTTCTTTGCCATGTAAGCAGCAACTTCAGTCTGCGGGGTAATTGGATAGCCAAAGAAAGCTTTGCAATTAGCTCTAATCGCAGCTTCGCCTATGGCTTCATTCCCCTTCATTAATACTTTTTCTCCCATAGAAAAACCCCTCCTCTAATATTATTTTTCTACTGTAATTACACAGTCAGGACACATTCTTGCACAAGATGCACATCCTATGCATTCCTTCATTTTTTCTTCAGTAACTGTTGCCGGCATATAGCCTTTAGCATTAAGTCTTTCAGCAAAGCTGACGATTTTTTTAGGACATGCATCAATGCAGTGACCGCAACCTTTGCATATTTCCTCTCTAAAAGTTACTTTTGGCATAATTGACCCCTCCTTAAATTTAGTACATTCACTCATCTCTTGAAACAAGCATTCATACGACGTATCATTGTTAAGGAAAAACTCTCACGTTTTGTGAGAGTTTTCATACTCGATTTTTCTATCTATCATACTTCTAAGTGTTGTAAAATACTTAATTCCTTATTCCTTCACTATGAATTCCAAAATTTTCAATTTTTAACTTGCTTTAGTTATATCAGCGTTGTCCAATTCTATTGCATTATTACCATTTTTAAATGCCTTTGACGGGAATGCATAAATCATTATAACCATAATTATTAATGAAAGTATGATTCCGGATGTCTGTGCATTTAAGATTCCGAACAACTTAAATGTTGGAAACATATAAGTTATTATCACTGTTAGTCCAACACCTGCTATTGCTGAGACTGATGCTGCAGCTGCAGTAGGTCTTGTTGAAAAAATTCCAAAAAGAAGCGGTGCTGTAAGTGATACTGACATCAATGTATAAAATATTGTAAGGGCAGTTATTATACTTGGAAGGAATAATGCAATTACAACTCCGATAATTCCGCTTACGAATGTAACTACCCTGCTCATCTTGAGCATACCTTCATCTGAAAGATTCGGATTTACAAATGTCTTATATATATCATTAGTGAATGATCCATTTAGCATGTAAAGTACTGTATCTGCTGTACTGATTTCTGCTGCAAATACGGCTGCAAGAGCTATTGCAGATATTCCTGTAGGCAACATTTTCATCATAGCAGTCGGCAACGCTGAATCCTGGGATGCCAGGTGCGGATACATTGCAAATGCACACATACCGATTATTGCAGGTATAAACGCAAATGCTAACTGAACTAATGCATTATACATAGTTCCTTTTCTTATTGCTGATTTGTCTTTTGCTCCGTAAACTATTCCAACCAAGCCAGGAGATACAAAGAATGATGGCGTAAGCATGAAGAAGTATCCTATTATTATTGTAGATCCCAGCCCAAAGAAGCTGAAATAACTGTTCGTTTTAGCAACACTGCCAAGATTGGCCGTAACCATAGTATGGAGACCTCCAAATCCGCCTACAGCGGACAATGCAAAAGGCACTGCAAGTATAAACCCAGTCAGAACTACGATTAATTTCAATACTCCAACATAAGCTGAAGATATAAGACCTCCAAATGCAAAGTATATAGTAACAACCACAGCACCTACTATTATTCCAGTGGTTTTAGGAATGCCAACGGTTACATTAAGAATCCATGCAACGCCCATTAGTTGTGCTGCGAATAGAGCCAATGTACCAACAAACATCATTGTAGAAAAAATACCCTTAAATTGTTTTGAATATCTTTTATCCAAAAAGTCACCACAGGTCATCAAATTATATTTTGTAGAAAGTTCCCATATCTTAGGTCCAACAAAGTATGCAAGAATTACACTTCCTATACCGGATGTTATCATCCACCATGCAGCTGAGATACCGTTCTTATATGCAAGACCTGTGATACCAACAGTTGAACCTGCTCCTATATTTCCTCCAATCAGTGTAGCGAACAATAACCATTTATTTAGTTTTCTTCCACCAACCATGAAGTCTTCTCCGCCCTTAACTTTCTTAGAAGCGATGTAACTTATTAGAATTAGTGCAGCAATGTACAATATAATAGCTACAATATAAATATTCATTTAGAACCCCCCTAATATTATTATCTTAACTTTTAGTACATCTTTAATTGTAATCCAATGTTATCCTTCAGGGAATACACCTTGTCCAATCTTCAGTAAACTTATTAAATGAATCCTTTAATATAATTTGTTTAGTACTTCATCCTTAAATTCTTCTGCAGGCGCATTATTTTCTTCATAATACCCCTTAACCTTTGCATTAAAGCTAAATTCAGGAGATGGGAAACTTCCGTCAAGTGATTCCTTATGGAATTCATTAAGGCCTTCCACCATTGCTTTTCTGATCTGAGCATATTGTTTAACAAACTTAGGTTTAAAATCACCATACATTCCTAACAAGTCTTGGGTTACTATTACCTGACAATCAACATATGGGCCTGCGCCAATCCCCAGAATAGGAATTTTTATTGCTGCCGTTAATGCTTTAGCCACACAGCTTGGAACACATTCAAGCACAATTGCAAAGGCACCTGCTTTTTCAATTACCTTAGCATCTTCAATTAGTTGTGCAGCACTTTCAGGCGTTCCACCCTGAACCTTAAATCCACCAAGCTGGCTGCATGTTTGTGGTGTTAATCCTATGTGACCCATGGCAGGTATTCCAGCTTTAACAATAGCTCCAATTTTGTCTGCCATCTCTACGCCGCCTTCTAATTTTATACAATCGCAGCCTGTTTCTTTCATTAAACGATTTGCATTTATAACTGCCTGTTCACAGCTTACATTGTAGGAACCAAAAGGCATATCTCCTACTATAAATGTGTTAGGAGCTCCCTTTACCACAGAGCGTATATGAGGAATCATTTCATCCATTGTAACACTTGTTGTGCCAGAATAACCTAACATAACCATGCCTAGTGAATCACCCACCAAAATAACTTCGGATTCGCTATCGTTTACAATTGAGGCTGTAGTATAATCATATGCTGTAACGTAAGTAAATTTTTTACCCTCATTTTTATATTTCTGGAAATCTAAAACTGTCATTTTCTTTTTCATATTTTTCTCTCCTTTGTAATAATTAAATGTAATTTTTAAGAGCTGTGCACCTTAATGTTAAATTAGTAAGTTGATTCGCCGGCACTAATCAACTCTGTCATAATTTAATAGTGCACCTTCAACAAATTATCGTTCTATATATTAGAACTATATTCTGTTTTTCTAATATATTTATATTCAACAAAGATTTAATTATTCCTTCTTTTTATTTACAAAATTTTTATAATATTTCTAATTATTTTTTGAATTTGTTTTTGAATTTTCAGAAAACAGTACTTGCATAAAATAATAAAAACCCTGGCATTTCATTAAAATACCAGGGTAAAATGTAATTTAGCAAATGTTATTATTCATTAATAGCACCAATTTTAGATACTGTCTCCATTAGCAGCTTAATAAATGCTTCTCTTCTTTCATCGTTCATTCTGATAGTAGGAGTAGCAATACTTATTGCTGCAACGGATCTATTTGATTTGTTTTTTATTGGAACGGCTATACAGGTAAGCCCGTTAATATATTCTTCATTTTCCACTACATACCCATTTTTTCTTATAGCTTTCAATTGATCTAAAAGTTTTTCGGGAGAATCTACTGTTTTTTCAGTTATTTTATGAATACAAATTTTTGAGGCATCAAAATCTTTAGTAAAAGCTAGTATGGATTTCCCTAAAGCACTACAGTAAGCCGGTACCCTTCTACCTACTTCTAGTTCGATTCTTAAAGGTTCTGCTGTAACAATTTTGTCGATAAAAACTACTTCATTGTTATCTACAATACCAAAATTTACTGTTTCATGACATTTTTCAAATATCTCCTCAAGGTAAGGCTTTACTATTTTCTTCAGTGGAATCCTATCGGCAGCTTTTGTACCTAGTTCAAATATTTTAAGTGTTGGAAAATATTTGCTGTTCTCCTTGTTTTGATCAACATATCCCATTGATTTAAAAGTGCCTAGTATTCTATGTACTGTGCTCTTCCCCATACCGGAGGCATTTGCTAATTCTAAAATGCTCATTTCACCATGTTCTATAAGTTCCTCTAATATATTCAAAGATTTAATCAATGAATTAATATTATAATCGTTTTTTGGTTCCATCTTTTTCCCCCTTACCTCTATATATTTAATATTTTACCACATTAACAACAATATTCTTCAATTTTATTTATTATTTAACTTTTTTATTTAGTCCTTTATTATAAAGAAAACCCTCACATTTTGTGAGAGCTTTCATGTTTCATACTATATTTTAAACATATCATTATAGGATAAATATCCATGCATAGAAGTAGCTGTCTTTACTGCCCTAACTACTGCTTTTTCCATGACTGTAGCAGCTAAAAATCCTACTACATTAAAATCTGTTTCTATTTTACCAGTTGCCATTGTAAATATTGTATCCCCATCAAACATTGAATGTGCTGGCCTCATAGCTCTTCCATAACCATTATGTGCCATTGACGCAAGTTTGTTTGCTTCTGACTTAGTTAAATTTGCATTTGTAACAACTACTCCTATAGTTGTATTACCGCTGAATAAATTTTTTTTGGATGAGTACTGTTTCATCATTATTTCTTCTGTACTTCCTATGGTTTTTTTATCAGGATTTAAAACTCCACCAATAATTCTACTCGTTTCAGAATCATAGACATCACCCAAGCAATTAACTGCCACTATAGCTCCTACCATTAAGTCTCCAACCTGAACACAATAGGTTCCAAGTCCGCTTTTCATTGAAAATTCAGGCCCTGTTATCTTTCCTATGGTAGCTCCTGTTCCTGCCCCTATGCAACCCTCTTTGCACTCTAAATCTGTTGCATTTTCACACGCCTTATACCCCATCGATTTATCAGGCCTCACTTTGTAATCTCCGCAAGTAAGATCAAATAAAACAGCACTGCATACAATAGGCACTTTTGTGACTGAAACGTCAAACCCTACTCCCTTTTCTTCTAAATACTGCATTGCTCCTGAAGCTGCATCTAATCCAAAAGCACTTCCACCAGCAAGCATAACTGCATGGATTTGTTGTACCAAATTAACTGGATTTAACAAATCAGTTTCTCTAGTACCTGGTGCTCCTCCCCTTACATCCACGCCAGCAGTTGCACCTTCTTCGCAAATAACAACAGTACATCCAGTTGCTGCTTCAAAATCCTGTGAATGACCTATTTTAATACCCGGTATATCTGTAAAATTAATAACTTTCATAACAATCCCTCTTTCCAACTAAAATCCTAACCTAATGTAAATACCTTTACAAGTGCTATCAATACACCCATAACTCCCTCTCCACCTAGCATACCAGATGAAATTAACATTCCATTATCATCCATATTAGGTTTAAGCTTCATTACCACAAACTTTAATAGTCCACCTATAAATGCTGCTGTACTGATCATCATTGGCAGATATATTCCAATACCAATTGTCATTACAGGGAAGTTTACTAAATATAATATTATGCCAATAACTAATCCTATAATAAATGCACTTGGATTTGGTAATCCTGCAACCATTGTGGATACTGTGTAAGCTTGTGGTGCAACTAAATCAGTTCCTGGTCCCATTGCGCCATATGCACTATGCATAATAAACAATACGATAACAGATACAACAGCACCAATTATTCCACCTACAGCCTGAGCTATAAACTGAGCCTTAGGTGAAGTATGCAAAATATAACCGGCTTTATAATCCTGAAGTGCATCTCCTGCAAGACCACAGGCAACAGCAATAACTCCAGCAACTAAAAATCCTTCTATTGGTCCAACTGGCACAAATGCTTTAACAAGTAACAATACTAATATTCCAAATACTTCCATTGGATTTATGCCTGTCTGTCCAGTAATTGTAGCAGCCATGGATGTTGTTATCCAAGCTCCAAAAATTACAATAATGCTTGGTATTAATTTCATTTCAGTAAATACTGTCAATGCAAAAACTATTACTACTACTGCGATTGGAGCCCACTTTAAGTTTATAGTGTTTTCTCCAATATTTCCTTTTTTAAACATAGGTCCAAATATTTGCTTAGCCTTTGGCAAAATCCCCTTTAACAAAACGCCTACACCAGCACCCACCATAAACCCTATACCTAAACTGTTTTTAAATGCTGTTGCTACTGTAACATCTGCGAAAAAACCACTAGATACTCCCACAGGAATTATAACAAAGTAACTTACTATTGCTCCTAAAAACCATGTTCCCATATATAACGGTCCTATAATATATCCTATACCAACTGCCATAGGTGATAGCCATACTCCAAAGAAAATATTCTTACTTGCTAAGGCTGTGGAACTTATAGACCCAGGAATTTTTCCTAAATAATCTCTTATAAAAACAAATAGCGCGGTAATCCCAAGTGTTGTGAATAGTGTTCTTGACTTTTTCCCGCCTTGGTCTCCAACTAACAAAGTCTGTGATGCAGCTACCCCCATTGGGAAAGGGAGCTGCTCTTTTTCTATAAAATAGCTTCTAATGACTACTGTAAATATCAACCCTAGAATTGTTCCAGATAGTGTTACAATAAGTAAAGTTGTAAAACTAACATTTGCAAATTTATTCACCATCCAGATTCCTGGAATAGTAAATGCTAACCCGCCTGCAACTAAACCCCCGGCAGACATAGCAGTCGCTGCAACGTTTATTTCATTTAAATTTGTTTTTCCCAGCAATTTTAAAACTGCCATGGAAAGAACTGCAACAAATATTGTTGGCCAAGGTAATGCTCCCATTCTCAAAGCGACATACATTGAACTAAGTGTGATAATAACAGCCCCTAAAGCTCCTATTATTAAACTTCTAGCTGTCAATTGTTCTTTAAAAGACTTTGCATAGCCCATGCCCATACTTTGTTTTTTATCTTCCATTTTACATCTCCCCCTTATATATTAGATATAATTTAATACCCTTCAACCATTTCTTTTCTAATCTGCGCATACTGTTTAATTTATATATTATAAGTTGATTCGCCGACACTTATCAACTTCATATTTCGTTCTGTATGTTGGAATTATATTCCACTTTTGTTCTTTACTACTATATTCAACATTAATTTAATTATTCCTTCTATAATTTACAATATTTTTAGAATATTGTAAATTTATTTTTAAACCCATTTATGAAGGTTAAAAAACACCACTTGCATAAATTAGTAAAAACCACGGTATTTTATTAAAACGCCATGTTCAAATGCAGGTTTATCTAGTATGACTCTCATTAACCACTCCAATTTTAGTAGCTGTATCCTGCAGCAATGCAACTGAATGATTATAATATTTAACTTCTTATTGACAGAATTTTATTTTCAAGATAACATAAAATCATCTTAAACTATAAAGGTGGAAAACAAATGATATTAGTAATAGATGTAGGTAATACCAACATAGTAGGCGGGGTTTACTCCGGGGAAGACCTGATTGCGGATTGGAGACTTTCAACAGATTCCCACAAAACAGCAGATGAATATGGAATAGCATTTAAACAGCTTTTCATGCATCATAATCTTAATATGACAGAGATTGAAGGAACGATAATTTCGTCTGTTGTCCCAACAGTAATGTATTCTCTGGAACACATGGTTAGAAAATATTTTAATCATAAACCTATAGTAGTACAGCATGGAATTAAAACAGGAATAAATATAAAATATGATAACCCAAGGCAAATGGGCGCAGACAGAATTGTAAATGCAGTAGCAGGGCTTACAATATATAAAAGAGCTATGATTATTATTGATTTTGGAACTGCAACAACATTTTGTGCGATTACTGCTGCAGGGGAACATCTTGGAGGTACTATTGCCCCAGGATTAAAAATTGCATCAGAAGCTCTTACCGAGAGAGCCGCTATGCTACCAAAAATAGAGCTTGTAAAACCTCCTAAGGCAATATGTAAAAATACTGTTTCAAGCATCCAATCTGGATTAATTCACGGATACATAGGTCAAGTTGAATATATTGTAAACTTAATCAAAAATGAAATGATAGATATGGGCGAAAAGGAGCCTTTGGTTGTTGCTACCGGCGGGCTTTCAAAATTGATCGCCAGTGAAACTGACTGTATTAATGAAATTAATCCCATTCTTACTTTAGAAGGCCTTAAAATACTATATCACAAAAACAAATAAAGCACCCTTAGGTGCTTTTTTAGACATTTTTTTATAACTTAACGGGTCCAACTAAATAGTGCAGTTCAATTTTTTAGGAAATAAGTTGAATAATTACTTTACATAACTCGCTCCTTTTTCTAAAGCTAACTTATTTGATTCAAAGAACTTTTCTTTACCATGAGCTTTTAATGAAGCAAGTAAAGTATCCATGGATACTATTCCTGTCTTCTTAACAAGAGCTC
>Ga0268263_1002817_pt1 | contig 10635 bp, 8 predicted proteins | sample Biomet5_FD_190358 | JGI IMG/M metagenome (GOLD analysis project Ga0268263, IMG submission 190358) | Microbial communities from bioreactor (seeded with sewage sludge) at LBNL, California, USA - Biofuel metagenome 5 (SPAdes) (version 4) | ecosystem: Engineered > Bioreactor > Anaerobic >... | reverse complement strand
AGAAAGAGGACATACTATATTTTATTTTCATCCAATTGACATTTCGTATGAAAAGTTTCCAGATATTGGGAAAGGAAGGCCAATGTACTGGGTCATTAAAGGCAAGAGGGTTGAAAATCGGATTCGCTATGTTCTGAATAATTTAAAAGACGTGGATATTATTCCACTTAAAGATTGTTCTCATTTGCAAATTGAGAATTCGGAATACTCAAGTTTTATTTCTCAAGAATCTCACTTAGATTTGCCAAATATGGAAGCATAAATTGTTATCAAAAGCGGAGGGTTAGCTGTGTATATCTCGGGAATTGGAAGGACGAAATTTGGGGTATTATCCAAATCCTTAGTGGAGTTAGCATATGAATCTATGTTCAATGCTATCAATGACAGTCCATTAAACATAACTGACATCGATGCCATATTTGTTTCGAATTTTCTGGGAGGACCTCTAAACAGTCAGTTACATCTGAATTCCGTAATTGCATCTCTACTCCCAGGTTTAAATATTCCAATAGTTCGAGTGGAAACCGCCTGTGCATCAAGCAGTGTTGCATTAAATCAAGCTATATATTCCCTATCAAAGTTTTCTAATGTAATGGTTGTTGGCGTAGAAAAAATGAATGGGACACATTTGATTTCTACTACCGACGCAATCTCTATGGCCTCAGACAATGAACTTGACTCCAAAAACGGATTGATCTTTCCTGCTGCGTATGCTCTGATAGCTCAACAATATATGAATAAATATGGAATTTCACATGATATCCTGGAACAAATATCTTACCAAAACCACAAAAATGCAAATTTAAACCCTCTAGCACATTTTTATCATAAGGAAGTCTCGCTTCAACTAATAAGAGATTCTCCAGTTGTTGCAACACCTTTCAATTTATTTGATTGCAGTCCAATCTCAGATGGGGCAGTCTCTGTTATTGTCTCCAACAAAAAAATGTCCGATAGGGATGTCCGCATTCTAAGTTCGGAGATTTCTACGGATTGCATTTCATTAACCCAACGAGAAGATCTTACCTCTTTTAAGGCAACAAAGATAGCAGCTAAAAAAGCTTATGAAAATTCAGGAATTAAGCCAAAAGATATTGATGTTCTGGAGGTCCATGATTGTTTTACCATTAATGAACTGATTGCTCTGGAAGATCTGGGAATCTGTGATCCAGGTAAAGCTTGCAAGCTTGTTGAAACAGGAGATCTGACAGTGAATGGGTCAGTGCCTACTAATATAGACGGTGGACTCAAAGCAAACGGCCATCCCATAGGAGCAACCGGTTTAGCTCAGATTTTTGAGGTTGCCACTCAATTGAGGCAAGAAGCTGGCAGAAGGCAGATTGAAAGCCCTGAAATTGGTCTAACCCACAATATTGGTGGAGTTGGAGGAACAACAGGTGTTACAATTATGGGGGCATAAAAACGGTTTACCATTGTAAAAACTGTGATAAATACTGGCAATTTCCTGTTGAAAAGTGTATTTTCTGCGGAAATCAACTTGAAGCAGTTGAAAAAGCAAGCAGTTATGAAATTATAGGCTATTCTGAGGTCAATGTTCCTTCTGAAGGGAACTATAAAGTTCCTTATTATACTTATATGCTGAAAGATCAGAACGGAAACAAGATTCTTAAAAAATCGTTCCGTAAACATGAGGTCGGAGATCGGTTTGAATTGGATAATGAAAAACCAGGTAATATCACCATCGGGGTTATAGGAACCGGTTTGCTTGGCTCTCAAATTTCTCAATATATGCTTGAGTACGGTTATCCTACTGTGATAAAAACCCGATCGGAAGGGAGCAAACAGTTAATCTTTGATAAAATAAAGAAAAAACTTGGAAAAAAACTGACTGAAGAAGAAGTCGATAAAACGCTAGAAAAACTTCAGATCACGATTGATTATCAGGATCTTAAAACGTGTGATCTCATAATTGAAGCTTCAGCCGAAGAGATTGAAGTCAAAAAAGAAATTTTTCAGGATTTGTCACAGATTTGTCGTCCTGAGACAATATTTGCAACTAACACATCTTCACTTTCAATTGATGAAATTGCAAAATCTACGGATAGGCCGGATAAATGCATTGGAATGCATTTCTTTAACCCTGTCCACAAGATGGATCTGATTGAAATAGTCATTGGTGAAAAAACGTCATATGAGACAAAAGATGCAGTTGTAAGCCTTTCAACCGACATCAATAAAAAGCCAATAGTTGTCAAAAACGGTCCAGGTTTTATCGTCAACAGGTACCTGTTACCCCAGATAAATGAAGCTATCCTTATGCTTGAAGAAGGAGCTGCTTCAAAAGAGGATATCGATTCTGCGATCAAACTGGGTTTAAATCACCCTATGGGCCCCTTTGAACTTGCCGATTTCATAGGATTGGATATCTGCGTATCGATTCTTGAAGTTCTGTCTAAAGGCCTTGGTCCTGAAAGAGTCAAACCTGCAAAATTACTCTACAAAATGGTAGAGGAAGGAAAACTGGGACACAAGTCCGGAGAAGGATTTTACAAATATTGAGGTGAACTTATGACTTCAGATTTTATGATTTCAGATCGAGACAGAATCGCCTACAAAGAAACCCTTGAATTTAACAAGTCTAACAAGTTTATTTTTGGGTTTCGTTTCCTTAAAAATTGGTTTCTAGAAAGGCTTGCATCCAGTTTTCCAATACCTTCCTGGAGAGTAAAATTTCACAGAATGCGCGGAATCAAAATCGGGAAGAACGTCTATATAGGCTATGACGTTATTTTTGACCGTATCCACCCTGAATTAGTTACAGTGGAAGATTATGCCGAGATTGGAGATAGATGTATTATATCCGCACATTCCAGGGGTTCCCTCCCTCTCCGAAAAATGTATCCCAGAACTGTAAAGCCTGTAAAAATTGGTAAAGGGGTATGGATGGCTCCCGGATGTATAGTTATTCAGGGAGTTGAAATTGGGGAAAATTGTGTGATAGGGACTGGAGCAGTGGTAAATAAAAGTATTGAACCTAATAGTGTCGCTGTAGGTGTGCCAGCAAGAGTAATCAAGAAAGTGAGTTTAACGGATAAGTAAATTTAAGACTTAAACGGCAGGGGTTATAAGTAGTGTTCAATTTTGAAAGGAATGATTTCACAATAGCAAAGTACTTGAAATTATGTGAAACTATAGCGGGAGACTATCCCACAATAACAATGTTGGAATCCATAAGTAAGCGGCACTTTAAATGTTTGATGGTTAGACTCAATTAAAACATGATTCTTAGATTGACACTCTTACTATAATTTTTTCTAAAGTTACAATAGGTGAATTTTCAGTTATCGGAGTTGGCTAGGTGATAACTAAAGATGTGTTATCATATATTGTTGATGGGGTTCCAGCAAAAATATTAAAAGTTATTCAATCTGATATTGGGAAGTAAATCTATGAAATTATTAATAAATGTTGCTCATCCTGCTGATGTCCATTTATTTAAACATTTGATATGGATGTTTGAAAAAAGAGGGCATGATGTTAAAATAATTGCCAGAAATAAGGATCTGTGTAAGACACTTTTAGACATATATGGTTTTGAATATGATTTAATTAGTAATGCTGGTAATGGTATATTTGGCCTAGGTCTTGAAATGATATCAAGGACTATAAAATTTGTTTCAATTATTAAAAAGTATGATCCAGATCTTGTGTTAACAATGATGGATCCTCCCTCAGCTATTGCATCTAAGGTATGTGGAAAGAAATACATTTCTTTAGCGGATACGGAGCACTCTAAACTTGTTATTAATTTGACTCTTCCGTTCTCAGATGTGGTTTTGACTCCCTCTTGTTTCAAAACAGATTTTGGAGATAAACAGACTCGATATGACGGTTATCACGAACTTGCATATTTACATCCCAATTTTTTTCAACCAAATCCCAATGTCCTTTCAGAACTTGGATTAACTGAGAATGATCCTTATATAGTTATGAGATTTGTTTCATGGAATGCAATCCATGATGTTGGACAGCGGGGGATAGGTAACAAAAAAGACCTCGTGAAAATGCTCGAAAAATACGGAAAGGTGTTTATCACTTCTGAAGAAAAACTAGATGTCGAACTTGAAAGATATCAACTAAAACTTCCCCCTGAAAAGTTACACGATTTACTTTATTATGCAACTCTGTATATTGGAGAAGGAGCTACAACTGCTTCTGAATGTGCAGTATTAGGAACTCATGCAATTTATGTAAATACTTTAAGGCTGGGATATCTCGAGGAAGAAGAGGAGAAATATGATCTTGTATACAACTTTTCAACTCAAGATGACATCGAAAAAAAGGTATATAATAAGGCATTAGAGTTATTAAAAAATCCTAGCTTAAGAGAAGATGGAAAGAAAAAAAGAGATAAATTGCTAAAAGATAAAATTGACGTTACTGCATTCATGGCTCAGTTTGTTGAACAGTATATATAATATTTGGAATAACTTCTGTAAAAGAGTGTAAAGCGGAAAAACTTTCGATGAGATATATCGAATTTTAGTGATAATGATATTTTTCTTAGGATGGTAATAATGATGGTGATTAATATTGGTTATATTGAGGCTCCAAAAAAAGATAAGTTGACGATAGGTGGTGGGAATGCCTACACAAAATCTCTTCTGTCGATAACATCTGATGAGTGTGACATCGAATCTATGGGCATTCTATTTAATAAAAGTGGAAACCGATTCTTTCAGGGATTTAAAACTTTATCTGATCTATTGCTTCTTAGCGGTCAGAAAGATATCTGGATTAGAGATTATTTATCTGTTTTATCTTTACCCTTTGATCATACGATCGGGAAAAATATCGCTCTTGTTCACCACATCGATAGTGATCATCTCTCATATCCATCTATATGTAAACTTATGGATAAAGTTTATTATTCAAATTTAAAACATGTTGATTTATTAGTTGTGGTTTCTCAATATTGGAAAAAACATTTTGAATCATATGTTGAGAATATTAAAATTATATACAATTGTTTTAACATGAATGACTTTCAATTTACAGAAGAAGAAATTATTGAATTTAAAAAAAAATATAATTTATTAGATAAGCCAATTATATATTTGGGGAATTGTCAAAAATCTAAAGGTGTTGTCGAAGCATATAATGAGCTAAAAACTATGGATGTACATTTAGTAACAAGTGGTCAAAAAAGGGTAGATATTCCTGCCATTAATTTGGATCTAAACTATCGTGATTATTTAAGATTATTAAAAGCATCAGCAGTTGTAGTTACAATGTCTCTCTTTAAAGAAGGATGGTGTAGAACGGCACATGAAGCTATGTTATGTAAAACTCCAGTTGTTGGATCTGGTGCCGGTGGTATGGCTGAATTACTTGAAGGTGGAAAGCAAATAATCTGTGAAAATTTTGGAAACCTGCGGAATAATGTAGAATACTTATTAGAATCACCTGGAGTTGGGGAACATGGCTTTATTTATGCTAGTCAAAAGCAATTCACAGAAGCATACTTTAATAACGAATGGATTACTTCCTTCTTTGGATTATATAATTATTAATATAATGTAACAGTTAGATGTCTAACGCTATTGAGCTTTTATTTCAACTGCATAAATCCTAGTTAAAAATAGCGTTTTCATTTTTATAATAAAATTTAAAAACATCTAAGGGATATTTATGAACACTAGGGCTTTTACGAGAATTAATTTATTTATTAATTATATCTCACATACAATATCTTTATATGTTCTACTTCTTGGTATGGTTATTTTATATTTGTCTTATTATTCTGGTATTGGTCAATATGGAATGGGATTTGCGTTTGTTTTAGGTTCAGTTTTTTATTATATCCTAAAAAAAATAGACATAAGAGTCACACCCAGTATTAATTCAACTTATATATATTATAAATTACTAATTCTTAATATTATCTTCTTCATTAGTTTTTCTTTATCTCTTTTAATGTTACATTACAGTGTATATTATCGATCAATTTTATATTTTTTTGTAGTTACAATATCTTTTTTTTCGATATTTATGGAAATAATTCTAATAAATTCCAGTAAATTTAGTTCCTTCTTAATTTTAAAAATAATTCTTGTATCGTTGTTCCTTCGTATAGGGAGATTATTTAATTATCCTACTATTCCTGGCTCAGACGTACATGGACATCTAAGCATAGCAAAGTTAATTATCCAAAATGGAACAGTCCCTGGCTATTCTATAGCCGAGAAATACAGTTATTCTTGCTTAATGCATATATTTGTAGCAATAAATGATATTATCCTAAGTGTTAATCTAAAAGATTTGCTTTTTTATTCAATAGTGTTATCTACTACAATTATAGTCAGTTTGTTTATATATTGTATCGTCAATAAAATGTATAATGCTCAAACTGCGCTTATTGCAGTTTTATTTATAAATATTTCTGATATGTTTTTTAACCTAACTGTCACTAACATTAATCCCGGTTCGATTGTTTATTGTTTTTTTATTGTAATATTATTTTGTATCATTCAACAAAGAAATATGACTATATACTCTTCAATTGTTGTCTTAATGATTTATTGTATCATTCTCTCTCACCAATTATCTACTTTCTGTGTTTTTATTATTTTATTTACACTATTACTAAGTATGATAATTTATAATTATTATTTTGTAAAAATACTAAAGATAAACTTAAATTCAAAAAACTTAGAGTTGCATTTATATTCTACTACTTTGATTTTGTATTTCACATTAATGATCTTTTTTTGGACCCAAATAGGACCTGCCCACAGTAGTAGTTTTTTTGATAATATGATTTATAGGCTAAATAGTACAATCACATCAATGATCAATGAATACGTATCAGAAGCAAGTGTTCCGAGTTCTAGTTATGAGGCATTTTTTTCCACTCATAGTATTTATTCAAATATATTGTACAATCTGGGATCCAATATCTTGTTAATGCTGGCTATTATTGGAATTCTTTATATCATTGGTTCCAAAAATAAATCGCTATTTAATTTTTCGTATATTAGTGCAACGGTTGTATTGTTTTGTCTTATATATGCTGGTACGTATATAGGTCTTGGTTATCTATTTATTCCACATCGATTTTTGGCATTCCTTCAGTTATTTTTGGTGATTTTTGCATCATACTCAACATATAGGATTTACATAATAAGTTCTCAAAATTGGGGAAAATTTGGCTTGATGAGTATAGTAATATTTCTAATCTTTTTCATAATCACAACTCCGTATCTGAGCAACGGTGATGCCATTTATTCAACAGACATGGTATATAGAGATCAACTTACATATTCTGAACTAAAGTCATTAGAATGGTCTAACTATTTTCTTGAGAATCACACAGTATATGTTGATTCAATTGTAACTCCAAGACCTCTATCTACAGTAGATTTTTTAAATATTTCTACTCTTCAAACAGTGCCTCTTAATCTTAACTATCACGAAAAACCTAAAAATGTTTTAATGCGGCAATATGTTTTAGCCAATCCGGATTTAAATGTAGGCGGAACATTTGGTGCAGTTAGTGAACAAAACTATCAAGGATTATTGTCAAATATATCTCAGGAATATAACTTTATTTATTCTAACAATTGTGCGAGAATATATCAAAAATAATAAGAAATCAAAGTTGCGCTGGCGCACCCCGCTGCAAGCAACGGGGTATGTACGCGCCACCGCTCGAAATTCCGTTAAAGGAAATAATAACCCTAAACAATTTAGTTTTGAGCAGAAGTTAACAACCGAAAAATGGAATTGATAAATTATATAATCATCAACAGTTACTGGGGAAGTTTCCATCCCCGCAGCAAGCTAGCGGGGTATTCGAATGAAATAAATCTCTTCGTGCATTAAAACGGAGGGAAAATTTCTAAATAGTTATGTTGTTTTTGGAGGACCATAGGTGAGAACTGTTTCTAAAAAAAATAAGGAGTTAAATACTTTATTCTCCATAATGGGAATAGCAATAGGAATTATCATCTCCTCTATGTATTTTTTAAGTTTTACTATGTATTTATTATCAGTAGGAATTGCTATCTCTTTAGCATTTATATTATATATTCTTATTAATAAGAGATCAGAGTTCTTTTTAGAAGTGCATGAAACAAAAGAAATGAAAACTGTATATAAAATATTATTTTTCAATATATTTTCAATTAGTGTTTTTGTACTTCACTTTTCAGAAGTGCGCCCCAATGTATATTTTATCTTAATCTCGTTATGCGCAATGATTTTATCCATTTCGATTTTATATGTAGATTCAAAAAAAGAAATTTTATTTCAGATTTTACAAATTTTTATGATTTCACTCAGCTTAATATATTCAATTTATTATTATTATAGCTGCCTACCGCTCTCAGATTCATCAAGTCATTTAATAATGAACAATCAACTCGCAACTAATGGCGATATCAATGTTTTATGGGATAAAGAAACTGATTTCCCTTTAATGCATTTACAAGTTGCGATTACTAAAATCTTACTAAATTGTAATATCATAGATGCATCTAATATTGCAATTATACTTCCATTTATTATCTCTTCGATGTGTATATACTTAGTTGTAAGATCCTTTTTTGATGAAAAAATGGCACTTTTGTCTCTATTAATTTTAAATATAAATGAAATGGTAGGATTTGATACTTTATCAAAATATTCATCAAATATGATAAGTGATTATCAATTTGGACGTACAACTTTAGAGATAAAATTAGGACTCAAAAATGCAACTATTAATAATCAAGATCAAATAAATAGTGAAAACAATACAATTTTTTTATGGAGAAAGTATACACTTAATAGACCAGTAAGAGTATCTCGAACATTAACTAAAAACTATGATATAAACTATGTAAAATTAAGAACTAATAATGAAATTTTTGGAAATAAATTCCACGAAAGACTTAACAAATACGATAAAGTTTACGACAATAACAAAATTATTGGCTGTTATTTAATTAATTGAAATTGATTTCATGCGTCTTCGGTTAAATGAGGAGTCATGACAAATCGCATCAATTCCCACAATACTTGTCAAATATTTTAATAAACTAACCGCTGGAAATGGGTATCGATTTCGTATAAATAGGCCAAAATTTACAGCTGGATTCTAATGCAAAATCGATAGCTTTCAGGCAAGAAAATTCCTTAAACTGATGACCAATGAAATTAATTTGACTAAATTTGATTGAGGTAAATTTATGATAAAAATACTTGTATTACATGCAGGCGTTTCAAATAAAGGAACTCAAGCGTTAGTATTCTCACTAGTTGATACTATACAGAAATATATCCCGAATTCTGAATTCACTTTCATGGGAGTAGAAACTGATCAAAAAGAAATTCTAATAAAGAAACAATTGGCTTTGAAACCATTAAGGAATCCAGATCCTTGGATTTATTTAATTGAATGTTCGGCAATCAAAGTGTTAAAAAAAATTGGTATTTCTTATCCAATCTCGAAAAAATCAAATCTATTTTGTTATTATGATTCAGATGTAGTCATAAACACCGGCGGGGATCATTTAAGCGGTGAAAACTTTGGGTTGACTAGTCTACTAAATATATCATATGCCATTTTGTTGGATAAGCCTATAGTTCTTTACGCAGAAAGCTTAGGTTACTATCAAAATTCTTTTTTTAGTTTTATCGCGAATCAAGTGTTAAATAGAACTACGTTAATAACCGTAAGAGAAGATTTATCCAAAAAATATCTTGAGCAAAATAAAATCACTAAACCAAAAGTATATTTAACGGCTGATTCTGCTTTTAACTTGGAACCTGTATCCCAATCATCTGTTCTTGAGATTTTACTAAATGAAAGCATAGATGTTAATCATAAACCAATTATTGGAATAAATCCTAGTGGTTTAATCAGCCAATATCGAAAATCAAGTTCAAAAGACTCAAACGAAGAAATTGTAAGTATATTTGCAAGATTAATTGACAGTGTAATTGAAAAATTTAATGCGAATATTATTATGATCCCGCATGTATATACAGAAAAAGTTAGCGATAAAAAAATTATCTCAAAAATTTATAATCTCGTTACAAATAAATCTAATGTGAATATAATCCAAAATGAGTACAATGCTAAAGAATTAAAAGGAATAATTGGAATATGCGATCTGTTTGTGGGTGCGAGAATGCATGCCACAATTGCAGCAACATCAATGTATGTGCCAACAGTTGGAATTGCTTATAGTCATAAAATGTATGGAATTATTGGACAGATGCTAAAACAAGAGAACTATATAATAGATATTAAGGACCTTAGTTATGATATTTTAATGAATAAAATTTGCGACTGCTGGAATAATCGTAACATTATAAAACAGGATTTAAGAATAATTATTCCTCAAGTAAGAGAAAAAGCTTTGTTAAACGGAAAATATGTGAAAGATTTGATAGATAGCTTATAACCTACATTCGGCAGCAAGCACATTTCAACATTTAAATATCTTTAATTGTTATTTTTTGTAGGTTCAGTTAAAAACCAGTATCATACGGACTATGTATATGGCAGAGTTTGTCTTTTATCTAAATTACCATAAATATATATTAATTATGTCATGGTTAACATTTGGTAATTTTTGATTTAAATTGAGGTAACTATTCAGGGTATATTTAGCGGCGCTCCTTTGA
>Ga0268263_1002811_pt1 | contig 10652 bp, 5 predicted proteins | sample Biomet5_FD_190358 | JGI IMG/M metagenome (GOLD analysis project Ga0268263, IMG submission 190358) | Microbial communities from bioreactor (seeded with sewage sludge) at LBNL, California, USA - Biofuel metagenome 5 (SPAdes) (version 4) | ecosystem: Engineered > Bioreactor > Anaerobic >... | reverse complement strand
GATGGACAGGTTGTGGCCCAGAATGGCCCGGGGCTTTCCGTTTTCATCGTACTTGCCGATGCGGGGCCCCAGAATGTATGCGCCGATTCCCGCGCAGATTCCGCCGACCATATGCACGGCGGTAGAACCGGCAAAATCGTGGAATCCCAGCTGTGCCAGCCAGCCGCCGCCCCAGATCCAATGTCCGGAGACGGGATAGATGAACGCGGAGATGCACAGGGAGTAAATGCAGTAAGAGAGAAATTTCGTCCGCTCCGCCATGGAGCCGGAGACGATGGTGGCGGAGGTGGCGCAGAACACCGTCTGAAAGATCAGGTAAGCCGCCAGCGGTACGCCCGCGGGAAGAATGGCGGAGTAATCGCCCAGGCACATGGGGTCAAATCCTCCGATCAGAGCGCCGGTTCCGGCGAACATCAGACCGAAGCCCAGCAGCCAGTAAGTGGGGGTGCCGATGCAGAAATCCATAAGATTTTTCATCAGAATGTTGCCGGTGTTCTTGGCACGGGTGAAACCCGCCTCGCACATGGCAAAGCCGGCCTGCATGAAAAAGACCAGGGCGGCGCCTACCAGGACCCAGATGGTATTGGCGGAAGAATACATAACAGCCCCTCCTAAAACGCCGAAGACCCGGAACACGACCCGACAGTCCCCGGAAAATGAAAAGGCAGGGGCGCCTGAGAGTTTCTTCTCTCGGGCGCCCTTGCCTTTTATGGGTTCGACTTTACCACAAATTCCCTGCCGCCGTCAATCGGCGCTTTCCACAGGAATTTGATGTTTTAACTAAAAAAGATCTCAAAATCTGTGCAATCAAACGAGGTTTGTGTACCCCATGAGAAAAGCGTCCACCTCGGCGGCCGCGGCGCGGCCCTCGGCGATGGCCCACACCACCAGAGATTGTCCCCGGCGCATGTCTCCGGCGGCAAAGACCCGAGGCACGCTGGTGGCGTAACGGCCCTCGGCGGTGACGACGGTTTTGTTCTTCTCTACCCCGAAGGCGCGGCAGACGGCGTCCTCGCAGCCGGAAAAGCCGGTGGCGCCGATCAGAAGATCGCACGGGAGCGTGTCTCCGTCGGAGGTGACGATGCCCGTCAGCACGCCCTTTTCCGCTATCAGGGACGCGGCCTGAACACCGAAGCGGCGGGGATCGGCGCCGAGCACGGCCAGGGCCTCCTCATGGGCGTAATCCGCCGGAAGCCTGCCCGCAGAGTCCAGATAATCCTCTTTTTTTCGCCGGACCAACTGGACCACGGAGGCGCACCTCTGCCGCAGCGCGGTGGCCACGCAGTCGCAGGCGGTGTCGCCGGTGCCGATGACGACCGCATGCGCTCCCGCGGCGGAGGGAACGGCAGGCTGCTTTCCGAATTGCGCCCGCTCTATGGCGGCGCGGAGAAACTCGGTGCCGTAGTAAATGCCGGAGATTCCGCCGGCATCCAATCCCAGCGGGCGGGGCTTGCCGGCGCCGCAGCAGAGCACCACGGCGTCATATTCGCTCAGCACTCGCCGGGCCGTTTTGGGCTCGGAGGCGTCGATGCCGGTGACAAAGGTGACGCCCTCGTCGGTCATCAGGTCGATGCGCCGCCGCACCACGGACTTGGGCAGCTTCATATTGGGGATCCCATATGTCAGAAGGCCGCCGGGATGCTCCTCCCGCTCGATGACGGTGACGGAGTGGCCGCGATGGTTGAGCTGATCGGAGACTGCCAGCCCCGCCGGCCCGGAGCCCACGACGCACACCTTTTTGCCGGAATACTGCGGCGGGTGCCTGGGCCGGATGCGTTTCTCCGCAAACGCGTTTTCAATAATGCACCGCTCGTTGTCGCGGATGGTGACGGGACTGCCGTAAATGCCGCAGATGCAGGCCGCCTCGCAGGGAGCCGGGCAGACGCGGCCGGTGAACTCCGGAAAGTTGTTGGCCTTGAGCAGCCGGCTCAGGGCGTGGCCGTAGTTGCCGGAGAAGATCATATCGTTCCACTCGGGGATCAGATTGTGCAGCGGGCAGCCGAAGGTTTTGCCCTGAAAGAGCATGCCTGTCTGGCAAAACGGTACGCCGCAGTTCATGCAGCGGGCGCCCTGCTGTTCCCTGGACGCGTCCGGAAGGGCAATGTGGAACTCGTTCCAGTCCTTGACGCGCACGGCCGCGGAGCGGACGGGATCCGCCTTGCGCGTATATTCCAAAAATCCTGTGGGTTTTCCCATCTGATTTTCTCTCCTCTCTCAGCCTCTCGCGTTGGCGTAAAACGCGTCGATCTCCGCCTGCTCGCGGGACACGCCCTTCTCCTCCAGCTGCGCGATGGCGCGCAGCATCCGGTCGTAATCCCGGGGCATGATTTTTTTAAAGCAGGGGATATAGCTCCGAAAGGCCGCCAGAATCTGCCGACCTTTGACGGAGCCGGTGGCGGCCACGTGCTCCTCGATGAGGGCGCGCAGCTCGGCAATGTCGTGTTTTTCGGTCAGCGTGTCGGTGAGGACCTGCTCTTTGTTCAGGCGCATGTAAAGGTCGTGGTTCTCATCCAGCACGTAGGCGATGCCGCCGGACATGCCGGCCGCGAAGTTTTTGCCCGTGGGGCCGAGAATGACCACCCGGCCCCCGGTCATATATTCACAGCCGTGGTCGCCCACGCCCTCCACCACGGCCGCCGCGCCGGAATTGCGGACGCAGAAGCGCTCGCCGGCGCAGCCGGAGATGAAGGCTTTGCCGGAGGTGGCGCCATAGAGAGCCACATTGCCGACAATGATGTTTTCGCTGGCGTCGAAGGGAGAGCCGGCGGGGGGATAGAGCACCAGCTTTCCCCCGGAGAGCCCCTTGCCGAAGCCGTCGTTGGAATCGCCCTCCAGCTTCAGCGTCAGTCCGCTGGGGATAAACGCGCCGAAGGACTGCCCGCCTCCGCCGTGACAGGTGATGACATAGCTGTCCTCCGGCAGCCCGCCGCCGCACTGACGGGTGATCTCCGAGCCGAAGAGCGTGCCGAAGGCGCGGTCGGTGGAGGAGACGTTCAGGTCCAGCCGCCCGGTCCTTTTGCCCCGGAGGGACTTGCCCAGCTTCTCCATCAGCACGCTCATGTCCACGGTCCGCTCCAGGTGGAAGTCGTAGACGGTGGAGGGATCGAAGTGGGGCACATGTTCTCCGTACGGATTGGAGAGGATGGCGCTCAGGTCCAGCGTTTCGGCCCGGTGGGTGTTCATTTTTTCCCGGACCCGCAGAAGGTCGCTGCGTCCCACCAGCTCGTCCACGGTGCGGATGCCCAGCTTGGCCATAAATTCCCGCAGCTCCTGCGCCACAAACATCATAAAGTTGATCACATATTCCGGCTTGCCGGCAAACCGCTTGCGCAGCTGCGGGTTTTGCGTGGCGATGCCAGCCGGGCAGGTGTCCAGATTGCATACGCGCATCATGCAGCAGCCCATGGTCACCAGCGGCGCGGTGGCGAAGCCGAATTCCTCGGCGCCCAGCATGCAGGCGATGGCCACGTCCCGGCCGGTCATCAGCTTGCCGTCCGTTTCGATGACCACCTGTGAGCGCAGCCCGTTCTGGATCAGCGCCTGGTGCGCCTCCGCCACGCCCAGCTCCCAGGGGAGTCCGGCGTTGTGGATGGAGGTGCGCGGAGCCGCGCCGGTGCCGCCGTCAAAGCCGGAGATCAGCACCACCTGAGCGCCCGCCTTTGCGACGCCCGCGGCGATGGTGCCGACGCCGGATTCGCTTACCAGCTTGACGCTGATGCGGGCGCGGCGGTTGGCGTTTTTCAGGTCGTAGATGAGCTGTGCCAGATCCTCGATGGAGTAAATATCGTGATGGGGCGGGGGAGAGATCAGCGTCACGCCGGGGGTGGAGCAGCGGGTCTTGGCGATCCACGGATAGACCTTGGTGCCGGGCAGATGTCCGCCCTCGCCGGGCTTTGCGCCCTGGGCCATTTTAATCTGAATCTCCTGGGCGCTGTTGAGGTATTCGCTGGTGACGCCGAAGCGTCCGGAGGCCACCTGCTTGATGGCGGAGCAGCGCTCATCGTGGAGCCGCTCCGCGCTCTCGCCGCCCTCGCCGGAGTTGGATTTTCCGCCGATGCGGTTCATGGCGGCGGCCATGCACTCGTGGGCCTCCTGAGAGATGGAGCCGTAGCTCATGGCGCCGGTTTTGAAGCGCCTGACGATGGACGCGGCGCTCTCCACCTCGTCCAGGGGAATTCCTCCGTCCGCCGGGAAGCGAAAGCCCAGCAGTCCCCGGAGCGTGTGGGGCTTGTCCGCAAAGTCCACCAGTGCGGTGTACTCTTTGAAGGCCGCGTAGTCGCCCTCCCGGGCGGCCTTCTGCAGCAGCAGGATGGTCTGCGGGGAGTACATGTGGTCCTCCTTGTCCGGCCCGGAGCGAAGCGAGTGGACGCCCATGGAATTGAGGGTGGAATCGTAGCCCAGACCCAGCGGGTCGAAGGCCTGATTGTGGTTCCACTCCACGCCCTCGCCGATCTCCTGGAGGCCGACGCCCTCCACCCGGCTGACGGTGTTGGCGAAGTACCGGCCGATGACGTTCCGGTTGATGCCCACGCACTCGAAGATCTGGGCGGCCTGGTAGGACTGGATGGTGGAGATGCCCATTTTGGAGGCGATCTTCACGATGCCGTGGAGAATGGCGCTGTTGTAATCGTCGATGGCGGCGCCGGGGTCCTTGTCCAGAAGCCCGATGGTAACCATCTCCTCCACGCACTCCTGGGCCAGGTAGGGGTTGATGGCCTGGGCGCCGTAGCCCAGCAGCGTCGCGAAGTGGTGGACGTCCCGGGGTTCCGCGCTCTCCAGAATGAGAGAGATGGCGGTGCGCTTTTTCGTGCGCACCAGGTACTGCTGCAGCGCCGAGACCGCCAGCAGCGACGGGATCGCCACGTGGTTTTCGTCCACGCCCCGGTCGGAGAGGATCAGAATGTTGGCGCCGTGGCGGTAGGCCCGGTCGCAGGTGACGAACAGCCGCTCCACCGCGTTTTCCAGGGGAGAGCCCTTGTAATACAGCAGGGAGATCGTCTCCACCTGAAAGCCCGGCTCGTCCATATAGCGGATCTTCATCAGGTCCAGATCGGTGAGAATCGGGTTGTGGATCTGCAGCACGGTGCAGTTTTCCGCCTTTTCCTCCAGCAAATTGCCGCTGGAGCCGACATAAACCGTGGTATCCGTGACGATCTCCTCCCGAATGGCGTCCATGGGCGGATTGGTCACCTGGGCAAAGAGCTGCTTGAAATAATTGAACAGGGGCTGGTGTTTTTCGCTGAGAACGGCCAGCGGCGTGTCCACGCCCATGGCGGAGGTGGGCTCCGCGCCGTCCCTGGCCATGGGGAGGATGGCGTCCTTTACCTCCTCGTAGGTGTAGCCGAAGGCCTTGTACAGCCGGTCGCGCATTTCCTGGGAATATTTTTCCACCCGCTTGTTGGGGATCGTCAGGTCCTTGAGGTAGACGAGATGCGCATCCAGCCACTCGCCGTATGGCTGCTGGCGGGCGTAGGTGCGCTTGATGGTCTCATCGTCGACGAGCTGTCCCCGGACGGTATCCACCAGCAGCATTTTGCCCGGCTGCAGCCGGGACTTTTTCACAATATGCTCCGGCGCGATGTCCAGCACGCCCACCTCGGAGGAGAGGATGAGATAGTCATCGTCGGTGGCGTACCAGCGGCAGGGGCGCAGACCGTTGCGGTCCAGAACCGCGCCTACGCTGTCGCCGTCGGAAAAGACGATGGCGGCCGGGCCGTCCCAGGGCTCCATCATGGTGGCGTAATAGTGGTAGAAATCCCGCTTCTCCCGGCTCATCTTGCGGTCGTTGGCCCACGGCTCCGGGATCGTCATCATGACGGCCTGAGGCAGCTCGATGCCGTTCATCATCAGAAACTCCAGCGTGTTGTCCAGCATGGTGGAATCGGAGCCGCTGGTATCCACCACCGGAAGGACCTTGTCCATGTCCTCCTCCAGCACGGTGGAGCGCATGGTCTCCTCCCGGGCCAGCATCCGGTCCACATTGCCGCGGATGGTGTTGATCTCGCCGTTGTGGAGGATGTAGCGGTTGGGATGCGCCCGCTCCCAGCTGGGGTTTGTGTTGGTGGAAAAGCGGGAGTGAACCAGAGCGATGGCGCTCTCACAGTCCGGATCGCTCAGGTCCGGATAGAACTTGCGCAGCTGTCCCACCAGAAACATTCCCTTATAGACGATAGTCCGGCTGGAGAAGGAGGGAATGTATGTGTTGACGTTGGACTGTTCAAAGACGCGGCGGGCGACGTAGAGCCTGCGGTCGAATGAGAGCCCCGGCTCCGTGTCCGCCGGGCGCGCGACGAAGCACTGACAGATGACGGGCATGCAGGAGAGCGCCTTTTCCCCCAGCGCCTCCGGATGGACGGGGACGTCGCGCCAGCCGAGGAATTCCATCCCCTCCTTGGCGACGATGATCTCCATCATCTTTTTCGCCTGCGCCCGCTTGAGGCTGTCCTGCGGAAAGAAGAACATTCCCACGCCGTAGTCCCGCGGACCGCCCAGCACGACGCCGCACTCTCCGGCCGCCCGGACCATCAGCTTGTGAGGGATCTGAATCATCACTCCGACGCCGTCGCCGGTCTGTCCGGCGGCGTCCTTGCCGGCCCGGTGCTCCAGCTTTTCCACGATCTGAAGGGCCCTGTCCACAGTGGACCACGTTTTGACGCCCCGGATGGAGACTACGGCTCCGATGCCGCAGGCGTCGTGTTCAAAGTTCTGCTGATACCGGCGGCTTTGACAGAAGCCGCCGGTTCTCTGTTCACGTTCCATGACTGACTCCTTTGCCTGATGCAGCAGCAAATATTTGGTTTTTCCCTGTATAACGCACAGGCCTTATGCCTGCTTATAGGAATCGATGAGGAGCTGGGCCGTCTCCGCCATGCGGAGCCCCGCGTCCATGCTCTTTTTCTGCAGGAAGCGGTGGGCCTCGCTCTCCGTCATGCGGTTGACGTCCATGAGCAGCGCCTTTGCCCGCTCGACGAGCAGCTGCTCGTCGGTTCTCCGCCTCGTGACAGGCGGGCGGAGATGATTTCTCTCGAAACTGCGGATCAGTTCCAAAGAGGCGAAAAAATCGGCGCGGGAAACCGGCGTGGCCAGTTTAAAGAGATTTTCGCCGCCGATGAGATCCAGGTAGACCGGGGTCGTCACGGCCAGCACGGCGGCCGATCCCCGCAGGGACATGGCCAGGTCTCCGGCGGTCATATCCCGCAACTTGAACCCGCAGATCACGGCTGCCGAGCCCAGCTTGTGCACGGTGCGGATAACGTCGGCCCCGGCATAAAAGCAGCCGGCGGGGGAAAAGCCCTCGGACTCCAGAAGGCGTACGATGCGCCCCCGGGCCGCCTCGTTGGTAAACGCCACAATCATTCTGTCCAGAGATGATCCCCTCCCTCCGTCAAATGCTCCGCTCCGGAAGCGTTCCGCGCCTCCGCCCGGGCCGCGCTGGGCGGAGGGTCAGTACGTGACCAGGTAATTGTCGAGCTCCCATGCCGAAACCTGGGAACGGTAGGAGTTCCACTCCCGGCGCTTTCCGGCGGTGTACTGCGTCGTCACATGGGGGCCCAGCGCGCCGGTGATGACTTCGTCGGCGAGCATGGCGGTCACGGCGGTCTCCAGCGTGTCGGGGAGGCTGGCGATGCCGTGGGCCTCCCGGGCGGCGGCGTCCATCTCATAGATGTTTTCAGGGACCTCCTCCGGCGCTTGCAGTTCGCGCTCGATTCCGTCCAGCCCGGCAGCCAGGCAAACGGCGAAGGCCAGGTAGGGGTTGCAGGCCGGGTCCGGGGAGCGGAGCTCGATCCGGGTGGACTGACCGTGAGCGGTGGGAATCCGGATCAGGGAGGAGCGGTTGGACGCGCTCCAGGCCAGATAACAGGGGGCCTCAAAGCCCGGCACCAGGCGCTTGTAGGAGTTGACCAGCGGATTGGTGACGGCGCAGAAGCCCCGCACATGCTCCAGAAGTCCCGCGATAAAGCTGTACGCCAGGGGGGAGAGGCCTCTGGGGTCATGCTCGTCGCAGAAGGCGTTTTTCCCCTCCCGGAACAGCGACATGTTGATGTGCATGCCGGATCCGGCGGCGCCGGAGACCGGCTTGGGCATGAACGTGGCGTGGAGGCCGTTTTTCTGAGCCAGCGTCTTGACTGCCAGCTTGAAGGTCATGATATTGTCCGCGGCCTGCAGAGCGTCCGCGTATTTGAAATCGATCTCGTGCTGGCCGGCGGCGACCTCGTGGTGCGAGGCCTCGATCTCAAAGCCCATCTCCTCCAGCGCCAGGCAGATTTCCCGCCGGGTGCCCTCGCCGTGATCCAGAGGACCCAGGTCGAAGTACCCCGCCTCGTCGGAGGTGCGGGTGGTGGGTTTTCCGTCGTCGTCGGTCTGAAAGAGGAAGAACTCGCACTCGGGGCCCGCGTTGAAGGTCAGCCCCAGCTTCGCCGCCCGCTGCAGCTCCCGCTTGAGAACGTGCCGGGGGTCCCCGACGAAGGGGGTCCCGTCCGGATTATGTACGTCGCAGATCAGCCGCGCCACCTTTCCGAACTGGGGCCGCCACGGCAGCACCGCGAAGGTGTCCAGATCGGGCCAGAGGTATTGGTCGGACTCCTCGATGCGCACGAAGCCCTCGATGGAGCTGCCGTCCAGCATAATTTGGTTGCTGACGGCTTTTTCCACCTGAGAGGCGGTGATGGCGACGTTTTTCATCTGACCGAAGATGTCGGTAAACTGCATCCGGATAAACTGAATATCCTCCTCCTCTACCAGACGGATGATGTCTTCCTTGGAATATTTTCCCATACTGCGCAGTCTCCTTTCGGCCGGAGAATCCTCCGTTTTTCGATTTAAATGGGTACAGTACAACTAAAAAAGAGCGCAGGGGCGCCGAAAAAGAAGCGCCCTTGCTCCCTTTTTGAAATTATAGTCCGAAACCAAAAGGACTGTCAACGTTTTCCGCCGATTTTTGCCTCCCGCGCCCCGGATTTCGGAGCAATCTCCAAATTCGGCACTTTTCCCCAAAAGACGTTTGTGCAATTTCCAGACGGCCCTGCGTGTTTCTGGGAGGCAGACATTACTTTTTGCAGGAAATACACACGGCGTGGCAGATGGAGGGGATGGATTCGCCCTGAAAGCTGGAGGTGGGGGAGAGCAGGGCGCCGGTGGGGGCAAAGACGACCCGCTTCCACTTGCCTGCCCGCATCCCGCTGAGCAGATAGCCGTTGAGCACGGCGGCGGAGCAGCCGCAGCCGGAGCCGCCGGCGTGCATGTCCTGCTTTTTCCGGCAGTACAGCAGCATGCCGCAGTCCAGATAGTTTCCCGTCAGGTCGTAGCCGTCCCGGCGAAAGAAATCCAGCACGATGGAGTGGCCCAGCTCACCCAGATCGCCGGTGAGGATCAGGTCGTAGTCCCGGGGCGTCGTGCCGGTGTCCCGAAAGAAGGCGCTCAGCGTGTCGTAGGCGGCGGGAGCCATGGCGGCTCCCATGTTGTTGACGTCCGTGATCCCCTTGTCTACAATTTTTCCGCAGGCGACGTGGGTGATATACGGCCCCGGCCCCTCCGCGCCCAGGATGGTGCAGCCCGCCGCGGTGACGGTCCACTGCGCGGTGGGAGTCCGCTGGTTTCCGTAGGGAACGGGCATGCGGTACTGGCGCTCGGCGGTGCAAAAGTGAGAGGAGGTCATGGCGGCGGACAAAGAGGCAAAGCCTCCGTCGATCAGCATGGCGGCCAGGCCCAGGCTCTCCCCCATGGTGGAGCAGGCGCCGTACAGCCCGTAAAAGGGAATGTTGGACTCGCGGATTCCGAAGGACGAACCGATGCACTGGTTCAAAAGGTCGCCGGCCAGAATATACTCCATCTGTGACATCCGGAGTCCCGCCTTGTCCAGCGCCCGCTGGAGGGCATGCTTCTGCATGGCGGATTCGGCCTGCTCCCACGTCTTTTTTCCCCAAAACGAGTCCTCGTTGAGCTCGTCAAAATATTCCGCCAGCGGTCCCTGCTTTTCAAATTTTCCGCCCACGCACGCAAAACCCAGCACCGACGGCGGATTGGCCAGCGCGGCGGTCTGGCCGCCGATTCGTTTGTTTGACATCACAACACCTCAATTTCTGTTCAGGTGTTTCCAGTTTGCCCGGGAATTCGGAAATTATCAGCCGTTAGCAGGTTCTAACATTCCCAAAAATGCTGTACAAGAGGAAGGGAGGGTGATATAATACTTCTTTAATTGAGTTGAGAAAAAACCGTTCAAGCGAGGAAAAAGAGCATGAGTGAGGAAATGAGAACCTTCGGCTATCTGTGTCCCGCGTGCGGAAAGCCGGTGATGGCCGCCCGCAGCGTTTTCGCGCTGGAGGCGTCCAATACGGAGGTGGAGTGCCCATGCGGCGCCAGCGCGCTGCGGGTGGAGTTCGACGGCGGGCGTTACGAGCTTCAGGTTCCCTGCGGGCTCTGCGGCGAGACGCATACGGCCCGGTGCACGCCGGAGCAGGTGACGCAGGGCCCGGGGATCGGTCTGGCCTGCGCGAAGACACAGCAGTTTTGCTGCTTCATCGGACCGGAGGGCGCGGTGGAGCGGCGGCTGCGGGAGCTGGCCGTCCTCCGGGAGAAGGAGAGCCGGCAGGAGACCGACGGACCGGAGACCTTTTCCGACAGTGTCGTCATGTATGAAATCCTCTCCGAGCTTA
>Ga0268263_1002810_pt1 | contig 10659 bp, 8 predicted proteins | sample Biomet5_FD_190358 | JGI IMG/M metagenome (GOLD analysis project Ga0268263, IMG submission 190358) | Microbial communities from bioreactor (seeded with sewage sludge) at LBNL, California, USA - Biofuel metagenome 5 (SPAdes) (version 4) | ecosystem: Engineered > Bioreactor > Anaerobic >... | reverse complement strand
GCCTCGACTGTCGCCGCCACCGTTCAGGCCGGCTACGGGCAGCTCGCCGCAGCCATCACCGCGGGTCAGGTGGCCTTCGCCGGCCCGCCATTCCTGTCGATGAGCGAGCCCTTCGACGACGAGGAGTCGACCCCGTTCGAACTCGGTTTCCCGGTCAGTGCGCCGTTCCCGACACGGGGCGCCGTGGAGTCGATCGAGCTGCCGGCCTGGACGGTGGCCAGCACCGTCCACCACGGCCCGTACGAAGAGGAAGGGCCCGCCTACGCCGCGGTCCAAGCCTGGATCCAAGAGCATGGGCACACCCCGATCGGCGCTCCCCGCGAGGTCTATCTGGTCTCCCCCGGCGACGTCTCGGACCCCTCGGAGTACGTCACCGAGATCCAGGTCCCGGTGGCGCCGGCGGAGTGATCCACCCCTCGTCCGGGCGATTCCGGAGGCTGTTGTCCAGGGCATAGGCTCGGCTCCATGAAGCATCGCTATCTCGGCAACTCCGGGCTCAAGGTCTCCGAAATCTGCTACGGGAACTGGATCACCCACGGCTCCCAGATCGAGAACGAGACCGCCACCAAGTGCGTCCATGCCGCGCTTGAGGCCGGTATCACCAGCTTCGACACCGCCGACGTCTACGCGAACACCGTCGCCGAGTCGGTGCTCGGCTCGGCGCTGGCCGGGCAGCGTCGCGAGTCGCTGGAGATCTTCACCAAGGTCTACTGGCCGACCGGCCCGATGGGACCCAACGACTGCGGGCTGTCCCGAAAGCACATCATGGAATCGATCAACGGTTCACTGACGCGGCTGGGCACCGACTACGTCGACCTGTACCAGGCGCACCGCTGGGACTACGAGACCCCGCTGGAAGAGACGATGCAGGCCTTCGCCGACGTTGTGCGGGCCGGCAAGGCGCTCTACATCGGCGTCTCGGAGTGGAGCGCCGATCAGATCCGGGCCGGCCACGCGCTGGCCAAAGAGCTCGGCTTCCAGCTGGTCTCGAACCAGCCGCAGTACTCGATGCTGTGGCGGGTGATCGAAGATCAGGTGGTGCCGACCTCTGAAGAACTCGGCCTCTCGCAGGTCTGCTGGTCGCCGGTCGCCCAGGGCGTCCTGACCGGCAAGTACCTGCCCGGCCAGCCCGTGCCTGAAGGCTCGCGGGCCACCGATGTGAACGGCGGTGCGAACTTCATCAAGCGGCTGATGGACACCTCGACTCTGGAGGCTGTGCAGCGGCTGCGGCCGATCGCCGAGGAACTCGGGATCACCATGGCGCAGCTGGCCGTGGCCTGGGTGCTGCAGAACCAGAACGTGGGCTGCGCAATCATCGGCGCCTCCCGACCCGAGCAGATCGCCGAGAATGTGGCTGCCTCCGGGGTGGAGATTCCGGACGAGCTGATGGCCCGGATCGACGAGGCGCTGGGCGACGTCGTCGTCCGCGACCCGGCGCTGACCGAGCAGAACGCGCCGAAGACTCGCCCGTGCTGAGCTTCCTGGAGGCGGTCGCCGCCCACCCCGACCTCGAGTTGCACTCGCTGGTGGTGCTGAAGTCGGGACGCACGCTGGTCGAGCACTACTGGACGCCCTGGCAGGCCGAGGACCGGCCGCTGGTCTACTCGGTCTCCAAGACGCTGACCGCCACCGCCATCGGCCTGGCCATCGGCGAGGGACGGCTGCACCTGGACGACCCGGTGGTCGCTCTGCTTCCGGAGGCCGACCCCGGCGACCCGGTGGTCAGCCAGATCACCGTGCACCACCTGCTGTCGATGTCGACCGGCCACGACCAGGACACGATCGAGGCGGCCATCGGATTCCCGGAGGCGGAGTGGGTGAGCCGACTGCTGGCCGTCCGTCCGCAGACCCCGGTCGGCTCCCGGCACGTCTACAACAACGGCGCCTCGTTCCTGCTCGGTGAGATCGTCCGTCGGGTCACCGGCGTCGATCTTGTCGACTACCTGCGGCCGCGGATGAGTGAGCCGCTGGGCATCGAACTGCACTGGGATACCGACGAAGCCGGACGCGCCCTGGGTTGGAGCGGGGCTCATCTGCGTCCCATCGATCTGGCCAAGATCGGCGAACTGCTGCGCTGCGACGGCGTCTGGGAGGGCACACGACTGCTGCCGGAAGGCTGGGTGTCCCGAGCCACGTCCCGGCAGATCCCGACCCTGGACCCGACCCCGGAATGGAACCTCGGCTACGGCTATCAGTGCTGGATGAGCCGGGAGGGCTTCCGCCTCGACGGCGCCTTCGGCCAGTTCTCACTGGTGATCCCCGAACGTGAGCTGGTGATCGCGATCACCTCGGCGCAGTCATTCACTCAGGAGTTGCTCGACCTGGTCTGGGATCAGCTGATCCCCGAGCTGCCCAGCGAACCGACGCCGGCCGGCCACGACGCACTGCCGGTGCCGGCCGATGCCGAGGTGGGCAACGAGTGGACGGCGGACGGCCCGGCCATACCCGGGACCTGGCCGACCCGAGAGGAGCAGCAGAACCTCCCCGAGCTGACCCGGCTGTGGGCCCGCCGGGACGGGGCCGGCTACCGACTCGGCTTCGCTCACAGTGGCGCCACGGCCGAACTGGTCGCCGAGCCCGGATCGTGGCGGCGTCAGCAGCTGGTGCTCGGCGAGGTCTCGATCCCGGTCGCGGTTGCGGCCGGCACAGATGCCTCCGGGGTGCTGAGCGTCCGGATCGCCTTCATCGAGACTCCGCACACCCTGCGGCTGGATCTGAATCCGTCCGGGGCGGCTCAGCAGGGGTGGAGCGTCTCGCCGTTGCACACCGCGGAGTTGGGGCTGCTGCGGATCTCCTCAGCAGATGGTCGCTAGCCCCGCAGACTCACGCCGCGAGCACAGGCCGGGAGCCGGACGGGCACCTCGCGGCCCCACCTCGGCCGGTGCCCGACCCGCTCATCTCCGGGGATCCCGTGCCGCCTCGCCGGGGGTGAGCTGGGCCTGGTATGCACGGCGCAGCGAGCGGCTGTGGCTGAGTCGATCGCGCAACCGCACCACGGTCACGAAGAGAGCGAGGGCGACCAGGACCGCCAGCATGCCGACCGACCATCCCGGGTCATCAACGATGCCGATCAACCCGACGGCAGCGAGCACCAAGATCAGCATCAGCTCGCGCAGCTCCGCGATGAATCGCTGCAGCCGCGAGGCACGCGCCCGGAGGATCCCCATCTGCTGAGAGCCCAAGCCGAGTTGGTGTCGAGTGGCGGCGTCGAGGTACACCTCCGGAATGTCGGGATCTGCACCGAAGGTATCGCGCGGAGACGGGAACCGGCTTCCCCACGAGCCGCCCATCAGGGTGTGGCGGGCTTCGACCACCTCGGCCGGAGCTCGGAATGCCTTCAACGTCACGCTGGGCACTCGCCCGCCGGGCTCCGGGAAGCCCTCAAGAATGACATCGTCCCCGCTGCCGATGCCCAGCAGTTCCAAGGTGAGCTCGGATACCAGGCACACCGGCCGCTCGGTGGTGGAGGTGTCGGCGAGGTTGACTCGCAAGGTGACATGGTTCGGCCTGCCGAAGATCAGGTCGGGCCAAGTGGGGCGCTTCACTTTCACCGGAGTCAGGATCACCGCATCGCCCAAGTCCACACCCAGGGCGATGCGCAGAGTCTCATCGATCTGGGCGGCTTCGGGGCCACCGTGGGCCGTGTCCGAGTAGGTGCTGTCCGTATCCACGACCGGAAGCCGGCGAACGGCAGCCACCGCGCCCAGCCGATAGTGGGTGTCCTGGTCGTGCTCGGCGAACCCTCGAACCACGACGTGCTTCGGGTTGCCGAGGGCAAGCCTGAGCCCCTCGGAGATCGCCACCACCGACTCACCATCACGCGTCAGATCATCGGAAGTCGGGGCCACCGTCACTGTGCCTTCCGGCCAGCCTCCCGCCGACCCATCGATCCCGCCCCAGCTCGGGATCGCTGCATAGCTTCGCGGCGGAACCTGCCGCTGGTCCGGGTAGTCCTCGAGCTGGTCCGTCCCGGCGACCAGTCCCGCCTCGGCCATCGCCGACGCCACCCGCGTCCGCCATTCCTGAGCGCTGCCTTTGGCCCGGCGGACGGCCTCATCGACATCCGAGCCGAGCAGTTCGGTCAGCTCAGGAGAAGCAGTCCGCACACGTTCGATGATCCGGGACTGAGTGGCCCTCGGAATGAACTCGCCCGCCTCCACCAGATATCCACCATCGGCGACGTAGGCGTAGACACCGCCCAGAGTCTCGCCCGAGTCGAGCCGAACCGGAACCTGCTCGGCCGGCAACCAGATGCGTCGATAGCCGACCTCGGTCGCATCCATCTCGCGCAACTGCTGGCGGTCCAAAAACTGCACAAACAGCTGCTCGTGCGCCTGTGGCGCGAACCTCACCGTGGCCGGAATGTATCCGAGATGGACCAACTTCGCCGCGTGGCCGACCTCGAGTCCAGTGACCTCGGCGAGGACCATCGGAATCAGCAGCGGAAAGTGCTGGCTGCGCGCCTTATGCCTCAGCTGCGCCACCGATGCGTTCGAGCCGATGGCGAGCACCGGAACCCGCTGGCTCATCGGTGCAGCGTTGAGAACCGTCAGTACGTCACGCAGAACCGGCTCATCCCCCGCCGACCAACCGGCGGACGTGCCGAAGCCGTCGACCCAACTCACGAGTGCGGCACTGCTGCGCGACTTGGCGACGGGCTGAAGCCTCAGCACATTCTCTGCGGTGACCAGGCATGAGGTCTCGGGCCACCTGCCCGGGTAGGTGAGCGGACGCTCGCGGGGAGCGTCCTCGGGCAGTTCGCGAGTCTCAGGTCGAGCTGAAGAGGCGGGCACAATGGCAGCTTAGGCCCGCTCAGTGGGCGGACGGACCTCCCCTCACAGGACCAGCACGACCTTGCCGACATTGTCGCCGGACTCCAGCTGGCGGTGGGCCTGGGCGACCTCGTCCAACGCGAATCGGGTCTCCGGTGCCGGACGGATCGCGCCTGATCTGATCAGTGGCCACACCCGCTCGGCAACCGCCGCACAGATCGCCGCCTTCTGGGCCGTCGGACGAAATCGCAGGTTGGTCGCGGTGACCGTGGCCCGCTTGCTGAGTAGCCGGTTCAGGTCGAGGGTGCCCTTACGTCCACCCTGGAGCCCGATCACCACCAGGCGCCCGTCGACGGCCAGCGAGGCGACGTTGGGCTCGAGGTACTTGGCGCCCATCACATCGAGGATCACATCCGCTCCCCTGCCCCCGGTGGCCTCGGCGACAGCCGCCGCCCAGTCGTCGTGGTAGTCGATGGCGTAGTCAGCGCCGAACTCACGGCACAGCGTGAGCTTGGCCGACGAACCGGCCGTGGCGATCACGGTGGCACCCAGCGCCTTGGCGTACTGGATCGCGAAGCTGCCGATGCCACCGGTCCCGCCATGGATCAGGACCGTCTCCCCTGCGGATAGGTGGACGTGGTCGAAGTTCGATACCACGGTGGCCGCAACCTCCATCAGACCCGCTGCGGTGACCAGGTCGACCCCGTCCGGTGGGGCGATCACCTGCCCGGAGGGCACCGCGACGTACTCGGCGTAGCCGCCGCCGGCCAGCAGGGCCACACAGGGGTCGCCAAGCGCCCACCCGTCCAGTCCGTCCGCGACGGCCGCGATCGTGCCGGAGACCTCCAATCCGATCACCTCGCTGGTGCCCTGCGGCGGCGGGTAGTAGCCCTGACGCTGCAGCAGGTCGGCCCGGTTCACTCCGGCGGCAGCCACCTCGACCAGCACCTCACCCGCCTTCAGTACCGGGGTCGGAGCTTCACTGATGATCAGGTTCTCGGGCCCGCCCGGGGTGGTCACACTCACAACGCGCATGGCTCCAGCCTGTCACGCTGTCTGCCTGCGTGCGAAAGGGGGCGGTCCCGGCACCGCCCACTTCACTGAAGGCACCGCTTCGGCCCCCCCATTCGATGATGGCCGGACCTGCCGATAAGCTGTCCTGGCTTGGCGAGGTCGCATAGTGGACTAGTGCAGCCGCCTTGAAAGCGGCCGAGCTGAAAGGCTCCGTGGGTTCGAATCCCACCCTCGCCGCCGCGAACGACATGGGGACGGTTCCTTCTCAGAACCGTCCCCATGTCGTCTCGGTGAGCTACTTATTCGGGTGGTAGGCGCACTCATCGTTCAGGTTGGCGCTCTTCTCCTTGGCCGTGGGGCTGGAGGTCGGCGAATTCGTCGGGCTCGCGCCGCCAGTCGGGCTGGAGGTACTGGCACCGGTCGGCGAGGTGGTCGCGCTCGAACGGGGCGCACTCGCCGCGCTCGAGTCGGCCTCGGCCAGGGTCTTCTTGACCAGCTTGTGCACCAGGTTCCAGTCCGGATCCCAGGTCTTGAAGCCGACATCCTGGTTGAGCAGGATGCTGCGGATCGGCTTGCCCTTCATGTTCAGGGCCAGGTCGGCCAGCGCCGGAAGCAGCTTGCTCGGCACGTCCGTGCTGATCGTCTTGGTGGCCGCCGCGACCAGCGACTGGTACTTGGTCAGGATTGTCGCCGGGTCCGCCTGCTGAATCACCGCATTGATCACGCAACGCTGCCGGGACATCCGCTTGTAGTCGGTGGTGTGGTAGCGACCACGGGCGAACCAGAGCGCCTGGCGCCCGTTCAGATGCTGGTTGGCGCCGATCTCCAGCCAGTCATACGGCTTCACCTCAGGGTGGGTTCCGTTGCGGTTCTTCCCGCCCATCGGAACCCGATCGTTGACGTTGACGGTGATGCCGCCGATCGCGTTGATGATGTCCTTGAAGCCGTCCATGTTGACCAGGATGTAGTAGTCGAGCTTCAGCCCGAGGGCTTCGCCGACCGACAACTTCATGGCGTCGGTCGACAGACTGGACGGGTTGCCGAGCACGTCCTTGGGCACCAGATGAGGCACATTGTTGTAGATCGCGTTGAGCGCGTACTCCTGGTTCAGCGGGTTCGTGCCGTCGTAGAAGCCGTTCGGGAAGTACTTGTGCAGCCGCGAATCCGCCGGGAACGGCATCTTCGCCGTCTGCCGCGGAAGGTTGAACATCGACACCGCACCGGAATGCGTGTCCACCGAGAGCACGCTGACGCTGTCGGGACGGATGCCGAGCTTGATGTCACGGCCGGTGCCGGAATCGCCACCGAGAATCAGGATGTTGAGCCGGTCCTTGTCCTTCCACGGATCGACCGCGTCAACGGTCGGCGTCGTGGTGCTGGACTGGTTGAAGACCACCAGACCGTCCGCGGTGGTCACCGCGAAGTTGGCGCCCATCGCCAGTGGAGCCGCGACAGCGAAGGAGAGGATGCCGACCACTGCGGCTCCGGCGCCCCGTTGGCCCCAGGTCGCTGGACGAGGCCGCAGGACCAGGTGGGTGGCTCCCACGCTGAACACCCAAACCACCGCGATCACCAGCAGCGCGATCGCCAGACTGTGCAGGAAACCCGGGTCGACAGCGAAGGAGAGCAACAGTTTGCGGTTGGTGACGGCCAAGCCGGCCACTCCGCCGACGACGATCACCCAGGCGGCGATCAGCAGCGAGCCGATGATCCGGCGTCCGCCGCGGACCAGGCCGAGACCGGGGATGACCGCACCGGCCACCGTCCAGCCCAGGGAGGCACCGAAGCTGCGATCATCGGACACGCGCCGCCCAGCGCCGCCCGACTCGGATGAGGATGGAGACGTACCGTCCGCGATGCGCCGAGGTTGCGAGGCATCATTCGGGGTGAGTCCGTTGTCGGAGGTCATCGGGTATTCGTCCTTGCCTGAGTTGAGCCAGATAAAGGCTACCGGCCCCGCCAAGAGGTTCCGACCTGACAGCGACCGCGGGGCAGGAGGCCCCCTTTTGCTCGGTACGCCGACCCCCTTGTAGGCTGAGCGCGGTCTTGGAGGTGTCGCCTAGTCCGGTCTATGGCGCCCGCCTGCTAAGCGGGTTTCGGGCTTCAACCCGATCCGGGGTTCAAATCCCCGCGCCTCCGCCATGACTTGGGCAAGCGCCCCTGCTGATCGAACTCGGCAGGGGCGTTTGCCGGCTCATTGGGGGATTCGGCAGCGATCCCCTGCCTTTGGGTGACCTTCTCCGCTGTGGCTGGGTCCGACTCGCGATCGAAGCGAACTGACCGTGCCCACGGTGTGGACTTCCGTTGATGTGGCTGGCCGAGGGCGGCTCGTCCCGAGGTAGCAGCAGTCGGCCGCGATCCGGAGCCCACATTCCCCGCGCCGGCTGGTACCTCGGCCCACCCGCGGGGCGGCGAATCAGCCGCACTTGCGGTAGTCGGACGGCGCCATGCCGAACCGGCGCTTGAACGCCTTGCTGAGGTGGAACTCGTCGGAGAAGCCGTTGTTTGCTGCGATCTCTCGCAGACCGAGATCCGCGTGCCAGTTGAGGTCGACTTTGACTCTCTCGAGGCGCAACTCAGCCTGGTGGCGGTAGACCGAGCAGCCATAAGTGTCACGAAACCGCCGATTCAGGGTAGCCACGCTCGTGTTCAGCTCGGCGGCGAGCGCTTCGACCGGAAAGAACCGACTTGGATGCTTGCTCATCATTGCGCAGGCTCGAGCGACCAGGTCGTCCCGAGGCTGGGCGGCGACCGCGCCGGCATGCGCGAGCAGGCGCAGGAGCATGTTGAACAGACCCGGGAAACAGTCGGAGGCCTGGTCGGAAGGCCAGGAGTTGAGATCGACCGCCTGCTCGAACAGGTGCCTCACCGCCGGCTGACGTGCACAGCGGACCCGGGTCTCCACGGTGGCCGAGGCGCCGATAGCCGGCTGGACGAGGCCGTCGCCGTCGACCGGCAGAGCGTGGATGAACACACAGCGAGTGCCATCCTGCCCGGGCACCGTGCCGTAATGATGAATTCCGGCAGGAAGGACGGCGGCGTCGTCCCCGGAGATCCAATACTCTTCCTCGCCCACGATCACCTGGATGCTGCCGGAGAGGACGTAGAACAGGTCGTGGACGCCGAGAGTGCGATCAGGATGGCAGGTCGCCCGCTCGTAGGTGTAGTACCCGCAGCGAAACACCTGTCGGTCCGTGGTCAGCTCGAAGCTGTACTGCACCGTCGATCACCTCCGCGAAGCCCTGCACGAAATGGTACGGCTCTCCAACCGATGCGCTGGCGGAGGGAGACGGATTCTGATCAGAATGTACATGGAGCGAGCTGGTTTGGACATTCAGCGCGGGGACGCCACGGTCGTAGCCTCTGAGGGTCGCGACACTGAGCACCAACGACGGTGCACCCCGGGGGAAGAACCCAACCCATAGACAGGTACACGCAACATGAGTGCAACGGATGCACCCGACGCACTGGCTCAAGACCTCGGCCAGCACGTCCTCAACGATGCCGAGCGCAGTCGCTCCCTGAGAAAGGTCATTTGGGCGGCCGGCATCGGCCACTTCGTCGAATGGTTCGACTTCGGGCTCTACGGCACCCTCGCCGCATCCATCGCGGTCAACTTCTTCAATACCGGTGACTCGCGGGCCGCTCTCCTGGCATCCTTCGCCGTCTTCGCCGCCGGCTTCATCGTCCGCCCGCTGGGCGGCATCTTCTGGGGCAACGTCGGCGACCGGGTGGGACGCAAGACGACCCTGGCCACCGTCGTCCTGCTCACCGCGGGGGCGACCTTTGTGATGGGCCTCCTGCCGACCTACCACACCGTCGGACTATGGGCTCCGGTACTGCTCGTCGTGGTTCGACTCGTCCAAGGCTTCGCCTGCGGCGGGGAGAGCTCAGGAGCCACCACCCTGCTGGCGGAGTTCGCACCGAGTGGCCGACGCGGCTTCATGACGAGCTTCATCGACGTGTTCGGCCCGATGGCCTACGTCGCGGGCTCGGGAACCGTCCTGCTCGTCTCCGGCGTCTTCGGCGACAGCGAGCTGTCGGCCTGGGCATGGCGGATCCCGTTCCTGATCGCCGGACCGTTGGGTCTGGTCGGTATCTACCTGCGGACCCGCCTGGAGGAGACACCGGAGTTCCGGGCCCTCAAGGAGAGCGGCAAGGTGCAGAAGTCCTCGGTCAAAGCATCGGTGTCGACCGCGTGGCGACTGCTGCTGTTCTGCGTCGGCTTCGTCGTGATCAAGGCGGTTGCGAGCTGGCTGCTGCAGACCTTCCTGCCGTCCTATTTCCAGACCTACCTGTCCTACACGCCGCGGACCTCGTACACGGTCACCCTCGCCTGCTGGCTGTTCATCGCGATCATCGTGCCGGTCGTCGGGCACCTCAGCGACCGGTTCGGACGCCGTCCCTTCATGATCGCCGGTTGCATCGGATTCATCGTGTGCACCTACCCGGTGTTCCTGCTGATGAAGGTCGGGACGTTCGGAGCCGCGCTCGGCTCCATGATCATCTTGGGCTTGTTCATCGCCTTGTTCGACGGCCCGATGAACGCTGCGATGGCCGAGCTCTTCCCGGCATCCATCCGGTACGGCGGCGTTTCGCTGGCCTACAACGTCTCGGTAGCCATCTTCGGCGGGCTCACCCCCTACTTCTCGTCATGGCTGATCAAAGCCAGCGGCAACGACACGGCGCCCGCCTTCTGGGTGATCGCTGCCGCCGCGATCAGCTTGATCGCCGTGGTCAGCGCTCGCGAGACCGCCCATCGCCCGCTCACCCTGCACGCCACCACGGAGGCCACCAAGTGACCACCGCGGCAATCGACCCTGTGCGCGCGACCGGCCTCAGCCTCGACCCGAGTGCGGCGCAGCCCGGACCC